>OFDN01001629.1_pt1 | contig 14176 bp, 15 predicted proteins | sample 1520971 | NCBI WGS metagenome assembly OFDN01 (sample SAMEA94257418, study PRJEB24077) | hot springs metagenome | biome: Aquatic biome; feature: Geographical feature; material: Water | place: India | collected 2012-06-12 | depth 5 m
CTCCGGCCGCGCCGGCTGGAAGTCCAGTCGCCGCAGCGAGCGGCGCTCCACCAGCGGCCCCACCTGCACCGCGGCCAGGCGTTCCCAGGCCAGTAGCGCCTCCCGCCAGCGGGCGCGGGCCTCGTCCAGCGTGCCGCCGGCGGTGCAGCCGGCTGCCAGCGCCGGGCCCAGCGCCGCCGAGGCCTGGGCAAAGGCCTGCGACTGCGGCTGGTAGTGCAGCCGGTACAGCGCCTCCAGCGCCTGCACCGGCGTGTAGAAGGGCACCGCGACGTCGGGCTGCATGGCGGGCTGCGCCGCGGCGGGCCCCGCAGTCGCCAGGCACGACGCCGCGGCCAGGGCGGCGGACAGGAACAAGGGCTTCACAACGACTCCACGAACTTGACCAGCGCTTCCCGGTCCTGCTTGTTCAACTTCAGCACGCCGTCGCGGCTGGCCTGGGCCTCCCCGCCGTGCCACAGCACCGCTTCCAGCACGCCGCGGGCGCGGCCGTCGTGCAGCAGCCGCATGTGGCCGTTGACGTCCTGGATGAGGCCGATGCCCCACAGCGGCGGCGTGCGCCACTGGCTGCCGCTGGCCAGGTAGTCGGGCCGGCCGTCGGCCAGCTCGGGGCCCATGTCGTGCAGCAGCAGGTCGGTGTAGGGCTTGATCACCAGGCCCTTGAGCGCCGGGCTGGACAGGCGCGGAAAGCGCTCGGCCAGCGCCGCGTCGCCGGTGGTGTAGCTGGGCCGGTGGCAGGCGGCGCACTGCAGCGACTCGAACAGCCGGCCGCCGCGCAGCACCTGCGCATCGGCGGCCTGCCGGCGCGCCGGCGGTGCCAGGGTGGCGGTGTAGAACACCACCTGCGCCAGCGTCTCGTCGTCGATCTCGATGCCGTCGCCGTTGCCGCCGTGCGGGGCCGCGCTGCAGTCGGACTGCGTGGTGCTGCAGGCCTCGGTGGGAAACACGGTGGAGGTGATGCCCATGTCGCCGATGAAGGCGCCGGCCGTCTGGTGGGCCACGGTGGCCACGTTGGCCTTCCAGCCGAAGCGGCCGAGCATCGTGCGCTGCGCGAAGGCGTCCCACACCTCGTTGGGCCGGCCCTTGATCGGGCCTGGCGTGGCGGCCTGCTGCTGCGCATTGGCGCGGATCTCGGCTTCCGGAATGGCCTCCAGCAGCCCCATGCCGATGACCTGCGGCGCGATCCGCGGGCTCAGCATCACGTCGTCGCCCAGCGGCCCGTAGGCCAGTTGGTCGATGCGGTAGTGCGGCTTCAGCAGCTCGTACGGCGTGCCGTCGGCAAAGCGGCCGCGCACCACCGTCTGGCGGATGCGGACCTGGCCTTCCGGCTTCACGCCGCGGATGGCGGCGTTGTTGAGCTGGTCGCCATACACCGGGTGCGGATGGGGCGCGCCATGTTCGCCCACGCCGGGTACCGACAGCCGCATCAGCAGCGACACCGGCTGCTCGGTGCTCAGCCCCTGGCGGAAGTCCGGCGGCGCACCGCGGCCGTCCTGCACATGGCAGCCGCCGCAGGAGCGTGCGATGAAGTGCGGCCCCAGGCCGTCGCGCGCCTGGGTGGACGCAGGCGCCTCGACCCAGTTGCGGCGGAAGAACGAGTTGCCGATGACGAAGCGCGTGCGCTCCTCGTCGCCCAGGTTGGCGGCCGGAAAGCTGAAGGCATTGCGCCCGGTGGCATGCACCGTGGCGGCGCCGGCGGTGAGGACGGATTCGTCGGCCGATACCGCGATGCCGGCCGCGCCCAGCAGCAGCAGCGCGGCGGCCAGCGCCGCGGCCGCCGCGGTCAGGCGGCGTGGGGTCACGGGTTCACCAGCGTGAGCTGCGTGATGCCGATGGCCGAGGCCGCGTCCACCAGGTCCTTGGACTGCTGCACCAGGCTGTCGATCACCGTCTTGATGCGCCGGCGGCCGGGTGCGTTGTCGTCGCCCAGGATCTCCTGGTCGAAGGGCGCGCGGATCTCCCGCGCGGCGGCCACCGATTGCGAGATCTGCCGAGTGGTGCGCTCGGCCACCGCGGGGTCGCGCGCCTGCACCAGCTCGCGCAGCGAGGCGCCCTGCACCGTGCTGCCGTCGCGCCGGCGGTACTGGCCCAGCCACACGTTCTCGATGCCCAGCGCGTTGTTGACCGCGTCCCGATGCGTGTTGTCGGAGAAGCAGGAGTGCTCGTCCTCCTGGTCCTGCGTGTTCAGCGCCACCTCCAGCCGCTCGCCGGCCAGCTCGCCGCGCGACAGCGAGCCCAGGCCCACGATGATCTTGCGCACCGATTCCTGGCCGCCGGCCTCGAAGCGTGCCCGGTAGTTGCCCCGCACGCCCGGCTTCCAGGCGGTGGCCAGGAAGCGCAGGTCGTCGATCAGCAGCTCCGTCACCACCGTCAGGTAGCGGCGGCGGCGGTCGGCCTGCGGCCGCTTGCCGTCGACGAAGTCCTCGAAGCTGCGGTCGCCCGGGCCGTTGTCGCTGGAGTCCTGGCCCCACAGCAGGAACTCGATGGCATGCCAGCCGGTGGCGATGTTCTCCTCGCCGCCGCGCTCGTTCATCTTCGACAGGTGCGCCTTGGTGATCGGCGCCTTGCGGTCGTTGATCAGGCCGGCAGTGGGCCGGTCGCGGGTGCCGTCGACGAAGCTTTCGTCCATCGGCCAGGCATTGATGCGGCCTTCCGGGCCCTTGTCGTCGTCGATGGGGCCGCCGTAGAAGCGGAAGGCCTCCGTCTGCCCGTACCACTCGCGGGCGTCCAGCCAGGCCTGCCGCGCGGCGGCCAGGCTCTCGGCCGTGGGCTGGCGGGTGAAGGCACCCACCGCCGCCTGCAGTGCCTGGGCCGCGGCCAGGGTGTCGTCGTAGGCGGCGCTCACCAACACCGCATAGTGCTTGCTCACGCTGGCGAAGCTGGCGGGCGTTGCGGCCTGCGCCAGCAGGGTGAGGGGCCACGAGGGAAGGACTGCGGCCGTGGCGGCCAGCGCAAGGAAGCGACGCTTGTTCATCGGCGAATCTTATGCGAACGGTTCGCATTTGCATTCGAGCCCGATACAAGCCCCTGCCTACAATCGAAACCATGAACTATTACCAGCACCACATCTTCTTCTGCCTGAACAAGCGGGAAAACGGCGAAGACAGTTGTGCGCAGCATGCGGCGCAAGCCGGCTTCGACCGCTGCAAGTCCAAGGTCAAGGCCGCCGGCCTGGCCGGCCCGGGCGGTGTGCGGGTGAACAAGGCCGGCTGCCTGGACCGCTGCGCCGGTGGCCCGGTGGCCGTGGTGTACCCCGAGGGCACCTGGTACACCTTCGTCGACGAGGAAGACATCGACGAGATCGTCGAGCAGCACCTCAAGGGCGGCCAGGTGGTCGAGCGCCTGGTGCTGCCGCCCAGCGTCGGCCGCTGACCGGGCACGCCGCACCGTGAACTCCCAGACCCTGCGACAGCCCATTCCCGGCCCGGCCGGTGCGCTGCAGTGCGCGATCGACGAACCCGCCGAGGCCGCCCGCGGCGTGATGGTGGTGTGCCATCCGCATCCGCTGCATGGCGGCACCATGGACAACAAGGTGGTGCAGACGGTGGCGCGCGCCGGCCTGCAGCGTGGCCTGCGCACCGTGCGCTTCAATTTCCGCGGCATCGGCGAATCGGCCGGTGCCTGGGACGAAGGCCGCGGCGAGGTGGACGACGCGATGGCGGTGATCGCCGCCTTCCGCAACGCCGCGCTGCCGCTGTGGCTGGCCGGCTTTTCGTTCGGCGGCTACGTGGCCTCGCAGGCGGCGGCCCGCCTGGCCGCCGAGGCGCCGGCCGCCGGCCTGGTGCTGGTGGGCCCGGCCACACGGAACTTCCCGGTGGCACAGGTGCCTGAAGACACCCTCGTTATCCATGGCGAGGCCGACGACGTCGTGCCGCTCCAGGCCACGCTCGACTGGGCGCGCCCGCAGGCGCTGCCGGTGGTGGTGGTGCCCGGAGTCGGCCATTTTTTCCACGGGCAACTGCCCTTGCTCAAGTCGCTGGTGGCGCGGCACCTCGCCGCCGCCTGACGCCCCCACCGGTCGACGCCTCCTCTGTCTTGATTCCCGAATGAAAAAACTGTTTGCCTACGTGCTGGTGGCTGCCGGCACCGTTTCCGCCTGGGCCCAGGCCCCGCAGGCGCCCGAGATCGCGGCGCGCCACTACATCCTGATGGACCTGACCAGCAACCAGGTGCTGGCCGAGCGCGAGGCCGACGTGGCCACCGACCCGGCCTCGCTCACCAAGCTGATGACCGCCTACGTGGTGTTCACCGCGCTGCGCGAGAAGAAGCTGACGCTGGAGCAGACGCTCAACGTCAGCAAGCGCGCCTGGGAGGAGCGCAAGGGCGACCCGTCGCTGATGTTCATCGACACCACGATGACGCCCAAGGTCGACGAGCTGCTGCGCGGCATGATCATCCAGTCCGGCAACGACGCCTCGGTGGCGCTGGCCGAGGGCGTGGCCGGCTCGGTGGAGAGCTTCGTCGGCATGATGAACCGCCAGGCCCAGGCCTGGGGCCTGAAGAACACCAGCTTCAAGAACGTGACCGGCATGACCGAGCCCGGCCACCGCACCAGCGCCCGCGACATCGCGGTGGTGGCCTCGCACGTCATCCGCGACTTCCCCGAGTACTACCCGTACTACTCGGTGCGCAGCTACACCTACAACAAGATCAAGCAGGACAACCGCAACCTGCTGCTGGGCCGCGACCCCAGCGTGGACGGCATGAAGACCGGCTACACCGATGCCGCCGGCTACTGCCTGGTGGCCAGCGCCGCGCGCGACATGCCCAACGGCAAGCGCCGCCTGCTCAGCGTGGTGATGGGCACCAACTCGCGCGACGCGCGCGCCACCGAGAGCCAGAAGCTGCTGAACTGGGGCTACAGCGCCTGGGACGCGGTGCGCCTGTTCGAGGAAGGCAAGCCCATCGCCACGCCGGAGGTATGGAAGGGCACGACGCGCGAGGCCAAGCTCGGCGCGGCCGGCGCCGTCTACGTGACCCTGCCCAAGGGCGAGGGCGACAAGCTGCAGACCAAGGTGGAACGCACCGACCCGCTGGTGGCCCCGCTGACCAGGAACCAGCGCGTGGGCACGCTGAAGGTGAGCACCGCCGCCGGCGCGCCGCTGGCCGAGGTGCCGCTGGTGGTGCTGGAGCCGGTGGACCAGGCCGGCCTGCTGGGCCGCGCGTGGGACGCGCTGCGCCTGTGGATCAAGTAAGGTCAGGCCCTGAAGTTGCCGCGGAGGATTGCATGATCGCGCTGCCCGAAACCCCGTGCTACCTGAACGGCGAGTACACCCGCCTGTGCGACGCCAAGGTGTCGGTGCTCGACCGCGGCTTCATCTTCGGCGACGGCGTGTACGAGGCCATCCCGGTCTACGACCGCCGGCTGTTCCGCTTCGACGAGCACATCGCCCGCCTGGGCCGCAGCCTGGCCAAGCTGCGCATTCCCAACCCGATGGACGAGGCACGCTGGCTGTCGGTGGTGCGCCGGCTGGTGGCCGACCACCCGGCCGGGACGCAGCTGGTCTACATCCAGGTCACGCGCGGCGTGGCGATGCGCGACCACGTGCCGCCGGCCGATCCGGTGCCCACCGTGTTCGTCATGACCAACGAGCTGAAGCAGGCCAGCGCCGAGCAGCGCCACCAGGGCGTGGCCTGCATCACCGCGCGCGATTTCCGCTGGGAGCGTGGCGACATCAAGAGCACCTCGCTGCTGGGCAGCGTGCTGGCGCGCATGGTGTCGGCCGACCAGGGCGCCACCGAGACCATCCTGTTCCGCGACGGCTGGCTGACCGAGGCCAGCAGCAGCAACGTCTGGGTGGTGCAGGAAGGCGCACTGCTGGGCCCGCCCAAGAGCGAGCACCTGCTCGAAGGCATCCGCTACGAGCTGCTGCGCGAGCTGTGCGAGGACATGGGCATCGCCTACAACCTGCGCCCCATCGCCGAGGCCGACGTGCTGGCCGCCGACGAGGTGCTGCTCAGCTCCGCCACCAAGGAGGTGCTGCCCGTCACCCGCATCGACGGCGCCGAGGTGGGCCATGGCGCGCTGCGCGGCAAGCCCGGGCCGGTCTACGCCCGCCTCTACGAGGCCTACCAGAACGCCAAGAAGCTGCAGTCGATCTGATGACCGCACCCGCCACCATGCAGAACATTCCGCCCGAACAGTCGCTGATCGAGTACCCCAGCGCCTTTCCCATCAAGGTGATGGGCGAGAACGTGGACGGCTTCGTGCATGCGGTCACCCAGGTGGCCCTGCACTTCGACCCCACCTTCGATGCCGCCACCGTGGAGCTGCGCCCCAGCAAGGGCGGCAAGTACATGGGCGTGACCATCACCGTCACGGCCACCAGCCGCGAACAGCTGGACGAGCTCTACCGCACCCTGACCACGCACCCGATGGTCAAGGTCGTGTTGTGAGCGGCGCCGGGGCGCTCCCGGTGCCCAGCCGCGCGTCGATCTCGCGCAGCTTGGCCGGGGCCACCTCGTCGCCGCCACGGGCCGCCGCCGCATACCAGTAGCGCGCCAGCCGCAGATCGTGCGCCACCCCTACGCCCGATTCGTACATCGACGCGATGATGTACTGCGCCCCCACGTCGCCGCCCTTGGCCGCCTCGCGGTACCAGTGGGCGGCCGCCGGCAGGTCCTTGGCCGCGCCGCGGCCCAGGTAATAGGCGGTGGCGATCTCCACCTGCCCGTCCACGCTGCCCTGCTGCGCCGCCCGCAGGTACCAGCGGCCGGCCTCGTCCAGGTCGCGCCGGCCGGCATCGCCGGTCTCGTACAGGCGCGCCACGCCGTAGGTGGCGGTGACGAAGCCCTGCTCAGCAGCGCGGGTCATCAGCCGCAGCGCCTCGGTGTTGCTGGCGCCGGGCAGCTCGCGCTTGAGGTGCATCACCGCCAGGTTGTAGCCGGCGGCCGGCACGCCGGCACGGGCCAGGCCCTCGAAGGCCTCGCGGGCCTGCTCCAGCCGGCCCTGGTCATGGTCTCGCACCGCGTCTTCCAGCCGCGCCTGCAGCGCCTCCTTTTGCGCCGGCGTGGGCTCGGCGGCCTGGGCGCCGGCCGCCAGCAGCGCCCAGGCGGCCGCGGCAAGGGCGAAGCGAAGAGTGGAGCGAGCCTGCATGCTGACCTCACGATGACTGCCAAGGAATGGTGCGCACGATGATCGTCAAGACCCTCGGCCGTGTCGACTATGCCGCCACCGAGGCGGCGATGCGCGCCTTCACCGAACAGCGCACGCCCGATACGCCCGACGAACTGTGGCTGTGCGAGCACGACCCTGTGTACACCCAGGGCATTGCCGGCCGCGCCGAGCATGTGCTCAGCCCCGAGGGCATTCCCGTGGTGCGCACCAACCGCGGCGGGCAAGTCACGTACCACGGCCCCGGGCAGGTGGTGGCCTATCCGCTGGTGGACCTGCGCCGGCTCGGCATCTATGTCAAGGAATACGTCTACCGGCTGGAAAACGCGGTGCTCAAGACGCTGGAGGGCTACGGCGTCACCGGCCACCGCGTGGCCGGCGCCCCGGGCATCTACGTGAAGCTGGCCGATCCCTTCGGCCATGCCGCGCTCACCGGTCCGGCGCACGGCGGCGACCCGTTCCGCGGGCTGGGCAAGATCGCCGCGCTGGGCATCAAGGTGAGCCAGCACCGCACTTACCACGGCGTGGCGCTGAACGTGGCGATGGACCTGCAACCCTTCCTCGGGATCGACCCTTGCGGTTACGCAGGGCTTCAGACGATCGATCTCGCTAGACTCGGCGTCTCTACCGACTGGAGCGAGGCCGCCGCGCGCTTTGGAGCGCGCCTTGCGGCCCAACTGACCCCATGACCCAGCCCACGCCCGCCGCCTACGACCCCACCGCCAAGCAGAAGGCCCAGGCCAAGACGGCGCGCATTCCCATCAAGATCGTGCCGGCCGAGGTGCTGAAGAAGCCCGACTGGATCCGCGTCAAGGCGGGCTCGCCCACCACGCGCTTCTACGAGATCAAGCAGATCCTGCGCGAGCACAAGCTGCACACGGTGTGCGAGGAAGCCAGCTGCCCCAACATCGGCGAATGCTTCGGCAAGGGCACGGCCACCTTCATGATCATGGGCGACAAGTGCACCCGCCGCTGCCCGTTCTGCGACGTGGGCCACGGCCGCCCTGATCCGCTGGACGTGGACGAGCCGCTGAACCTGGCCAAGACCATCGCCGCGCTGCGCCTGAAGTACGTGGTCATCACCAGCGTCGACCGCGACGACCTGCGCGACGGCGGCGCGGCGCACTTCGTGGAGTGCATCACCCGCACCCGCGAGTTGTCGCCCGAGACCCGCATCGAGATCCTGACGCCCGACTTCCGCGGCCGCATGGACCGCGCGCTGGACATCCTGAAGGCTGCGCCGCCCGACGTGATGAACCACAACCTGGAAACCGCGCCCCGCCTGTACAAGGAAGCGCGCCCGGGATCGGACTACCAGTACAGCCTGAACCTGCTCAAGCGCTTCAAGGAGTTCGCGCCCGACGTGCCGACCAAGAGCGGCATCATGGTCGGCCTGGGCGAGACGGACGAAGAGATCCTGCAGGTGATGCGCGACATGCGCGCGCACGACATCGACATGCTGACCATCGGCCAGTACCTGGCCCCCAGCGGCCACCACCTGCCGGTGCGCCGCTACGTGCACCCCGACACCTTCAAGATGTTCGAGGAAGAGGCCTACAACATGGGCTTCACCCACGCCGCCGTCGGCGCGATGGTGCGCAGCAGCTACCACGCCGACCAGCAGGCGCATGCGGCCGGGGTGGCGGACGCGGTGGCTTGAGGCGGAGGCCGGCCGCGGTCGGCTGAACAAGGGCGGGTGGTGAAGCACGCCGGGCCGGCTGCGCTGTCTGCACTGGAGCCGCTGCTGCTGCAGCTTCGCCTGCTGCCGCAGTTGAAGGAACGATCGCGCGGCGTGTTCTACCTGCGCGCCAGATCCTTTCTGCACTTCCATGAAGACCCGGCGGGCTGTTCGCCGACCTGCGTGACGGCGAAGGCTTCAAGCGCTGCCCGGTCGGGTCGGCCGAGCAGCAGGCCGCATTGCTGAACGCCGTGCAGGTCACGCTGTGCTTGGGGAGTTCCCTTCCGGGATGACGTGGCGCAGGGCTTGAGCCAGGTCGTCGCACAAGTCGCCGGGGTCTTCCAGACCGATGTGGAGCCGCACTCGCCTCGGCATGTTTCCCGACGCCGGAAGTGCACGCAGGTGATGCGGTACGGCGGGCATGACCAGGCTCTCGAAGCCGCCCCAACTGGTGCCCAGGCTGAAGAGCCGCAGCCCGTCGATGAAGCGAGCGAATGCCGGGTCGCTGCACGCGGTAAGTTCTATCACGAACGGCCCTGCCGCTCCTGAGAACTGGGCCGCCCACAGCGCGTGGCCAGGATCGTCCACCAACGCCGGGTAGAGCACTCGGCGCACTGCAGGGTGGGACTGCAGCCACCGCGCGACCACCATCGCGGACCGCTGATGACGCTCGAGTCGGACGGCCAGGGTCCGCATCCCGCGCAGCGTGAGCCAGCAGGTGTCCGGCGCGGCGTGCGTGCCGTTTCGGTCGCAATGTGCCCGGACGGTCGAGAGCGCTTCGTCGCTGCCGGTGATCAGGCCCAGCAGCAGGTCGGAATGCCCGTTGATGAACTTGGTGGCCGAGTGCACGGCGATGTCGATGCCCTGCCCGTGCGCATCGAAGTAGATTGGCGTTCCCCATGTCGCGTCGCAGGCTACCGGAATACCGCGCGCGTGGGCTGCTGCGCAGATGTCGCGCACATCCAGCATCTGCATGGTCAGCGAGCTCGGCGCCTCAATGAACACAAGTCGGGTGTTGGGGTGAAGCCACCGCGCTGCATCTTCCCCGTTCGGCACGACGTCCACCTTCACGCCTCTGTCAACCAGTTCCTTGTCGCAGAAGGTCCGGGTCGGCCCATAGATGCCTTCGCTCAACAGCAGGTGCGCACCGAGTTGGGCATGGGCACCGAGCACTGCCGTGATGGCCGACAAGCCGCTGCTGGTGGCAATGCAAGACTGCGCCCGTGACAGTGCGGCCATGGCGTTCTGGAGCTCGAACGTGGTGGTTGTTCCGGAGCGTCCATACCGTGGTGCCTTGAACACCGTCCCGCTTTGTGCCCGGGTGTAGGCGTCCAGCGTCTCGAACACCGTGGTGGATGTGCGGACCAGCGGCGGGCTGACCGAATGCGCGGCCACGGCGGTTTCGCGGCCCGCCTGGACAAGGAGTGTGTTGTGTTGCATAGCCTTCTCTTCGTCGGATGCGAAGATTCTGCGAAAGCCACAGCAGACCTTCTCTCGAGGGAAGACCTTGGAGCATCGCAAAACGGACATCGCCCTCACGCGACCGGCCGCTGACTCACCCGTCATGGGTCGGCAGGTCGACTATCCACTCGGCTGGCGCGTCGCCGCGCATGTGCATGCCCGCCACCAGCTCATCCATGCAGTACGCGGCGTCATGGTGGTCGAGGCGCCGGTGGGATGCTGGGTCGTGCCGCCCAACCGCGCCATCTGGATGCATGCTGGTATGACGCATGCCATCCGCTGCGTGGGCGTGGTGCAGCTGCGCAGTCTGATGGTGTCCCCTGAGCTTGGCGCGCGATTGCCCGAAGCCACCTGCGCGGTAGCGGTATCACCACTGCTGCGCGAGCTCCTGTGCGCGGCCATGGCCGTGCGTCACCCTTATTCGCCCTCGACGCGCGACGGCAGGATCATGCGGCTGGCGCTGGATGAATTGCGCGACCTTGCCGTGCAGCCTCTTCATCTCCGCATGCCGACGGAGCCGAGGGTGGCGCAGGTCGCGTTGAGGCTGCAGGAACATCCTGACGACGCTTCCACGTTGGCCGACTGGGCGCGCCGCCTGTCGGTCGACATCAAGACGATTCAGCGCGGCTTTTCCAGGCAGACGGGCATGACCTTCGGCCAATGGCGACAACAGGCCAGGCTGCTGAAGGCGTTGGAGCTGCTGGCGGAGGGGCAGAAGGTAATCGACGTGGCGCTGGCCACAGGCTACGAAAGCCCCAGTGCCTTTTCTGCCGTGTTCAGGGATCACTTCGGGACAACGCCCAAGCAGTTCTTCGCCGATCAATGACTCACGCGAGGTCGCCGGGCCTGGCGACAGCGGGCAAGTTGTCTCCCTGGTCCAACTCGCCCGAGGACTCAATCCGCCAGCGGCGCCGCCTTCGGCGCGGGCGGGGCGCCGGCCGCCTTGTCGCTCCACAGCTGCCCGCCGGTGGCCCAGTTGTGGCGGGCCACTTCGGTGAACACCACGTCCACCGATTCGGGGCTGGCGCCGATGCTGCGCACGGTGGCTTCGGTCAGGGCCTGCGCCAGGGCGCGCTTCTGGTCCAGCGTGCGGCCTTCGAAGAGTTCGACTCGGATGGTGGGCATGCGGTGCTCCTTCAGTTGATCGTTCGGTCGGTTCAGTCGGCGTAGCCGGGGTTCAGCCGGTCCAGCCGGCGCAGCAGCGCGGGCCATTCGACGTCGCCGTCCCATTCGCTGCCGTCGCCCACCCATTGCCGGTGGGTGCGGGCGGACAGTTCCTCCGTCACCACCTGGATGCCGGCGCGCGCGCCGGCCTGGGCGCGCAGCTGCGCCTGCGCGGCGCGTTCCAGCAAGTGCATCAGCATCCAGGCTTCGGCCACGGTGCGGCCGACGACCATGGTGCCGTGGTTGTCCAGGATCAGGCCGTCCAGTGCGCCCAGGTGGGCCACCAGGCGGCGCTGCTCGTCGGTGCCCAGCGCCAGGCCTTCGTACGCATGGCGGCCGAGCCGGCCGTGCAGCCGCATGGCGTACTGGCTGGTGGGCAGCAGTCCCTCCGGCAGCATGCTCAGCGCCACGCCCCAGGGCGTGTGCAGGTGGATCACGCATTCCACCTCGGGCCGGGCGGCATGCACCGCGCCGTGGATGGTGAAGCCGGTGGGGTTGACCTTCCGGCCGCTGCCGTCCACCACCTGCCCATGGGCATCCACCTTCACCAGGCTGCTGGCGGTGATCTCCTCGAACAGCAGGCCGAAGGGGTTGATCAGGTAGTGGCCGGGCTCGCCGGGCACGGTGGCCGACAGGTGGGTGTAGACGGTGTCGTCCCAACCGTTCAACGCAGCCAGCCGGAAGGCGGCCGCAAGGTCGATGCGCACCTGCTGTTCGGTGCGCGGCGGGCGCAGGTTCACGCGGCCTTCTCGGCCATGGCCTCGCCCATGCGCACCGGCCCGGCCGGCGCCCAGTGCGGATTGAAACGCAGCGTGCCACGCGGCCATAGCAGCACCACGGTGCTGCCCAGCAGGAAGCGGCCCATCTCGGCGCCGCGCTCCAGCGTCACCTGGCCGTCGGCATAGGTCCACTCGCGCAAGTTGCCCGGGCGCGGCGGGTTGACCACGCCGTGCCACACCGTGGCCATGCTGCCGACGATGGTGGCGCCCACCAGCACCTGCACGAAGGGGCCGTGCGCGGTATCGAACACGCACACCACGCGTTCGTTGCGAGCGAACAGCCCCGGCACGCCGCGGGCAGTGGTCGGGTTGACCGAGAAAAGGTCGCCCGGCACATGGATCATCCGCCGCAGCCGGCCGGCACACGGCATGTGGATGCGGTGGTAGTCCTTCGGGCTCAGGTAGATGGTGGCGAAGTGGCCGTCCTGGAATTGCGCGGCCAGCGCCGCGTCGCCGCCCACCAGCGCGGTGGTGCTGTAGGCATGGCCCTTGGCCTGGAAGATCTGGTCGCGCTCGATGGCGCCGAACTGGCTGATCGCGCCGTCCACCGGGCACACCCACTCGGCCGGTGCCAGCGGGCGCACGCCGGGCCGCAGCGCGCGGGTGAAGAACTCGTTGAAGCTCGCGTAGTGCGCCGGATCGGGGTCGGCCGCCTCGCTCATGTCCACGCCGTACTTCCCGATGAACCAGCGGATCAGTGCGGTGGTGGTGCCGCCCGCCTTGGCGGACGCCACCAGGCCGGCGAAGCGGGTGAGGGCCTGCTTGGGCAGCAGGTACTGGGGGAGGACATCGAGGCGTTCAGACACGCGACGATTCTAGAAGCGGGTGTCAGCGGGCCATGCCGGACGACAGCGCACCGGCCTGCCAGCCGCCGCCCAGGGCCTGGATCAGCCCCACCGTGGCCGTCTGCCGCTGGCCGATGAGCTGCAGCACGCTGCGCCGCGCCGACAGCGCCGAGACCTGCGCCGTCACCACCTCGGTGAAGCCGACCTGCCCGGCGCGGTAGCGGTTGAGCACCTGTTGCTCCGTCTGGTCGGCCGCCTCGGCCGCGATGCGTCGCAGCTGCAGCTGACGCTCCAGCGTGCGCAGCGCGGCCAGCTGGTCTTCCACGTCCTGGAAGGCCAGCAGCACCGTCTGCCGGTAGCTGGCCACCGTCTGCTCCCAGGCGGCACGCGACTGCTCGATGCGCGCCCGGTTGGCGCCGGCGTCGAACACCGTCTGCGCCAGCGACAGGCCCAGCGACCAGGCCGCCGCCGAGGCGCTGAACAGGTCGGACACCCGCGTGCTGTTCAGCCCGTACTGCCCGGTGAGCACGAAGCTGGGATAGAGCGCCGTCTGCTGCACGCCCACGTCGGCATTGGCGGCAGCCACGCGCCGTTCGGCGGCGGCGATGTCGGGCCGCCGCTGCAGCAGCGCCGAAGGCAGGCCGGTGGGCACCGCCGGCGGCTCGGCCCGCAGCGTGTCGCCGCCGTCGGTCACCGGCAGGTCGAGCTCGGCCGGGGCGCGGCCGGCCAGCACCGCGATGGCATGTTCGAGCTGGGCGCGGGTGCGCTCCAGGCCCACCAGGTCGGCCTCGGTGTTGGCCAGCTGCGTCTGCGCCTGCAGCACGTCGCTCTTGAGCGCCAGGCCGGCCGCATAGCGGTTCTGGGCGATCTGCGCGGCGCGCTGGTAGGCGGCCAGCGTGTCGCGCAGCAGCGCCATCTCGGCATCGGTCTCGCGCAGGTTGAAGTAGTTGATCGCCAGCTCGCCCTGGGCCGACAGCGTGGCCGCGGCCAGGTCGGCCTCGGTGGCTTGCGCCCGGGCGCCCGCGGCGGCCACGTTGCCGGACACCCGGCCCCACACGTCGGCCTCCCAGCTGGCACCCAGGGCCAGCTGGTAGCGCTCGCGCGACGCAGAGGTGGACGCATCGCCGCCGCTGCGGGTGGCGCCGCCCGAAAGGTCGATGGCCGGCCAGCGGGCCGCGCGCGCCTCGCGCACCAGCGC
>OFDN01001631.1_pt1 | contig 14174 bp, 6 predicted proteins | sample 1520971 | NCBI WGS metagenome assembly OFDN01 (sample SAMEA94257418, study PRJEB24077) | hot springs metagenome | biome: Aquatic biome; feature: Geographical feature; material: Water | place: India | collected 2012-06-12 | depth 5 m
AAGCCGAAGAAATAAGTCAGTGCTTTCATGATTCTTAAATTTTTAGATTGTAAAACAACATTCAGCTCCACTTCAATAATATGCAGTCCATTCGGAGAAAGCAGACCGATCGATCGTTTCAGCGCTTCTTCGAAAGGTATTCCAAGAGACATTTGCTCTTCCACATAACAACAGCAATGGTCGATCAATTCCAATTGCAATTGCCGGTTGGAAATACTCGATTGAACGATCGATTCAATCTCTTCAAATTGTCCGTCAGAAAGTTCAAGCATTTGACAGTGGGCGTTCGGTTAAAATGAGTGCTTGTATCGTGTCTAAAAAAGAAATCAACTCTCTCACCTTTTCTTGTGTGCGCTCCATTCCGAGCGAGGTGAGTTTGTAATAAACCCTCACTCTTTTACCGATCATTTCTTCTTCGCTTTCAATCAAACCATCTGCAGATAATTTGTGAAGTGCGGGATAAAGCGATCCTTCCTTGATGAGAATTTTTCCTTCTGTACGCTCTTTTACAAGCCTAGTAATATCATAGCCATACATTCGCCCATTCTCGCGAAGAAGGGTCAGAATGATGGTGCTAAGAGTACCTTTTACAAGTTCATTTGATTGCATGGGACAATAATACATAGAATTTCTATGTATCGGACAACGATGCATAAATAGATTTATTGCGAAAGAACGATCTTGCCCTTAATCAGAGATTTAACTAGAAAACCCGTGTTTGCTTGAAATAGGGATTCTGATTAATGATGCGGATAGTGAACTCCATTGCGCCACGGCCGCTACTTGCTGCGACCAATTTAGAAGTGTTTAAATCGTAGCTGAAACCAAAAGAGTACTGGGCAAACTCTAACATCGCCGCGAGCACTACAGCGTCCTTAAAACGATAAAAACCGCCTACACTAATTCCAGCTCCTTGGAAGTATCCTGTGTATTTTGAATCAGGCAGTAATTCATATCTCACAAGTGAACCCAAGTTTATTTCTCTTGATGGACCCTGCTGATAAATACTGAATCCCGGTTGAAGTGCCAACGGTGTATTTTTTAAGCTAAATAAAAAGTCGCCATGCAGCACATACTTTCTGTGCATTCGATCCTCGCCTTCTACAAAAGAATACTGCGGTTTATTCAAGTGATGAATTGCAAAACCGATCGTTCCTTGTCTGAAATTATTCGTGGTCACTTTAATGTTACCAGAAGTATTATTGAATGAATACACTATACCACTGCTAAGGTCTAAGTAAGCGATGTTGTTGTTTGGTAAGTATTCTCCCACTGGTAAAGCGCTATTATAGGCCGTTCCAGAATACTGACTGCCCCATTGGAAGTTGTCGTACACAATGCTGCGTTGTCCAAAACCCGCAGACATTCCAAGCCCAAGCTTCTGATATTTGCTAAGTTTTATATGATGCACTAATGCTGCATTTCCTGAGGTTGTCTTTAAAGTTCCATCACCGCCTTGATCATTAAAAAACTGCACTCCCGCGGCCCAATGGCCTTTTCGCGAACTGCCTTTATTAATTTTTATTCCTGCCGACGCGGCCAAGGTTTTAAAAGGAACAGTCACCGAACTCCATTGACTTCTGTAATTCACGTTCGCTTCAAAATTATTGATGGCACCTGCCATCGCTGGATTCTGAATCAATGGTGTATTGTAGAATTGCGAAAAATGGACATCCTGAGCAGAAGTCTCCACCACCACTGTCACTACTAGTAGCAGCGCGCATAAATGATATGTCAAACGTTTCATCATCTGATCAGGCTTATGTTTCCTTGTTTCTTAAATGCATCCCCGGTCAACAACACTCCTTCGAAGTGGTAGACAAAAACAGCGGTATTCAAATCTTTATCGCGGTGTGTTCCATCCCAACAGTCCTCTGGATTTGAAGACTCGAATACTATTTCTCCCCATCTGTTGTAGATCGTGATGGTATATGTTTCGAAGCAATCTGTTCCAAATACTTGGAAACAATCATTCGCTTCATGTCCGCCTTTTGATGGTGCAAATGCATTTGGGATAAAGAAATTATCGCACAAAACATTCACTTGAACATCCACACAATCCGTCGACTTGCATCCGAACTCATTGATTCCTTCTACACAGTAAGTAGTGGTAATAATTGGAGATGCGTCTGTTATATGACAAGTCGCACAAGTCAAATCTTCTGCTGGTGTCCATTCGTAATCAAGTGCTCCTGATGCTTCAAGTGTCGCGGTTCCGCCCAGAGTGATAAGGGTGTCATAGCCAGCAAAGACATCAGGAATTGGATTAACACCAACAAAAATTGAAGCGGTATCTAAACAACTTCCAATGCTAACCACAACCGAATATTCGCTCGGTTCTGTTGGCGAAACAGTGATGCTTTCTGTGTCATCTCCTGTGTTCCACAAATATGAGCCGCCACCAGTTGCAGTTAGTGTGATGTTTTGTTGTAAACAAATACTTGTATCGGGTGCGATAAATGCAATGGGTGCAGAAGCTACATCTACTGTTACAAATCCTTGAGCGTCGCATCCGTTGAGTGTTCCTGTAACTTGATAAGTAGTAGTCTCCATCGGCGCTACTAATGTTTCTTCGCAATCTGCGCAACTCGCGCCTATTGAAGGATACCAGTCATAGCTGTCCGCTCCATAAGCTTGAATCATAACACTGTCCCCTTGACAAATAATATCTTCCACACTGGTAGCAGTGATTACAGGCAAAGGAATAACTTCTACAAAGATGCTATCTCCATCCGCGCAACTTCCAGTATGTCCATCCAGATAGTACATCATGCTAGTTGGTGGAGCAGCACTTGCATAGTTGGCGCCTACTTCGATCAAATAATCATTTGGATCGAAGTTATAAAGTTGAGCACCTATTGCATTAAGCATCACGGTATCACCATAGCAAATACGCACTGTATCAGAATAAGGTGTAAAGTCTACCGAAATTTGAGGTTGAACAGTAAGTGTAGTGATGACAGTACTTTCACAGCCCTGAGGAGATTCAACAGTCACGGCGTATACTCCAGCCTGATTCGTTGATGTGCCATCTGGTAGGATATATTCTGTTCCTTGACAAATGGTCTCATTTACAAATTGCTGCTGATTTGGAATCACTTGAAGATTGTAAACAATTGTGGAATCGCAACCAAACACGCTCTCGAGAACTACAGGGTAAGATCCAGTAGTATTGACAAAGCTGCCAGTAGGTAACTGATATGAATCACCGCTACAAATAGAAACCTGTTGCTGTACAACTACAGGAACGTAGATCTCCAAATTGAATGTTACAATCGAATCACAGCCGGCCATTGATTGCAGCTCCAGAGCATAAGCTCCCTCTGCTACCACCTCTGCGCCATCAGGCAAGACATACGACTCACCTGGGCAAATGGTCACATTGAAAACTTGATTGTATTGTGGTAACACTTCAAGGTTTGTTGTAATAAGAGAATCACATCCAAACACAGATTGCAACATGGTTGCATAGGATCCTGTGGTGCTCACAATTTGTCCATCAGGAAGCTCATAGGTCTCTGTTGGACAAATCCTCACATTCACTACTTCGCTATAGATTGGATGTACAATCAAAGTGGTGTTGACAAGGCTATCACAACCATTCCATGCATTGAGTATGACCGGATACACACCTGAAGTATTCACTACCTCTCCATTCGGAAGAGTGTGCGTTTCGCTAGCGCAGATTTCGAAATACAACTCCGTTGGAGCTGGTTCATCGATGTTCTGTAATATGTAGTAAGTGGCTTCGTCCGTACAGCCATTAGCCGCTGTAACGGTCAAGGTGTACGTTCCAGGGGAAGTGACGTCTAATACAGTTGAGTTGGAGGCGCTTGGTTGCCAGTTATAAGTACCGGTGCCGCTTGCTTGCAAAGAAATGGTCGTTTGATCACAAGTAAGCAGATCCGTTCCTGAAAGATTTGTTATCTCCGCTACAGGAGCAATCGTATCTATACCGATTTGAATAGATTCCAAAACCGAACAACCATTCGGTCCGAAAATTTCTACGGTATAGTTTCCGGGTTCGTTTACATTGATTGATGCACTCGAACTAAGAGGATTTTGCCATTGATAAGTTGAGCCTCCCGTTGCAGTCAACGCGATATTCGTAGTAGTACATGTCAAGGTAGTAGCACCACCCGGAACCGTGATTGTGCCATTTGGTAAGGCGATATCCTGAGTGATAGTAATAGACTGTTGTATAGTACAGCCATTGGTTGTCGTGAGTTGGGCGGTATAAATTCCTGATACAGTAAAAGGAGCGCCCGATCCGCCAAGCCAAATTGCACTTCCATTGCCGGAAAGGGCTACGTCAATTGCGGTAACATCACACGTCAATATATTGGTGCCGGTAGTATTTGTCAGCGTAAGCTGCGGGGTTGCGTATAAGCTGACATTCGTGGTAATGATAGAGTCGCATCCAAATACATTCAAGAAATTGGAAGTATAAGTGCCCGCCGCAGAAACTGAAACTCCAGAAGGTAGTATATAAGTGCCGCCTGGACAGATCGAGACAGCCTGTGATATTGCATGCGTTGGATTGATAGTCAAATTCAAAGTTGCGACACTATCACAACCCGCGACAGTCAACAAGTTCGCAGTGTATGTTCCAGCGATGCTATAATTATTTCCGTTCCAAGAATATGGAATTTCGTTACTGCAAATAGTAACGTTTGTTGTAGAAGTAAGCGTTGGATTGATTGTCAAGTTCAAAGTTGCGATCGAATCACAACCTGCCACGGTCAACAAGTTTGCAGTGTATGTTCCAGCAGCAGTATAGTCAACACCGTTCCAGTTGTAAGGAACTTGGTTGCTGCAAATGGTGATGTCTGTTGTTGATGTTAATACATCATTGATATTCAAGTTGAGTGTTGCAATCGAGTCACAACCTGCTACAGTCAACAAGTTCGCGGTGTATGTTCCCTCTGCAGTGTAGTCAACGCCGTTCCAGTTGTAAGGAACTTGGTTACTGCAAATAGTTACATCGGTTGTTGACGTCAATACATCATTGATCGAAAGATTCAATGTTGCAATCGAGTCACAACCCGCTACAGTCAACAAGTTCGCTGTGTATGTTCCTGCTGCAGTGTAGTCAACACCGTTCCAGTTGTAAGGCACTTGATTGCTGCAAATGGTGATGTCTGTTGTTGATGTCAATACATCGTTGATGTTCAAATTGAGTGTGGCAACACTATCACAACCCGCTACAGTCAATAGATTTGCAGTGTATGTTCCCGCTGCAGTGTAATCAACACCGTTCCAGTTATATGGAACTTGATTACTGCAAATGGTGATGTCTGTTGTTGAGGTCAACACATCATTGATGTTCAAGTTTAGTGTTGCAATCGAGTCACAACCCGCTACAGTCAACAAGTTCGCAGTATATGTTCCCGCTACAGTATAGTCAACACCATTCCAATTGTAAGGAACTTGGTTGCTGCAAATAGTAACATCAGTTGTTGAGGTCGACACATCATTGATGTTCAAATTGAGTGTTGCTACACTATCACAACCCGACACGGTCAACAAGTTCGCTGTGTACGTTCCTTCTGCAGTGTAGTCAAAACCATTCCAGTTGTAAGGAACTTGGTTGCTGCAAATAGTTATATCGGTTGTTGAAGTTAATACATCATTAATCAAAAGATTCAATGTTGCAATCGAGTCACAACCCGCTACCGTCAACAAGTTCGCGTTATATGTTCCTGCTGCAGTATAGTCAACACCATTCCAGTTGTAGGGAACTTGATTGCTGCAAATGGTGATGTCTGTTGTTGAGGTCAACACATCGTTGATGTTCAGGTTGAGTGTGGCAACACTATCACATCCTGCTATAGTCAACAAGTTCGCAGTGTACGTTCCTGCCGCGGTGTAGTCAACGCCGTTCCAGTTGTAAGGAACTTGGTTGCTGCAAATGGTAATGTCCGTTGTTGAAGTGAGAACATCGTTGATCGTTAGATTCAATGTTGCAATACTATCACAACCCGATACAGTCGATAGGTTCGCAGTGTATGTTCCTACTGCAGTATAGTCAACACCGTTCCAGTTGTAAGGCACTTGGTTGCTGCAAATGGTGACATCTGTTGTTGAGGTCAACACATCGTTGATGTTCAAATTGAGTGTGGCAACACTATCACAACCCGCAACGGTCAACAAGTTTGCGGTGTAGGTTCCTGCTGCAGTATAGTCAACACCGTTCCAATTGTAAGGAACCTGGTTGCTGCAAATAGTGATGTCAATGGTGGATGTGAGAACATCTGTTACAGAAACATTTGTGCGAATAACTGAATCACATCCTAGCACTGAAAGAAGCGTCGCATCAAATGTTCCACTCGTGTTTACTACAACACCATCTGGCAAAGTATAGCTTTGACCCGTGCAGATTTGTACATCTACTTCTTCAAAATACTCAATCATTTCAATGGTCAAGTACTGTATCGGCCCATCGCATCCATCAATGCTCGTTTCAAAAACACTTAATGTGTATGTGCCAACACTCGCATTCCATTCCACTGTAATACTATCATTTCCTTGTCCACTCAGAATGACACCGTCTCCCCCTGTATCCCATGTGAAGGTGCTACCATTCCACCCCACCACATGATAAGTACCAATAGGGTTTGATACGCATACACTATCTGTCTGAGCCCAAGAGGAGCTCAGTGCAGATAGCACTGCGACAAACACTAATATGATACCTAACCGAACGTTCATTCTGTTTTTTTACAAGAAAAAATTAGTTGTGGAAAATGGGTGAGGTTGTAGGAATTGGATTTACAATTACATCAACTGTATCTGTATCAACACAACCATTAGCATCTGTTCCTGTAACTGTATATGTAGTTGTTGAAGTCGGATTAGCTGTAACAGTAGAACCAGTTGTAGGTGTTAATCCTGTAGCAGGACTCCACACATAGGTCGATGCTCCACTTGCTGTGAGCGTTACGCTTTCTCCATTACAAATCGTTTCATCAACACCTGCATCTACCACTGGAAGTGGATTGATTACTATGTCCATAGTAGCAGGAATAGCACATTGACCAGGGTCTGGTGTAAACGTATAAGTAACCGTTCCTGGTGTCGATGTATTCACTGTTGATGGTGACCATGAACCAGTAATACCGTTGTTTGAAACGTTTGGTAATGTTGGTGCTGAGGCGTTTTGACAATAAGGCCCAAGCTGAGTAAATACAGGGTTAATTTCTGTATCAATTACGATTGTCATTGTAGCTCCCAAAGCACACTGTCCTGGTGCAGGAGTAAATGTGAAAGTAAAAGTTCCACTAATCGCGGTATTAATCGCAGACGGAGACCATGTTCCTGTTATTCCATTCTGTGATGTTGTTGGAAGAGTTGGTGCTGTGGAGTTTTGACAAAGTGGCCCTAGTTGAGCAAAAGTTGCGGTAACTTCTGGATCAATAGTGATATCCATCGTCACTGGGACAGCACACAAACCTACAGTCGGCGTGAAGGTATAAGTAACCGTTCCTGCAACAGCAGTGTTAATTGTCGCTGGCGACCATGTTCCCGTTACACCATTTGTTGATGTAGTTGGAAGGGTTGGCGCCGCAGTATTTTGACAAATATTCGGAATGGCTGCAAATGCCGGAGTGATTTCTGGATCAATCGTGATATCCATTGTCGTTGGCAAAGCACATTGTCCGGGATCTGGAGTGAACGTGAAAGTAAATGTTCCTGCCGTCGCAGTGCTAATAACAGCTGGCGACCACGAACCCGTGATTCCTTCTGTTGATGTTGTTGGAAGAGCTGGTGCGCTGCTGTTTTGACAGAACGGTCCGAGTTGAGCAAATGTTGGAGTCACCTCTGGATCCAATTGAACAGCAAGTTGTATTGGGTCTCCTGGACATCCGCTTGCTTCTTCAATCACCTGAAGAATGTAAGTACCTGGAGGAGTTGTTCCCCAGTCAATCTCAATTCTGTTGCTGCTGCCGCTGGGGCCTTGGTTGGTGCTAATCGTTCCCGTGAAGCCTGGCGTAATAATCGTCCAGACATAGGTTGATCCAGCAGTACCGGCGCCGCCGTTCTCCGTGTAATCCACTTGATAGGGCTCAACAGAGCCTACACAGAGGATTTGAGGAGCACTGCTGTCTGTTTGAGCGTAGGAACTCACTGCCATCAATGACAGCAGCGCAAGCACTACGAGGTTAAGCATTTTTCTCATGGTAGTAAAAATTAATCGTGATATATAGGAGTGGTTAAGGTTTCTGGATTAACGATCACACAGGCTTGTGAAACACAGTCTGCACTGAGCGGAAATAATATGGGTTGTGGTGGCTCGACTCCAAAGTTGATAGCCCCAGATCCGTAATTTCCTTGGGCGGAACTTGCAGGAGTTAAAAACTGATTACTTAAAAATGTTGGTACTCCAAATCCTGGGTCGTTCACCAACATCAAGAAGACTTGAATAGTTCCACTCGGATTTCCAAGTGCGCTAAATGGAATTGCAAATTCAAATCCCTTCGTATTATCTCCTACTCCTGCGTTTGCAACATATCCCAAGGTTGGAGAAGTATTAGCAGAACCGAGATAATTATTTGAATTGCTATTCAAGTGATATAAATCAAAAAACGCATCTCCACTCGCTTGATTCATTGCAAGCACATAATCAGGAGCAAATCCTGCATCAAATGTGATTCCGCTTGCCAAATTTTCTACAGAATAATAAGGCGCGTTTGTTCTATTTGTCCAAGTTGAAAGTGAATTATGACCTCCCACTTCACAATCAATAAACATCAAAACTCTATTGTTTGAATTATTGACTACGGCAGATGCTACGGCGCCATAAAGCACATCGTTCATGTTTTTGATAAACACTGCATCCAAATTATTTCCTGCACCAAAGCCGCTTGCAATGGGGCCGCCAGCAGATTTTGCCAGTGCGCTACCCCATTGAGGTTCTATAATATTTCCTTCTAAAACAAATGGAGCAACGTTTGAAGACTCAACGCAGACTTCTGTTCCTTCTGGTAATCCAGATGTCGTAAATGTTGTGTTGGAAGATGGCGGTCCTTGAGAAACACCATTTACAAAAAACTCAAACTGGACGCCATTGCCAGCAACAAAATCTAATAATGTATTGGCGCAAGGTTCTTCTGGAGTGAGCGTTGGAATTGGTGGAAGCGCGGTAATAGTAACTATTGTTGACACAACATATGCAGGACATCCCGCATTTGCAGGTATGGTATAGTTTACTGTGTAAGTACCTGGGCTACTTGAGCTAGGCAGGATTGCCCCTGTTGTTGGATTAATGTTTAAACCTGAAGGCGAAGACGAGTAGGTGCCTCCTGTAGTACCCGAAAACACTGGTAGTTGGGACGCTGTAATATCTGTGCAATAAGGTGCTCCGTTGTAAGAAATATTCGCGTTTGCGTTTGGATAAATCGTTACTGAATAGGTGCTAATCAATGAATAAGTGTCGCCAACATTAACTGTTCCACTGCCATTTGCATCGCAATATGCATAAGCACTGACTGTTTGCGTGATGGGTGATGTTGTGTTGTTTACACCTGTTGGAAATAAATTATTCGGCAATACCGAACCTGCAACCGGTGTCACACTTGAATAAGAAATACATGAATTCAATGAAGCGTTTACTGCGGCTTGCCACGAAGCAAGTTGAGTCATTGCATTACCATTGCAAATGTTTTGATTCACGTTTGCTATGGGAGTGTAATCACAACAATCAAAGGCAAGCGTTTCGGTAAACGTGCAGTTCGTTGGTGTTGGCGCAAGCTCTTCAAACGTCGCGTTAATCGATGCTGTGAGTTGGCCTGTCCAAACACCGTCTGCCAGTGAAGCACAATTAGCGCTTGGATTGTACGTGGTGAAAATCGTACCTGGCACATTCGAAAAAGCATTGGGATAAACATAAATTTCAATATCTGTATTGGAATTATATCCAAATGGAAAAGCTGAAATATCGAATAGTAAAGATGTTGTAGCCGGTCCCGGATTTACAGATTGCCCGTCATAAATGATAACTCCGTCGGCAATGACGGTGATCCAATAATCAGATGCAGTAGCTGCACCGGGAGGATTGAAACAATAACCTGTCAGATCTATATCCAGTGAAATACTCGTAGCATCACCGCCCACACTATTGCTTGGAATAGTTAGGTATGCAGAGTTATTCGTTCCTCCGAAAGGGCTAGATGCAACAATGGCTGCGCTACTTGGAAATGTTTGGTCATACACTACTTGCTCCAATGGCCCGCCAGTTTCGCAACAGTCTGGCCCACTTGGCATGCCTAAGTAATTTACGGTAAAAGTTCTTGATCCGGAAGAACAAGTTGCTGCAGGTAATGAAGTTGGATTGGGAGTAATCGTAAAAATGCTCCCAATGTCGAGCAAATCACAATCATTTGCTCCAGTCACTTGCCATTGACATGTACTCGCATTCCATGAGATGTTCACTAAATCATCAGCGTTGTCTGGTACACTCGGATGGATGGTAATGCTTTTTGTTCCGCTTGCAAGTGTTGCTCCCGTCGAGTTACAGACGATAGTCCATGGAAGATTAACATTTAGTGTATTGCAGAAATTATCATTCTCTAAAGTTATAGGCACTCTAAAATCACTACAGTTTTGTGCAACAGCAACAACATTTCCGCTCGGTGTATTAATCGTCATGGTCGCAGCAGAAATAATCACATTCGCTCCGAATATAGAAGCACCATCTGTTCCAAAATTTCCAGTGATCGGACCTGCCACGGTCACCCCATTTTGTACAACTGAAATTGTTCCTCCTGTACTAAATCCATCACCAAAACTGTCAAAAACATTTAGCGTATAAATCGTCCCGAGGAGATTTGCATTGAGTGGACCAACAGTAGTATTAATAGCGCCGCCATTCGCTCCAGGTCCGCCACTTGCAACAACTCCTCCTGTGAGGTTACTTACAACGTTCCAAGTAATTTCATCTGCCCACGTTGTCCCAAAATTTCCAACTACATTGAAAGATACGGTGCCATTACATCCAGTATTTTCAACTTCTAGATAATATGTTTGATTTGCACAAGCAACATTGGGGCTCGCTGATGTACTGGCATATTGAGGACAGTTGAGCACAACCGAACTACAAGGCGCAGGAGATGTAAAGTTTTGTGTTCTTGTACAAGTAAGGTCTTCTGAAAAAGTAGCTGTCACTGTACAAGCTCCTCCTGTAGGGGTGAGTGCTGGTAAAGTATACGAAATGCTTGTTCCCCAAGGTTGAGGAATTGTAACTGACCCTCCACAACTACTTGTTACGGTAAGAACTCCTGAATTAGGAGGATTTGCAACCGTTATTACTCCATTCAAATCAAACGTATTTGTTGATGGAGAGCACGCTGTAGGTGTTGCAGTAAGATTTGTAATGTTGCACAATAGTGCACAGTTTGTAGTAGCGGTGCTTGTTCCAAGACTATTAAAACTTATAGTGCCCGCTTGTCCCGAAAAATTAGTTAGCAAGAGCACATAGAATTCTCCAGCAATAGCGTTTGCAATATTTGCCTCTTCAAAGGCTGATGCAGAAAAGCTACAATCCACGCTTGGGGCAATTCCCGCTGCAATCTGAGAGCAACCAGAAGCTTGTGAAGTGAACGGTCCCCATAAATTGAAGTCAACGTCAATGGGTGTTCCTCCTGTGTTTGTCTGAGAAATGCTCATGTTTAGAACACCAGACTCTTCGATCTGCATATAATACCACACAGGGTTTGGAGACGAACCTAAACAGTTGATTGGCCCGAGTCCTGCCTGTCCAGTATTATTAGGAAAATTATAATTCGTACCTGTACAAAATGGAGTGGCGTTGGTACAAGAGTCTCCGTTTTCATTTGGTGGAGGTGGCGGTCCTGCTACTGAAACGCTGATTGTAAAAGGTGTACAGTTTGGAGCAGGATAGGTGTCGACGATGAAATAATATGTCTGCCCAGCAGTAAGTGTGACATTATTGAGTACCGGGTTTCCTGCAACACTAGTAGCGGAGCCAACACAGGTGCCTCCGCTTGTCGGACAACCATTCGTAACGAAAAGGCCCGTCCAAGTAAGAGTACCTGAAAGGGCAATGTTTACATTTTGTGTTACCGTTGGAGTGTACTGAAATAAATAATCTTCTCCTCCAAGGTATGCCGATGTACAACCCGCTCCGCTCAAAACACTATTACAAGCTCCGCAAGTGGTAGCGTTCATTGTGAACGGCAATGCACTTATGGCCGTTGCTGTAGTACAATCAGAACATGGTGGTGGTGGAGGAAGTGCTTGAGCACAAATTCCAAACGTACCCCCTGTACCGCCTCCATATTGCCAAACGCGAATAAAAATAGTTGAGCCAGGAGTGAGGCCTGTCCGCGTGATACTCGACATCGCGCCATTCGCACTATCATCATCATCGCATTCTAATAAGGTGAGGGCAGAACAAGTCCCTGTATAAATTGCCATTCCTGAATCAGTAATGGTACCAGTCTGCATGTCAATGGTGATTGCTCCAGAAGCTGGAACTACCGTGGAATACCAAACATCTCCTGCGCCATTCATAAAAGCACAAAGCGGATCTGCTACACCAGTATTTGTTGCAGAAACTGTTGTGCCTGTACTATATGTACAAGTCGATTGAGCAGTCAAAGAAATAGCACCACAAGGATTATCGTTTGCCGGCGCAGGGGGTGGGGGTGCCAACGCAGTTGCGCAAATTCCAAATGTCCCTTGAAGATCTCCTCCATATTCCCAAACTCGCACGAATAGCGTCGATCCAGGAGTAAGACCTGTACGCGTGATGCTTGACATGGCTCCATTCGCACTGTCGTCATCATCGCACTCAAGCAGTGTAAGAGACGAACATGAAATTCCGGTATAAAAAGCCATTCCTGAATCGGTGATCGTGCCTGTTTGAAGATCCACAGTCACTGCGCCTGACGCAGGAACCAATACAGAAAACCATACATCAGCTCCTACATAACTGGCACAACCAGGAGCAGGAACACCTGTTGTTGCTGTAGCAGTATTGTTGTTATAATTTAAATAAGTGCAAGTAGCCCCTGCCGTTAACGAAATTGAGGAGCAGGGATTGTCGTTTGCTGGGGGAAACAAAACAGCAGTTTTAGCATTCTCCCAAGAGGCTTTCGTTGCTTTTGCGTCTTGAACAAATATCAATGACATTACAAGCAAAGCCACGAGCTTAGCCATATTCAGCACGATATGTCGTACTGTTTTTTTCAAGAAAAACAAAGAAAATTAAGGCCAAAAAAGGCGGGAGTAACTTTTTGGTTCATACTTAAAACTAGAATTGGCTAAGGTTTTGTCTGCCTTACTTTCGTTCGGCGTAGCTAAAATACTAATTTTAACACTTATAAACAAAAATATCAACACGTTTAAGGCAATGCGTATCTTGAACGGGAAAATTAGAGCCATGAGATTCCGCTATCTTTGCGAAATATGTCTTCTTCTCTACAACTAAACACCACCTATAAGCAGATTTTAGCGCTAGCTCTACCTATCAGTGCTTCATTGTTTGTTCCTCAAATAAACTTCATCACCAATCTTATTTTTCTTGGTGGCTTAGGAGAGCAAGTATTAGCTATTGCGGGGATTACCGGTGTATACTACCTCATCTTTTCAGTTATCGGTCATGGGCTGAACAGCGGACTTCAAGCACTTATCTCACGCAGAGCAGGGGAAAATAATCCCAAAGCCATTGGCTTTTTGTTTCAGCAAGGGATATTAATTGCTCTTTCAATCAGTGCAATTGCAATATTTTTCACTAGTTTCATAGCACCGCTTATCTTCAGGGCAGTGATCAGCGATCCGGAGCGCCTCGACATGACCATCAATTTCTTGTCGGTTAGAATTTGGGGCCTGCCCTTTCTTTTGCTCTACCAACTCAGAAATGCACTCCTCGTTGGAATTAATCAAAGCAAATTTCTTGTCATCGGAACAGCAGTCGAAACCTTACTCAATATATTTTTTGACTATGGATTGATCTACGGCAAATTTGGACTTCCAGAACTTGGATACATGGGGGCTGCTTATGCGAGCATCATTGCAGAATTCGGCGGGCTCGCAGTAGTGATAGGGCTTTTGAGATTGCCCTCTGTAAAAAATCAAGTTTCGATTTCGCTTACATTCATTCCAGATTGGAAGTTGATTTGGCAAATTCTTCAAGTATCATTCCCGCTCATTTT
>OFDN01001636.1_pt1 | contig 14147 bp, 14 predicted proteins | sample 1520971 | NCBI WGS metagenome assembly OFDN01 (sample SAMEA94257418, study PRJEB24077) | hot springs metagenome | biome: Aquatic biome; feature: Geographical feature; material: Water | place: India | collected 2012-06-12 | depth 5 m
AGACATTGAATCAATACTTTAGCGCCATTGCAAGGGGGAGTTTTTCAACACAATCCACCCAACTGCCGTCATTCGATAGACTCGGCTCGGACCCTCAAAGCGGCCATCTTCAAGTACGCTTTGTGGTGCTGGTGGCCCGATGGAGCAGGCTATTCGTCGGCAGCCGGAGCAGCGGGCGCTGCTTCCGGCTCGGCAGGCGCGCCCTCGATACCTTCAACCGGCGTCACCTCGGGCTGCTCGGCGTCGAGATCGTCGCCCAGGGCCTGCACCTGGCGCGGGGCGAGAGGGGCTTGCGAATCGAGCTGTTCCAAGGGGATCATCGCGTCCGAGATCGAACCGGGGAGCACCTCGCCCGAGGCCGCGCCGCCCTGTTCGGCAGGGGCGGCGGTCTGCTGCTCGCAAGCGGCGAGCGCGAGGGGCAGGACGAGGATAAGCGCGCGTTTCATCGGCACGCCCTTTTGGCGGCGGCGTCGAGTGCGTCAAGGAAATCCGCCGAGGTGGCGATCAGCGCCTGATCCCACTCCTCGGCCGACACCATCAATCCCAGCCGCGCGAGGCTGGTCACGCCATATTCGGCGATGCCGCAGGGCACGATGCCGCCGAAGTGGCTGAGGTCGGGGTCGAGATTGACCGAGAAGCCGTGCATCGTCACCCAGCGCCGCACCCGCACGCCGATCGCGCCGATCTTGGCCTCGCTGCCGTCGATGTCCCGCGTCCAGATGCCGACGCGGCCCTCGGCGCGCCAGCTCTCGACGCCGAAGGTCTTGAGCGTCGCGATCACCCAGCCCTCGATCGCGTGGACGAAGCAGCGCACGTCCTTGCCGCGTTCGGCGAGGTTCAGCACCAGATAGCCGACCCGCTGGCCCGGTCCGTGATAGGTGTAGCGCCCGCCGCGCCCGGCCTCGACCACCTCGAAGCGCGGGTCGACCAGTTCGGCCGGGTCCGCGCTGGTGCCGGCGGTGTAGACCGGGGGATGCTCGAGCAGCCAGACGAGCTCGGCCGCCTCGCCGGCGAAGACGGCGGCGTTGCGCGCCTCCATCTCCGCCAGAGCAGCGGCATAGGGCACCTGCGCGGTCTCGCGCCGCCATTCGATCGGGATTGCCGTTCCATGGGCGGGAGCAGTGCTTGCCATGGCGAACCGGTGGGGGCATTGAGCGGCGAGATCAAGAGGCGAAATGTGCCTCGCGTCACGAAGGGATCCGCGATGCAACACCGCAAGCTCGACATGGGGACGGCCTGGACACAGGCGACCGGCCTGATGGGCGCCAACCGCGACACCATCAGCGCGATTGCGGGGCTGTTCCTCTTCCTCCCCGCGCTGGCGAGCGGGCTGCTGCTGCCCGAGCTGTCCAATCCGCCCCAGCCCGCGCCCGGGACCGATCCCGCGGTGGCGATGCGGGCGATGGTCGACCAGATCTCCGCCATCTACGCCGAGAACTGGCCGCTGCTGCTGGCGCTGACGGTGGTGCAGGTGATCGGATCGATGAGTCTGCTCGCGCTGCTGACCGATCGCGGCAACCCGACCGTGGGCGAGGCGCTGCGCACCGGGGTGCGGAGCGTGCCGAGCTATCTCGCCGCGCAGATCGTCACCGTGATCGGTGCATCGCTGGCGATCGGCCTTCCGACCGGGGTGCTCTCGGCGATGGGCGGGATGGCGGTCGGCGCGCTGGCGCTGGTGGTTGCGCTGGCGGCGATCCTCTATGTCATGATCAAGCTGTCGCTGACGGGGCCGGTGATCGCCATCGAGGGGCGGCTCAACCCCTTCGCGGCGCTCGCCCGCTCGTGGCAGCTGACCAGGGGCAACTCGCTGCGCATCGTGCTGTTCCTCGTGCTGCTGCTGGTGGTCATCGGGATCATCGCGCTGCTGGTCGGCGGCATTCTCGGCCTCGTGCTGTCCGCGATGGGGGAGACGGTCGCGCTGATCGGCGGGAGCGTGATCGATGCCCTCGTCAATACGCTGCTCGCCGTGGTGTTCCTCGTCGTGACCGTGGCGATCTACCGCCAGCTTGCCGGTGCCTCGCCCGAGCGCGAGGCGGAGCTGTTCGAGTAGCCGCCCGGCAGAGGGAGGCAGGCACGTCATGGCCGAGACCGATCCCGACCTGACCCGAACCGGCGCGCCTGCCGCCGGTAGCACCAGCGCGATCCCGCCTTCGCGCATGGCGCTGCTGTTCATGGTGATGCTGGTGACGGCCGCCGGCAACACCGCGATGCAATCGGTGATGCCCTCGATCGGCACCGCATTGAAGGTCGAGGACGTGTGGATCAGCCTCGCCTATTCGTGGTCGGCGCTGCTGTGGGTGGTGTGCGCCCCGTTCTGGGCGCGGCGGTCGGACAAGCGCGGGCGCAAGGCGATGATGGCGCTGGGGCTGGCGGGCTTCATCACCTCCTTCGTGCTGTGCGGCGCGGCGCTGTGGGCGGGGCTCTCGGGATGGATCACCGCCTTCTGGACGCTCATCCTGTTCGCCGCCGCGCGCAGCCTCTACGGCGGCTTCGGGAGCGCCGCGCCGCCCGCGGTGCAGGCCTATGTCGCCTCGCGCACGCCGAGAGCCACCCGCACCCAGGCGCTCTCGCTGATCGCCTCGAGCTTCGGGCTCGGCACGGTGATCGGCCCCGCGCTGGCACCGCTGATGGTGGTGCCGTTCCTCGGGCTGGGCCTGACCGGGCCCTTCCTCGCCTTCGCCGCCATCGGCGTGGTCGCGCTCGTCCTGCTGCGCCTGCGCCTGCCCGATGACGAGCCGCGCTTCGCCGCGCGGGGCACGCCCGCCCCCTACGCCAGCGCCTCGGGCGCCCCGGCCGATCCGGGCGAGACCAGCGAGGCCGAGGACGCCGCCGCGGCCGCCGACACCGACCCGCCCCGCCTCACCTGGCGCGACCCGCGGCTGCGCCCCTGGGTCTTCGCCGGTCTCGTCGGCGGCCACGCGCAGGCGATGGTGCAGGGCATCGCGGGCTTCCTCGTGCTCGACCGGCTGGGCCTGCGCGACACGCCTGACGCGGGCGCGGGGCCCATCGGCCTCGTCCTCATGAGCGGCGCGATCGCGACCCTGCTCGCGCAGTGGGGCCTGATCCCGCGCTTCGACCTCGGTCCGCGCGCGGCGACGCTGTGGGGCATCACCGCTGCCGCCATCGGCACCGCCATCCTCGGCGTTGCGGGCGACCTCCACCTGATCGCGCTCGGATACGCCATCGCTTCGCTGGGCTTCGGCCTGTTCCGCCCGGGCACCACCGCCGGCACCTCGCTCGCCGTCACCCGCGCCGAGCAGGGGCAGGCCTCGGGCATCGTCGCCAGCCTCGCAGGCGCTTCCTACATCTACGCCCCGGCGCTCGGCGTCTGGCTCTACGGCACCTCTGACTGGCTCGGCTTCGGGCTGATCGTCGCCCTGTGCGCCGTGGTGCTGGTGCATGGGTGGCTGCGGTTGCAGTCAGACCGAACCCTCACCACCGACCGGAGCTAGAGGATCTCCAGCACCTTGTCCTGAGGGCGACACAGCCGCACCCCCTTGTCCGTCTCGACCAGCGGCCGCTCGATCAGGATAGGGTCCGCGACCATAGCCGCGAGCACCGTCGCATCGTCAGCCTCAGGCAAACCCCGCTCGACCGCGTCCGTGCCGCGCAGCCGCAACCCCTGCTGCGGCGTGATCCCGCCATCGTGGTAGAGCTGCGCCAGCTTTTCGGCCGAGGGCGGCGTCTTCAGGTACTCGACCACCGTCAGTTCCACACCCGAGAGCGCCTCGAGGATCGCCAGCGTCTTCCTCGAGGTGCCGCAGGCCGGGTTGTGCCAGATCGTCGCCTTCATCTTCGCCATCTCACTCCCCTTCGCCCGGCACCCGCAAGGCGGGCACGGCCTTGGCCGCGTCCTCGGGGCTGATCCCCGGCGCGGGGGCGGCGCTCACCCGCTCCTGCCGCGCCGCCACGCGGCCCGCCTGCTCGATCACCTTGACGAGCCGCGGATAGACCCCGCAGCGGCACAGGTTGGGCACCGCCGCCTCGATGTCGGCCTGCGTCGGCGCCGCGTTGCGCTGGAGCAGCGCGGCGAGCGCGATCACCATCCCCGGCGTGCAATAGCCGCATTGCACCGCCTGCTGCGCCACCATCGCTTGCTGCACAGGGTGCGAGCGGTCGCGACTCAGCCCCTCGATCGTGGTGATCAGCCGTCCCTCGGCCTCCGCCAGCGTGATCGCGCAGGAGCGCAGCGCCACCCCGTCGACCAGCACCATGCACGCGCCCGAGCAGTCGCTCCCGCCCCCGCAGGCCTTGGTGCCGGTGAGGTTCATTGCCTCCCTCAGCGCGTAGAGCAGCGGCATGCGCGGATCGAGGTCGAACTCGACCGGCCGATCATTGACGGTCATGCGCGACATGGGGATGCCTTACAGGAAGTTACTGGCGCCAGCTGTCGTCGATCTTGTCGATCCGGCGCTTCCACGCCTCGAAATCGAACAGCCCCGCGCCGCCCTGACCCTGCATCACCGAGAGGTCGCGCTGGTGCACGTCGACCACCGATTGCGGCACCAGCACCGGATCGCCCATCGAAAGCGTCGCCACCTGGATCTCGCAAGCGCGCTGCAAGGCCCACATCTTGACGAACATCCCCTGGATCGTGCGGTCCATCACCACCGGGCCGTGATTGCGCAGCATCAGGATGGTGTGGTTGCCGAGATTCTGCACCAGCCGCTCGCCCTCCTCGGGGCGCACGGTGACGCCCTCGAAATCGTGATAGCCGATCTGGCCCTGGAAGTTGCAGGCGTAGAAATTGGTCGGCAGCAGCCCGTCCTTGTGGCTCGCCACGGCCATGGTCGCCGTGGTGTGGACGTGGCAGATCGCATCCGCCCGGCCGCCGAGGTGCTTGTGGAAATAGGCGTGCTGGGTGAAGCCCGCCTTGTTCACCATGTAGGGCGAGCCGCCGACATTGTTGCCTTCGACGTCGATCTTCACGAGGTTGCTCGCGGTGACTTCGCTGTAGAGCAGCCCGAAGGGGTTGATCAGGAAGGTGTCGGTTTCCCCCGGCACCTTCAGCGAGATGTGGTTGTAGATCGATTCCGACCAGCCGAGGTGGTCGAAGATGCGGTAGCAGGCGGCAAGGTCGAGCCGCGCCTGCCATTCTTCCTTGCTGCATTCGATGCCGGGTTTGAGCTGGGTTGCCATGGGCCGATCCTCTTTCCTGTTCTCGCGCATGCTATCGCACGCCGTGGGAATGCTTTGCAAGGCTCGCCCCGCCCGGCTAGGCCCATGGGCGAGCATGTCTTCCGCCGCCCCTTCGATCCCTGCGCGCCTCGTGACCGGCAGCATCCCCGGCCATCTGGTCAGCCAGACCCTGCCCGCGGTGATCGGCGTGGCGGCGATCATGTCGGTGGGGATCATCGACGCCTATTTCGTCGGCCAGCTCGGGCCTGCGCCGCTGGCGGCGATCAGCTTCATCTTCCCGGTCTCGGTCGCCGCCACCTCGCTGGGCGTCGGCGTGATGGTCGGGATCAATTCGGTGGTCGCCCGCGCGCTCGGCGAAGGCGACCTGGCGAAGGCCGCGCGCCGCGCCAATTTCGGGATCGTGTTTGCCTGCGCCTGCGGGCTGGTGATGGGCGCTGCGCTGTGGCTGGCGAGCGACGCGATCTTCGCGCTGATGAACGCACCCGCGCACCTCATGCCGCTCATCCACGCCTACATGACACCCTACGCGGCGAGCTTCCCGCTGAGCCTTGCGATCATGGGCTTCAACGGCGTGCTGCGCGGACAGGGCGAGGCCAAGCGCACCAGCACGGTCTCGATCGTCTATGCCGCGGCCAACTGGGTGCTCAACCCGATCCTGATCACCGGGGCCTTCGGGTTCGAGGGATACGGCATCGCCGGCTCGGCCTATGCGACCGGGATCGGCTGGGCAATGGGGGTGGCATGCGCCGTGTGGCTGCTGCGCGGCACCCCGCTGCCGCTCGACCTCGGCCTGCTCAGGAACTGCGACCTGATCGATCCGGCACGGGCGATCATCCGCGTCGGGCTTCCGGCGGCCTTCTCCAACGCGATCAACCCGCTCGGCCTTGCCGTGCTGACCGGCCTCGTCGCGCTCGAGGGCGAGGCGGCGGTGGCGGGCTTCGGCGCGGCGGGGCGACTTCAGAGCCTCGTGCTGGTGCCGCTGCTCGGCCTGTCGGGGGCGATCGGGGCGATCGTCGGGCAGAACTGGGGCGCGGGCCGCCAGAGCCGCGCCGCCGAGGCGGTGGCATACGCCTTCGGCTTCTGCATCGTGTGGGGGCTGCTCGTCGCCGGCACGATGATGGCGGCGGGCGCGAGCCTGGGGCGGGTGTTCACCGAGGAGCCCGCGGTGGTGCGCGAGTTCGACCTCTACCTCAAGATCGCCGCCTGGGGCTATGCGGGCTTCGGCCTCTTGATCGTCGGCAACGGGATCATGAACGCGGTCGACCGGGCGAGCTTTGCCCTCGCGCAATCGGTGACGCGGGTGTTCCTGGTGATGCTGCCGGTGGCGCTGGTGCTGCAGCCGGGGATGGGATCGGCGGCGATCTACACCGCGGAACTGGCCGCCAACCTGTTCGGCGCGGTCTCGGCGCTGGTGCTGGTGCGCTATGTCTTCGTGCGCCACGCCCGCCTCGTGGCAGCAAGGGAGGCGGGGCGCTAGGCGCTTGTTAACCAACCCTGCCGCATAGCGTGGCCGCGAAAGGGCAATAAGGGCGCGCTTACCGATGGACGACCTGCTGGCGGAATTCATCGCCGAGACCCGCGAGATGCTGGAGGCCACCGGCGGCGAACTCGTCGCCTGGGAAGCCGACCCGGCCGATCGCGCGCGGCTCGATGCGATCTTCCGCTTCGTCCATACGGTCAAGGGCAATTGCGGCTTCTTCGATTTCCCCCGCCTCGCCAGCCTCAGCCACGCCGCCGAGGACGCGCTCGCCGATTGCCGCGCCGGGCGGCGCGAGGCCGACGGGCCGCTGGTGACCGCGGTGCTCGCGATCATCGACCGGATCGCGGCGATGATCGACGCGATCGAGGCGGGCGAGGTGTTTCCCGAGGGCGGCGACGAGGCGCTGATCGCCGAGCTCGATGTTTCACGTGAAACATACGCCGAAGCGGCGCTCGCGGACGACAAGTCGAGGCCCGGTCAGGAAGTAGCCCCCCAAAACGTGCAACTACCCGCCAATGAAGAGGCCATTACCTTCGCACGCCGCGCCGATGCGCAGCGCACCATCCGCCTTCCCGTGGAACTGCTCGACCGGGTGATGAGCGGCGTTTCCGACATGGTGCTCGCGCGCAACGATCTTGCCCACCGCCTCAGGCAGGCGGGCAACCAGCCGACCATCGACGGCCCCTTCGAGCGCCTCACCACCATCCTCTCCGACGTGCGCGACGCGATCACGCGGATGCGGATGCAGCGCATCGAGACGCTGTTCGGCGCCCTGCCCCGCCTGGTGCGCGACCTCTCCGCCGAACTCGGCAAGCAGGTGATGGTCGACCTCGACGGGGGCGACGTCGAACTCGACCGCGAGATGATCGAGACCATCCGCGATCCGCTCACCCACATCATCAGGAACGCCATCGACCACGGGATCGAGAGCCCGTCCGCGCGGCTCGCGCAGGGCAAGCGCGAGATCGGCCTCCTCGCCATCGCCGCGCGGCAATCGGGCAACACCATCTCGATCGTGCTCGCCGACGACGGGCGCGGACTGGACGAGGAGCGGATCGCGGCCAAGGCGGTCGCGATGGGTCTGGTCGCGCCGCAGGACCGCGCGGGGCTGAGCCGCGACCGCGTGCTGAACCTCATCTTCGAGCCCGGCTTCTCCACCGCCGAGACCGTCAGCAACGTCTCCGGGCGCGGCGTCGGGCTGGACGTGGTGCGCCAGAACCTCGAAAAGGTCGGCGGCTCGATCAAGGTCGCCAGCGTACCCGGCGAGGGCACCACCTTCACGCTCCAGATACCCCTCACCCTCAGCATCATCGCCGGTGTGACGGTCGAGGTCGCCGGGCACCGCTTCGCGATCCCGCAAAGCTACGTGGAGGAAATCGTCCAGAGCTCGGCCCGCGCGCTCGATCTCACCCGCTTGGGCGAGACCGCGCTGGTCACCTTCCGCGGCGCGCGCGTGCCCTGCCTGATGCTCGGCGCGGTGCTCGGCCTGACCGATGGCGAGGCGGCGAAGGAGCCCACCCTCGTCATGCTGCGCCTGGCCAGCGGCGATCTCTTCGCGCTCGCGGTCGAGGGCATCCACAACAACGGCGACCTCGTGGTCAAGCCGCTCGCGCCCGCGGTGATGAAGTCGGGGCTCTATGCCGGCTCGACCCTGCTCGATGACGGCACCCCGGTGCTGCTGCTCGACGTCGCCAACATCGCCGCCCAGCACGCGCTGGTCTCCGATGCCCGCACCCGCGTGCTCGGCCCGCTCGCCGAGGAGGTGGGCCGCGCCGCCGCGCAAGCGACCCGCGCAATGCTGTTCACCGACTTCGCCGGACGCCGCTCGGCGGTGCGGCTCGAGCTGGTGCAGCGCATCGAGACCGCCCCGGTGACCGCGATCGACCGCTCCGCCGCGCGCCCGCGGGTGGTGATCGACGGACTGATCCTGCCGCTCATCGGCCTGCCCGAGGCCCCGCTCACGCAGGCCCGCGTGCGCCTGCTGCGCCTGTCGGACGGCGCGTGCGAGCTGCTCTATGCGGTGCGCGAGGTCGAGGATGCGGTCGAACTCACCGACGCCCTCACCCCCGTCCCCGAAGATCCGCTGGCCGAGGCGATCACCCTGATCGGCGGCGCGCCTGCCACCCTGATCGATGCGCACGCCCTGTTCGCCCGCCACGGCGAGGCGCCGCAGACCGCCGCGCGCCCGCGCTGCACGCTGCCCGACGGCGAATGGGCGCGCGCGATCCTTGCTCCGCTGGTCACCGCCGCAGGCTACGACATCGTCGATCCCGCCGAGGCCGGGGAGGCGGCGATCGGGATCCTGTTCGAGGACGTCTACGAGGTCGCCGAGACGCTCGGCCGCGCGCTGCCTGCGCGCGTCATCCGCCTGCGCGACCAGCCCGAGGCGCCCGCGGGTTCGCACACCATCTACCGCTACGACCGCGAGGGCCTGCTCGCCGCGCTCGCCGCCGCGGCAGCCGAGGTCGCCGCCGCCGCGCCCGCAGGAGAGGCCGCATGACCGAAAAGCTGCTCGTCATCCTCCAGATCGCCGGCCGCCGCTGCGCCCTCTCGGCGCTCGACGTGCGCTCGGTGATCGAGACCGGGGCGATCACCCCGATCCCGCGCGCGCCGGCCTGGATCGCCGGCATCACCGCGCTGCGCAGCCAGGCACTGACCGTGATCGACTGCCGCCGCGCGCTGGGATTTGCGGGCGCCGCGGCGGGCGACTGGCCCACCGACCACCGCGCTGCCGTGGTCACCGAGGGCGGCCATTCCTACGCGCTGCTGGTCGACGGGATCGAAGACATCACCACCGCCGCGGGCGAGGCCGGGCAGGTGCCCGGCGGCTTCGGCGCGGAATGGTCGCGGGTCGCAAGCGGGATGATCGAGACCATGGCCGGCCCCGCGCTGCTGATCGATCTTCCGGCCCTGCTCGCCGGGCCCGAGGCGCATCGCGCCGAAATCGAGGCGGCAGCTTAATCCAATCCTTACCAAATTGGCCTTAGTTTCGCGGCATCATTCGCAGGAACGCCCATGAAAACTTGTCTCATCGTCGATGATTCCCGCGTCATCCGCAAGGTTTCGAGACATATTCTCGAGACGCTCGGATTCGCCGTGGAGGAGGCCGAGAACGGCAAGATGGCATTGGACGCCTGCGATGCGGCCATGCCCGATGTGGTGCTGCTTGACTGGAACATGCCGGTGATGACGGGGATCGAATTCCTCGTCGCGCTGCGCCAGCGCCCGGGTGGCGACAAGCCCAAGGTGGTGTTCTGCACCACCGAGAACGACGTCGCGCACATCCGCCAGGCGATCCAGGCCGGGGCGGACGAATATGTGATGAAGCCCTTCGACCACGAGACGCTGCAGATCAAGTTGCAGCTTGTCGGGTTTGCGTGAACCGCACCGCATCCCTGCCGCCGCGCGAGCCTGACGCCGGGCGCGCGGGTCGCGCCGCCGCAGGCTCCGCCCCCGGCGGCAATCCCGCTGCCGATCGACCTGCCGAGCCCGGGGCCGATTCCGGAGCCGATCCGGGCGCGATCCGGGTGATGATCGTAGACGATTCGCTGACGGTGCGCACGATCTTCAAGCGCATGGTCGAAAGCGACCCCGCACTGGCGATCGCGGGCACCGCATCGAGCGCGGAGCGCGCGATCGCCCAGCTCGCCGAGGCCCCTGCCGATGTGGTGCTGCTCGATCTCGAGATGCCTGGCATCGGCGGGCTCGGCGCGCTGCCCGCGATCCTTGCCACCCCCGGCCGCCCGCAGGTGCTGGTGGTCTCCTCGCTGACGGTCGACGGGGCCGAACACACGCTCTCGGCGCTCCAGATGGGCGCCGCCGACACGCTGCAGAAGCCGCGTCCGGGCGGGTTCACCGAGGATTACCGCGCTGCACTGCTCGGCAAGATCCGCGCGCTCGGATCGCGCGCCGGCACCGCGCTCGCCGATCCCGAGGCGCCGCCCGCGCCCGGTGCCGCCGGGACGACGCCCTCCTTCGTGCGCCCCGCCCCCGTCCGCCGCATCCGCCGCCCCGAGGTGGTCGCGATCGGCGCCTCGACCGGCGGCATCCATGCCCTGGGCCTGATGCTGCGGCGTCTCGCGCCCGATTTCGATCTGCCGCTGGTCATCACCCAGCACCTTCCCGCCAGCTTCATGCCGGTGTTCGCGCGCCAGATCGAGGCCGCCTGCGGGCGTCCCGCCGACATTGCCGCCGAGGGTCTGATGCTCACCCCGGGCCGGATCGTGATCGCGCCCGGCCACGGCCATGTCGTGATCCGCCGCAAGGGTTCGGGCGGGCTGATGACCCGGATCAGCACCGAACCCCAGCCGAGCGGCTGCATCCCCTCGGTCGATCCGATGCTGGCGAGCCTGGCCGAGGCCTGCGAGGGCCGTGCGCTCGGCGTGATCCTGTCGGGCATGGGCCGCGACGGGGTGCTCGGCGCGGCTGCCCTCGTCGATGCGGGGGGCACGATCTATGCGCAGGACGCCGATACCAGCGCGGTGTGGGGCATGCCCGGCGCCGTCTCGCGCGCCGGGCTCGCGAGCCTCGTCGCCGCGCCCGAACGGATCGGCGATGCGGTGATGGCACAGGTCGGCGCGACCCCGCCCGCACGGGCCGCCGCCGCCCTTCCCGCCGCAGCGCTGAAATAGTCGCCCGGTCGATGGAAGCGAGCGAAGCCTCCCACCAGATCATCGCCGATCTGCTCGAAGCGCGCACCGGTCAGCACCTGACCGAAAGCCGCCGCTGGCGCGTCAATTCGGCGCTCGCGGGGATCTTCCGCCAGCACGGCATCTCCAATGTCGATCAGCTGGTGTGCCTGCTCGCCGCGCCCCCGGGCGGGCCCGAGGGCACCGACCTCGCGCAGGAGGTGGTCGAGGCGCTGCTCAACAACGAGACCTATTTCTTCCGCGACAAGCCGACCTTCGACCAGCTGCCCGGCGAGATCCTGCCCGAGCTCGCCCAGCGGCGGCGCGACACGCGGCGGCTGTCGATCTGGTCGGCGGGCTGCTCGACCGGCCAGGAGGTCTATTCGCTCGCGATGCTGTTCGCCGAACAGGCCGAGCGCTGGCACGGCTGGACGATCGACATCATCGGCACCGATGTCTCGCACCGCGCGATCCACGCGGCACGCAGCGGCATCTACAGCCAGTTCGAGGTGCAGCGCGGCCTCGGCGTCACCCAGATGCTGCGCCACTTCGACGAGACCCCGCGCGGCTGGCAGGTGCGCGGCGAGGTGCGGGGCATGGTGCGCTTCGTGCAGGGCAACCTGCTCAGCGCGCCGCACCCGGCACGCCAGCCTTTCGATCTTGTGCTGTGCCGCAACGTGCTGCTCTATTTCGACCGCCAGGTGCGCCAAGCCGCCTTCGAGCGCCTCGCGCGCGCGGTCATGCCCGATGGCTTCCTGATGCTCGGCGCGGGCGAGACCGTGGTCGGCAACACCGATCGTTTCGTGCCGGCCCAGCGCCGCGCGAGCTTCTTCGAGCCCGCCGCGAACCCCGCCGCTGCCGCGATCCGCAAGATCGCCTGAACCCGGCGCGATTTCGCCGCGCCGCGGTGCCATCGCTTTACCCTTCCTTAGCCGCTTCTGTTTAGGACGAAGGCGCAACAGCGCGAAGCCAAGCGCGCCTATCGGGAAGCTCTGTTCTTGTTCACGGCCAAGAAACCCCTGCACCTCTCCCCGGTCGGGCTGGTGCTCATCCCGATCGGGGTGGCGAGCGCCCTGACGGGGAGCCTCGGCTTTGCCATCGGTCTGAGCGGGCGCTGGACCGTGATCTCGCACTCGCCGATGCTGATCACCGCGATCCTCATCTATGCCGCCACGCTGTTCTTCCTCGGACGCAGCGGGATCGCGACGATTCGCGGGCTCGAACAGCGCGCCCATGTCGATTCGCTGACCGGCATGCCCAACCGCCATGCGCTGCACGAGGACGTCAGATTCCTGTCGCAGGGCGATGACGAGGTGGCGCTGGCGATGATCGATCTCGACAGCTTCAAGCAGGTCAACGACCACTATGGCCACGCGGTCGGCGACCAGCTGATCGAACTGTGCGGGAAGGTGCTGCGCGAGACGTGCGGCAAGGAAGTGACCTGCTACCGCCTCGGCGGCGACGAATTCGCGGCGGTGATGTCGGGCAAGGTCGCGGGCACGATCCTCGAGGGAATGTGCCGCGCGCTGCTCGAGAAGCTCGGCACCCCGCTGACCCTGGGCGGGCGCCACATCGCGGTCGGCGCGAGCATCGGCCTTGCCCGCTCGACCGCGGACCTGCGCATCCCCTCCTCGGAAATGCTGCGCCGCGCGGACGTCGCGATGGACATGTCCAAGCGCGGCGGCAAGATGCGCTGCACCTGGTTCAACGAGAGCTTCGACCGCCGCCGCGAGCGCGTGCGCGAGATCGAGGACGAGATCCGCACCGGGATCGCCGCGGGCGAATTCAGCCTCGCCTACCAGCCGCTGGTCGATGCCAATGACAAGCGCATCGTCGCGGTCGAGGCGCTGCTGCGCTGGAACCGCGGCCCGGAGCGCGATCCGCTGACCCCCAACATCTTCATTCCCGTGGCCCAGGATTCGGGGCTCATCAATCCGCTGGGCGTGTGGGTGCTGCGTCAGGCGGTGTGCGATGCGAACCGCTGGGGCGACATCACCCTGTCGGTCAACATCTCCGCCGCGCAGCTGCGCAACGCCGAATTCCCGATCAAGCTGGGCGAGGTGCTGGAGGAAACCGGCTTCCCGCCGCACCGGCTCGAGCTTGAAGTGACCGAGACCTGCCTCGTGCTCGACCCGGTGGTCGCCGAACGCACCCTCGACGTGATCCGCAGCTTCGGCGTGCGCATCGTGCTCGACGACTTCGGCACCGGCTATGCCTCGATCGGCTTCCTGCGGCGCTTCCGCTTCGAGAAGCTGAAGCTCGACCGCAGCCTCGTCGAACTCGCCGGGGTCGATGACGGCAGCCGGGCGATGATGCTGTCCTCGATCGCGCTCGCCCGCGCCCTCGACATGGGGGTCACGGCCGAGGGGGTCGAGACCGAGGAACAGGCCGAACTGGTGCGCCTTGCCGGGGCCGACCAGATCCAGGGCTGGCTCTATCACCGCGCCGTGCCCGCGGCCGAGATCGACCGGCTGATCGCCGAACAGAACGCCCACACCAAGGACGGAATGGCCGCATGAGCGCGCTTCAGGACATCGCCCTAAACCTCGACGCCGAAACCGCCGGGCAGCAGCCTGCGGCGAGCGCGGCGCCCGGCTCCCGGTTCGGCGACTGGCAGCGCTGGTTCGCGCAGCTTTCGATCGGCGGCAAGATCACGCTGTTCTTCACCGTGAACCTCGCCTTCGCGCTGCTGGCGGGGCTGTTCGTGGTGGCGGGCTATATCGAGCTCGGCCAGCGCGCCGAACATATTCGCAACACCCACGATGCCGCGCTCAAGGCCGAACGCCTGCTGGTGCAGCTGAGCGAGGGCCAGCGCCACGCCGAACTGCTGGTCGCCGACGGCGACACCGGCCGCGCCCGCACCGCCCGCGAGGCGCTCGACCGCGCCGCCGCGAGCGCCG
>OFDN01001637.1_pt1 | contig 14144 bp, 17 predicted proteins | sample 1520971 | NCBI WGS metagenome assembly OFDN01 (sample SAMEA94257418, study PRJEB24077) | hot springs metagenome | biome: Aquatic biome; feature: Geographical feature; material: Water | place: India | collected 2012-06-12 | depth 5 m
GGCCCTAACACTTCGGTGGGCGTGACCTTCCAGCCGGTCGCGGCCTTTGCGCTGGGTGACGAGATTGACGGCTTTGGCGATGTTATGATGCGCGCCTCGATGCTCACCATCGCGCCCGGCGGTACGCTGGCGGTCCACGACCACTGGACCCGGCCAGCCTTTGCCTGGGTGCTGGAGGGCGAGCCGGTGGAAATGCGCGATGATCATGCCGATCCGATCCGCCATGCGCCCGGCAGCGTTTCGCGGGAATTCGGCATCACGCATTTCTGGCGCAATCCGGGCGAGGCCCCGGCGCGGCTGCTGGTGATCGATCTTGTCCGCGCCGGAAGCGATATCGGCGTGGCGCTGGACCAACCAGACCGACGCGCGGAGCAGCCGGGTTTCACCGGGCCGCCCGCAGCGGTCGGCGCGCGCGTCACGGTGCAGGGCGAGATCGATCTGGCGGCCGTCTTCCCGGAGATTCCCGCCGCCCGAGGCAAGATCCTGCGCGCACGCCGGATCGATCTCGAGCCTAGTGCGCGCAGCCATCTTCACCGCCATGAAGACGCCCCCTCCTTCACCTTCGTCGCATCCGGCACGGTGATCGAACATCGCAATGATCAGCCCGAAAAGCCATCCTTCTCCGCCGGCATGATCGCGATCGACCGCGCCGGCATGGCGCATTGGTGGGAGGTCTCAGGCGATCAGCCGGTGGTCTTTCTGGTGGGTGAGGTTGTCAAGCGCTAGGTCCGTTAGCTACATCCACCCGCAGCCCCGCTGCGCATCGCTTCCCCGAGCGGCCAGAGGATGAGCGGGAACACCACGGCGAAGAACAGCGCCTGCGCAAGGATGGCATAAGTGCCTTGCAACCCGAGGAAGGCGAAGGCACCGAAGGTCAACAGGCCATGCCACGCAAGCAGATAGCGACGCAGCCACAAGGATCAGAGGCTAGGCAGGTGAATTCGAACCGCATCACACCGCTTCCACCAGCATGACCGTGCCCTGACCGCCATCGGCGCAGATCGAGATCACCGCGCGGGTTCCTGCGGGGTGCCCTTGCAACAGATGCGCGGTCTGGCCGATAATGCGCGCGCCGGTAGCGCCGAAGGGGTGGCCGAGCGCAAGGCTGCCGCCCCACAGGTTGAGCCGTTCGCGCGGAAAGGCGCCGAGATCGCCGTAGCCGGGGGCATGCTTGGCACGCGCACCGGGTTCGGAGGCGACCGCGATATTGGCGAGCACCTGGGCTGCGAAGGCCTCGTGGATTTCCCAGATCGCGATGTCTTCGAACCGGAGGCCATGGCGCGCCAGCAGCCGGGGGATGGCATAGGCCGGCGCCATCAGCATCCCGTCGCTACGGAAATCGAGCGCGCCCAGTTCAAAATCGACCAGCCGCACCGCAACTGCGCCCGAACCGAGCCGGTCGAGCCCCGCCTTCGAGGCGACCCACATGGCCGCTGCGCCATCGGTGAGCGGCGAGGAATTGCCTGCCGTCAGCGAGCCGCCCACGGGATCGAATACGGGCTTCAACGATGCCAGCTTCTCGGCCGAGGTGTCGGCGCGCACCATCATGTCGCGCTCGGCGCCAGCATGCGGGATGACGAGATCGGTGAAGGCGCCCTGTTCCCACGCCTGCGCGGCGTTCCGGTGGCTGGCGAGCGCGATCGCGTCCTGCGCTTCGCGCGCGATGCCGAGCAGCTTGGCGCTTTCCTCCATGTGATCGCCCATCGAGCGGCCCGAGATACGATTGGCCCAGCCCTTCTTGGGCAAGGCGAAGTCGCCGATCGAAAGCTCGCCAAAGGCGCGCATGGCGGCGGCCGGATCGCTTGCCGCGAGCGCCGCCAGCCGGGCCGAGACCGCCTCGTCGAGCGCGATCGGGGAACGGCTCATCTGTTCGACCCCGCCGACAAGTGCGAGCTCGATTCCACCACGCCCGACAAGCCCCGAGGCCTGGATCGCGCCCATCATGCTGGTCGAGCAGGCGAGCTGGGTCGCATAGGCCGGAATGGTCGGATCGAGCCCGGCATCGAGCGCCGCCTCGCGCGCGATGTTCGAAAGCGCGAGGCTGGGGATCACCTGGCCCCACACGATCAGGTCGGGACGCGCGCGCGCGGCCATGGCCTTGAGCACCGGGGCAGACAGCGTCAGCGGGGTATCGCCGGCAAAGGCAGTGCCGGCCTTGACGAAAGGCGTTCTGACACCCGCGACGAGATAGGCTTCTTGCATGGCAGTTCTCCAGAGCTTTGATCCGGCAATGCGGGACAGAGCCAATCTAGGCGTCCGCGCGCATTCAAGAATGGCGATGCGGCGCAAGCGTCTCTTTCAGAATCTGAAAGAATTGCGGCTGCGCTAGCTGCCATGGCCGATGCGCCGGGCGCGGCGCATTGTTCCGCTACCAGCAATAGAGACGTGAGCGGTTCGATGGTTCACGCGCGCACCACCTGCGGCCATTTGGCGAGGCGTAGCGCGCCAGACTGCAGCACGGTGTTGCAAGACGGCCGGAGGACCATGAGACCATGTCGAACCACAAGGACGCAGTTGTCACAACCCTCCTGGGGTTTGCCCTGACCAGCGCGGTGATGCTGCCGCCGATCATCTCCGAGCGCGCCGAAAAAGCCGCCCGCATTGCGGCGCATGACGCCGCCATCGCCGACAATGCAGTGAACTTCGGGACCGAGCGGCAGGCGCGGCTGGCCCACCTAATGCGTAATGTCGACGCGGGAAAAGTGACTTTCGAGGGCCGCTAGCAGCGCGGCGCAGGCCTGCCGTCATCGTGGCAGCAGGCCTGCGGCAGCATCAGTCCTTGAGCACCGCGACAATCGCCTTGGCCAAGGTCTGCCCCGGCGTAATACCGGTGAAGCGATTGGCGATCTTGCCATCTGCAAACAGTATCATGGTCGGGATCGAGCGGACCTGAAACAGGTCAGCCAGTTCAGGCGAGCGATCGACATTGACCTTGACCAGCCGGGCGCGGTTCCCGACTGTCTCTGCTAGGCGTTCCAGCATTGGGTTCTGCGCCTGGCACGGACCGCACCAGTCGGCATAGAAATCAACCAGCACCGGGGTGGGCGCAGCGATCACTTCGGCCCGGAAGGCGGCCGCATCAAGTTCAGCAATCATGATGTGCTCCTAGAGGCCCAGATCCGAGAGACCGGGGTGATCGTCCGGCCGACGTCCGAGCGGCCAGCGGAACAGGCGCTCCTCTTCGCGGATCGGATGTTCGTTGATGCTGGCGAAGCGGCGGCGCATCAGGCCGTCTGCGGCGAATTCCCAGTTCTCGTTGCCATAGGCGCGGAACCAGTTGCCGCTGTCGTCGTGGTATTCATAGGCGTAGCGGACCGCGATGCGGTTGTCTGTGAAGGCCCACAACTCCTTGATCAGCCGGTAATCGAGCTCCTTGGCCCACTTGCGCTCAAGGAACGCCCGCGCCTCGGCGCGGCCACGGGGAAACTCCGCACGGTTCCGCCAGACGGTATCCTCGGTATAGGCCAGCGCCACCTTGGCCGCATCGCGGTTGTTCCAGCCATCTTCGGCAAGGCGCACCTTTTCGCGCGCGGTCTCTTCAGTGAAAGGGGGAAGCGGGGGACGGGTCATGGGAAGGGCTCCTTGATTGCGAGAGGCGGTTGCGAACCAAAACTCAGCGGCTACCAGGTGCCATCATTGGCCATCGAAGCCCAAGGCTCGATAATCGGAAGGGGGGCTCCTTGCTTGATCAGCTCGATCGAGATACCCTCAGGTGTGCGTAAGAACGCCCGAACGCCATCGCGCGGCGGCCTTGCTACGGTGAAACCGAGTTCGAGAATGCGGGCGCAAACCGTGTAGAGATCGTCCACGAGAAAGGCGAGATGACCAAAGGTTCGTCCGCCGACATAGCGCTGGTCGTCGTGATTATAGGTGAGATGGACTTCGAACTGGTCATCACCGGGGACATTGAGGATCACCATGGTGAAGCCTGCGGCCTCGTTGACGCAAGTCTCCTTCTCCACCAGGCCCAAACCATCGACAAAGAACCGCCGGGTGGTCTGAAGATCATGCACCCTCAGCATTGCGTGCGAAAACAGAAATTGCATGGGGCGGGAACCTTTCAAGTTACCAATCTGCCAAAAGTAGACCGGGCGGGGCGGGGGGCGGGCCCCGCCCGGTCAGGTTGCATGGTCGCCGCTCGGGGGACGGGCGCCATGTGGCGGGGGCGGGATCGGGCATCGATCCCGTATCCTGATTGCATCTAGCTCATCGCATTCGTCGACTGAACGCAGATAACCCGCAAGAGATCATTGCGTCTTTCGGAATGCTGCAAGTTCGCTTTCGAGGGCAGCAATTCGCGCATCGCGCTCGGCGAGAGCGGTGGCCACAGCATCGGCCGGGAACAGCTGCGGGATGTGCTGCGGGCAATTGATGTCCCACGCGGTCACCTCGAAGCGGATCACCTGTTCGGCCCGGGCGCGGTAGCCTTGGGGCATCAACTGTGCGGTCAGCGCGGCATCGCCTTCGATCACCTCGGCCCGGCCCCACAGCTTCACCCGCTGGCGCTGGACGTAATCCATCAGGAAGATATAGGCCTTGGGGTTCTCGGCGAGATTGCCGGTGGTGATGAACTGGCGGTTGCCCTTGAAATCGGCAAAGGCAAGGCTGGTCTCGCCCACCACCTTGAGGAAGCCCGGCGGGCCGCCGCGATGCTGGATGTAGGGCTGTCCGTCAGCGCTGGCGGTGGCGAGGTAGAAGCTGCGCACACCTTCGATGAAGCTGGCGAGCTGGGCGTCGATCACCCGGCCCATTTCCATGTCCTCGTAGATCGTGCGCGATCCCTTGCGCTCCTGCGCCGCCTTGACCGCAGGCGTGAAGGCGACGTCGACCGGCCGCGCGCTCATGCCGCGGCGACCTGCGGCGTCGTCAGCCAGGCCGGATCGGGTCGGGGCACGCGCATGAGCTGGCGGATATGTGCGGCATTGGCGGGGCTGGTGAGGTTTTCGAGCAGCTTCAGGGCAACCTCGATCGCCGTGCCGGGACCGGTGGAGGTGATCATGCCGCTGTCTTCGACAACGGCCTCGTCGACGAACAGGACTCCGTGGGCTTCCAGCTGCGCCTTCCGCTTGCCGCCCACCTGGTGGTAGGTCGTCGCCCGCCGCCCCTTGATCACCCCCGCCGCGCCCAGCGCCAGCGAAGCCACGCAGACCGAGGCCACCGGCCGGCTGCGCGCTTCGAAGTGGCGGATCACGTCGAGGAAGGGTTCTGACAGCGCCTCGTCATAGAACCCCGCACCTTCGAACCCGCCGGGGATCGCCAGCGCATCGAAGTCGTCCAGATCGTGCTCGGACACCAGTGCATGGGGAATGACCGAAAAGCCGAAAGTCGCCTTGAGCGGCGAGGTGAGCCCCGCCGAAACCAGTTCGACCGGCTCATCGCCATCGATCGCAGCCCAGCCGAACACATCGGTGAAACCGGCCGCCTCAAGCGGTTCGAAACCGTCGGCCAGAAGCAGGAGCACTCTTTTTGTCATGGGTATCTGTCCTTGGATGGAATTGGGTTTCATGCACGATCCCTGCCGGGTGGCAGGGGCTGGTGGTCGTAACAGCGGCTTTCGCAGGTCCGCTCGATCAGGCCTGCGAGCGGCAGGCGCCGTTCCCCGACCTTCTCGGTATCGATCCCGGCCAACCGCAGGCCGAGGAGCGCCGCTAGGACAAGTCCAGCAAGAGCCGGGCTGAGCCAACGGTGCCCGCTGTCGCCATCCACCCGTGGGGGTGGGACATAGCCCCAGACCAATTCTTCGGGCGCAGGCAGGGTGATCAGGGTCCAGTTCACAGGTCGATCTCCAGCGGGCCGCTGTCGCGGTGGGGCACCGCCGAGCAGACCAGCACTTCCCCTTCGGCCACAGCGACCGAGGGCTTGTTGGAATAGGCAACCTTGCCCTTGAGCAGCTTGGCCGCGCACATGCCGCAGGTGCCCCGGCGGCAGCTGTAGGGGGCGGCAACGCCGCGCGCTTCGGCAAGCTCGAGCAGGGTGCCGCCCTCCGGTTCCCAGCGCGCTTCCTTTGCCGAAGCGGTGAAGATCACCGGAACGCTTTCGGTCGCGGCGGTGACAGGTTCGGGAGCGCCTGCGCCCAGATCAGGGCGGCGCGTCAGCGAGGACGGGCCGAAGGCCTCGGCATGGATGCGATTGTCGGCGACATTGAGATCGCGCAGCCCGTCATAAACCCCCTGCATGAAGCCGGGCGGGCCGCACATGTAAAAGTCATAATCGCCAAACGGCAGGAACCGCGCGAGATCGGGCGCCGCAAAGCGGCCCTGCCAGGTGAAGTCCTCACCCTCGATTTCGCCCGCATCGGGCTCGTCATGGACAGTGATGAAGCGCACCGCGCCCTTGGCCCTTTCGACAAGCGAATGGATCTCCGCATCGAAGGGCCGCAGGGCACGGCTGCGTGCGGCGTGGACCAGCCAGGTCGGCCGGGTGCCGCGCGTGCGCAGGCCCTCGAACACGATCTGGCGCAGCATGGCGAGCATCGGAGTGATGCCGACCCCGGCCGCGATTAGCACCGCCGGGCGCTTCTCATGGCCTTCAATGAAGAAGTCGCCCGCCGGCCCGCGCGCCTCGATCACATCGCCTTCGCTCAGGTCGTGGAGATGGCCGGAAAACAGCCCCTGCTGCTTGACGCTGAGGCGATAGGTGCCGTCCGATGGGGCGCTCGACAGCGTATAGGTGCGCACCACCGGCGCCGCCTCACCCGCAATGCTCGCGCGCACCGGCAGGTGTTGCCCGGCCTTGTAGGTCGCGATCGCGCCGCCATCCGCGGGTTCGAGCGTGAAGGAGGCGATCTCGGGCGTTTCCTGCTCGATCCGCGCAATCCGCATGGGCCGCCAGCGCGCGGCCAGCTCGCTTGCAGCGATGCGCGCGGCGGTGTCTTCCCACGATCCGGTCATGGCGGTGTTGGGCGAGACATAATCGGGCGACTGGACCTGCCAGCGCAGCGGCAGCGCGCCGCGGCGCCGGATGATCCGGCGCGGGGTAAAATGCCACTGGCGCTCTGCCCCCTGAAAATGTTCGATCTCCGGGCCCTCGAATTCGAGTGCGGGTTCGCCCGTCAGCTGCAGCACGTCGCCGGTGGCAAAATCGATGAAGATCAGCCCAGCGCGCGGATTGGCGACGAAGTTGCCGAAGGTGTTGTAGTGCAGGTTCCCGGCAAAATCGGGAATCGTGAAGCGCCCGTCATCATCGATCCGCACGAAGCCGGGCTTGCCGCCGCGATGCGACACATCAACCTGCCGCTCATGATCGAGATCGACGTAAGAGGCGACGAAGAAGGTGTCGGCCGCAGCGATCATCGCCCGCGCCGCATCATCGAGCGCGGGCAGTTCCTCGGCCTCGATGGTCAGAGGTGTTTGCGGATCGTGCGCAAAGGCGAAGTCCCGCAGCTGGATGTATTGCGGGCAATTGCCGAAGGCATGGCCGACGGTGACGGCAAAGCCTTCCGCGCTGACGTCCTGCACCATCCCGTTCATGCGGTTGCGACGCCGGTTGGCCAGCTCGATGCCGAGCATGCCGATCGCGGCACCGTCGACGATGCCGGCAGCCGCGGGGTCACTCGGATCGGGCCGGTGGTCGATCAGGAGCGAGCGCGGATCGGGCGAGCGGATGAAGCCCGGCTTGCCCATCACCAGCGAGGCCCAGACATCGCTCGCCGGATCGACCGTGCCGATCATCATGAAGGGGAGCGAGGTGTAAAAGTCCCGGTGCTGATCTGGCATGTGATCGAAAATGATCCGCGGAGCCGCCTTGGCCATGCGCTCGGCCACGCCGAGCCGCTGCTGCACCGCCACCTCGCCCGAATGCCAGATCGGATGGACGGATCCTTGTTGTGGTTCGGTTGTGGTCATCGGTTGGCTCCCGGTCGGATCATGGGGCGGATTATCCCTGCGACAATCCGCCCCCGAAGGTGCGTCAAGCGGCTTTGCGCAGCCCGATTTCAGTCTGCTGGAAGGCGACGAAGCCGGGGAGGGCGGCGACCCGGTCAAGCCAGGCATTGACATTGGCGTAGGCGGCCAGATCGACATTTCCCTCCGGCGCGTTGGCGATGTAGCTGTAGAGCGCGATGTCGGCGATGGTCGGTGCGGCGCTACCGACGATCCAGTCACGGCCTTCCAGTTCAGCGTCGATGACCTTGAGCACGCCGTGCGCGCGGGCGATCACTTCGTCGGGGTTGAAACCCGCGCCGAAGACAGTGACCAGCCGTGCCGCCGCCGGGCCGAAGGCGATTTGACCGGCCGCGACCGAGAGCCAGCGCTGCACAGCTGCCGCTTGAGCGGGGGCTTCGGGAAGCCAGTCGGTACGGGCGAACTTCTTCGCCGCATAGACGAGGATCGCGTTCGAATCGGCGATCACGGTGTCGCCATCGACCAGCACCGGCAATTGGCCGAAACGGTTGAGCGCCAGGAAATCCGGTGCCTTGTGCGCCCCAGCGGCGAGATCGACATCGATGACCTCAACCGGTGCGCCGATGAGTGAGAGAAACAGACGCGCGCGGTGCGCATGGCCGGAGAGCGGGTGGTGATAGAGCTTCATGGCGTTGACCTTTCCTTGGTTCGATTGCCGGGTTGCTGTCGTTCAGGGTCGACGCGAGACGAACTAAACTAGGCCCGGCGGACACAGAATGCGGAAAGGCCTCAAGTCAGTATTTCAAAAAGTGGAACGGCCAAGGGCGATCAGTCTGAGCAAAACTGTGGTTGAGGACAGTCGTGCGCTGCGAATGTCGAGGAGGATCGTTACTCTCAAAGTGCGCAAGCGTTGCACTGGCTGAAACGATCATCTTGTGATCGTCGCAATTGTACCGCATCACGGTTCGCATTGAAGCAGAGAGGTGGGCTATGGACCGATACCATGCGATGCGTGTCTTCGTCAGGATCGCGGAAACCGGAGGATTTGCCGAGGCCGCGCGTCAGCTCCACATGAGCCCTCCGGCCGTCACCCGCGCCGTCGCCGCGCTTGAGGACCTGATCGGCGCTCGCCTGCTCACGCGCACCACCCGCGCCGTCAAGTTGACCGAGGCGGGGGCGCGGTATCTCGAAGATTGCCGCCACATCCTTGCGGCGATTGAAGAAGCCGAGGCTGCCGCTGCCGGGTCCTACGCCACACCAACCGGCGTTCTGACGGTCACATCGTCAGTGCTGTTCGGCCAAATCTACATTATGCCGCTGATGACCGAGTTTCTCGATCTCCACCCACAGGTGACGGGCCGGATGCTGCTGCTGGATCGGGTGGTCAACTTGGTTGACGAAGGCGTCGATGTCGCCATTCGGATCGGCCACCTTCCAGACTCAAGCTACAGCGCAATTCGCGTCGGCTCGGTGAGACGGGTCATATGTGCTGCGCCCGACTACATTGAAGCCCGTGGACTGCCACAACATCCCGGCGATCTGGCAGACCATCGAATCATTGCTGCGACCAGTGCATGGACGTCACTCGAATGGCGCTTCGGGGCCAAGGCCGAGATTGCCGTCACTGTGAAGCCCGTGCTGTTTTCGAATTCCAACGAGGCCGCCATCGGCGCGGCGCGATCAGGTTGGGGGCTGACCCGGGCCTTGTCCTACCAGATCGGCCCTGACCTAATCGAGGGTCGCTTGCAGATTGTCCTGGAAGACTTCGAACAGCTACCGCTGCCGGTCAACATCGTGCATCCGGACGGGCGCAATGCCTCTGCCAAGGTCCGCGCCTTCATCGATTTTGCGCGCGATCGCCTGCGCGCCAATCGCGTTTTCAACTGAGGCAATTTCGGAAGATGGAATAATCCATTCCATCAAAGCCGAATTATCGGCGATGTCCGGTGCATCTATTGCCAATTCGTCCCCGCCTCGGGGTTTGAATTGGAGAATATCGATGAAGAACACCTTGCTTCCGCTCGCCATTCTTGGCGCGGGTTTCGTCTTTGCGGTGCCCGCTCAGGCCGACACTTTCGATGGTCCCTATGTGGGCGTAACCGCTGGCTGGGATCGCGGTGAAGTCGATTCCAGCATCAACAGCCAGGCGATCGATGCCGAAGCCAGCCGCGATGCCCTGGTTCTCGGCGGCTATGCCGGCTACAACTACAAGCTATCCGAAAAGGTCGTGATCGGTGCCGAAGCCGGCTTCACCGCCACCGTCGATGACCGTATCCGCACGGCTTCGGCTGGAAATGACCTCACCATCGACCCGCGCTACAGCTTCGACCTTACCGCCCGTGCCGGTTATCTCGTGAGCGACAAGGCGCTGGTCTATGTCCGCGGCGGCTATGCCAACAACCGTGTTCGCACCTCGCTCGACACCGGCACCGGTATCCTGCGCGATAGCGAGAACCTCGACGGCTGGCTGGTCGGCGGCGGGGTTGAATACGCCATCACCGACAAGATCTCTGCCCGCGCCGAATACCGCTACAGCGACTTCGGCAACAACGGTGGCGATTACGAGCGTCACCAGACGCTTTTCGGGATCAGCTACAACTTCTGACAAAACGCCATGTGGCCTGCCTTGTCTGCCCGACAAGGCCTGATGAGGCAGGCCTGTAACCGAGAACTCGCGCACATGACTCATTCCCTCACCAGCCGAACCATGGTTCAGGTCAGGCTCGCCCTGAAGAGCGACTGCGGCTGCAGTCGTACCTTGTCAGCACTTGAGCGTGACGCCCGCAGCTCGGGGCTTACTGGAGCAGAGATCGATGCTGCGCTCGAGAAACGCAGCTTTGAAGTACGGACCAATGCTGCGATTGCCTATGCCTGCGCATTGCAGTCTGGCAATCAACGCGTGGTGGATGAAGCGCACCTTCGCGCCTTGCGCGTCGGCTGGACGCACGAACAGATGGAAGAGCTTGGTCAATTAATTGGAGGGCTCGCCGCCAACTCTTTGACCTGACGCTGCGTCGGCAAAGCGAGCCGGACACCGTTCCAGCCCGCTGGTTGAAATCTGCAATCCGTGGGCTCCCAGCCACTCTAGCAATGTCTTCGTCCCATCCACAATTCCAAGGAGGCTCAAGTCATGTTGCACTACGATGAGGCCGAAACAGTAGGCGCGTCGGTCGCAGTCCGGGCGAGGCCCCATTCGCAACAGAGAGCGGGTGAGCGGCTGTTGGCAATGGCACCAGTCCGCCTGCGCCGTGCAATCCGTTTCATCGACAGCAAAATAGATCAACCGCTGCGGGTGAACGACATTGCTGCGGCAGCGGGTATGTCCCAATTCCATTTTGCCCGCTGCTTCAAGCGGGAAACAGGGCGCACACCCTATCAGTATGTCATCTGGCGGCGAACGCTAAGGGCGGCCGACCTGCTTGATGATCCCGACATTCCCCTGGTTGAAGTTGCGCTCGCCAGCGGATTCGGCTCGCAGGCGCACTTCAATCAGACGTTCCGCCGCTTGATGGGCGACACGCCGGGCAAATGGCGGCGGAACCGCACGGGTTAAGGCATATCCCCGGCGCTCCTCGGCCGTGCTACCGATCAGCTTCCGCCTTCGTTCAGGATTTCCATGACCAGCGCTGCAGTGCGGGTTGCCGATGCGGGGTTTTGTCCCGTCACCAGTTTTTGGTCCCGCACCGCAAAGGGCTCCCAATCGCCAGCCCCTTCGTGCAGCGCACCCAACTCGCGAAGCCGGGATTCGAGCAGGAAGGGAACGGCCTGGTCGAGGCCGACGGCGCGCTCCTCGCTATCAGTGAAGGCGGCGAGCCGGCGACCTGCGACAAACGGCGTTCCGTCAGCCTTGCGCGCCGCCACCAGCCCCGCAGGACCATGACATACGGCGGCAATGACCTTGCCCTCGCGGTCGAACAGTTCGATCAGTTGCGCAAGTTGCGGGTTTTCCGGGTAGTCGAACATGGTTCCATGCCCGCCCGGCAAGAACACGGCATTAAAGCTTGACGGATCGAGCGCGGTAAAGGCTGGCGTTGTGGCCACTTCGGCCTGGAGCTTTGGATCGTCGAGATAGCGCTCAACCGAGGCATCATTTTCGCCGCGCGGACCGAGGCTCCGCGCATCGACAGGGATCGGTCCACCTGCGATCGAGGTGAGTGTTACCTCGGCACCGGCATCGCGAAAGGCATAGTAGGGCGTGGTGAGTTCCTCGAGCCACACGCCAGTGGGCTCATCACCGGGGATCATGCGATCGGCGGATGTGGCAATCATCAGGATACGAGGCATGTCAGACGTCCTTTCGGAAGGGCATAGGTCGCGGCGGAAGGGTGTGTTCGCGCATTATGTGGAGGTGTGGCCAAGACAGGCATGGGACGGCAACGGAAAACCCAGGAATCCTAACTGATCGGCATGAGATTTATTATATTTCAGCGACGTCACTCGAAGGGTCATGAATTTTTATCGAATTTGACGGAAGGCGCGGCTAAATGAGGCAGCGCACGATCCTTGAGTGAACCAGACGGGAGCCTCAACTTTCGATCCATTCCTGCCAATGGCTGCGAGGATTGTCCTCGCGAGCAATCGATGCTGAGTGAATCATCAGACCGCAGCTGTGGGCATTCCTACGTCTGGAAACAGCTATTTGGCAAATGGACTATTTGCGGACTTCGGGACAATGAGAGGAACTGCTGATCGTCCGCGAATGGCCGATCGTCTAGTATTCTAATCACCTTGCCGCATGGCTAAAGAGTGGGGGTATTCAAGGGGGTAGCATAATGGCCATTGTCTAAATTTTTAACTTCAAGTCATATGCTTAACGGTTAGCCAAAAGTCCCTCCTCCGCTACCATTCTGTCCTCCCGGTCGATGGCTAAAGCTGCGGGTTTCCGCCTGTTTGGCTGCCCCCGATTGCGAAGATGTGAGCCGTGGTCGGACTTCCGCCTTCTTGATGCTTCGCAATTGCTGCCGTGGCATTCGTTCTGCCAGACTGCACGGTCGAGTTGATCATTCTACTGCAGCACCAAGCTCGTCGGGTTCTGGCAGGGTTTCGAAGTCTTCGAGGCTATCATCCTTCGGCCAAAATATGTCGAGGTCGAGCTTGTCTCACTCGATCAACTCCTAGTAGCAGGCGACGAAGTCATCCAAGTCCGCGTTGGTCGGCTTACAAGGCCTCCCGGCGTTTCACGGGCTCATTCCCCGTGATCGAACAGGGCGGGCGCGGTGTCCGCTTGGCGGCCTCAGCGACTGGCAGTCTCGAAAGGACAATGCCATGGACAAAGCCACGCTTATCATCGGCGGATCATCTGGCATGGGGCTCGTCGCCGCGCGCGATCCTGCCAAGCTTGCCGGTGCGGCGAAAGTCATCGCAGCCGAGGGCGGCATCATGGCTGGCCGGAACGGGAAGGAGTAAGGTTCAATGCGCATCAATGCCGATTTCGATCAGCGGGTGGTGATCCGCCCCGGCGATACCGAATGGGTCGCTTCGCCCATGCCGGGGGTTGAACGGCAGATGCTCGACCGGATCGGCGGGGAGGTCGCTCGCGCGACCTCGCTCGTCCGCTATGCGCCCGATTCGTATTTCTCGGCCCATACCCATGGCGGCGGGGAGGAGTTTCTGGTGCTGGAGGGCGTGTTTTCCGACGAGCACGGTGATTATCCCGCTGGCACCTATGTCCGCAATCCGATTGGCAGCAGCCACACGCCGCACAGCAGGGAGGGCTGCACGATTTTTGTCAAGTTGCATCAGTTCGACCCACGCGACACTGCGCAGAAGGTCGTGCGTCCGGATCCTGATGACTTTCAGCCCGGACTTGTGCCGGGCCTCACGGTGCTTCCCCTACACGAATTCGAGGGCGAGCACGTCGCGCTGGTGCGCTGGCAGCCGGGCACGCGGTTCAACGCGCATCGCCACGTTGGCGGTGAGGAAATCCTCGTCCTCGAAGGCACCTTCGAGGACGAGCATGGCGCCTATCCGGCCGGAACGTGGCTGCGCTGCCCGCACGGTTCAGAGCATACCCCCTTCAGCACCGAAGGCTGCCTGATCTTCGTCAAGACGGGTCATTTGTCGGGCGCTGCCGAGAAATGGGTGGCTGCCGCTGCAAGTTGAAGCGCAGCAGTGACAGCCTTTCCTGAGAGAAGCGAGCCTGTCGGTAAAGGGATAAAGCGCCGCATTCCAATGGCTCGCCAGGGCGGTCCCTTTCATGGGATCGGCGCCTGCACCTCTTAGGGTCCGCACCCGTCGGCATAGAAATCGCCCAGCGCCGGCCGGTCAGCCGCCATCTTTTCCGCCTTGAAGTCTGCGGTGCCC
>OFDN01001640.1_pt1 | contig 14132 bp, 14 predicted proteins | sample 1520971 | NCBI WGS metagenome assembly OFDN01 (sample SAMEA94257418, study PRJEB24077) | hot springs metagenome | biome: Aquatic biome; feature: Geographical feature; material: Water | place: India | collected 2012-06-12 | depth 5 m
CGAGCTCGCGCACCGCCACGTCGAGCCGTGCGACGGTCATCGGCTCCCCCGCCGCCGGCATCACGGCGAGGTCGGTGACGTCCAGCGTCAGCGACCGCGGCTGGCCGTCGGGACCGATCGTCACCCGGCCGGTGCCGCCCGCCGCCTTCACCGTCACCCTGGTGGCCTCGTCGGCCGACAGCGACAGCCGGTGGGTGCCGTCGAAGGCGAGGTCGATCACCGAGAAGTCCCAGGGCTTCGCCTCCGCCGTCAGCCGGCTGCCCGACCACGCCACCCCGTGCCCCTCGAACGCGGGTTCGGCGACGGTGGCGCGCAGCACGAAGGGCCAGCCCCCCATGTCGAGCGCGCCATAGGCGACCAGCGCGCCCTGGCGGCGCTGCTGCTCCATCCAGTCGGCGATGCCGCGCTCCACGGTGCGGGCGGCGATCCACCACCAGGCGGTGTAGCCGGCCAGGGCGAGTGCTGCCACGCCGGCGAGGATGGTGACGGTCTTGCGATGCTTCATGCCTGCCGTGTCAATTCCCGGTCCTCGGATCGACCGTTATAGCCGCCACCGGGGTGGCGTGCTAGGATTCGACTCGGCGCCGGTCCGGCGCCTGCCGCCTGCTCGACTGGACATGTTGCTGGATACCCGACCGGTTTCCGCCGATACCGCCGCCGTCGAACCTTCCCCCGCCCCTTCCCCCGTATGGGCCGCGGACATCGCGGTCACCCCCGGTGCGGAGCTGTGGGTGTTCGGGTACGGGTCCCTGATGTGGAACCCCGGCTTTCCGCATCTGGAGCGGCAGCCGGCGGTGCTCAAGGGCTATCACCGGCATTTCTGCGTCACCTCCTACCGCTACCGCGGCACGCCGGACAACCCGGGGCTCGTGCTGGGGCTGGACCGCGGTGGTGCCTGCCGCGGCATCGCCTTCCGCGTCGCCGCCGCCGAGGTGCCGTGCACGCTGGACTATCTGTGGGAGCGGGAGATGAGCACCCGCGTCTATCGGCCGAAGCTGTTGCCGGTGCGGCTGCCCTGCGGCCGGTCGGTCACCGCCTGCGCCTTCGTGGTGGACCGTGCCCACGGGCAGTATTGCGGCGATCTGGACGAGGGGGCCGCGGCCCGGCGGATCGCCGGCTGCTGCGGCGATCGCGGGCCGAACCTGGAGTATCTGGTCAACACGGTGGAGCATCTGGAGGCGCTGGGCATCCGCGACGCCCGGTTGATCCGGCTGCTCGACGCGGCCCGCCGCGGGGTGTGAGCCCCGCGGGCGGGTCTTGCCGTCACATCATCCCCAGCATCCGCGGCAGCCACAGCGAGATGATGGGCACGTAGGTGATCAGCACCAGGAAGCCCAGCATGGTCAGCAGCCAGGGCATGACCGCCACGGTCAGCTCGGTGATGCCCATCTTGGTGATGCCGCTGGCGACGTAGAGGTTGAGGCCCACCGGCGGGTGGCACATGCCCACCTCCATGTTGACCACCATCATGATGCCGAAATGCACGGGGTCGATGCCCAGCCGCACCGCCACCGGGAACAGGATCGGCGCCATGATCAGCACGATGGACGACGGCTCCATGAAGTTGCCGGCGGCCAGCAGCAGGATGTTGGTCACCAGCAGGAAGGCGACGACGCCCAGCCCCTGCCCGACGATCCAGTCGGCGATCGCCTGGGGGATGTTCTCCGAGGTCAGCAGGAAGGAGAACAGCACCGCGTTGGTGATGATGTAGAGCAACATCGCCGACATGTTGGCCGACGACAGCAGCACCTTGGGCACCCCGCGCAACGGCATGTCGCGGTAGACGAAGACGGCGATGATGAAGGCGTAGACCGCGCTCATCGCCGCGGCTTCCGTCGGCGTGAACATGCCCGAATAGATGCCGCCGATGACGATGATGATCAGCGCCAGACCCCAGCCGGCCTCGCGGAAGGCCTTCCAGCGTTCGGCGAAGCTCGCCTTCGGCATGCGTGGGTAGCCGTTCTTCCAGGCGCGGTACCAGGTGGTCACGCCCAGGAGGGTCGCCAGGATCAGGCCGGGGATGACGCCGGCCATGAAAAGCTGGCCGACCGAGGCGGAGTTGGCGCTGCCGCTGGTCGCCACCGCGTACATCACCATCACGATCGACGGCGGGATCAGGATGCCCAGCGCGCCGGAGGTGGTGATCACGCCCGCCCCGAACTGGCGCGGGAAGCCCTGCTTGACCATGGCCGGCAGCACGATGGAGCCGATGGCGACCACCGTCGCCGGGCTGGAGCCCGACACCGCGGCGAACAGCGCGCAGCCCATCACGCCCGCCAGCCCCAGACCGCCGTGCCAGTGCCCGACCATCGAGGTGGCGAAGTTGATCATGCGCCGGGCGACGCCGCCATGCGTCAGGAAGTTGCCGGCCAGGATGAAGAACGGGATCGCCATGATCTCGAACTTCTCGATGCCGGTGAACAGCTTCAGCGCCACCGCCTCGATCGGCACCTGGGTCATGGTGAACAGGAAGGTCAGCACGGTCAGGCCGAGCGAGATGGAGATCGGCATGCCGGTGAGCATGAGGGTGAGCAGAAGCCCGAAGATGATGGCGGCGCTCATCGGTCGTCCTCCCGGCGCGGGGCCTTCCGGCCCTCATGGTGCGCGATGTCCTTGGGGTGCAGGTTGTCGTCCATCTCGAACCAGTTGACGTCCTGCCCGGCGCGCTGCGGATCGCTGGCGTCCTCCTCCAGCCCCTCGACATGGCCGTGGTCGTGGTGCGGCAACTCGCCGGTGCGGGCGAAGGCCCAGGCGACCTGCAGGAAGCGGAAGCACATCAGGTAGGAGCCGACGGGGACGGCCAGATAGATCATCCACATCGGCCATTCCAGGTCGGCCGAGGTCTGCTCGGTGTGGCTCATCTCGTAGACGAAGGTGGCGCCCAGCGTGCCGACGATGGCGGTGAACAGCGCGCCCGCCAGCAGACCCAGGATGATGAACTTGCCGCGCACCGGGGTGGACATGCGGTTGATCAGCACATCGACGCCGACATGGATGCCGGTGCGCACGCCATAGGCGGCGCCGAACTTCGCCATCCAGACGAACATGTAGATGCAGAGTTCCTGCGCCCAGGCGAGGTTCCAGTGGATCACGTAGTCCTGGACGACGGGAACGCCGGCCAGATAGCGGTGGACGACGGCGACGAAGATCACGGTCGTCGCCGCGGCCATGAGGAAGGCGATCAGCACCTCCTCCAGCCGGTCGAGAAGCTTGAGCAGCATGGTCGCTCCGCGGATGAGCGATCGTCCGGGCAAAGAAATGGCGCCCGCGCCTCGGGGGTGCGGGCGCCTGTCTCGTCGCCGGACAACCGGGTCGGACGGGAATTACATCTTGGAGGCGGCGGCGCCTTCCTTCTCGAACGTCTCGATCAGGTCCTTGCCGACGCGGCTGGCCATGTCCTCGCGCACCGGCGCCATGGCCTTGATCCAGGCGGCGCGCTCCTCGTTGGTCAGCGTGTAGAACTCGGTCTTGCCCGACTTCTTCATCGCATCCAGCGAGGCGTCGTTCTCGGCCTGCGCGATCTCGTTGGCGTAGGTGGTGGCGTCCTTCATGGCGCCTTCGAGCTGGGTGCGGATGTCGGCCGGCAGCCCGTCCCAGAAGCGCTTGTTCACGATGACCGCGTAGCCCAGATAGCCGTGGTTGGACAGCGTGGCGTGCTTCTGTACCTCATGCATCTTCTGGGTGTACATGTTCGACGGCGGGTTCTCGGTGCCGTCCACCACGCCGGTCTGCAGCGCCTGGTACACCTCGGAGAAGGCCATCACCTGGGGCAGGGCGCCCAGCGCCCGCATCTGCGCGTCCAGCACCTTGGAGGACTGGATGCGCATCTTCAGGCCCTTGAAGTCGGCCGGGGTCTTGAGCGGCCGGTTGGCGCTCATGATCTTGAAGCCGTTGTCCCAATAGGCCAGCCCGGTGATGCCCTTGGAGCCCAGCTTGTCCAGCAGGCCCTTGCCGACCGGCCCCTCCGTGACCCTGCGCAGGGCTTCCTTGCTGGGCAGGATGAAGGGCAGGTCGAAGACCTCGAATTCCTTCACGCCCAGCGGGCCGAACTTGGCGAGCGACGGGGCCAGCATCTGCACGGCGCCGAGCTGCAGGGCCTCCAGCTCCTCCTTGTCCTTGTAGAGCTGGCTGTTGGGGTAGACCTGGACCTGCACCTTGCCGCCGGTGCGCTGCTCGGCCAGTTCCTTGAATTTGTCGGCCCCTTTGCCCTTGGGCGTCTCGGGCGCCACCACGTGGCTGAACTTGATGACGATGGGGCTCTGGGCGAGCGCCGGGGCGCTGATCAGGCAGCCGAGGGCGACGGCGCCGAGGAGTGAGGCGAGCTTCATGGGTATCTTTCCTCCTGAGACGTTCTTGGCCGGGTTGGGCTGGGCTCATTGTTCATAAGTTGCGTCGGAATTGCTATTGTGGAAATCCGAAACCTGCGCCCCATGCGTGTTGCAACCGGAGCGTCCGACACCCGTGCCCGCCGTGATCCCGTCCGCCGGAAAGGCCACCGCACCGCAGCGCCGCATGGACCATCGCGGCGCGGTGCAGGCGGCCCCCATCGTCGCCATGGCGCTGGTTGTGGTGCTGCTCGGCGTCTTCCTGTGGATGCTCCAGCGCAACGAGCGGCAGGAGGAGGACGTCGCCCTCATCAAGAACGTGCTGTGGGTGGAGCAGAACCTGCACTTCCAGCTCGCCTCGGACGAGGAGAAGCTGCGCACCATGGCCGAGGCGCTGGGCCGCCGAGACACCGGCCCGGCGGAGGCGCTGCCGCAGTTCAGCCACATCCTGCGCACCGACCCCGCGATCGAGCGGCTGCTGTGGTTCGACGCCGACCGCCGCCTGACCGCCGCCATGCCACCGGCCGGACCCGACGTGCCGCTGGACGACGCACTGGGGTCGAGCCACCGCGGCGACGCCTTCCTGATCGCACGGTCGGGCGGCCGGGCGGTCTACACGGCCGCCTACACGCTGCCCGACGGTGACGCCCGCTTCGACCTGCTGATCCCGGTCTTCGGGCCGGACGGATTCGACGGGGTGCTGGTGGCGGTCTTCTCGATCGGCGCCATCCTCACCCACCATGTGCCGTGGTGGTTCACCGAGCATTACCAGGTCCAGGTGATCGACGCGCGGGGGACGGTGCTCGGTGCCAAGTCGCACGTGGCGATGCCGGACGAGGCGCGCACCCACACCATCCCGTTCGAGCCGCCGGGCCACGGGCTGGCGCTGGTGGTGGGCGTGCACCGGACGGAGAACAACGTTGCCCGCAACGTGCTGCTCGCCGCCATCTTCGCGCTCACCGCCTCGGCGCTGTGGAGCCTGTGGGCGGTGCGCCGCCACATCCGCCGCCGCGTGCGGGCGGAGGAGGCGCTGCGCGCCGAGCATGCCTTCCGCAAGGCGATGGAGGACAGCCTGACCGTGGGCATGCGCGCCCGCGACCTGGAGGGGCGCGTCACCTACGTGAACCCGGCCTTCTGCCGCATGGTCGGCTGGCCGGCGGAGGAGTTGGTGGGCGCCGGCCCGGCCATGCCCTACTGGGTGCCGGAAGAAATGGAGAAGACGCGCGAGGCCTTCCTCGCGGTGATGTCCGGGCGGGCCCCCCTCGACGGCTTCGAGCTGCGCTTCCGCCGCCGCAACGGCGAACGCTTCGACGCGCTGATCTACGAGGCGCCGCTGATCGACGCCGACGGGCGGCACACGGGCTGGATGGGCTCCATCGTCGACATCACCGAACGCAAGCGCGCCGACGAGCTGGCCCGCCAGCAGCAGGAGCGGCTGCAGCAAACCGCCCGCCTGATCACCATGGGCGAGATGGCCTCCACCCTGGCGCACGAGCTGAACCAGCCGCTGTCGGCGATCGCCAGCTACGCCACCGGCTGTCTGAACCGGCTGAAGGCCGGCGACGGCAGCGCCGCCGAGCTGGTCCCGGCGCTGGAGAAGCTGGCGCGGCAGGCGATGCGCGCCGGCCAGATCATCCGCCGCGTGCACGACTTCGTGCGCAAGCGCGATCCCAACGTCAGCGCCGTCGCCCTCGACCAAGTTGTGGAGGACAGCGTCGCGCTGTTCGGCCCCGACGCCCGCAAGCACGGCGTGCGCATCGCGGTGGATGTGGAGCCGGCGCTGCCCGCGGCGCTGGCCGACCGCATCCTGGTCCAGCAGGTGCTCCTGAACCTGATGCGCAACGCCTGCGAGGCGATGGCCGCCACCCCGCGGGAGGCGCGGCGGCTGGAGCTGACGGTGCGGCGGGAGGACGGCATGCTTCGCACCCGCATCGCCGACCATGGCTGCGGCATCGCGCCGGAGGTGCAGGAGCGCCTCTTCTCCCCCTTCTTCACCACCAAGACCGAGGGCATGGGCATGGGGCTGAACATCTGCCGGTCGATCATCGAGCACCACCGCGGCCGGCTGTGGTTCGAACCGGGACCGGACGGCGGCGCCGCCTTCATCTTCACGCTGCCGCTGGCCGAAGCGGAGGCCGCGGCGGCATGAGCGGGCGCGTCCACATCATCGACGACGACGAGGCGATCCGCGACGCGCTCGCCTGGCTATTCCAGTCGCGCGACGTGGCCTGCGACAGTTGGGGTTCGGCGGAAAGCTTCCTGGACGCCTACAGCCCGGCGATGACCGGCTGCCTGCTGCTCGACATCCGCATGGAGGCGATGAGCGGGCTGGAGCTGTTCGAGCGGCTGCGGGAGCTGGGCTGCCGCATGCCGGCCATTTTCCTGACCGGCCATGGCGACGTGCCGGTGGCGGTGGCCGCGCTGAAGAAGGGGGCCCGCGACTTCGTGGAGAAGCCCTTCAACGACAACGAGCTGGTCGACCGGGTGATCGAGGCGCTGGCGGTCGATGCCGAACAGCGCGCGCGGGAGGCCGGGCAGGCCCATGTCGTCAGCCGCCTCGCCACCCTGACCGCGCGCGAGCGGCAGGTGATGGACCTCGTCGTCGCCGGCACCCTCAACAAGGTGATCGCCGACCAGCTCGGCGTCAGCATGCGCACGGTCGAGGTCCACCGCTCCCACGTCTTCGAGAAGATGGGCGTGAAGACGGCGGTGGAATTGGCGCGGCTGCTGTCGGGGGCAGGATAGGGGCCACCCCGGACCGGGCGGCAACCGGTTGCCTTCTCCGGATGGAGACGGTCATCCGAACCGGCGGGTTGACCATGGTTCCGCGCTTTAATATAACACGTTATATAACGAGGAATGGAACCATGGCGGAAGACATCGTCCGCGCGCTCGGCTATCTCTGTCTCGGCACCCGGCTGCGCCGCATCGGAGAACTGTTGCAGGCGGACTCGCAGCGAATCATGGATCGCCTGGAGGTGCCGCTCCAGGCCGGGCAGTACCCGCTGCTGGCGGCCATCAGCCGGCTGGGCCCCCTGTCGGTCGGCGAACTTGCCGTGGCGCTCGGCGTCACCCAACCGGGTGTGACGCGGGCGGCCGGGCTGCTGACGAAGGCGGGCTACCTGACGGTCCGCAAGGGCACGGACGACCAGCGCGTCCGCCGCCTGTCGCTGACCGCAGCGGGCGAAGCTCTGATCGCCCGGTCCAGTGCGGAGATCTGGCCGGTGATCGAGGCGGCCGTGCGCGACGTCTGCGACCGGCTGGAGGGCCGCCTCATCGACCAGCTCGACGGGCTGGAGGACGCCCTCGCGGAGAAGCCCCTCCATCGCCGCGCGCTCGAAATCGAAGGAAACCGCCGATGACGCACCCGCTCGACCGTCCGATCTGGAGCGCGCTCGCCACGCGGCAGCGGGACTTCGGCGCGGGCAACGGCCCGGCCCGACGCTTTCGTCCCGAATTCCTGCCCTTCGCCGCCACCGCGACCGACGATCCGGATGCCATCGCCGCCCTGGCCGATCTTGCGCAGCCCGGCGAGACGCTGTTCGTCCTGATGGCCGATCCCGTTGTCGTGCCAGCCGGCTTCGACGTCACGATGACGGCGGACGCCGTGCAGATGATCGCGGAGACCGTACCGACGCCGGGCATCGACGCCGCCGTGGAACCGCTCGGCCCCGACGATGCCGAGGCGATGCTGGCACTGGCCACCTTGACGAAGCCCGGACCCTTCTCGCTGAAGTCGCAGACGCTTGGCCGGTTCTGGGGCGTGCGGGAGGAGGGCCGACTGGTCGCCATGGCCGGTGAGCGCATGAAGCAGCCAGGTTTCACCGAACTCAGCGGCGTCTGCACCCACCCGGATGTTCGCGGCAAGGGGTATGCCCGGCGGCTTTCGCTGCAGGTCGCCGCCCGGATTCTGGAAACCGGCAACCAGCCCTATCTGCACGCCTACACCGTGAACGATGCGGCGGTCAGGCTATACGAATCCATCGGTTTCGCGCTGCGCAGCCGGATGCACGCCGCGGCTCTGCGCAAGATCGGCGCATAAGACGGGCGGCATCAACGGGAGGATTGCCTACGCCGCCACCGGTCGCGCCCGCCGTTCGACCTCGGCGATGCCGTCCAGCAACTCGTTCAGGGCTGCCATCGCCTGGTCGCGCACCGACGGCCAGGAGTCGCCGCTCGCCAGCCGGCAATCCTCCAGCCGCGCCAGCGCGCGATTGCGCTGTCCGCGCAGCCGGTCGAGCGTGCGCTCCAGTTCGAGGCGCCGTTCGGTGGGCTGGCGTTCGGCGTGGGTGCGCAGCGCCTCCATCCGGTGGGTGGCGTCGAGCAGCCGTTCGTGCGAGAGGGCCGCGTGGCCGTCCCGTTCCGCAGGGTTGGTCATGGCGTTCCTCCCTCCATGCGCAGGCCGGCAGTCGCCGAACGCGCAATTTTGCTGCGCTGCAAAAGAAATTTTTGGATTTTCGGAAAAACAATGCGGCCGGGGGGGGCTTGCCCTTTCAGGCAAACACCACCCGGAAACCAAAGTCTGATCGTTTCTGTTTTGCGCTTCCTCCGCGGCCTCTTATTTTCATCGGGCTCGCTTTTTCTTTTTTCTTCGTGCTTTTTTTTGAAGTTTTGCCCCCGCGCTTGACGCTGGTCAACCGCTTTCCATACCTATGGAATGGACACGTTGTCGCACAAGGTTGGTAACACCACGCAAAACAGCAACTCAGGGGAGAAAGGCGCATGGCTGTCTTTGGCAATGCTTCGTTCGACCATCACGAACAGGTTGTTTTCGCCGCGGATGCCGACGCTGGATTGACGGCAATCATCGCCATCCATGACACGCGACGCGGCCCGGCGCTGGGTGGTTGCCGTTACTGGAGCTACGCGGACGAGGGTGCGGCACTGACCGACGCGCTGCGCCTGTCGCGCGGCATGACCGCCAAGGCGGTCATGGCCGATCTTCCCTATGGCGGCGGCAAGTCCGTGGTGATCGCCGATCCCGCCCGTCCGAAATCGCCGGAGTTGCTGCGGGCGCTGGGCCGAGCGGTGGACCGTCTGTCCGGCCGCTACATCGTGGCGGAGGATGTCGGCACCAGCCCGGCCGACATGGACGTGGTGCGCACCGTCACCCCGCATGTGGCTGGCTTGGTGGAGGGCGGAGGTGACCCGTCGCCGGCCACCGCGCACGGCGTGTGGCGCGGCATCCACGCCGCGGTGACCCATGCGCTGCGGCGCAACAGCCTGGACGGTCTGACGGTGGCGGTGCAGGGGTTGGGGCATGTCGGCCTGCATCTCTGCCGGCTTCTGCATGGGGAGGGGGCGCGGCTGGTCGTCACCGACCTGCGCCCCGCCATCATGGAGCGGGCGGCCGACGAGTTCGGCGCCCGGCTGGTGGCGGCCGACGCCATCTACGACACCGACGCCGCGGTCTTCGCGCCCTGCGCGCTGGGCGGGGTGGTCAACGACGCGACGGTGGGGCGGCTGAAGGCGCGCATCGTCGCCGGTTCGGCTAACAACCAGCTGGCGGAGGACCGGCACGGCCGCATGCTGGCGGAGCGCGGCATCCTCTACGCCCCCGACTACGTGATCAACGCCGGCGGCCTGATCAACATCCACCACGAGCGCGACCCGCGCGGCTACGACCGCGACCGCGCCTTCGCCCATGTCGGGCGGATCGAGCAGACGCTGGCGGACCTCTTCGCCCGCGCCGCGGCGGAGGGCATCCCCACCAACACCGCCGCCGACCGGATGGCCGCAGCCCGGCTGGCCGCGGGGTGATTGAGGCGGTCGTGGAGCAATCGGTGGTGCCGTGCTATCGTCGAACGATCACAGGAGGATCGCGCCGTGCGGACGACGTTGGCACTTGATGACGATCTGCTCGCCAAGGCGCAGGCCATCACCGGCCTTCAGGAGGAATCCCTCGTGGTCCGGGAAGCGCTGAAGGCTCTGATCGAGCGCGAGAGCGCCAAACGGCTGGCGCACCTGGGTGGAAGCGAACCCGACCTTCGGATGGCGCCGCGGCCACGGGCCGATCCGTCGTGATCCTCGTCGACACCTCCGTCTGGGTCGATCATCTCCGGGCCGGCGATCCGCTCCTGGCGCGGTTACTCGTTGGCGGGCTCGTGCTGGGCCATCCGTTTGTCACTGGCGAATTGGCCTTGGGCACCCTACGGCAACGACACACGATCCTCGGGCTTCTTCAGGATCTTCCAGAGGCCGTCGTTGCCGCCGATGGCGAGGTCCGCCGGTTCATCGAGGAGGAAGCCTTGTGGGGGCTTGGTGTGGGCTACGTCGATGTCCACCTTCTCACAGCCACACGTATGACACGCGATGCGGTGCTTTGGACGCGGGACAAGCGGCTGGCATCGATCGCAACCCGCCTTGGCTTGGCGTTTCACGCCGAGCCGGCCGGTGAGGCATAACCCGCGCGAGTATGACCGATCACTCCGCCGCCATCGGCACGTAGTCGGGCATGTCCTGGTTGGCGGCGACCGCGTGGTCGTCGGCGTTGGGGCAGTGGGCGCAGTCGCCGATGCAGTGGTCGCGCACCATGTCGCGCACGGTGGGCACGCATTTGCCACACTGGACGGAGGTGCCGATGTGGCGGAAGACGGAGGCCGTGGACCGCGCGCCGGCATCGAGGGCTTCTTTGACCTTCTTCTCGTTGAAGGCGGAGCAGATGCAGACGTACATGGGGCCTCGACCTTGCTGTGCGACGATCGTACGATTACCGATAATGAGAATGATTGTCAACGCAGCAGGAATGTCCCTTCGGGGGATGTGCGCTTTCGTCACAGCCCCGGTGGGATTGACCTAGCCGACCGATGACCAAAGGCGCGGAGGATGAAGCGATGGAGCCTTGGTGGCGCGGAGCCGTCCTCTACCAGATCTACCCGCGCAGCTTCCTCGACGCCGGAGGCGACGGGGTGGGCGACCTGGCGGGCGTCACCCGGCGGCTTGAGCATGTGGCCGCGCTGGGGGTGGACGGGGTCTGGCTGTCGCCCTTCTTCACCTCGCCGATGAAGGATTTCGGCTACGACGTCGCCGATTACCGCGGCGTCGATCCGCTGTTCGGCACGCTGGCCGACGTCGACGCGCTGCTGGAGCGGGCGCACGGTCTGGGGCTGAGGGTGATCATCGACATGGTGCTCAGCCACAGCTCCGACCGCCACCCCTGGTTCCAGGAGAGCCGGCGCAGCCGCGACAACCAGCGCGCGGATTGGTACGTGTGGGCCGACCCGAAGCCCGACGGCACACCGCCCAACAACTGGCTGTCCTGCTTCGGCGGCTCCGCCTGGGCGTGGGACGGCGGGCGGCGGCAGTATTACCTGCACAATTTCCTGGCCGAGCAGCCGGACCTGAACCTGCACAACCCCGCCGTCCAGGACGCGGTGCTGGCCGACTGCGCCTTCTGGCTCGACCGCGGGGTGGACGGTTTCCGGCTGGACGTCGCCAACTACTACCTGCACGACCCCGGCTTGCGCGACAACCCCGCCCGCCCGGCGGACGCGCGCTGGCCCGACGGCACGCCGCGCGGCAACCCCTACGGCATGCAGATCCACCGGTTCGACAAGTCGCAGCCGGAAAACCTCGCCGTGCTGCGCCGGCTGCGCGCGCTGCTCGACCGCTACCCCGACCGCATGGCGGTGGCGGAGGTGCACGACGACGACAGCGTCGCCCGCGCCGCGGAATACGTCGCCGCCCCCGATCGGCTGCACACCGCCTACAACTTCGCCCTGCTGGGCTCGGCGTTCGGGGCCGGGGTGATCCGCCGGGCGGTGGAGGCGTTCGAGGGGCAGCCGGGGCGGGGTTGGCCGTCCTGGGCCTTCTCCAACCACGACGTGCCGCGCGTCGCCAGCCGCTGGGGCGGTGCGGACGCACCGCCGGCCGCCGCCAAGCTGCTGATCGCGCTGCTGACCTCCCTGCGCGGCACCGTCTTCCTCTACCAGGGGGAGGAGCTGGGCCTGCCGCAGGCCGAGGTGCCGCGGGAGTGCATGCGCGACCCCTACGGCATCGCCCTGTGGCCGGAGCCGGCGGGACGCGACGGCTGCCGCACGCCCATGCCCTGGAGCGCCACCGCCCCCAACGCCGGCTTCTCGATCGCCGAGCCCTGGCTGCCCATCCCGCCCGAGCATCTGGCCCGCGCCGTGGACGTGCAGGAGGCCGACCCGGCCAGCGTGCTGGCCTTCACCCGCGGCTTCCTGGCCTGGCGCCGGCGCCGCCCGGCCCTGCGCACCGGCGCCGTCCAGTTCCGCGACGCGCCGGAGCCGGTTCTCCTGTTCGAGCGGCGGACGAAGGAGGAGGCGGTCCTCTGCGCCTTCAACCTTTCCCCCGAGCCGCAGGCGATCGTGTTCGACGGCACCCCGCTGGAGGGACATGGCCTGCCGGGTGCGGTGGAGGGCGGGGTGCTGCGGCTGCCGGGCTGGGGCGGGGCATTTGCTGCGTTGCAAAATCACGGTGGCGGTCCCGGCATCATGACCGTACGATGACCGATGGTCCGCATCCCGCGGTCCTTCCACGGGAGACTACGCCATGCGGATCCGGCTGGGCTGCGAACTGAGCTATGATTTCCCCGCACCGACGCCGATGATCGTCATGCTGAACGTGCATTACTCGCGGGTGATGCACCTCGAACACCCTGACCATCTCATCACCAGCCCGGCGGTGCCGATCCAGAGCTACCGCGACAGCTTTGGCAACTGGTGCTGCCGTCTGGTGGCCCCGGCCGGGCGCTTCACGCTCGGCACCGACAGCGTGATCCGCGACGACGGTCTCGCCGATCCGGTGGCGCTGGACGCTGTCCAGCACGCCGTGCAGGATCTGCCGCCCGATACGTTGCTGTTCCTGCTCGGCAGCCGCTATTGCGAGACCGACCGGCTGTCGGAGGAGGCGTGGCGGCTGTTCGGCCACACGCCGCCGGGCTGGGCGCGTGTCCAGGCGATCTGCAATTTCGTGCACGGCCATGTGAAGTTCGGCTACCAGCACGCCCGCGCCACCCGCACGGCGGCGGAGACCTACGCCGAGCGGCGCGGCGTCTGCCGAGACTATGCTCACCTCGCGGTCACCTTCTGCCGCTGCCTGAACATTCCGGCGCGATATTGTACCGGCTACATCAGCGACATCGGCCTGCCGCCGCCCTACGAGCCGATGGATTTCGCCGCCTGGATGGAGGTCTATCTGGGCGGACGCTGGTGGGCCTTCGACCCGCGCAACAACGCGCCGCGCATTGGCCGCATCCTGATCGCCCAGGGCCGCGACGCCGCCGACGTGCCTCTGACCCACACCTTCGGCCCCAACACGCTGGCGTCCTTCCGGGTGTGGACGGACGAACTGGCGGCCTGACGGGGACGAGACGGCAGCGGGTGACACTGGCCGGGAGCGGACGCGGCCACTATGATCCCCGCCTCGCCAGGGGGAATGAGCCGTGACCACCACCGAGCCGTTGGGCCAGACCATCTATCTCGCCGCCGAGGGGTTCGAGGCGGACCTGCTGGCCGGGGCGGACGAGCGCGATGTCGCGGCCATCAATGTAGAGTGCGACGGCGCGTGTCGCGGTCTCGGGCGCGACGGTGGCAAGGACCGAGCCGGGTGAGACCACGCCGCCGGAGAGCGCGGCGTTCACGGTCTGGATGCGGCCATCGCGGGGGGCGCGGACGACCTGCGAGGACTGGCGAGCCAGCTGGACGTCGATGCGCTGGAGCTTGGCGCGCGATTCGGCGAGCTTGGCGCCGCCTTCCGCCACCTTGATCTGCGCGAGTTCGTAGTCGCGGCGGGCGATCAGGCCATCGCGCAGCAGCGCCGAAGCGCGGTTGACGTCGAGCATCG
>OFDN01001645.1_pt1 | contig 14114 bp, 11 predicted proteins | sample 1520971 | NCBI WGS metagenome assembly OFDN01 (sample SAMEA94257418, study PRJEB24077) | hot springs metagenome | biome: Aquatic biome; feature: Geographical feature; material: Water | place: India | collected 2012-06-12 | depth 5 m
GGTCGCGGTCCTGGCGCAGGGTGTCGAGGTCGATGCGGCCACAGCGCAGCGGCCAGAAGCGGCGGTTGCCGGTCTCGTCGCGCAGATAGGTGTCGGGGTTGACGGAGCCAGCGAAGACGCATTGCCGGGGCACGTCGATGACGTAGCGCTCGTAAGGCGGGCGGTAGCGGTCGGTGGTGCGGGTCAGGAAGGCCTTGATGTTTTCGCGAATGGACGCCTCGTTCGCCATCCGCAGACGTTCGACCCCCATGAAGGCCTGGCCCATGGTCGCCGTCCCGGTGGCGGCCACCGTTTCATCGAAGACGGTGCGGTCGGCCTGGGACACCGTGTAGCGGACTTGGCTCGTCACCGACATGTCGAAGCCCGCCAGGGGCTGCTTCAGGTCGATCAGAGAGGCCGCGACCGTCATGGCCGGCCCTTCGCTTCCCATATAGCCGGCGGCGGCCAGGGAGTTTTCCAGCGCCGTCTTGAAGTCGGCGTTGGAGACTTCGGACGTCCACATCGGATTGGTGGCCTGACCGCCGGAAACGGTCACGGTCGTCACCGAGCGATAGCCCAGATCGCCTGAAGAGGCGGTCAGACCGGCGGTGGCCGGCAGGGTCATCATGGCGGGGTTGGACGGACTGGCGCAGGCGGCTAGGCCTAAGAGCCCGGCCGCGCAGCCGGCCATGGCGAGACGACGCAACATCATTGTTGGGTCGCCGCCTGGGCGGGCGCGGCGGCGCGCGCGGCGGCTTCTTCGGCCGGGGTGCGCAGGGTGACGATCAGCGGATTGGGCTTCAGATCATTCATGGCGCCCGAGGTGGCGTCGATCGCCCCGCCGATCAGGCCACCGACCAGGATGTTGCCCGCCATGGCCGTGCCGCCGGCGCCTGACACGCTGCTGGTGATGTCATGGGTCTGCGAAACATAGCCGTCCTTGGACACGGTGATGCGGAATGCATCCTTGCGCGGCATGCGGAAGGTGCAGGGCGTGGCCTGGCATTCGAAGCCGTTCGAGGTGGTGACCTGCGCGCCGGGCGGCGTGCTTTGGACGGTGAATTGTTGGCTCGAGCCGCGCGTCACGGTGGCGCAGGCCGGCAAAGACAGCGCCACGCCGACAAGCGCGAGCGCGCGCACGCCCATGTGCGCGGGATTACGGAATTTCATGAAGCCCCTCAATGGATTGCAGCCCGCCCTCCCCAGGCGGACTTACGGCCTAGGTTGCACTTGGGATGCGAGCCGTCAATCAAGCGGCGTCAAATTTATCAAAAATGACACAACTGGAGGGCGCGCGACCTATTCAGCCGCCTGAAGCTCCGCCGCCCGCGCCGCCTCCAGCTCGGCGGCCTTTTGTTCCACCAGCTCGACGATATGGTCGATCATGCCCTCATTGGCCTGTTTGTGGGCGATCTTGCCGTTCAGATAGACCATGCCCGCGCCCTTGCCGCCGCCGGTGAAGCCGATGTCGGTATAGAGGGCCTCGCCCGGGCCGTTCACGACGCAGCCGATGACCGACAGGCTCATCGGCGTCGAGATATGGGCCAGCTTTTCTTCCAGCAGGCCGACCGTCTCGATGACGTTGAAGCCCTGACGCGCGCAGGACGGGCAGGCGATGATGTTGACGCCCCGGTGACGCAGGCCCAGCGACTTCAGAATGTCGAAACCGACCTTGATCTCCTCGACCGGATCGGCGGCCAGGGAGACGCGGATGGTGTCGCCGATCCCCGCCCACAGCATGGAGCCCAGGCCGATGGACGACTTGATCGTGCCGGTGCGCAGCGGCCCCGCCTCGGTCACGCCCAGGTGCAGGGGGCAGTCGATGGCGTCCGCCAGCTGCTGATAGGCGGCGACGGTCAGGAAGGGGTCCGACGCCTTTACCGAGATCTTGAACTCGTGGAAGTCGTTGTCCTGCAGGATGCGGGCGTGGTTCAGGGCGCTCTCGACCATGGCGTCGGGGCAGGGCTCGCCGTACTTCTCGAGCAGCTCCTTCTCCAGAGAACCGGCGTTGACGCCGATCCGCATGGAGCAGCCGTTGTCGCGGGCGGCCTGGATGACGTCGCGGACCCGATCCGGGCTGCCGATATTGCCCGGATTGATGCGCAGGCAGGCGGCGCCCGCCTCGGCCGCCTCGATGCCGCGCTTGTAGTGGAAATGGATGTCGGCGACCAAGGGAGCCTTGGCCTCGCGGACGATGGTGCGAAACGCTTGGGTCGATTCAACGTCGGGGCAGGAGACGCGAACGATGTCGGCGCCGGCCTCTTCCAGCTGACGGATCTGATCGATCGTCGCCGCCGCGTCGGACGTCGGCGTATTGGTCATCGACTGGACGCTGATCGGGGCGTCGCCGCCGACCAGGACTGAGCCGACGCGAATCTGGCGGCTCTTGCGCCGTTCGATATGGCGCCAGGGACGGACGTGGCCGAGTTCTGAAGTGTGGTCGCTCATTTCCGGCCCATATAGGCGCTCTGCGGCTCCGCGACCACCGGCGTAACGGTCAGTTCGTCGTTACGCCGGCGCCGGGATTGGCGACCGTCTCGCCCGTCGGTGCGGCGTCCTGGGTTCGCAGGAGCTGAGCCGAACGCTCGGCCTGAAGCTGGGCCTGACGGCGCGCCTGCTCCTCCGCCACCTGCCGGGCCGCCTGTTCGGCGCGGCTGTTCAGCTGGGTCAAAGGGGTCAGAAGGGCGGGCAGGACGCCGCTATGCTCGCCGTTCAGATAGACGTCAAAGGCGGCTGGATCAGACACGTCGATCGTGGCGCTGACGCCCATGGGGGCGCGCCAGGCCTCTCCCGGCGCCATCTGCCGGGCGAACAGGGCCTGACCCCCGCCCAGCCTAACCACCAGCGCGCCGGCCTTCTTGGCCTGAATGACCACCTGAGAGGCGGTGGCCGGGGCGCCGTAGACGGCGCCGCGCGGATTGAACGCCTTCTGAACCGGGGCGGCGTCCGCCGCCTGGGCCGCCGCGATCACCGCCGGATCGTTCGGATCGACCCCGGTCAGCTGGGCCTCAAGGCCGGGCGTGACATAGAGGGCGGGCGTCGTCTGGTCCGGCGGCGCAGCCCTGGGGGCGCCCAGCGCGATCGGGGCGGCCTGGCCGGGCACCTCTCCCAGCCGCCAGCTTTCCGGCACGGCGGCGATGTCGGACGGGCGGACCTCCTGGTGGATGTTGAGGCGCTGAAACACGTTCCAGCCGATCAGGGCGACGGCCACTATGGCGACGAGACCGATGATCCGCGGCGAATAGCGTTTGACGTCCTCAAAGGCGATGCCGATCGGCGCCTTCAACGGGGCGGAGGTGTCCGGGCTTTCGCGCTTGAACCGCTCCACGGCCAGCTGTTCGTCCAGCCCCAGGGCCGCCGCATAGCCCCGCACATAGCCGATGGCGAAGACGCGCGAGGGCAGGGACGACCAGTCGTTCTGCTCCAGAGCGATCAGGAAGCGGGTATGGACCTTGGTTTCGGCGGAGAGATCGGCCAGGGACTTTCCCGACTGTTCGCGGGCGCGGCGCAGGCCGTCGCCCAGAGTCGCGGCCTCGGTGATGGAGGGCGCGAGGTCCTTCCAGTCCGGATGAGCCTTGAACTCTTCGGGGGCGTTCCCCGCATCCAGCGCCATGACGCCTGACCCCACACTCGGAACGACAGAGAGCCGCCCCGTACTCGCAACGGACCCGTCCGGTAGCATGTCTTCGCGACGGGACGCGCCTCTCCCCTTCGGCGGACCCCATGCGTCCTGTGGATAAACCATATCGTCAGCCCCATCAACGGCGTTTCCCGATTCGGGATGCGCGCGCCAATCCTCAGGCGGCGACGTTCAATTTCCGGGCCAGGGATTCGATCTCATTGCGGATCGAACCGGTGGAGAGGTTCAGCAGATTGTTCAGGCCGCGCCGCGCAGCCGTCAGATCGGCCGACAGGATCATCCGTTTGACCGGCCCGACCCCGCCCGCAGGCGCCGACAGGCGGGTGAAGCCCAGGGTGATCAGGGCGAAGGCCTCCAGCGGCCGGCCCGCCAGCTCGCCGCAGATCGAGACCGGGGTGCCGGTGTCGGCGCACGCCTTCTGGATGGTCTGGAGCGCACGCAAGGTGGGCGGCGACAGAGGGTCGTAGCGGTCCGACACCAGGGGATTGGTCCGGTCGGCGGCGTACATGTACTGGAACAGGTCGTTGGTGCCGATCGAGACGAAGTCGGTCAGGGGCAGAAGCGCGTCCAAATGCCACAGCAGGGACGGGCATTCGACCATGGCGCCGACGCGCAACAGGGCGGGCAGGGCGCGGCCGCGCCGCCGAGCCCAGGCGCATTCGACGTCGACCAGTTCGCGCGCGGCCCGGAACTCGTCCACCGTCGCGATCATCGGGAACATGACGCGCAGTTCGCGGCCCGCCGCCGCCGTCAGCAGGGCCCGAAGTTGCATCCGCAGCAGGGACGGCCGGTCCAGGCCCAGGCGGATGGCGCGTCGGCCCAGGGCGGGGTTCTCCTCCCGCTCGGCCTCCAGATAGGGCAGGACCTTGTCGCCGCCGATGTCCAGGGTGCGGAAGGTGACGGGCCGGTCGCCGGCCGCGTCCAGCACCAGCTTGTAAAGGGCCGTCTGGGCGTCCAGCCGGGGCAGTTCGTCCGAGACCATGAACTGGAATTCGGTGCGGAACAGGCCGATGCCCTCGGCCCCCGTCTCGTTCAGATTCTCCAGATCCACCGCCAGGCCGGCGTTGGTCAGAAGGCTGATCCGCTGGCCGTCCAGGGTCACGGCTGGGGTGTCGCGCAGCTGGGCGAACTGGGCCCGGCGCTGGTCGCGCACGGCCATCCGCGACTGGACCGCCTCGATCATGTCGGGGCGAGGGCGCAGATAGGCCTCGCCGGTCTCGCCGTCGGCGATGACCATATCGCCTTCCGACAGCCGGTCGCGCAGTCCCATCAGACGACCGACGCAGGGAATCTGCAGCGCGCGGGCCACGATGGCGGCGTGGCTGGCCGCCGATCCCTCTTCGAGCAGCAGGCCCTTCAGCTTGTCGCGCGGATATTCCAGCAGATCAGCCGGACCCAGGTTGCGCGCCACCACTATGGCGTCGTCGGGCAGTTCGCGCTCGCCGGGCTTGTCGCCCGCCAGCACCCGCAGCAGCCGGTTGGCCAGGTCTTCGAAGTCGTGCAGCCGCTCGCGGATATAGGGGTCGCGCGCCTGGGCGAAGCGGGCGCGGTGTTCGTTCCTGACTCGGTCCACCGCCGCCTCTGCGGTCAGGCCGTTCCTCACCGCCTCTTCCAGCGACCGGTTCCAGCCCCGGTCGTCGGCGAACATCCGATAGGTCTCCAGCACCTCGAACGAGGGACCGGCCAGGCCCTGGCCCTTGTCCAGCATGGCGTCCAGGCCGGTCTTCAGCGAGGCCAGGGCCAGCTTCAGCCGGGCCTCCTCCAGACCGGGGTCCTCCGCCAGCAGTTTTTCCGGCGGCAGGGGCGCCTCGTGCAGCACCACATGGCCGAACGCCAGGCCGTCGCCGAACTTCTGGCCTTTCAGCCGTTCCGGCCGATGCGGCGCCAGTTCGACGTCGCGCAGCTCCTCCTGGTCCAGCAGTTCGCCCGAGGAGACGGTTTCGGCCAGGACCATGGCGATGGTCTGGATGTCCTCGACCTCGTCTTCGTCATAGCGCCGCTCAGTGCGGTTCTGCACCACCAGCACGCCAATGGCGCGACCGCCGCGCAGCAGGGGGGCGCCGAGGAAGGCGTGATAGGGGTCTTCGCCCGTTTCCGGCCGATAGGAGAAGGCCGGATGCGACGGGGCGTCCGACAGGCTGATCGGCTGGGCGGTCCGCGCCACTTCGCCGACCAGACCCTCGCCGGGGCGCAGCCGGGTGTTGTGGACGGCGTCTGGGTTCAGGCCTTCGGTCGCGAAAAGCTCCAGCTCGCCCGAGGCGCGGCGCAGATAGATGGAGCAGACCTCGGCGACCATCGACCGGGCGATGATCTGCACCACCATGTTCAGACGGTCCTGAGCCGGGGTCGCGCCCGCGCCCGCCCCGCCCAGAGCCTCGCGGATCTGGCGCAGGAGGTTGCGTGGTCCCCTGGTCATCGCGCCGCCTGCCGGCATCATGGCTCCCGCGCCTCGGCGCCGCAGCGCCCGTTCAAATCACCTATACAGCGTCCAGGCCGTAAGCCGAATGGAGGGCGCGCACGGCCAGTTCGGCATAGGCGGCGTCGATCAGCACGCTGATCTTGATCTCCGAGGTCGAAATCGCCTGGAACTTGACCCCCTTGTCGGCCAGGGCCTTGAACATGGTCTGGGCCACGCCGGCGTGGCTGCGCATGCCGACCCCCACGACGGAGACCTTGGCCACGTCCTCGTCGACGCGGATCTCCTCGAAGGCCAGGTCGGCCTGGGCCGCCTTCATGATGTCGGCGGCGCGCACGGCGTCGCGGCGGCCGGTCGTGAAGGTCAGGTTCACCGTATTGGCGGTGCGGGCCTGGCTCTGGACGATCATGTCCACATTGACGTTGGCCTCGGCCAGACGGGTGAAGACGTCCGCAGGGGCGTCCACCCGGTCGGACAGGCCCAAAAGGGTGATGCGGGCCTCGTCACGGCTCATGGTCACGCCGGACACGATGCGTTTTTCCACGATCTCCTCCTCGTCGCAGATCAGGGTTCCGCCCTTGTCGGGCATTTGGCCGGACTCGTCCGGTTCGATGAAGCTGGACAGAACCCGCACCGGCACCTGTTTGGCCATGGCGAGTTCGACCGATCGGGTTTGCAGCACCTTGGCCCCCAGGGAGGCCATTTCCAGCATCTCCTCGAAGGAGACCTTGTTCAGGCGCCTTGCGCGGCTCTCGATGCGGGGGTCGGTCGTATAGACCCCGTCCACGTCGGTATAGATGTCGCAGGGGCAGGACAGGGCGGCCGCCACGGCGACGGCCGAGGTGTCGGATCCGCCCCGGCCCAGGGTGGTGATCTTGCCGTCGGGGGTCACGCCCTGGAAGCCAGGCACGACGGCGATTTCGCCGGCGTCGACGGCGGCGCCCAGCTTCTCGCCGGGGATGTCGACGATCCGGGCGCGGCCGTGGGCGTCGTCGGTGACGATCGGCACCTGCCAGCCCATCCAGGACCGGGCGTTCAGACCCATGTTGCGCAGCGTCATGGCCAGGAGGCCGGACGTCACCTGTTCGCCCGAGGCCACCACCACATCGTATTCGTCGTCGCTGAGCGGCAGGCCGGCGGCGGCCGGGCCGGCGCCGTCGGTCCAGGCGACCAGCTCGTTCGTCTTGCCGGCCATGGCCGAGACGACGACAGCCACCTTCTTGCCCGAGGCGGCCTCTGCGGCGACGATCCGCGCCGCGCGACGAATGCGTTCGAGGTCCCCCATGGAGGTGCCGCCGAACTTCATCACCAGTCGTGTGGTTTCGGGCCGCGTCATCGTGGCGTTCCGCCCCCTGCTTGCGTGAAAGGGCGCGAAGGTCCATCCCTCGCGTCATGACCGCTTCTAGCGACGCCGCACCGTCTCGCCTACCCCGCGAAGGGCATGGTTTTTCGCAAAATTCGCCCGAAGGCGCATTCGGCGCATCGATTGACCCGGCCGACGTCGCCCGCTTCTCGGCCCAGGCGGCCGAATGGTGGGATGCGCACGGGCCGTTCGCGCCTCTGCATCGGTTCAATCCGGCGCGGTTGAAGCTGATCCGCGAGCAGCTGTGCGCCCGGCTGGGCCGGGATTCGCGAGCGCGCCGCCCGTTCGAGGGTCTGGCCCTGCTGGACGTCGGCTGCGGCGGCGGGCTGATCGCCGAGCCGATGCGGCGGATGGGCTTCACCGTCACCGCCATCGACGCCTCGACCGAGAACATCGGCACAGCGCGCGCCCATGCCGAGATGGTCGGGCTGGACATCGCCTATCGCCCGGCGACCGTTGAACAGATGGAGGCGGAAAAGGCGGGGCCGTTCGATGTGGTCCTGACCATGGAGGTGATCGAGCATGTCGCCGATCCGGAAGGCTTCGTGCGCGCCTGTTCGCGCCTGGTCCGGCCGGGCGGGGTGATGATGGTCGCCACCCTGAACCGCACCCTGAAGTCCCTGGCGCTCGGCAAGGTGGCGGCGGAATATGTGCTGCGCTGGGTGCCGGCCGGGACGCACGACTGGCGCCAGTTCCTGAAGCCCGAGGAGATTCGGGAAATGCTGGCGGCGGAGCCGGTGACGGTCGAGGGCCCCTACGGCCTGAACTATGACCCGCTGACGGATCGCTGGAGCCAGAGCGACGACGCGGGGATCAACTATATGATGGTGGCCACGCGGGCCTGAAACGCGAAAGGCCGCCCCGAAGGGCGGCCTTTCCTTTTTGGGCCGAAGCCTCACACCTTCGAAGCGCGGCTCCGCGTCCAGGCGTACAGGCCGACCACGGCGACGGCGAAGCCGACGATCCCCGCCAGCATGGCCGGCCAGGTCGAACCCTCGGGCAGCATGGCGAACGGCGCGTCGTCGCGGGTGGCGACGATGACCCCGGCGGTGAAGACGCCGAACAGGCTTTCGCCCACGATCAGGCCCGAGGCCAGCAGCACGCCCATCCGCCGCGCCACATCGGCGTAACGGGTGCTGGACACCGCCTTGTCGTAGAGCCAGCCGCAGACGGCGCCGATGACCAGCATGGTCGTGACGGCGGCCGGCAGATAGAAGCCGATGCCGACGGCCAGGGGCGGCAGCTTGATCTTCTTGCCGGTCGCCTTCTCCAGCACGGCGTCCAGGATGATGATGACCACGCCGATCACTGCGCCCAGGCCGATCAGGTCCCAGCGCAGGTCGCCGCCGATGACGCCGCGCGCCAGGGCCGAGATCAAGGTCGCCTGAGGCGCCGCAAGGGTCTTGGCGCCCTCGACGATGGCGGGCGGGCCGCCCTCGAAGCCGAAGGCCTGGTTCAGCAGGTTGAGGATCAGGGGAATGACGATGGCGCCGGCGCCGACGCCGACGATCAGGGCGACCTGCTGGCGCCAGGGCGTCGCCTCGACCAGCTGGCCGGTCTTCAGGTCCTGGAGATTGTCATTGGCGATGACGGCGACGGCGAAGACCACGGCGGTCACGATCAGGGCGAAGGCGATGATGGACGGATCGGCGGGCACGCCCGCGATCGTCATCACGCCCAGCATCAGCAGGGAGGCGATCACGACGGCCAGGATGCCGACGCCCGAGACCGGGCTGTTCGACGAGCCGATCAGGCCGGCCATGTATCCGCAGATGGCGGCCACGGCGAAGCCGATCAGGACCACATAGACCAGGCCGCCGATCACCAGCAGGGGCGTCGATCCGGCCAGGGCTGGAGCGGTCTGGGCGAACCAGGCCAGAAGGCCGGCGATGCCGATCAGGCAGACGACCGAGATCCCGCCGACCAGCTTGATCGGCAGATCCTGTTCGGTCAGCTCCAGCGCCTCGCCGTGATTTCGGCGGGCGTTGGCGGCCAGGGCCGAGGTCAGGCCGCCGACCAGGGGGCCGGCCAGCTTGATCAGGGTCCAGATGGCGGCCACGCCGATGACGCCGGCGCCCATGAAGCGAACCTCGCGGCTCCAGACCCGTCCGGCCAGATCCTCGGCGCCCGTTCCGGCGGGCAGGGTGGAGGCGATGGAAGGAATGCCGTGCGCCGTCAGCCAGGCGACGGTGTCGGGGCTGGTCAAGACCGGCACGGCGATCGCCCAGGCCAGGATCAGGCCGAACAGCTGGGCCAGGCCCACGGTCAGGCCGATCAGATGGCCGGCGCCCAGAAGGGCGAACTGCATGCCGAAGCCCATGCCGGTGGCCCCGCCGCCCAGGGCGGTCGGAAGCTTGAAGAATTTGGCGGCCTCGCCGGCGAAGACGCGACCCGCGACCAGCAGGGCGTAGCCGGCCGAGACGGCCGCGCCGCCGACCACGACCCACAGGCCGGACTTGTTCTCGCGCACCGCGCTCTCGGTCTGTTCGGACCCGCGCGAGCCGACCTTCAACACCTCGGCGGCGGCGACGCCTTCCGGATAGGGCAGGCCGCCGCCCGTCACCAGGGCGCGGCGCAGCGGGATGGAGAAGGTCACCCCCAGGACGCCGCCCAGGATGCAGATGGCCACCGACTGCCAGAAGGGAAACTCCAGCCACCAGCCGATCATCACCAGGCCCGGCAGGACGAAGATGATCGAGCTCATGGCCCCGCCGACCGAGGCCACGGTCTGGACCGTCATATTCTCCCAGATGGTCGAGGTCTTGAAGGCCCGCAGCACGGCCATGGAGATGACCGCCGCCGGAATGGCCGAGGCGAAGGTCAGGCCGACCAGCAGGCCCAGATAGGTATTGGCGGCGGTGAAGATCACCGCCAGCAGGCAGCCCAGCACAAGGGCGCGAAGGGTCAGTTCAAGCCGGCCCTTTCGGGTTTGGGGCGCAGCGACGGCGTCAGTCATGAAGATCGGTTCCCACGTTCGACCGGGACGTAAGCCCATAAAGGCCGCTGCGGCAACTGGTCACGCTCAGCGGACTCCTCAGGCGGTGAGGGGCTGGCTCCAGCGAAGGCGCCGGCGCGCCCGCCGAACTAGGCCCGGGGCGGCCACCGTCACCCGATAGACCCCTGCCATGACCAGGGCCGTCAGGGCCCAGGACAGCAGGATGTCGGACAGGAAATGCCCACCGAAGGCCAGCCGGTTCATCGACAGGGCCAAGGCGTAGACGAGCCCCAGCGGCAGGACGGCCGGTCGCCACCGCGCCGGAGTGACGACCAGCAGGACGCCCACCATCCAGGCGGCGCTGGAGCCCTCGCCGGAGACGAAGGAGCAGTTGGACTGGCAGGCGTCGCTGATCACCCAGGCCGGGGTGAAGACCGCGTCGCCGCCGAACTGGTCGATCTGGACCGGGCGGGCGCGCCCCCAAAGGCTCTTGAACAGCAGATTGACGACCAGCCCCGGTCCGAGGGCCAGGGCCGCGACGGCGAACATCGCCCGCCGCGCTGCGGCGCCGACGGAACGCCCGCGCAGGGCCCGCCAGATCAGGCGGCCGATCACCCCCAGCAGCAGGAGGCCCAGGACCAGGGTGGAACTCTTGCGCAAGGCCTTGAGCACGGGATCGCCGGCCAGGAAGAAGCCGGCCTCAGGTCGGTAGAAGAGGCGGCTCACGGCGATGTCCACGCCCGGAAAGACCAGAAAATAGGCGCTGATCGCCAGGACGGCCGCCGCAGCCAGAACGGCTGCGTCGTCGCGCGTGAGACGAAGGCGAGCGCTCAAGTCCGTCCAGGACGAGAGGCGCAGACGCGGCGCGGGCGTGATGACGGACTGAGACACATTCCCCCCGGATTGGTCTGGAGACGCCAATGCCAGAGCGCGGTGTCGTTCCCGCGTCATTACGAACAATGTTTTCCGAACATCGGGGCGAGCACGGACGATCGACTTGGCCTAGGTTCCAAGACCGGCTAGGAGCGCCCCATGCCTGAACTTCCCGAGGTCGAAACCGTCCGGCGCGGCCTGACGCCGGTGCTGGCGGGCGCGCGTCTGTCGCGGGTGCGGATCAACCGGCCCGACCTGCGCTTTCCGTTCCCGGAAGGCTTCGTTGAGCGGCTGGAGGGGGCGACGGTCGAACGCGTGGACCGGCGAGCCAAATATCTGCTTCTGCCCCTGTCCACCGGCGAGACCTGGATCACCCATCTCGGCATGACCGGCCGTTTCACCCTGGACGGCGCCCAGCTGGGCGAGTTCGAGGAGGCGGCGCCCATCGCGGGCAAGCACGAGCATTTCAGCGGCTGCGCCGTGCGCGACGGCGCCGCGACCCGCATCGGCTACGCCGACGCGCGCCGGTTCGGCTTCATGGGCCTGATCCCCACCGCCCAGGTCGAGGCCCACCCCTGGTTCGCCGGCCTGGGGCCCGAGCCGCTGGGCAATGGCTTTTCCGGCGCCCATCTGGCCGAGGCCTTCGCAGGCAAGAGCCAGAACATCAAGGTCTCCCTGCTGGATCAGAGGATCGTCGCCGGCCTGGGCAACATCTATGTCTGCGAGGCCCTGTACCGGGCCCGGATCTCGCCCCTGGTCGCGGCCGGATCGCTGTCGAAGGCGCGGCTGGAGACCCTGGCCTCGGTGGTCCGCGACGTGCTGAACGACGCCATCGCCGCCGGGGGATCGACCCTGAAGGACTTCGCCAACGCCGAGGGCGGCCAAGGCTATTTCCAGCACCGGTTCGACGTCTACGGCCGCGAGGGCGAACCGTGCCGGGGCGAGGGCTGCACGGGGACGGTCGCCCGGATCGTCCAGGGCGGACGCTCCACCTTCTACTGCCCGTCCTGCCAGAAGCGCTGAGGCGACCGGCCGTCATGACGAACGGCCGTCGATCCTCTATGACCGGCGTCAACAGAGGAGACCGCACATGGCCGACGCCTATTCCACCCTTCTGATCGAACGCTGCGCCGACGGCTATGCGGTCGTGACCCTGAACCGGCCCGAGGCGCTGAACGCCCTGAACTCGACCCTGTTCGGCGAATTGGCGGCCTTCCTGGACGCGGTCGAGACCGACGACAGCGTGCGCTGCCTGATCCTGACCGGCTCGGCCAAGGCCTTCGCCGCCGGGGCCGACATCAAGGAGATGGCGGACCAGTCCTACGCCGACATGTTCAAGGGCAATTTCTTCGCCCTGGGCCATGACCGGATCACCCGGTTCAGAAAGCCGATCATCGCGGCGGTGTCGGGCTATGCCCTGGGCGGCGGCTGCGAACTGGCCATGCTGTGCGACTTCATCATCGCCTCCGAGACCGCCAAGTTCGGCCAGCCCGAGATCAATCTGGGCGTGGCGCCCGGCATCGGCGGCTCCCAGCGGCTGACGCGCCTGGTCGGCAAGTCCAAGGCCATGGACATGATCCTGACCGCGCGGATGATGGATGCGGCGGAAGCCGAGCGCGCCGGCCTGGTCAGCCGCGTCGTCGCCCCCGAGGCCCTGCTGGACGAGGCCCGCGCGGCGGCCGCCAAGATCGCCTCGCAAAGTCCCCTGGCGGTGATGATGAACAAGGAGATGGTCAATGTCGCCCTGGAGACGACCTTGACCGAGGGCGTCCGTTTCGAACGTCGCCTGTTCCACTCCCTGTTCGCCTTCGACGACCAGAAGGAGGGCATGGCCGCCTTCGTCGAAAAGCGCAAAGCCGACTTCAAGGGGCGGTGATCCAAGGCCGCGACCGTCAACCGATCGCCGTGATCCGGCGTTAGGAGGGCGTCATGCGCCGCCTTCTGCTCTCGCTCCTTGCGATCCTGACCCTCGTCCTGCCGGGCCTCGCCTTGGCTCAAGCCCCAGCCCCAGCCCCAGCCCCAGCGTCTCTGGCCCCCGCCTTCCGCTCTGATCGGATCATCGTGGAGACGCGAGGCGCGGGGCCGGACGTGATCTTCATCCCCGGCCTGGGATCGACCGGGGCGGCCTGGCGGTCGACGGCGGACAGGCTGGAGGGCCGCTATCGGGTTCATCTGGTGACGATCCGCGGCTTTGGTCAGACGGACATCGGCGCCAACGCCCGCGGCGCCCTGGCCGCCCCGGCTGCGCTGGAGATCGAACGCTACATCCGCGAGCACAGGCTGTCCCGGCCCGCTCTGATCGGCCATTCGCTGGGCGGTCAGATCGCGCTGCGCGTGGCGGCGGACATGCGTGGCCGAGTCGGGCGGGTGATGGTGGTCGATTCCGCCCCCTTCTTTCCGGCCCTGGTCGATTCCCGCGTCACGACGCGCGAGGTCGAGCCCCTGGCGCGGCTGGGCTATCAGGCCCTGATGCTGTTCGGCGACCAGGCGCTGAAGGGTCAGGTCTCGGCCCTGGGCGGCGATCTGGGGCTGGCGGGGGACATGGTGTTCGACGGCCTGGGGCTGCAGGGCGGCGACCGGCGCGTTCTGGCCCAGGGCCTGTACGAGGCCCTGACCGTGGATCTGCGACCCCGGCTGCGCGACGTCACCGCCCCGGTGACGGTGGTCTATGGCTGGACGCGGGATACTAACAATCCGCGCAACCGGCTTGAGGGCCTGTATCGTTACGGCTTCTCCACCCTGCCGCGTCCGGCCCAGTTCGTCCGCATCGAAGGCGCCGACCACCAGGTGATGATCGATCAGCCGACGCGGTTTCAGGCGGCGGTGGAGCAGTTTCTGGGGTAGGCAAAGATCTTCCCCCGCTTGTGGGGGAAGTGTCAGCTCGTCGAGCGAAGCGAGACGGCTGACG
>OFDN01001647.1_pt1 | contig 14111 bp, 13 predicted proteins | sample 1520971 | NCBI WGS metagenome assembly OFDN01 (sample SAMEA94257418, study PRJEB24077) | hot springs metagenome | biome: Aquatic biome; feature: Geographical feature; material: Water | place: India | collected 2012-06-12 | depth 5 m
GACCTCGCTCGCCACCAACATCGCCTTCAACTGTGCGGAAAAGCATCTCGAATGGCAGCGCGACGGGGGCGAGTTCAATTACGGCGCGCCGGTCGCGTTCTTCAGCCTCGAAATGAGCGCCGATCAGCTGGCGACCCGCATTCTTGCCGAACAGGCCGAAATTTCCTCGGAGAACCTGCGCAGCGGTAAATTGAGCCGGGAGGATTTTCAGAAGCTCAGCTTTGCCAGCCAGCGGCTGGCGGAATTGCCGCTGTATATCGATGATACCCCGGCACTCACCATCGCGGGCCTGCGCACCCGCGCGCGACGGATGAAGCGGCGGCACAATATCGGCCTCATCATCGTCGACTACCTGCAACTGCTGCAAGGATCGGGCCGCGCGAATGACAACCGGGTGAACGAAATCTCGGAGATCAGTCGGGGCCTCAAGACGCTGGCCAAGGAATTGCAGGTCCCGGTGATCGCCCTGTCACAGCTGAGCCGCGCGGTCGAACAGCGCGAGGACAAGCGGCCGCAACTTTCGGACCTGCGCGAATCCGGCTCGATCGAGCAAGACGCCGACATGGTGTGGTTCATCTTCCGCTCGGATTATTACCACATGCTCGGCAAGCCCGACACGCCCGACGCCAGCAGCCCGCCCGACATGCAGGAGAAGTACCGCGCGTGGGAGGAGAAGTTCGAGCAGCTGGTGGGCAAGGCGACCCTGATCGTCGCCAAGCAGCGCCACGGGTCAACCGGCAACGTGCCGCTCCACTTCCAGAGCGACATCACCAAGTTCACCTCGCCCAACTTCAAGGACTATTCGGACTACGGGTACGAGTAGGGAGGGGCGGGTTTCGGGATGCGAGCGCCCGGCTGCTTATGGCGGGAACTGGGTGGGGAGGCGAATGGCAGATTACGATCTACACTGGCGCAGAAGGCGTCGTCAGGAATTGAGCAACACTACGCCCACAAGCGCCATAACCAGCAATACAAGCGCGAAGAGAAAGAATATGGCGAGTGGAAGGCAAGTTCCAAGGTCATCATCGCTAGCAATGGCGACACCTAAAAATCCAACAGTTCCGGAAATTAATGTCGCGACTGGGCCAAATAATTTTCCAACTACAAGAGTGCTAATTATGGCGATAAGCGACGAATAGACGAAACGCTTTAATCTGATTTTCGTTTTCTTCTCCACCCACTTTAATCTCCCGCAAGCGCGACGTAAAAAGCGTTTCAGATCAAGTGCGGTCTAGCGACCGACCATTCGATAGCATGGTGCTCTACCCTATCTCAGGAGCTCCCTTACAATGGTTTCTTGACTAAGAGAATGTCAGCGTTCTTGCGGCCAAGATCATGATGAAGATGGCCGGATCGGGATCGGTTTCAGGATGGCGGAATTTTTCCAGCAAGAGGCCAGAGCCGTCAGACAGCTTTCGGGATCGCGCCGCGGCTTCGTTTTTGACCGCAGTTGGGTGGAAAGGCGAATGGCGGGTTTGGCAGGATTACAGCAGGGTTTCACCTGGTTCGAGCGGCGCATCGATCACGAGGAACCTCTTGCTTTCATCGCGAACGAAGTCTGGATCTGACGCCAGATACCGAGCAAAGATTGCCGGCGACATTCGCTCTCGGGCAACCATTGCCTCTGGCGAAGGCGAAGCATTGTGGGTGATCGCAAATATCCGATAAGGCACAAAGTCGATTTTATCAGGATAACCGGGGGCAAGATGGACCTTGTAGAACGAAACAAGCTCACCCGAGTCCAGACGAAATGCGAAAGTGACAATCATTCGTTCGTTGTCACCTGAATGGCTAACCAGCATATCGCCGTTCGTTAAATTCCTTATAGCGATTTTGCCTTCATACGATGTGGCAACGAGGCTCGGATCATGCTCTGGCCGCGGGTAGGTAGGCGAGATTTTGGACAATTCGATCATGCGATCGCGCTTGAATTGGAGCATCTGCTCGTAGCTTGATTTCCAGTCTGGTTCGTTTTGTTTTGCCACATTCGCCTCGCTGACATCTTCAGCACTGTCCTCGCATCCCGTTGTGAGAACTGTCACCACATACAGCAGCGCGTACATGGGCACGCTGGCCCCCTTGAGATTCCACATCATCGCCGCCTCACCATTTGCTAAGTTCCCCAATGAAACGAGGACTAAGGTTATGACAGTCGGGGCTTAATTTCGGATTTAATGAGTGGGAGAAATGGCTCCAGATGGCGGCTTCGGGGTCGATAGCTGAATGTCCGCTGTTGGCGACGAGATGGCTGAAGCTGCCATCATCACAGACGTCGCCCCGTCCCTGATACGGGGTCAGGCTTTTCTTCTTCGCCCGCAGGAAAGCAGCCAAGCCCCGTGTCAGGCACGGGGCGACGAGAGAGCTGACCGCACCCGGGGAGTCAATCGCGCCGTTTTCCTACACCCCCGCGACCCGCTACGATCTGCCCGGCTCTTTCCCATTGTTCTGTCCGGCCTGCGAGGCCGTTGAGTGATCGAGGCGTGAATTTGCGCCATGCCGCCCTGTCCGTCCGCTTGACGCGGCTTGGGTTATGTTCGTGATTTTCATGTAAAACCACCACTCATCCCAAGCGGACACGGTGTCCGCTTTGTCCGCTTGGTCGCGTTACGCGGTGAGCGCGGTTCCGGCCTCGGGGGGCGGGTAGAAGCCGCGTTCGCTGCGGGTTTCGGCCTTGGCCTGGTAGAGCGCGCGGTCGGCGTGTTCGAACAGCGCGTCGGCATCGGCGCCGTCTTCCGGCCACTGCGCCACGCCAACGCTCGCGCCGACGTAGATCGGCACGCCCTCGATCATGTGCGGGCGCACCAGCGCGAACAGCAGGCGTTCGGCAATCGGAGCGTCATGGAGGCGCGAATGCGGGGGGATCAGCACCGCGAATTCGTCGCCGCCCTGGCGCACCACGAGGCCATCATCGCCGACCACCTCGCACAGGCGGTCGGCCACGCCGCACAGCAGCTTGTCGCCGAAGGCATGGCCATAGCGGTCATTGACCGGCTTGAACCCGTCGAGATCGAGCAGCGCGACCTTGAAGCCGGGCGCGTCCGTGCCCTTGCCGAGCAGCCCTGCAATCCGCTCGTCCAGCGCGCGGCGGTTTGCAAGGCCGGTGAGGGGATCTGTGTGCGCAAGGTCGCGGGTCTGGTGCTGGAGTTGCAGCAGGTCGACCAGCATGACGTGGCCCTGAAGGATGAAGCGCACGAGGATCAGCGTCGCCAGCAGCAGCGATGTCGCCGCGGCGATCTCCGCCGGGCGACCCGAGGCCAGCATCAGCACCGAGATCGGCACAACGCCGATGACAAGGTTGAGGATCGCGGCAAAGCGGATCGCCGAGAGGCAATAGGCGGTCGCCAGCGCGCCCATGGCGATGATCATGGCGAAGGCGGCGTGGGCTTCGGGGGGCGAGGCGAACCAGTTCAGCACCGCCCAGCTGCTGCACATGACGCCCACCCAGCCCGAAACACTCGCGGTCTTCTTCACGATCAGCCCTGCGCGGCGCAGGCTGAGGCGGCGGCGGCGGCTGATCGCGTTCTCGATCAGGCCGAGCACGCACAGCACCGCAAGCAGCGCGGGCATGCCGTACCTGATCGCCCAGTGCAGGTTGGCCGCCCCCGCCCATGCCGCGGTCGGCGTGGTGGCGAGCAGCATGAGATACATGACATTGGTCTGCGTCTCGACCCGCCGGGCGCGCAGCAGGGTGAACTGGTCGCGGATCGCCTCCGGGATCGGCGGCATCACCTTGAGGCGCAGATTTTCCAGCATTCCCCGCATGGTGTCATGCTTAGGGGACGGCCCGTAAAAGCCGCGTTAACGATGTGGCTAACGGGCTAGACCGTCCCCGCCTTGCTGATGCGGTAATCCGCAAGGCTCAGCCAGTAGGCGATCCGCCAGCGCAGCCGGTTCCAGAAGGTGCTGTTGCGGGCATACCAGCCCGGCGTGATCGGCTCGCTCGAGGCTTCGAGATGGTCGATCAGCTTGCGCAATTCCGCCGCCAGCCCCGCATCCTCGATCCTGACCATCAGCTCGACATTGATGCGGAAGCTCCGCTTGTCGAGATTGGCGCTGCCGACATAGGCAATGTCGTCCACCACCAGCAGCTTCATGTGGAGCTTGCAGATCCCGAACTCGAAGATCCGCACCCGCGCGCGCAGCAGCTTGCCGTAGAGCAGCCGCGCCATGTCGATCGCGGCGGCGATGTCGGACTTGCCGGCCATGATCATGCGCGCCTGTCCGCGCCGGCCGATGCGGGCGATCAGGCGGCGGAAGCTCCTCGGCGGAGAGAAATAGGCCGAAACCGTGTCGAGCCGCATGGCGCCGACCAGATCCTTGCGCAGCACCCAGGCCCAGTGCCCCTTGCGCACCAGCGGCCCACCAACCAGCAGGCGCACAGGGCCGTCCCCGCCGTCCCAGTCCTTGACGATGTCGCGCAGCCGCCGCAGCTGGCGGGTGCGTCCTTCCGCCGCATTGGCGACCCAGCTTGCGAGCAGGTCGGACCAGCGGGTGAACTGTTCCACCACCGGGCCTTCGATCAGCACCGACAGGTCGCACCAGCCATTGTCGGCGGGGATCGCGAAGTAGTGGTCGGAGACATTGGCGCCCCCGGTCATCACCCGCGCCCCGTCGGCGATGGTGAACTTCTGGTGGTTGCGCACGAGGTAGCGCGTGCCCCAATTCGGGCTGAAGATCGCGAAACTGCCGCCGGCCTCGACCAGCGGATCGAAAAACGCCGCGCCCGCATCATTGCCGAAATCATCGACGATCAGGTCGACCTTGACCCCGCGCCGCGCGGCGGCGACCAGCGCGTCGCGCACCATGGTGCCCGAGACGTCGCTGTCGAACAGGTAGTAGAAGACACGCAGGCTCTCCCGCGCGCTCTCGATCAGCGCGACGAGCGCCTTCAGCCGGTCCTGCCCGTGGGGATAGAAGGTGAAATCGTGGCCCGCCGCACGCAGGCTGAAGGAATCGAGATCGCAGTAATCGGGCGCATCGGCGGGCGATTCGGCGGGGGCGGTGGCCATGGCGGCAGGTCTAGCGCACCCTTGCGGCGGGTTGACAGCCTCGCGCGGTGAACGGGGGCAGGCTTGCGAGCGTGCAGCAGCGGCCTGCCGCGCTTGACCTCCCTGCCCGCGGGGCGGATAGACGGTGTCCGATGCTCTCGCAGAAGACCCGCTATGCGATCCGCGCGATGCAGCACCTTGCCGACAATTATGGCCAGGGGCCGGTGCAGCTTGCCGCGATCGCCGAGACGCAGAAGATCCCGGCCAAGTTCCTGACGGTGATCCTGTCCGAACTGGCGCGCGCCGGGCTGGTCGAATCGCTGCGCGGGCGCGACGGGGGCTACTGGCTCGCCATCCCCCCGCTCGACATCACCTATGGCGACCTCATCCGCCACATGCGCGGCAGTCTCGCACTGGTGCCCTGTGCAAGCCGCTATGCCCACGAGAAATGCAAGAACTGTCTCGAGGAAGGCGAGTGCCGCACCCGCGCGCTGATGCTCGACGTGCGCGACCGGACCGCGCAGATCCTCGACACCATCCGCCTCTCCGACCCGATCGCGCCGGTGCCCCCGTTCGAGGGCGACACGGTCTGACCGCGAGCCGCGGGGCTAGCCGACGAGGCCGAGCGCGAGCCCTCCCGCCGCGCACACCGCCAGCAGCCGCAGCACCCCCCACTTCGCCCCGAAGGCGAGTGCGAAGGCGAGCGCCGCGAGCACGCCCGCACGCCAGTCGAAGCTGGCAAGCTCCGGCCACGAGAGCCGCAGCGGCCCCGCCTCCACCTCGCCGACGCGGGCGAACAGCACGTGGAGCGCGAACCACATGGTGAGGTTGGCGATCACGCCCACCACCGCCGCGGTCACCGCCGCCAGCCCGCCCTTCAGCCACACCGCCTGCCCCAGCCGGTCGATCCAGGGCGCGAGCGCGAAGATCCACAGGAAGCACGGCGCGAAGGTGACCCAGGTCGTCAGCCCCGCGCCCAGCAGCCCCGCAACCAGCGGCGAGAACGGCTCGGGCGCGCGGAAGGCGGCGAGGTAGCCGACGAACTGCGTCACCAGGATCAGCGGCCCCGGCGTGGTCTCGGCCAGCCCCAGCCCGTCGGCCATCTCGCCGGGTTGCAGCCAGCCGAACCCCTGCACCGCCTCCTGCGCCATGTAGGCGAGCACGGCATAGGCCCCGCCGAAGGTGACGATTGCCAGCTGCGAGAAGAAGGCACCGATCTGCCACAGCACGTGGCCCTCGCCCAGCGTGGCGGCGATCAGCACCATCGGCGCGGCCCAGATCGCGCCCCAGACGAGCACCGCGAGGACGGTGGTGCGCCATGGCCGCGCGGGCAGCACCGCGCCCGCCTTGCCCGGCTTCAGCGCCAGCAGGTCGGGCCGTTGCCGCGCGATCAGGATGCCGATCGCCCCCGCTCCGAGCACGATCAGCGGAAACGGCAGCGCGAGCAGGAACAGCCCCGCGAAGGCCCCCGCCGCCAGCCCCCGCTTCACGCCGGTATCGAGCGCGCGCCCTGCGATCCGGAGCAGCGCCTGCATCACGATCGCCAGCACCGCCGCCTTCACCCCCGTGAACAGCGCCGCCACCCAGCCGAGGTTGGCGGCGAGCGCATAGAGCACCGACAGCGCGAGGATGATTGCCGCCCCGGGGATCACGAACAGCAGCCCCGCCGCCAGCCCTCCCCGCACGCCCTGCAAGCGCCAGCCGATCCACGTGGCAAGCTGCTGCGCCTCGGGGCCGGGGAGCAGGTGGCAGAAATTCAATGCGTGGAGAAAGTCCTCCTCGCCCACCCAGCGCCGCTCCTCGACCAGCTCGCGGTGCATCAGCGCGATCTGCCCGGCGGGGCCGCCGAAGGACAGGAAGCCGATGCGGGTGAAGACGGCGAGAAGTTCGGGGAAGGTGGGTGCGGGGGCAGGAACATCCGCGGCCGTTCCAGCAGTCGGTGCGTCCATCGCGGCCATGCCTACCTCGAAAATGGCCCCGGCGTGCGAGCCCCGCGCGACAAGGGTGATGACGAGGCAACGCTTGGGCCTGTGTCGGCCTGGACGGGAGGTTGCTGGGCCCCGCGATGCGAGGATTATCGGGCCGCAGGCTCGGACGCAAGAGGGCAGGCCCACCCGCTGCACGGTATCCGCAGGAGCCCCTTGCCGGCCCCGCGCCGGGGGTCGCCCCCGGGCTCTCATCCTTGACTTCGCGCGCCCTCGCGCCTAACTCGCCCGCTTCCCTGCATCTGCGATTCTTGCATAAGGCCCGCCCATGGCACGCGTTACCGTTGAAGATTGCGTCGACAAGGTTCCCAACCGCTTCGACCTGGTGCTGCTCGCCGCGCAGCGTGCGCGCGAGATTTCGGGCGGGAGCGAGCTCACCATCGACCGCGATCGCGACAAGAACCCGGTCGTGGCGCTGCGCGAGATCGCCGAGCAGACGATCACCCCGGCGGCGCTGCATGAATCGCTGGTGACCGGCCTCCAGAAGATCCTCCCCGACGACGAGGACGAGGCCGACGAGATCGGCTCGCTCAGCCAGTCGGCAGAGGCGCTTCGGATCACGGCCTCGGCGCCCGCGCGCACCTCCTCGCTGGGCGGCGACTACGACGGCTGATCCGGCGGTTTCGGGCGGCCGGCAGGTCGGCCCGGAATCGACGCGCGATTGCGCAGGCATTGGCGGGGGATTGCGCGGTCATTCCCATGCCATTGGGCCCTGGTTGGGCGCGCTTGACCGCTTCTTGACGGACACTGCGCGGGTCTTGCCATTGGCGGCAGCGGCGCTATCCCTTGTGCCTGTAACCAAAGTGTAACACAGGCGGGGCGCATGGCATCGATCGCGGTCTACAGCGTCAAGGGCGGGGTCGGGAAGACGACGCTGTCGGTCAACCTGGCGTGGTGCGCGAGCGCCATCTCGCGCCGCAAGACCCTGCTGTGGGACCTCGACGCCTCGAACGGTTCGGGCTTTCTGCTGGGGATCGACCCGCGGAAAAAGCGCAGCGCCGACAGCATGTTCGACGAGGGCGCCGATCCCGAGAAGCTGATCCAGGCAACAGCCTATGGCGGCCTCGATCTGCTCCCCGCGGACGAGAGCATCCGTTCGCTCGACCGCCAGCTCGACAAGCTTGGCAAGAAGAAGCGGCTGGCCAAGCTCGCCGAGGCGCTGGGCAAGAATTACGACCGGATCATCTTCGATTGCCCGCCGGTGCTCAACGAACTCTCCGCGCAGGTGATGCGCGCGGCCGATCTGGTGATCGTGCCGCTGCCGCCCTCGCCGCTCTCGGCGCGCGCCTTCGAGGTGGTGGTCGAGGAGGTGCGCGGGATCGGCAAGGGGCACCCGCCGATCCTGCCGGTGCTCTCGATGCTCGATCTCAGGCGCTCGCTCCACAAGGCCGCGCGCGAGGCGAACCCGACCTGGCCGGCGATCCCGCTGGCGAGCGCGGTCGAGCAATGCGCGAGCCTGCGCCAGCCGGTCGGCGCCTTCGCCCCGCGCTCACCCGCCGCGCGCGCGATCGCGCAGCTGTGGACGGCGATCGAGCGCAAGCTCGCAAGCAAGTAACGCGCGCAAGCTCGCCAGCACGCAGGGGGCCAAATCCCCGCTTTCGCGCCCGCAACAATTGCGCCTATAGTTCCCTGCAAAGCAGGGGCGCAGGGCATGAGCGATTTCGGCGAGGGGCTAGGGACGGCGATCGAAGGCGGGCTGCTGGGCCGCACGCTCGACCGCCCCGAGGCCGATGCGGCCGGGCACGCCCACACGGGGCCGGTTACCTGCGCCAATTGCCAGACGGTGTTCTCGGGCAATTTCTGCCCCGAATGCGGCCAGAAGGCGCACATCCACCGCAGCCTTGCGGCCATCGGCCACGACATCATGCACGGCGTGCTGCACCTCGACGGCAAGCTGTGGGAGACGCTCCCGCTGCTGGCCTTCAAGCCCGGCGAGCTCACCCGCCGCTACATCGCGGGCGAGCGCGCGAAGTTCGTCAGCCCGATGGCGATGTTCCTGTTCACCGTCTTCGCGATGTTCGCCGTGTTCCAGATGGTCGGCATCTCGGCGCCGACAGACATCACCGAGGGCTTCATGGATGGAGCCAGCGGGGGCTCTGTGGTCACGACCGAGGTCCAGCAGGAGATCACCGATCTCCAGAAGGAACGCGACGGCCTCGCCAAGGGCGATCCGCGGCGCGGCGAGATCGACAACGAGCTGGCCGGCCTGACCCGCGTGCTCGAAGCCCAAACCAAAGGCGCGGTCGACATCGACACCAGCGACATGAACTTCACCGGCACGGGGATCGCCTTCCTCGACGAGGGCATCATCAAGAAGTGGCAGAAGAACCCCAGCCTGATGTTCTACAAGCTGCAATCGAACGGCTACAAGTTCAGCTGGCTGCTGATCCCGCTCTCGCTGCCGTTCCTGTGGCTGATGTTCGCGTGGCGGCGGCAGTACAAGGCCTATGACCACGCGATCTTCATCACCTATTCGCTGAGCTTCATGTCGCTGCTGTTCATCGTCATGTCGATCCTCAGCACGATCCCCGAGGGCAGCGGCTGGGCCTTCCTGCTGTTCGTCATCGCAGCGCCGTTGCACCTCTACAAGCAGCTGCGCCATGCCTACGGCCTCAGCCGCTTCTCGGCCTTCTGGCGCTGGTGCGTGCTGCTCGTCTGCACCCAGATCGTGGTGGTGCTGTTCCTCCAGGTGCTGCTGCTGCTGGGCGCCTTCTGAGCCCCCTTGCGGCGGGAACGCACCGCCGCCGAACCCGCGCGATCAGCGGCAGGGGAAGCGATGCGCCAGAAAGCCTGCCAGAACTTGATCCAGCGTAGTGCCGAACTCGCTCGGAGGGCGGCTGTAGAGCCAGCTTCCGATCTCCTTCGAGGTTAGCTCGGTTGTGCCTGGCGGCGGGAGACATGTGGCGCTCTTCTCGCCAGCAGTCGCCTTTGCATCCTCAACCGCCCGCGCCGCCTTTACGGCCGCGAAAATGTCGCGCTGCAAAGTGGCCCCCGCTGCATCACGTTCGGGAGAATCGGGCATGCGACCTACGGCCTGATCGCGCTGAATCCACTCCAGGAGGGTCGGGTGGGTCTGTTTTTGTTCGGCAGCGACTTGTGCCGCGACCGGCGGGACAAGCGCCATCACAGCGGCGCATAGGGCTAGCGAACGACTGACTCTCTTCATTGACGGCCTCCGCCCGGCTTGATTGAAGTGCAATGATGAACAGACACTGAAAACAAACAAAAAAGCGCGCCCGGTTCGCTCCGGACGCCCCTTTCAGTGATCGGGTTGCGAGCCTCAGGCGCCCTGGGCCGCCTCGTCGCCGCCATCCTTGGCGGTGCCGAAGCGTCTGTCTGCACGCGAGATCCCCGAGCCGCGCACCGGAGCCACTAGCACCTGACGGCACGCGGCTGCCATGCAAGCAGGGCAGATGGTTTTCGCACACGCCGGAGCGCTTTTCTGCTAGGCGTCGCGGCGCCCGCGAAAGCCGGGTCGGCCGCGCGCGCGATGGCGCGGCATCAGCAAGGGGATAATGCCGTGACAGACCATGCCGACACCCCGCACGCGGTGAAGATCGTGGCGGTGACGGGGGCCGGCCGGGGCATCGGCCGCGCCCTGTGCGAGGGGCTGGCGCGCCGCGGCTACACGGTTGCCGCCCTCGCCCGGCAGCTGCCGCTCGACTGGGAGGCGCCGGGCGTCCATGCGTTCGAGGTCGATGTCGCGGACGCGGCGATGTGCACCGAGGTGTTCGGCGCGGTGGCCGCCCGGCTCGGCCCGGTGGATGCGCTGGTCGCCAATGCCGCGGTCTACCGCAAGGGCTGGTTTCTCGATCAGAGCCCCGAGGATTTCGGCGCGCATTTCCTGATCAACGTGCTCGGCGTTGCCAACGCCATCCGCCCGGTGCTGCCCGGCATGCTCGAACGCAATTGCGGGCGGATCGTGGCGATCGGCTCGCAGGCCGACATGAACCCCTTCCCCAGCTCGGTCGCCTATGCGGCCTCGAAGGGCGGCCTGCACCCGCTGGTCAAGGGCATCGCCGGGGAGGTCGATCACACCCGCTATCCCAATGTCCTGATCAACGAGCTGTTTCCCGGCGTGGTCAAGACCCGGATGAGCCCCGCAGGGACGCCGCCGGAGCGGGTGCTCGATTACGTCCTGCCGTTGATCGAGGCCCCATCGGGCGGTCCGCACGGGCAGGCCTTCAAGATGGACAAGGTGGTCTATCCGGGCGAAAGCTGGAAGGCGGCGCTCAAGCGGGTTGTGCTAGGCCGCGGCCGCTGATGGCCCCGGCCCCGGCCCCTGCGTTGCGGGCGATGGCCTCGCCCACGCGCAGGGCATTGGCAGCGACGGTCAGCCCGGGGTTGGTGCGCGCCGACGAGGGCAGCGCCGCCGCATCGCACACGAACAGCTGCGGCTGATCCCAGACCCCGCCATCGCGGTCGACCACCGACAGCGCAGGGTCGCTGCCCATCCGGCACGTGCCGATCGGATGGCCGAGATTGGGGCCGGGCACGCGGGTGGCAAAGCGCGGCGCGAGCTGGGGCAGCCGGGTGGCGATCATCTCCCGGAGCTTGCGGCACCGCTCGGCGAGTTCGGGGGCGATGCGATAGGTGATGCGGATTTCGTCCGGAGCCCGTGCGCTCTCGCTCACCCGGTTGCCATAGGCGGGCAGATCCTCGACGATGGTCGCGAACAGGGTGGCATCGGCCAGCTCGGCCCCCAGCACCGGCGCGGCCAGCCGCGCCAGCTCGGCGAGCGGGGCGAGGCGCTCCAGCCCCATCGACATCGCAACATTGCGCAGGTGATCGACCGTGAGCGCCATCGTCGCATCGACCGCGAGCGACTGGATCTCGCCGTAGGGCACCCCGTCATGTTCGAGAAAATCGGTGATCCGGATCGTCTTGCGCGCGCCATGGGCGGGCGGGTTGCCCGGGACGGTGAGCATGAAGATGTCGGAGATGTGGAACATCAGGCCCCGGCCGACCATGTCGGGGGCCGCGCCGCCGGGCCAGAGATCGGCCGAGCGCGCCAGCACCAGCGGCGAATTGAGCGCCCCTGCCGCCAGCACCACCCGTGCCGCGCGGAATCGCGGCGCTGCCGCGCCGGTGCCGCAATGCACCTCGTACACCCCGCCGGCGCGGGTGATGCGCTGCACCTTGCATCCCGCCTCGAGCTGGAGTTGCGGCGCCCGGTAGCCGCTGGTGAAGATGTCCCACGCGTTGCGGCGGCAAGGGCGGGTGCAGACCACGCCCTGACATTCGGTGCACCCGGGCAGATAGTTGACGCCGACCTGCAACCGCTCGGGGTTGAGCCCGGCAGAGCGCATCGCCTCGATCAGCGCGGCATCGCGCGGCGAGAGCGGCGGCAGCGGGCGGATCTCGCCATTGCCGACAGGACGCGGCGAGGCGCCGACCAGCGCCGCCTCCGCCGCGACGTACCATGGCTCGAGGTCTTCGGGAGCGATCGGCCAGGCGTTGGGCAGCAGGCCCTCGACCGGTGCCCCGCCCCACTGCGCCGGGTCGCGGTGGAGAGTGAGGTCGTCGCGTTCGAACCGGGCGAGCGCCGCGCCATAGACCCGGCTCCCGCCGCCGGGGCCGGTGCCGAGGACGGCCGCCGCGGTATGGTATCGCCGGCCGTCGCGGCTCAAGGTCAGGGGGCCGGGCCAGCGCCCCGGCTTGGGCGGGGCGAGCCGCGGATCGAGCTTGCCGCGCAGCTTCTGGCCGAAGCTGCGCGGCAGGGCGCCGTCCTCGGCCGGGCCCGCCTCCAGCACCAGGCAATCCATGCCCGCCGCCAGCAGGCGCGAGGCGCAGGCCGATCCGGCGATCCCCGCACCGACGATGATCGCGTCCCAGACGCGCGCCCCGCTTGCCATCGATGTCACCCCCCGTCGATCTGCAAGCGGCGTGGATCAGGCGCCCTGGGGAGCCTCGTCGCTGCCGCCTTCCTTGGCGGTGCCGAAACGCTTGCCCGCGCGCGGGATCGCCGAGCCGCGCACCGGAGCCGCCAGCACCGGCCCGCGCGGGGCATCGGGACGGTCGATCCTGCCGTTATCGAGCAGCGCGTTGATCTCCTCGCCCGACAGCGTCTCGTATTCGAGCAGCGCCTGAGCGAGCAGGTGGAGCTGGTCCTCGTGCGTCGTCAGGATCTCGGTCGCGCGCTTGTGCGCGCCTTCGACCAGACCCTTGATCTCGTTGTCGATCAGCTCGTTGGTCGAGCCCGAACGGAAGGTCCGCTGCGCCTGGCCATAGCCGAGATAGCCTTCGGACTGCTCCTCGTACTGGAGCGGCCCGAGCTTTTCGGACATGCCCCACTGGGTCACCATGTTGCGCGCGAGGTTGGTCGCATACTGGATGTCCGACGAAGCGCCCGAGCTGACCTTGTCGTGCCCGAAGATGATCTCCTCCGCCACGCGCCCGCCCATGCTGACCGAGAGGTTCGCATGCATCTTGTCGCGGTGGTAGGAGTAGCTGTCACGCTCCGGCAGACGCATCACCATGCCCAGCGCGCGGCCGCGCGGGATGATGGTCGCCTTGTGGATCGGATCGGAGGCAGGCTCGTGCACCGAGACGATCGCGTGGCCGGCCTCGTGATAGGCGGTCATCTTCTTCTCGTCGTCGGTCATCACCATGGAGCGGCGTTCCGCGCCCATCATGACCTTGTCCTTGGCGTCCTCGAACTCCTGCATCGCCACCAGCCGCTTGTTGCGGCGCGCGGCGAGCAGCGCGGCCTCGTTGACGAGGTTGGCAAGGTCCGCGCCCGAGAAGCCTGGCGTGCCGCGCGCGATCACGCGCGGGTTGACGTCCGGGGCGAGCGGCACCTTCTTCATGTGCACGCCGAGAATCTTTTCACGGCCGTCGATGTCCGGAACGGGGACAACAACCTGACGGTCGAAGCGGCCCGGGCGCAGCAGCGCCGGATCGAGCACGTCGGGGCGGTTGGTCGCGGCGATGATGATGATGCCTTCATTGGCCTCGAAACCGTCCATCTCGACAAGCAGCTGGTTCAGCGTCTGCTCGCGCTCGTCGTTCGAATTGCCGAGGCCGTGGCCACGCGAACGGCCGACCGCGTCGATTTCATCGATGAAGACGATGCAGGGCGCGTTCTTCTTGGCCTGTTCGAACATGTCGCGCACGCGGCTGGCGCCGACGCCGACGA
>OFDN01001648.1_pt1 | contig 14077 bp, 15 predicted proteins | sample 1520971 | NCBI WGS metagenome assembly OFDN01 (sample SAMEA94257418, study PRJEB24077) | hot springs metagenome | biome: Aquatic biome; feature: Geographical feature; material: Water | place: India | collected 2012-06-12 | depth 5 m
GATGGGCCTGAGGCTGTCGCCCGAGGCCGTGGCGGCCCTGCGCCAGCAGGCGCATGGTGTCGACCGCCGCGCTGTCGGGGATGGTCACCACCGCGTCCATGCCGCGCTCCAACAGCGCCCAGGCGAGCAGCGACACCTCCCCGCAGGCGAGGCCCACCATCACCGTGTCCAGCGCCCCTTCCGCCGCCACCGGCCGCCCGGCCAGCGCGCTGCGGTAGATGGCGTCGGCGGCGTGGGACTGCACGACCACGACGGTCGGACGCTGGCGGCCCCAGCTCTCCCACAGATGCCCGCAGACCGCGGCGGGCAGGGCGCCGACGCCGCCCTGCACGAAGACATGCGTCGGCCGTTCGCTGGCGGGAAGCTGCTGGACCGCCTCCTCCACCATCACGGTGTAGCCCTGCATCACATCGCGCGGGACGTCCATGTAACCGCTGTAGGAGGTGTCGGAGACGACGAACCAGCCGTTCGCCCGCGCGTCCACCGCGGCGCGGCGGACCGCCTCGTCATAGACGCCGTCCACCACCACGACCCGGGCGCCGAAGGCCTCGATGGCCTTTCGACGGCCCTCGCTGCAGGCGGCCGGCACGTAGATCACCGCGTTGCAGCCGAACACCTGCGCGCCCCAAGCGACGGAACGGCCGTGGTTGCCGTCGGTGGCGGTGGTGACGGTCAGCGCGCGCGTGATCGTGCCGTATTTGCCGACGACGAGGTCGAGGGCGGTGACCGGCACGCCCGGCGCCCGCGCCGACACCTCGCGCGCCAGCAGCCGGAGCACCGCGTAGGCCCCGCCCAGCGCCTTGAAGCTGCCGAGCCCGAAGCGCTGGCTTTCGTCCTTGTACCAGAGACGGTCGATGCCGATGGACCGGGCAAGTTCCTTCAGCGAGCGAAGCGGGGTGGGGGTGTAGCCGGGCCAGGAGCCGATCTCCGCCATCGCTTGGGAGAAGGCGGCGCGGCTGATGATCGCGCGTTCCGACGGACCATACGCGCGGCTCCCATCGGCCGTCGCGTTGTGGGCGAATCGCAGGGGGGCGGCGGTCGGCTGCTTGGTCATTGTCTTCGCATCTCGGATCGTATCTGCACGAAAACAGAGCAGAGCCGCACCCGTCAAGCCGACAACACGCCGCTGTTCCGCATCCCGCCGGACATCCGGCCGCCTTCCGTGCTACCACCCGCGCCCGCGCCGCCGCCCGGTGGCGGCGCCCCACCCTGGGAGACACCCGCGTGACCAACGTCGTGAACAGCTCCGCCGCCGACCAGCTCCGCCAGTACGCAGAGCGGATGGAGCGCCTTCTGGATGAGATCGACGGACTGAAGGATGACCTCAAGGACTTGAAGAACGAGGCAAAAAGCGCCGGCTTCAACATCAAGGCGCTGGACCGTCTGGTCGCCATCCGCCGAAAGGACGGGGCCGACAAGGAGACCGAGTTCCTGAACGACCTGATGCTCTACGCGCACGCCACCGGCACCCGCCTCGACCTCGCCTTCCCCGAAACCGAGCCGGAGCGCGAGCAGGCTGCGGCGGAATGAAGCAGCGCCGGGGCCGCTACTCGATGATCGGCCCTTATTCGATGATTGGGATATGCGGCCCAGCGGTGCGTGGCAGCGGCCCCTTGACGCGCGGGTCGTCGATCTCGCGCACCACGCTGCGGATCGGGACGAAGCCGAGGCTCTGGTAGAGGGGCAGGGCGCGCGGGTGGTCGAAGGTGCAGGTGTTCACCGTCACCCGCCGCGTGCCGCCGGTCCAGGCCATGCGGATGGTCTGGTCCAGCAGCCAGGGGCCGAGCTTCCGGCCGATGAAGTCCGGGATCAGGCCGAAATAGGCGAGGTCCACCGAATCGGGATTGCGCCGGTCGATCTCCGCATAGCCGGCCGGGGTGCCGTGGGCGTACAGCACATGCACCTCGACCCGGCGGTCGCCGACGATGGCGGAAAGCTGTGCGTCGCTCATCCGCAGCCGCTCGTGCCACAGCCACGGCTCGCCCACCGTGCCGTAGAGGTAGCGGTAGAAGGATGGCGTCGGATCGACGGCGCGCATCAGCAGCAGGTCGCCGGGCGGGCGCGGCACCGGATCGCCCGATGGTGGCGCCGTCATCTCCAGATAGGTGACGATCACCGACAGACGGCCCGGCCCCACCGCGACGGGAAGGGCTGATGGTGTCAGGCTGAAGGGTCGCGAAGCCATTTCTGCATCACCGTGACGGGGGAGGGCGCGTAGCCCAGCTTTTCGTAGAAGGCCAGGACCGCCGTGTTGGTGGCGCGGACCATGAGCTGCACCTTTGGCAAGCCGGAGTCGGCCAGCCACGCCTCGGCGGCCGATACCATGGCGCGGCCCAGCCCGCAGCGCTGCCGTTGCGGGGCCACGGCGAGGTAATAGAGCCAGCCGCGGTGCCCGTCATGGCCGACCATGGCGGTGGCGGCGATGGTGCCGCCCGCCTCCGCCACCAGCACGGTCGAGCAGGGCTTGGACAGGGCCAGCGCGATGTCGGCCGCGGGGTCGTTCCAGGGAACGACCAGCCCGCAGGCGTGCCACAGCGCGATCACCGCGTCGCGATCCGCACCGTCCATCGGTCGGATCGCGAACGGTTCGCCCTCCGTGCTCACTCGGCCGGGCCGGTGGCGACGGGCAGGTCGGGGCGCAGTCCCCACTCCGACCAGGAGCCGTCGTAGATCGGCACGTCCCATTTGCCGGCCAGGGCGAAGCCCAGCGCCAGCACGCCGGCGGTCACACCGCTGCCGCAGGAGGCGACCACCGGCTTCGACAGGTCGAGCCCGGCGGCGGCAGCCTTCGCAGCGATGGCGTCGGGCGGCAGCAGGGTCTTGGTTGCGGGGTCGAGCAGGTCGGTGAAGGGCAGGTTCCGGCTGCCGGGGATGTGACCGGCGGGACGGCCCGGCCAGGATTCGGCCACCGTGCCCTCGAAGCGGGCGGCGGCGCGGGCATCGACCACCTGCTCCGCCCGGCTGTCCAGATTGGCGCGGATGTCGTCGATGCGGCGCAGCAGTTCCGGCCGGAAGGTGGCGGTGAAGCCCACCGGCGCCACCTCCGGCGTGCCCGATTCGACCGGACGGTTCTCGGCCTGCCACTTGGGCAGCCCGCCGTCGAGCACCGCCACCTTGTCGTGACCGTACAGGCGGAACAGGTACCAGATACGCGCGGCGGTCTGCAGACCGTAGCCGTCATAGACGACGACCTGCGTGTCGTTGCCGATCCCATGCGCGCCGGCAATGGCGGCGAAGCGGTCGGGAGTGGGCACGACGTGCGGAATCGGGTGGGTGTCCGGCTCCGCCACCTCGTCGATGTCCATGAAGACGGCGCCGGGGATGTGGCGCTGCACGAACTCGGCGCGCGGATTTTTGCCGCTGCCGGGCATGTACCAAGTGGCGTCCACCACGCGGACGGAGGGGTCGCCGAGGTGGCCGGCCAGCCAGTCGGTGGAGACGATCGTGGTCGGGTGCTCGGCGGTCATGGCGCTTCCTCTCCTCACGCATCGACCAGCGCGATGACGACGCGCCGGTTCTGTTTGCCCTTGTTCTCGATCTTCACCACCTCGACCGCCCCGATCTCGCCGGTGCGCGCCACGTGGGTGCCGCCGCAGGGTTGCAGATCCACCCCCTCGATGTCGAGCAGACGCACGGTGCCGCTGCCGGTGGGGGGTTTGACCGACATGGTGCGCACCAGCTCCGGCCGCTCTTCCATCTCGGCGTCGGTGATCCAGCGCTGGGTGACGGGACGATCCTCACGGATGCGCTCATTGATGGCGGCGGTGATCGTGTCCTTGTCCAGGCTGCCGGTCGGCACGTTGAAGTCCAGCCGGCTCTTGTCCGCCCCCACCTGCCCGCCGGTGACGGAGCCGGGAACCACAGCGCAGAGCAGGTGCATGGCGGTGTGCATGCGCATGTGGCGGTGCCGCCGCTCCCAGTCGATCGCCGCCTCCACCGCGGTGCCGGGGGCGGGCAGGGCGGCGCCCGGCTCCGGCACGTGGATCACCTCGTCCGCGCCGTCGCCCTTCACCGTGTCGACGATGCGGATGACAGTGCCATCGGCCGTCAGCGTGCCGGTGTCGCCCGGCTGCCCGCCGCCCGTGGGGTAGAAGACGGTGCGGTCCAGCCGGATGCCGCGGTCGTCGGCCGCCGTGACGGTGGCGGTGCAGCGGCGGGCGTAGGCGTCGGCGCGGAAGATCAGCTCCATGGTCCCTGCTTCTTGAGTGGTCAGTTGTCCAGCCAGGACGGCACGGGCAAATTCTTCTCACGAAGGAAGGCGGGGTTGAAGAGCTTCGACTGGTAGCGCTGCCCGCCGTCGCACAGGATGGTCGCGATGGTGTGGCCGGGGCCGAGCTTGCGCGCCACCCGCACCGCCGCCGCCACGTTGATGCCGGCCGATCCGCCGAGCACCAGCCCCTGCGTCTTCAGCAGGTCGAAGATCTGTTCCAGCGCCTCGTCGTCGGGGATCCGCTCCCAGTCGTCCACCGGAGCGCCGTCGAGGTTGGCGGTGATGCGGCCCTGGCCGATGCCCTCGGTGATGGAGGAACCCTCGGCCTTCAGCTCGCCGATGGCGTAGTGGTTGTAGATGGCGGAGCCGAAGGGATCGGCCAGCACGATCTTCACCTTGGGATTCCGCTCCTTCAGCGCCATGCCCACACCCGCCAGCGTGCCGCCGGTGCCGACGGCGCAGGTGAAGGCGTCGACCGTGCCGCCCGTCTGCTCCCAGATCTCCCGACCGGTGGTCTGGCGGTGGCCCTCGCGGTTGGCGGTGTTGTCGAACTGGTTGGCCCAGACGGCGCCGTTCGGCTCGGTCTCCGCCAGTTCGGCCGCCAGCCGCTCGGAATAGCGGACGTAGTTGCCCGGATCCTTGAAGGGCAGGGCCGGCACCAGGCGCAGATCGGCGCCCACCAGCCGCAGCATGTCCTTCTTCTCCTGGCTCTGCGTCTCCGGCATGACGATGACGGTGCGGTAGCCAAGCGCGTTGCCCACCAGGGCCAGCCCGATGCCGGTGTTGCCGGCGGTGCCTTCCACGATGGTGCCGCCGGGCTTCAGCAGGCCCCGGCGTTCGGCGTCGCGCACGATGGCGATGGCCGCGCGGTCCTTCACCGAGCCCCCGGGGTTGAGGAATTCCGCCTTGCCGAGGATGTTGCAGCCCGTGGCCTTCGACGGCCCTTCCAGCCGGATCAGGGGGGTGTTGCCGATGGTGCCGATGAAGCCGTCGCGAATGTCCACGACCCGATCCCTTCTCTTTTGTCCTGTCGTTAAACTATCGGAAGGCCGGGACCCTGTTCAAGGCGCGCCCGTGGAATGGCGGAATTTCGCGAGCTTTTCGCGTGAAATCAGCTCGCTCACGCCCAGCGCGCGCGCAGCGCCTCCTTGTGCCGGGCGAGCCAGGCGAGGGCGATGATCGTGACGGAGTTGTTCAGGCGGTTCTCGTCCATCAGGCGCATCGCCTCGTCGTATGCGATGACGGTGATGCGGATGTCCTCGTGCTCGTCGGGGCAGCCGCCGGTGGTGCCGACGGCGGCGCTGTCCACGCGCCCGCAGAACAGCGTCACCTTCTCGCTGAAGGCGCCGGGGCTGGGGAAATAGTCGCAGATGGTCTCCAGCGCCGTCACCTCGCAGCCGGCCTCCTCCCGCACCTCGCGGCGGGCGACCTCGTCCGGCGCCTCGCCCTCCTCGATGATGCCGGCGACGATCTCGGTCAGCCAGGCCGGCCCGCCGCCGGCCGCGGCCCCGACCCGGAACTGCTCGATCATGACAAGGCTGTCGCGGCTGGGATCGTAGAGGAGGACGGCGACGGCGTGCCCGCGCTCGCACACCTCCCGCACCACCACGTCGCTCCAGCTCCCGTCGAACTTGCGGTGGCGCAGGCGGTAGCGGTCGATCTGGAGAAAGCCCTTGCAGACCGTCTGCTTCTCGATGACCTCGATGTCGGGGTGGTCCATGCGCAGGGCTCCTTGATCCGCAGCCGTTGTCCGGGCGGCAGACTACGCCCGTCGGCGGGGCAGGGCCAAGCGGTGAGGACTGTTGTGGACCGGTGGAGGCGTCAGGCCGGGGCGGCGGCCCGCGGCAGCTTGGCGCCCTGGGTGTCGCTGCCGCGCAGCAGCGCCATGTTCACCCGCGCGCCGGTCAGGTCGGCGTGGCGCAGCATGGCGCCGCGGGCGCTGCGGCAGCGCAAGTCGGCGTCCACCAGCCGGGCTCCCTGCAGATTGGTCGGCCAGGGGCGGGAGAGGTCGCCGGCGATGGCGATGTCGTCGAGCGCCGCCCCCTCCAGGTTGGCCCCGGTCAGGTCGGCGCGTCGCAGGCCGCAGCCGGACAGGTCGGCGTCGCGCAGGTCGGCACCGGCCAGCCGGCTGTAGGCGAGGTCGGCCATGGTCAGGGTGGCGCCCGACAGGTCGGCGCCGCTGAGATCGCAGCGCTGGAGCCGGGCCGCCGACAGATCCTCCCCCGACAGCCGCGCTCCGGCAAGGTCGGCCTGGTCCAGTTCCAGCCGCGCACCCTGGGCGCCGCCGCTGTCCAGCCACGCGCGGTGGCGCGCGACGAGCTCGGGCAGACGGTCGATCACCGGGGTCAGGCTGGCACGCGGGTCGATGCCCTGATCCGCCAGCAGGGCGGCCACCTGCTCGTCGAGATGCGCGCCGGACAGGATGGCGCCCGACAGCTTGGCGTTCTTCAGCGCGACGCCACTGAGGTCGGTGGCGATCAGGATGGCGCCGCTGAGATCGGCGCCGGTGAGATCGGCGTCCGCCAGCTCCGCCCCCGTCAGGTCGCAGTTCTCCAGGCGCGAACCGACCAGAAGGGCGCGGCCGAGCTTGGCGTCGATCATCTGGGTGTTGCGGCTCCAGGCCGGATCGCGGCCCGCGCGGTCGTTGCCGGTACTGACGGCGCCCAGCACGCCGGTGCGCAGATCAGCACCGGACAGATTGGCTTCCGCCAGACTGGCGCCGTTGAAGTTGGCGCCGCGCAGGTCGGCCCCCAGCAGGTTGGCCCCATCGAGGATGGCGCCCTCCATCTCCGCCATCAGCAGGATGGACGCCTGGAGATCGGCGAGCGTCAGGTTGCTGCCGGCCAGCGACGCGCCGATCAGCTTGGCGTTGCGCAGCACCGTGCGCGCCAGCGGCAGCCCGGACAGGTCGTAGAAGCTGAGATCCGCCTGCCGCCCGCCCCGACCGCTCGCCCATTTTTGGTGGAAGAGCAGATGTTTTCGCACTTCCTCGATGTAGGAGCGGCTGTGCTGGGTCGGCTGGGTCATCGGTCGGGTGCGGCCTTCGGGGCGGGCCGGAGCCCGCGGCGGCGCCAGTCTGCCACAACGGCGGCTCGGCGTCGCGCGAAAGGAGGGGGGCGTCGGCGGGGGCTGGTCAGAAGGTCGGGTTGAGCTTCAAATGCTTGGTGCGGTCGCCCGACGTGATGGTGACCGACTCCAGAGCCGGCCCGCGAATCACCTGGAGCGGTACCGCCACCCCCGCGTCGCCCATGCCCCACATGCGGCGGTAGAAATCGGCCAGCGTTCCCACCCGCTGGCCGGACAGCCCCATGATCTGGTCGCCGGGGCGCAGGCCGGCCGCCTCCGCCGGGCTGTTGGGGGTCACGCGCTGGATCACCAGACGGCCGTTGTGCTCCCGCAGGGTCAGGCCCAGCCACGGGCGCGGCGGATCCTGACGGCGTCCGTAGGCCAGAAGGTCGCCCAGGATCGGCTGCAGCACCTCGACGGGCACGAACATGTTGCCGGGCATGGCGCGGTTCGGCATCGCCTCGCCCACGATGAGCGAGCCGATGCCGACCAGCCGGCCCTTCGCGTCGATCAGGGCGGCGCCGTTGAAGGCGGGATGCGGCGGGCTGGTGAAGATGGCGCGGTCCAGCATGTACTCCCAATAGCCGGCGAACTCCCGCCGGCTGACCACGCGGGTCGGCAGCGCCGGGATGCCGCCGCCGCGGCTGAGCACGACGGCGGTGTCACCCTCCTTCAGGGCGCCCGAGTCGCCGAGCCGCACCGGCGGCGCGTCGAAGCCGTAGCCGGCGCGCAGCAGCCCGAAGCCGCTGACATGGTCGTAGGCAACGATGTCGGCGGGGTAGGCGCGGCCGTCGCCGGTGGTCACCTGCACCGACGACGCCTCCATGATGGTGTAGCCGATGGTGACGATCAGGCCGTCGCCGCCGATCACCACCCCGGTTCCCTCGCGTTCCGATCCCAGCGTGCTCGACGACTGTGAATCCGGCGGCACGGTGGCGGTGACGCGCACGACCGCCTTCAGCAGGGTTTCGGGGTCGGGCACCTGCGCCCAGGCGGCCGCGCCGTGAACCAGCAACAGAGCCAGGGCCCACGGGGCCGTCCAATGGAGGAAACGCCGGGTGCGCGCCATCGTTCGAACCTCCACCGTGGGATGTTCCAAGAACATGACACCGCCTGGAGCGACATCAAGGGTTGCCGCGGCGGAAAGGAAACATCCGCCGACCAACGGGCGTTGATGCGTCGAGCGAAACGGGAGGAGCGACCCCATGACCATCGACACTCTGGCGGACCTGGAACGCGCCATGGCCGAGTTCCAGCGGCTTCAGAACGCGCCGCGCGATTCGGCCGACGAGCGGCGGCGGCGCGAGCTGGACGCGGAGATCAAGGCCTACGCCGTCCAGCATCCCGGCGAGATGAGCCCCGGCAAACCGGACGGATCGATCGCCTGACCGGCACCGGCTGGACGCAAACATCCGGTCGACGGCGCGCGCCCTCCCGTTCGATAGTGGCGGCCCACGCCATCGGACAGGGAGGACGTCCGCACCATGAAACGCACCGACAGCTGCTACACCTGCCGGTTCTGGGAAGGGCTGGGCATGCGGGGGCGCGGGCCGAAGGGGGTGTGCCGCCGCTTCCCGCCGGTGGTCACACCGCGCAACCCCGACGGCCGCTTTCCACTGACGCTGACCACCGACTGGTGCGGCGAATGGCGGCGCGAGACCGGACAGGCGGGAGCCGAGGTCGAGACGCGCGACCGCACCATCTATGACGATCTCGCCGGCTGAGGTGTCGGCTCCGAACACGATGAAGACCGGGAAAAAGAAAAGGCCGGGAACCCGATGCTGGGTTCCCGGCCTTTCCAGGATTGGCTCCGGCGGTTGGATTCGAACCAACGACCAACGGATTAACAGTCCGCTGCGCTACCGCTGCGCCACGCCGGATCAGAGGTGACGGCGTTTCTACTGATCCCGATCCCCCTCGTCAACCCGGAAATTTCGCTGTCTGCGAAAGACCCGAACCGGGAGGGGATGGAGGCACGGGCGGGAATCGAACCCACGTACACGGATTTGCAGTCCGCTGCATGACCACTCTGCCACCGCGCCACCGGGGAGCGCAGGTATAAGCGCCCGCGTTCCGCCGGTCAAGCGGCGGTTCGTAGCAGGGCGCGGCGTTGTCTTTGCGGGGATTTGCCGATATATAGCCCGTGGCAGCACAGCCGCTCCGGCCGGCTGGGGGCCGCCCACGACGCAACAAGACGAACAAGCGACCGCCATGCCCGATTACGCCGCCGCCCGCTTTCATATGGTCGAGTGTCAGGTCCGCCCCAACAAGGTGACCGACCAGCGCCTCGTCGACTCCATGATGGAGGTCCCGCGCGAGCTGTTCGTGCCCAAAGCCGCGCGCGGCATCGCCTATGTCGATGACGAGATCGCGGTCGGTCCGGGTCGCTTCCTGCTGGAGCCGATGGTGTTCGCCCGCATGCTGCAGGCGGTGGAACTGAAATCGACGGACGTCGTGCTCGACATCGGCTGCGGCACCGGCTACTCGACCGCGGTCATCGCGCGGATCGCCGCCACCGTGGTCGGCATCGAATCGGACGCGGCCCTGGCGCAGCAGGCGACCACGGCGCTGGGCGAGGTGGGTGCGGACAACGCCATCGTCATCAACGCCCCGATGACCGCCGGCTATCCGGCGCAGGGCCCCTACGACGTGATCGTCTTCAACGGGACCGTGGCGGAGGTGCCGCCCGGCATCGCCGACCAGCTCGCCGACGGAGGCCGGATGGTCGCCGCGGTGCTGGGCAGCCGGGGTGTGGGCGAGGTCAAGCTGTACCGGCGCGTCGGCGGCGTCCTGTCGTCGCGCGTGCTGTTCGAAGCCAAGCCGTCGCTGCTGCCGGGCTTCGAGCCGAAGCCGGTGTTCGAATTCTGAGATCACGTCCGCCGGAGGGGCGGCGGACGGTGGTGTCGGCAGGGAACCGGCCTCATACTCGTCACGACGAGCGTGCCAACCATAATCGGGGAAGGCGGGAGACCATGTCCGTGCCGATGGAGATCGAGGTCGAGCGGCTGGACGCCATGCGGCGGTCCGGCGAGGACCACGTGCTTCTGGATGTCCGCGAACCGTGGGAGACGGACCTCGTGTCCGTCGAGGGGAGCATGCCGATTCCCATGCGCATGCTTCCCGGCCGCGTCGCGGAGCTTCCCAGGGACAAGCCCGTGGTGGTGATGTGTCATCATGGGGGGCGCAGCGCGCAGGTCATGATGTGGCTGCGCGAACAGGGCTTCGACCAGGCAACCAATCTGAGCGGGGGTATCGATGCCTGGGCGCGGCGGATCGATCCGGACATGAGGACCTATTGAGATGAGTCGAATGAGCCCCTTCGCGCGCCGGCTTCTGGCGACCGCGCTGGTCCTGGGTGCCGCTGCCCTGGCGCCGGTGGGCGGAGCCTTGGCGCAGACGCTGGAACAGGCGCTGGCCCAGGCCTACCAGACCAACCCCGGACTGGCCGCCCAGCGCGCCCGTCTGCGGGCCGTGGACGAATCGGTGCCGCAGGCGCTGGCCGGCTACCGGCCGACCGCGCGGGTCACCGCGGGTGCCACCCGTCAGGCCGGCAACAGCCGTGCGGCCGGCCAGGACATCGGCTCGGAAACCACGTCCAAGGCGGTCACCGGCTCGCTGTCGCAGCCGCTCTACGACGCCACCGTGACCCCGGCGGTGAAACGGGCGGAAAGCCTGGTGCAGGCGCAGCGGGCGACCCTGCTGGCCGCCGAACAGCAGGTGCTGCTGAACGCCGCCACCGCCTATCTGGACGTCGTGCAGAACCAGGCGGTGCTGGCGTTGTCGGTCAACAACGAGCAGGTGCTGCGGCGCCAGCTCGACGCTTCGCGCGACCGTTTCCGGGTCGGCGAGTACACCCGCACCGACGTCGCCCAGTCCGAATCGCGCCTGGCCGGTGCTGTGGCCTCGCGCATCCAGGCGGACGGCACGCTCCAGGCGTCGCGCGCCACCTACGAGCGTGTTGTGGGGGCACGGCCTGGCGAGTTGAAGGCGCCGCGCCCGAAGATCCGGTTGCCGGCCAACCTCGACGACCTCGTCGAGTTGGCGCGCGCCAACAATCCGAACGTGTTGTCGGCCAGCTTCAATGAAGCGGCGCAGCGTCACACGATCGATCAACAGTATGGCCGCCTGTTGCCGTCGGCCAACCTCGGTCTCAGCGCATCGCGCACCTACGACCCCGGCCGCAGCAGCGGCATCGACCTGGATCGCACCGACAGCCTGCAGATCACCGCGCAGGTGACGATCCCGCTCTATCAGGCGGGTCTGCCGGAGTCGCTGACCCGCGAGGCCAAGCAGACCGCCAACCAGTACCGCATCCAGATCGATGACACCCGGCAGCAGGTTACGGAGTCGGCGGTCAGCGCGTGGCAGTCGTTGCAGACCGCGAAGGCCAACGTGGAGTCCTTCCAGTCGCAGATCAACGCGTCCCGGATCGCCCTGGAAGGCGTTCGGCAGGAGGCGCAGGTCGGCTCGCGCACCGTGCTCGACGTGCTGGACCAGGAGCAGGAGCTGTTGAACGCCCGCGTCAATCTCGTGCGCGCCCAGCGCAACGAGCAGGTCGCGGCCTTCACCATCCTGTCCGCCATCGGCCAGCTCACGGCCCGTCAACTCGGGCTGTCGGTGGAGTATTACGACGCCGGTGCCAATTACGATCAGGTGCGGGACAAGTGGACCGGCACCGGGATTCCGAAGTGAGCCGATGGGCAGGCGCCGGCGAGGCTCCGCCGGGTGGCTTTTCCGGCACGCCTGCCCTAGTGTCGGCCTGCGGGTCAGCGTTCCGGGTTTGCCACGATGAGTGACAAGGGTCAGCAAGAACCGTCGATGGAGGAGATTCTCGCCTCCATCCGGCGAATCATTTCGGAGGATGGTGACGCCGGCGGCAAGCAGGAAGCCGCCGCGGCGCCGTCGCCTCCGCCGCCCCCCCCGCCGCCGATGGCGGCTCCGCCGCCGCCGCCTCCGCCCCCGATGATGATGCAGGAGGAGGAGGAGGACGACGACGTCCTGGAACTGACCCAGATGGTCCAGGACGACGGGTCGGTTGTGGATGTCGACGACGGGAACGACGACGCCTTCGATCCCTGGCGGGCGGCGCAGCAACCCGCCTTTCCGGAACCGCTCGCCGAGCCGGAGCCGGACCCGTTCATGCCGCCGCCGCCGCCGCCGCCGCCCCCACCGCGGCGGAGCATGCCGTCCTTCGAGGACCTGGAGGACGACGATCCGCCGCCGCGGCCCCGCCCCCGCGCGCGCGACTTCGACGATGGCCTGATTTCCCGCCACACCGCCGACGTGGCGTCGCAGCACTTCACCCACCTTGCCCGGCAATTGGGTGACGATTTGTCGATCGGGCCGATGCCGATCGGCATCCGCACGGTGGAGGATGTCATTCGCGAGTTGCTGCGGCCGCTGTTGAAGGAGTGGCTGGACGAGAACCTTCCCACCGTCGTCGAGCGGTTGGTCCAGCAGGAGATCGACCGCATGATGCGCCAGAACCGAAAATTTTAATCATAGCAAGCGCTTGCCGAGTGGAACGAAAGCACGGTGTGATGTTGGAAAAGACGTACCGGCCGGCCGAGGTCGAGGAGAAGCATTACCGTCTGTGGGAAGAAGCCGGCGCCTTCGCGGCCGACGTACGGTCCAACGCGGTTCCCTACACCATCATGATGCCGCCGCCGAACGTCACCGGCAGCCTGCACATGGGCCACGCCCTGACCTTCACCCTGCAGGACGTGCTGACCCGCTACAACCGCATGCGGGGCCGCGACGCGCTGTGGCAGCCGGGCACCGACCACGCCGGCATCGCCACCCAGATGGTGGTGGAGCGCAACCTTGCGAAGGAGGGCGTCGCCCGCCACGACCTCGGCCGCGACCGCTTCATCGACAAGGTGTGGGAGTGGAAGGCCGAGTCCGGCGGTACCATCACCCGCCAGCTCCGCCGGCTCGGCGCCTCGCCCGACTGGGCGCGCGAGCGCTTCACCATGGACGAGGGCCTCAACCGCGCCGTCCGCAAGGTGTTCGTGGAGCTGCACAAGCAGGGGTTGATCTACCGCGACAAGCGGCTGGTCAACTGGGACCCCAAGATGCACACCGCGATCTCCGACCTGGAGGTTGAGCAGCGGGAGATCAAGGGCAACCTCTGGCACTTCCGCTACCCGCTCGAGGGTGAGCCCGACCGCTTCATCGTCGTGGCGACCACCCGGCCGGAGACGATGCTGGGCGACACCGCCGTCGCCGTGCATCCCGACGACGAGCGCTACAAGGACCTGATCGGCCGCAACGTGGTTCTGCCGCTGGTCGGCCGGCTGATCCCCATCGTCGGCGACGAGTACGCCGACCCGGAGACCGGGTCGGGTGCGGTGAAGATCACCCCCGCGCACGACTTCAACGACTTCGAGGTCGGCAAGCGGGCCGACGTGGCGGCCATCAACATCATGGACCGGGACGCCCGGCTGAACGAGAACGTGCCGGAGCCGTACCGCGGTCTCGACCGCTACGAGGCGCGCAAGCGCGTGGTGGAGGATCTGGAGGCGCTCGAACTCGTCGAGAAGATCGAGCCGCACACCCACATGGTGCCTCACGGCGACCGTTCCGGTGTCGCCATCGAGCCTTGGCTGACCGACCAGTGGTACGTGGACGCGGCGACGCTGGCCAAGCCCGCCATCGAGGCGGTGGAGACCGGGCGTACGGTGTTCGTGCCCAAGAGCTGGGAAAACACCTATTTCGAGTGGATGCGCAACATCCAGCCGTGGTGCATCAGCCGCCAGATCTGGTGGGGCCACCAGATCCCGGCCTGGTACGCGCCCGACG
>OFDN01001649.1_pt1 | contig 14064 bp, 16 predicted proteins | sample 1520971 | NCBI WGS metagenome assembly OFDN01 (sample SAMEA94257418, study PRJEB24077) | hot springs metagenome | biome: Aquatic biome; feature: Geographical feature; material: Water | place: India | collected 2012-06-12 | depth 5 m
CCCCCCCCGACCCCCTCCTCTGAAGAGGAGGGGGAGACTGGTGTCAGCGCGCCACGCCCATGTCGCCCGAGCTGAAGCTCTGGCCGTCATTGGCAGCGCGCCCGTGGTTGCCGCGCAGGGCGTTCGCCGTCGGGCCGGGGACCGGCGCGTGCTTGGCGAACTCCATGTGCGCGATCGAGCGGGCGTGGACCTCGTCCGGACCGTCGGCGAGGCGCAGGGTGCGCTGGTGGGCATAGGCCGAGGCGAGGCCGTAGTCTTCCGACACCCCGCCGCCGCCATGCGCCTGGATCGCATCGTCGATGATCTTGAGCGCCATGTTGGGCGCCTGCACCTTGATCATCGCGATTTCCTGCTTGGCCGCCTTGTTGCCGACCTTGTCCATCATGTCGGCGGCCTTGAGGCACAGCAGGCGGGTCATGTCGATGTCGATGCGGGCGCGCGCGACGCGCTCTTCCCAGACCGAATGCTTGTAGACCGGCTTGCCGAAGGCCTCGCGCTCCTGCAGGCGGCGGCACATCTTGGCGAGCGCCTCTTCCGCCACCCCGATGGTGCGCATGCAGTGGTGGATGCGGCCCGGCCCGAGGCGGCCCTGCGCGATCTCGAAGCCGCGCCCTTCGCCCAGCAGCATGTTCGAGACAGGGACGCGCACGTCCTTCATCTCGACTTCCATGTGGCCATGCGGGGCATCGTCATAGCCGAACACCGGCAGGTGGCGGATGATGTTCACGCCGGGGGTGTCGATCGGCATCAGCACCATCGATTGCTGCGCGTGGCGCTGGGCCGAAAAGTCGGTCTTGCCCATCACGATCGCGACCTTGCAGCGCGGATCGCCGAGGCCCGAGGACCACCACTTGCGCCCGTTGATCACATAGTGATCGCCGTCGCGCTCGATGCGGGTCTCGATATTGGTCGCGTCCGAGGAGGCGGTGTAGGGCTCGGTCATGAGGAAGGCCGAACGGATCTCGCCGTTCATAAGCGGGCGCAGCCACTCTTCCTTCTGCTCGCGCGTGCCGTAGCGGTGGAACACTTCCATGTTGCCGGTGTCGGGCGCCGAGCAGTTGAACACTTCCGAGGCCCAGCCGATCCGGCCCATTTCCTCGGCGCACAGCGCGTATTCGAGGTTGGTGAGGCCCGGCCCGTCGAATTCGAAGGTCTCGTCGACATGGTGGTGGCTGTCATTGCGCGGCGGCATGAACAGGTTCCAGATCCCCGCTTCCTTGGCGAGCTTCTTCTTGTCCTCGATGATCTGGATCACCTTCCAGCGCCCGCCCTCGGCGTCCTGCGCCTTGTAGGTGTCCATGTTGGGGCGCACGTGCTGCTCGATGAAATCGCGCACGCGGTCACGCCAATAGGCCTGCCGCTGGGTGGGTTCGAAATCCATGGGGGGTTCCTCTCGTCCTCAATTGCAATCGAATCTTCGGGTGACCGTGGCAGAGCATCGCGCACCCGCCAAGCTCTCTTTTGTGGTGTCTCAGGCGCCGATCGAATGGCCCTCCGGGTCGGCGCGGGCGGCTTCGGCGAGCGGGTCGGTGCGGCGGCGGTGGGCGAGCCGTTCGAGCCGCGCCTCGTGCTCGGCGCGGCTGATCGGGAAGCGCGCGAGGAAGAAGGCCGAAACCAGCGCCAGCCCCACGCCCGCCACGCCGAAGCACACGATCAACCGCGTCAGCACCTCGGGCGGCACGCTGCCGGGCGCGGCATTGGGCGCGAGCCCGGCAAAGGCGATGATCTGCCCGGTGACGAAGATCCCCGCCCCGGTCGCGCATTTCTGCACCAGCCATCCGCCCGAGAAGAACGAGCCCTCAGCGCGCCGACCGGTGCGTTCCTCGAAGGCCTCGACGATCTCGGCCATCATCGAGGTCGCCGAGACCAGCGAGACCACTCCCAGCGCATTGGCGAACACCAGGAAGGCATAGAACCCCGCGGTCGAGGCAAGGGTGCCCGGCTGCGGCCACAGGCCTGCCAGCAGCAGGCCATAGGGCACGATCCCGATCACCGCCGCACCGACCGCGCTCAGCGCCGCGCTCGCGGCCTTGCCGAGGCGGCGATGCATCGGGCCGACGATCACGAACATCAGCACCACGCTTGCGAACAGCATCAGCGGATAGGCGACGAGTTGCGCGCGGGTCAGCTGCCAGACGAACAGGTTGAGGTAGTTGGAGATCGAGAAGGTCATCCCCTGCGCCACATAGGCGGCAAGGCCCCCCGCAGCGAAGATCAGGAAGGCGCGCTCGGAAAAGGCCTCGGCAATCTCGGCAAAGGCGTGGCGGAAGGTGAAGGGCGGCGGCTTCGTCGCGGGCAGACGCGCGACCAGCGGGTGCAGCCCGGCGGCCGAGCCGATCACCGACACCGCCATCAGCACCGCGCCGAAGATGCCGAAAGCCTGATAGCCCTCGATCGCCAGCATGCCTTCGGCGCCCGGCATGAACACGGTGTAGGCCAGCACCATCATGCCCAGGCCCCCGATCCAGCCCGACAGGAAGCGGTAGCGAAACAGCGTGGTGCGCTCGTCATAATCGGCGGTGAGTTCGGGGACGAGCGCGATCGAGGGCACCTCGCAGGCCGACAGCAGGATGCGCACCGCGACGGCGATCGCGACGAGGCCGGCAAAGCTCGGCGCCGCGCCGCCCGGCGGGCTCCACAGCAGCACCCACAGCACCGCAAGCGGCACGGGCGCGGCATAGAGCCATGGCAGGCGCCGCCCCCAGCGGGTGTAGGTACGGTCGGACAGGTTGCCGAGCAGCGGATCGACCAGCGCATCGACCAGCAGCGCGATCAGCAGCGCGAGGCTGACCAGCGCGGCGTCCATCCCCAGCACCTGATTGTAGAAGATCAGGAGGAAGAACGAGAAGCCGTTGTCCTTCACCCCGAAGGCGACCGAGCCGAAGCCGGCGATCAGCTTGACCCGCATCGGCAGCTTTGCGCCGGTGACTCCTGCGCCCGCGCTCATGCGGGCGCGTCCCCGTCCGCGAGGAATCCGCTCACCATCTCTCTCCCTTTTTCGGTTGCAAGACTAGACCGATTGGCCCCCGCGTCAATCGCGCTCGCGCTGACGCTACGGCACGCGCGCTCAAGCGAAGGACGCTTGCAGGGGCGTGCGAATTGCTCCTAACGTAAGCGTCAAGTGAGAGACGAGAGAGGAGAGTCGGTCATGGCCGATCTTGAGCAATTCCGCACCGAAACCCGCGCATGGCTCGAAGCCAACTGCCCGCCCGAAATGCGCGAGCCGGTGCGCGGTGAGGACGACATCTATTGGGGCGGTCGCCGCGCGACCTTCAAGAACGATGCGCAGAAGGCGTGGCTCGAGGCGTGCATCGCCAAGGGCTACACCGTGCCGATGTGGCCCAGGGAATATGGCGGCGCGGGGCTCAGCGCGCCGGAAGCCAAGGTGCTGCGCGAGGAAATGGGCCGCATGGGCGCGCGCCCGCCGCTCAGTTCCTTCGGCATCTGGATGCTCGGCCCGGCGCTGCTGCACTTCGGCACCGAGGGGCAGAAGCAGCGCTTCCTGAACGAGATCGCGCGCGGCGAGATCCGCTGGTGCCAGGGCTATTCGGAGCCGGGCTCGGGCAGCGACCTCGTCTCATTGCAGACCTTCGGTGATGACCGGGGCGATCACTGGGTCGTCAACGGCCAGAAGATCTGGACCTCCTACGCCGATCAGGCCGACTGGATCTTCTGCCTCGTCCGCACCGACAAGGAGAACAAGTACGGCGGCATCACCTTCATGCTGTTCGACATGGCCAGCGAAGGCGTCACCACCAAGCCGATCAAGCTGATCTCTGGCTCCTCGCCCTTCTGCGAGACCTTCTTCGACAATGTGCAGGTGCCCAAGTCCTATGGCGATGACGTGCCCGCATACGTGGGCACGATCAACCGCGGCTGGGACGTCGCCAAGTATCTGCTCGGCCACGAACGCGAGATGATCTCGGGCGCGGACGGCGGCGAGCGTCAGGCGGCGATCGGCGCGATGATGAAGCGCCACGCGGCCAAGCTGGGCGACGAGCTCGATCCCGTGCTGCGCGCCGAGCTGGCGATGTTCGATGTCGATGCGCTGGCCTATGCCGCGATGGGCGAGAAGTTCCTCGACGAGATCAAGGTCGGCAAGGCGCACCCCGCGCAGCCGAACATGATGAAATATGCCGGCACCGAACTGAACAAGCGCCGCCATGAACTGGTGATGGCGGTCGGCGGCAGCCGCGCGCTCGAATGGGAGAGCGAGGCGACCGAGAACGGCAAGCCGTCCAAGGCATGGCTGCGCACCAAGGCGAACTCGATCGAGGGCGGGACGAGCGAAGTGATGCTCAACGTCATCGCCAAGCGCATCCTCGATCTGCCGGGGGCTTGAACGAAGCGTCGCCCCGGACTTGATCCGGGGCCGCTCGCAACGCGCGCCAGGACGATGGCGATCCCGGGTCAAGCCCGGGATGACGATTTGAATTTCCGGGAGAGGGAAAACCAATGCCCCTGTATCACAACGAAGATCAGGCGATGCTCGCCGACACCGCGGCCGGGTTCATGGCCGAGGAAGGCAATATCGCCAAGCAGCTGCGCCACTGGCGCGACCGCAACTGCAAGGACGGCTTCGGCCACGCCCTGTGGAAGCAGATGGCCGAGATGGGCTTCACCGGCATGCTGTTGGAGGAAGCCGACGGCGGGCTCGGTATGGGCCATGTCGAGGCGGGGATCGTGCTCGAGGAAATCGGCCGCAACCTCACGCCTTCGCCCTTCCTGACGTCATCGGTGCTGGCGGCGACTGCTTTGAGGCACGCCTCGGCCGACCTCAAGGGCCGCTACCTGCCGGGTCTGATCGCGGGCGATAGCGTGTTCGCGGTCGCCATCGACGAGACCGCCAAGCACCGCCCGCAGCGCATCACCACCCGCGCTGACAAGTCGGGCAACGGGTTCCGCCTGACCGGTTCCAAGAGCTTCGTGATCCACGGCGCCAGTGCCGACATGATCGTGGTCGCCGCGCGCACCGCGGGGTCGGACGAGGACGCCGACGGGATCACCCTCTTCGCCGTGCCCCGGGACGCGGCGGGCATGAGCCACGATGCGGTGCGGCTGGTCGATTCCTCGATGGCGACCCACACCCAGTTCGACGGCGTCGAGCTCGATGGCGATGCCGTGATCGGCGAGATCGACGGCGGGCGCGCGGTGCTCGATGCGATGCTGCTCGCTGGCCGCGTGGGCGCGGCGGCCGAGGGCGTCGGGGTCGCGCGCGGGGCGATGGACATGACGGTCGACTACCTCAAGCAGCGCAAGCAGTTCGGCAAGCTGATCGGCGAGTTCCAGGCGCTTCAGCACCGCGCCAGCCACCTATATTCCGAGGTCGAGATCGCCCGTGCGGCGACGATCAAGGCGCAGCAGCTGCTCGACGGCGGCTCGCAGCATGCCGAGCTGATGGCGAGCGTCGCCAAGGCCAAGGTCGCCAGGACCGCGCGCCTCGCGGTGCAGGAAGGCGTGCAGATGCACGGCGGCATCGGCATGACCGACGAATACGACATCGGCCTCTACATGAAGCGCGACCGCGCGCTGGCCGAGTTCCTCGGCGACGCGCATTTCCACGCCAACCGCGTGGCGGAATTGAGCGGGTATTGATCAACTTCGCTCCTCGTCATTGCGAGGAGCCGCAGGCGACGCGGCAATCCATGGATCACGCTCTCCGCGAGCGGCAAGGTCAGTCAATGGGTTGCTTCGCTCCGCTCGCAATGACGAATATGGGAGCAGTAATGTAATGGACATTCAATCACTTTTCAGCCTCGAAGGCCGCATCGCCCTCGTCACCGGCGGGTCGCGCGGGATCGGCAAGATGTTTGTGGAAGGCCTCCTCGCGGCGGGCTGCGCGCGGGTCTACATCTCGGCGCGCAAGGTCGAGCAGATGCAGGCGACCATCGATGAATTCGGCGCTGACCGCGTGATCGGCATCCCCGCCGACCTCAGCCAGATGGACGGCATGGTGAGCCTCGCCAATGAATTGAAGGCGCGCGAGACCCGGCTCGACATCCTCATCAACAACGCGGGCGCCGCCTGGGGCCAGCCCTATCTCGAGTTCTCCGAGGCTGGCTGGCACCGCACGATGGACTTGAACGTCAAGACCCCGTTCTTCCTGACGCAAAAGCTCCACGACCTCTTGGTCGAGGGCGGCAAGGCCGGACATCCGGCGAAGGTGATCCACGTCTCCTCGATCGATGGCCAGCGCATCAACCCGTGGGAGACCTATGCCTATCAGGCCTCCAAGGCCGCGGTGATCCAGCTCACCCGGCGCATGGCCGCGCGGCTGATCCACGACAATATCGTGGTGACCTCGATCGCGCCGGGCGCCTTCCCCTCGGAAATGAACCGCGCTGCCAAGGATGCGCCCGACGCCTCGGCCTCCGGCATCCCCGCCAAGCGCATCGGCACCGCCGAGGACATGGCGGCCGCCGCGATCTACCTGTGCAGCCGCGCGGGCGATTACGTGGTGGGCGAGACGCTGACGGTCGATGGCGGCGTGGTCAACGCGCTGCTCCCCAACCACTTCGCCGATCCGAGTGGCGGCGGGCACTGAGCCGCGCCCGGGGAGACTGGAAAAAAGGGGCCCACATCCCCTCTCACAAGGGATGTGGGCCAGGAAGGCAGAGGGAACAGCCCCTCCGCCCGGGTCGCACCGTCACTTCGTGTGCCCGGACGCCGTCCGGCCTTGCCCCCCATTGGCAGGCTGTGCGCGAGTGGTCTGTGATGGCCATCACGGCCTCGCGCGTCGGCGCGATCTATCCTGCGCCCTGCCGACCGTTGCGGGGGGGCTTGCGCGCTCCTAACCTCGGTCAATCGAAGGGGGCCAAGATGGACAAGCTCGACGATCTCATCGCCCGGCTCGCGCCCGACACGCTGCTGCGTGCGCTCGCGCCCGACCAGCTCGAACAGCTGCTGCGCGAAGCCACCCGCCGCGACCTGCGCCCCGGCGAGCCGATCATCTCGCAGGGCGACGAGGACGGCGATTACGCGGTGGTGGTGCTGAGCGGCGGGCTCAAGATCACCATGGTCAGCGCCAGCGGGCACGAGATCATCCTGAACTATTGCGGCCCGGGCGAGCTGGTCGGCGAGATCGCGATGCTCGATTCGGGCCCGCGCACCGCGACCGTGATCGCGGCAGTGCCATCATCGGTGCTGCTGCTGCCCTCGCACACCTTCCTCGCCGCGGCGACCGCCAACCCGGTCTCTGCCGCAGGCGTGATGCGCGAGCTCGCGCGGCGGGTGCGCCAGCTCAATCTGGTGATCGAGAGCGACCGCACCTTCTCGATGGCCCCGCGCCTCGCGCGCGCGCTGGTGCGGCTGGTCGATCCGGCGCGCGACGACGGGCGGCTGCGCTACGATCCCAACCAGAGCGACCTCGGCGCCTTCGCAGGCCTCGCGCGCGAGAATGTCAGCCGGCTGCTGTCGGACTGGGAGGCGCAAGGCGTGATCGCCCGCGAGGGCCGCGCGCTCAGGGTCAGCAACCTGCCGTTCCTGCAAACCCTTGCCGAGTTCGGCGACGACTCGTGAGGGCGTGCGGCGGCGCAAGATCGGTCACGTTGGCGCAGGCGTGCGCACGCCGGTCAGACCAACCGGAGGTATGGAGCGGCGGTGCCGTTCCTGCCACCCGGTTTCGCGGAGCCTGCCATGCCTGAGTTTCCAGACTTTTCCCGGATCGCCCGCGCGCTGATCGCCGCCGCTGCCCCACTTGCCTGCGCGCTCGCTCCGCCCGCGGCGGCGCACGAGCGCGAGTGGGAAGATCTGCCGCTCGCGGCGCGCGATGTGCCCGTGCCGCAGGACACCGGCATCCTCGTGCGCGCGGTGGCGCCCGGGGTGCACATGGTCACCGACGGGCTCTACCAGGCGCTGTTCGCGGTGACCGATGCGGGCGTGGTCGTGGTCGATGCCCCGCCCTCGATCGGGCCGCGGCTCTCGCAGGCGATCGCGGCGACGACCGAGAAGCCGGTGATCGCGGTGATCTACACCCACAGCCATATCGACCATATCGGCGCGGCCGACCAGTTCGGCGGCCAGGTCGAGCGCATCGCCAGCGCGCCCACGCGCGACAAGCTCGCCCGGCTCGCCGATCCGCGCCGCCCGGTCCCGACCCGCGTTGTCGGGCCGGGCAGCACGCGCTTGCGCTTCGGCGCCACCGAAGTGCAGCTCGACCTTGCCGGACCTTTCCACGAACCCGGCAACCTCATCGTCCTCTTCCCTCAGGGCAAGGTCCTGATGATGGTCGACATCGTCTATCCCGGCTGGGTGCCCTTCACCAATCTGGGCATGGCCGAGGACGTGCAGGGCTTCATCGATGCCCATGACGTGCTGCTGGGCTATGACTTCGCAGTGTTCGTCGGCGGGCACCTCTCGCGGCCCGGCACCAGGGCGGATGTGGAGACCGCGAAGACCTATGTCGCCGACCTCGTCGCCGCAGCGCGCGAGGCGCAGGGCAAGGTCGATTTCATGAGCGTGGCGGGCGAGACCGGCTTTGCCAACCGCTGGCTGCTGGTGAAGACCTGGATGGACCGCGTGGCCGATGCCTGCACCGCCACCATGCTGGGCAAATGGGAAGGCAGGCTGGGCGGCGCCTCGGTTTCGACCCCGGGGCACTGCTGGATCATGCAGGAGCACCTCAACATCAACGGGCTGCCCGCCACCGCGCCGGCGCCCGAAGCCGTGCCCTAGCCCATCAGCCCGCGCACGAAGGGGATCAGCCCGGTCTGGCGCATGCGCTTCATGCGCTCGGCCTCGAGAATCGCGCGGACCTTGTCGAAGCAGATGTCGACATCGTCGTTGATGATCACGTAGTCGTAGCCGTCCCAGTGGCTGATCTCGGCCCGCGCGCGTTCCATGCGGGCGGCGATCACCGCGGCGCTGTCGGTGGCGCGGCTCTTGAGGCGGCGGTGCAGCTCGTCGAGCGAGGGGGGCAGGATGAACACCCGCACCACGTCCTGCTGATCCTTCTGGTAAAGCTGCTGGGTGCCCTGCCAATCGATGTCGAACAGGAAGTCCTGCCCCTGCTTCAGCCCGGCGCGGATCTCGCCCTTGGGCGTGCCGTAGCGGTGGCCGAAGACCTCGGCCCATTCGTAGAAATCGTCCTCGTCGATCATCGCCTGGAACCGCTCGGGCGAGACGAAGTGGTAATGCACCCCGTCGATCTCGCCCGGGCGCGGCTGGCGGGTGGTGGCGCTGACCGAGAGCTTGATCTCCGCGTCCCGCGCGAGCAGCATGCGTGACAGCGTGGTCTTTCCCGCGCCCGAAGGCGAGGAGAGGATGAACATCAGCCCGCGCCGGTGGAGCTGGTCTGCGGCATTGTGTGAGGAATCGCCCATGGGCTCCGTTGCACCAACCGGGGCGGCGAAATCAAGCGTGGATCAGGATTCGCCTGAGGGCGCAGGCGCCGGGGCGGGTGTGGGCGTGGGCGGGGGCGTGGGCGGGGTTGCCGCGGCCTTGCCCGCGCGGCGCTGGCGCTCAAGCCGACGCCCACGGTCGTAGAACACCTTGGCGGCGAGCCCGCCCGCGACCACCGCGAGCCCCAGCGGCGAGCGGCGCGCGAGGTGGCTTGCGCCCCACAGCGCGATGGTGGTCGCCATGCCGCGTCCGTCGACCAGCTTGTCGGCCTTGTCCTGTCCGTGGCTCCTGACCAGCAGGCCCTTCTCCAGCCGGTCGCGCAGCAGGCCCCCGGCGGCGCGCAGCACAATGTCGGCGATCACGAGGTTGGTGCCGGCCGAGGGGCTGGGGAGGGGGAGGCCTGCGGGGCCCGTGGGCCGGTCCGCGGTGGCAGTATCCGGAGCTTCGGCGGCAGGCCTGTCGGGCGCGCCGCGCTTGCCTTTGCCGGTTCGCCTGGCGCCCGCCACGCAGGAGCCTATTTCTTGCGCCCGAAATCGATCGAGACGACGTTCGAGCCGTCGGGATCGGTGTCGGGCCCGTCATTCTCGGCGTCCTCGTGCGCCTCGGGCTCGAGCTCGCCCGCCGCGGCCTGGAACTGGAGGCCGAAATCGACCGCCGGGTCGACGAAGGCGGTGATCGCGGCAAAGGGAATGGTCAGCTTGGCGGGCACCTGGTTGAAGGTGAGGCTGACCGAGAAGCTCTGCGGGCCGACCTCGAGATCCCAGAACTTGTTCTGCAGGACGATGGTCATCTCGTCCGGGAAGCGTTCGCGCAGGTGCGGCGGGATCGAGACCCCCGGCGCGGCGGTCTTGAAGGTGATGTAGAAGTGATGCGCGCCCGGCAGCGTGCCGCCGCCGCTGACGATCGACCCCAGCACCCGGCCGACGACCGCGCGCAGGGCTTCCTGCACGATCTCGTCGTAAGGGATCAGGCTGTCGGGCGTGTCGCTGTTCATGGCTGGACGGATTCGTGGCGGTATGCGCGAAGTTGGTCAAGCGGATTTGGCGGGTCGCGCCGGATTGCCTGCGCGCGGGTGGGCAATGCACCGCGCTTGTCTTGGCGGCGCAGCCGACTATAGCGCCGGATCATGGCCAGCATCCCCGCCCGCACCGGATCGGTGAACCGCAACACCACCGAGACCAAGATCGCCATCGCCGTCAATCTCGACGGCACCGGCGCCTATGACGTGTCGACCGGCATCGGCTTTCTCGACCACATGGTCGAACAGTTCAGCCGCCATTCGCTGATCGACGTGTCGATGAAGGTCGAAGGCGACCTCCATGTCGACCAGCACCACACGACCGAGGATTCGGCGATCGCGCTGGGACAGGCGATCGCGCTGGCGCTGGGCGACAAGGCCGGGATCGGGCGCTATGGCGCGGCCTATTCGCCGATGGACGAGACGCTGAGCCGCGTCGCGCTTGACATTTCGGGGCGGCCCTATCTGGTGTGGAAGGCGAAGTTCACGCAGGAACGCCTCGGGGAATGGGACACCGAACTGATCGAGCACTGGTTCCACTCGGTCGCGCAGGCGGCGGGCATCACGCTGCACATGGAATTGCTCTACGGCACCAACAACCACCACATCTGCGAAAGCCTCTACAAGGGTTTCGCCCGCGCGATGCGGCAGGCCGTCGAACGCGACCCGAGGAAGGGCGGGGCGATCCCGAGCACCAAGGGGCAACTGGGTGGCTAGCATCTTCATCGCCTCGCTCACCTATACCGTGCCGATCGAACAGGTCGACGCGGTGCTGGCGGATCATCTGGCATGGCTGAAGGCGGGTCATGAGGCCGGGCACTTCCTCGCCTGGGGTCCGCGCGAGCCGCGCGATGGCGGGCTGATCTTCGTGAAGGCCGCCAGCCGCGCCGAGGCCGAAGCCCTGTTGGCGAGCGATCCCTTCATGCTCCACCATCTTGCCGATCTCGCCATTATCCAATGGACCCCGCGCTTTGTCGGACCCGGCTTGGAGGCTTTCGGTGGCTGAAGTTGTCGCGCTCGTGGATTACGGCGCGGGCAACCTTCACTCGGTTCACAACGCCTTGAAGGCGGCAGGGGCGAGCGTCACCGTCACCGCCGATCCCTATGTGGTGCGCGCGGCGGACCGGATCGTGCTCCCCGGTGTCGGCGCGTTCCGCGCCTGCGCCGAGGGGCTGCGGGCTCTGCCCGGCATGGTCGAGGCGATGACCGAGCGGGTGCATGTCGGCGGCGCGCCCTTCCTCGGCATCTGCGTCGGGATGCAATTGCTCGCAACCCAAGGCCTCGAGTTCGGCGCGCATCCCGGGCTCGACTGGATCCCGGGCGAGGTGCGGCTGATCCAGCCCTCGGATGCAAGCATCAAGGTGCCGCACATGGGCTGGAACGACGTCGCGATGCTGCCCCACGCCAAGGATCACCCGGTGATCGCGGAAGGGGAGGCCTATTTCCTCCACTCCTATCACTTCGCTGTCGAACACCCCCACCATGTCGCCGCGATGACGGACCACGGCGAGGGGCTGGTCGCCGCCGTCGCGCGCGACAACATTCTCGGCGTGCAGTTTCACCCGGAGAAGAGCCAGGCCTACGGGCTGGAGACCCTTCGGCGCTTTCTGGAGTGGTATCCTTGATCATCTTCCCCGCTATCGACCTGAAGGGCGGCCAGGTCGTGCGCCTTGCCGAAGGCGACATGGAGCGCGCGACGATCTACGGCGATGATCCCGCCGCGCAGGCGCTGATCTTCGCCGAGGCCGGGGCCGAGCATCTCCACGTCGTCGATCTCGACGGCAGCTTTGCGGGCGAGAGCCGCAACCGGGCGGCGGTGGAGGCGATTGTCGCGGCCTTCCCCGGCTACGTCCAACTGGGCGGCGGCATCCGCGATGCTGCGGCGGTTGAAGGCTGGTTCAACCTCGGTATTGCGCGGGTTGTGATGGGTTCTGCGGCGCTCAAGAACCCCGAATTCGTGCGCGAGATGGCCCGCGAATGGGAGAACGGCATCGTCGTCGCGGTCGACGCGAAGGACGGGATGGTCGCGACCGAGGGCTGGGCGGAAGTCTCCGACGTCCCTGTGGTCGACCTCGCCCGCCGCTTCGAGGATGCAGGGGTAGCCTCGCTGCTGTTCACCGATATCGGCCGCGACGGGTTGCTCAAGGGCGTCAACATCGAGGCGACCGTCGACCTCGCCCGCCGGGTCGACATCCCGGTGATCGCCAGCGGCGGGGTGAAGGGGCTGGACGACATCCACATCCTCTCGCTCCACGCGCACGAGGGGATCGAGGGGGTCATCACGGGCCGCGCGCTCTACGAAGGGCGGCTCGATCTGGCGGCGGCGATCGCGATGGGGGCGCGGGTGTGATGCGACGCGGGAGACTGACACTTGTCTGCGTGGCTGGAGCAGGGTTGGCATCCTTGGCTTCGCTTACCGCTGCGCACATCAGCACAATGCCTTCTTCCACGCCGAAGTTCGCCGACTACCCTGTCGAGGTCTTCAGAGGACCGAAGCCGCCGCTCCAGTTAACGGAAGAGCAGGAGTACTGGCGCCGAACCTATGACGACGCCCGCGAGCAGGAACCCAACTTCGCAGGTCGCTACGTCCTTCACGGCGCGCCAAGCGGGTGCTGCGGAGACGTTCCGATTGTCATGCTCGGACTTGACCTCGCGACCGGCAAGCCGATCGACGTCGACATTCGCCAAGGTGATGCTTTCAAGGACTGTGCACCAAAGTACAAGGACCAGGCGGGCAAGCGCGTGCGGGCGGCCTATTACTACAGGGCCGAAAGTCGGCTGATCGTGGTGACAGGCGCAGCGCCGGGCGACCGTTGTCTCGTTGAATTTTTCGTCGAGAACGGCGGATCGCTGAGGCTCGTGCACCAGACTGTGATTGAGCCGAAGCCATGACCGTCCGCATCCGCGTCATTCCCTGCCTCGACGTCGCCGATGGCCGCGTGGTCAAGGGCGTCAATTTCGTCGACCTCAAGGACGCGGGCGATCCCGTTGAGCAGGCCCGCGCCTATGATGCGGCCGGCGCGGACGAGCTGTGTTTCCTCGACATCTCCGCCAGCCACGAAGGGCGGGGCACACTGCTCGACATGGTGCGGCGCACCGCGGAGGTGTGCTTCATGCCGCTGACCGTCGGCGGCGGGGTGCGCTCGGCCGAGGATGCGCGTGCGCTGCTGCTGGCGGGGGCGGACAAGGTCGCGGTGAACAGCGCCGCCGTCGCCCGGCCCGAGTTGGTGGGCGAGATCGCGGCGAAGTTCGGCAGCCAGTGCGTGGTTGCCAGCGTCGACGCGCGCCGCACGCCGCGCGGGAACTGGGAAATCTTTACCCACGGCGGCAGGAAGCCGACCGGGATCGACGCTCTCGAATACGCGCTGAAGGTCGCCGACCTCGGCGCGGGCGAACTGCTGGTCACCTCGATGGACGGGGACGGGACGCAGAAGGGCTACGACCTCGCGCTTACCCGCGAGATCGCCGACGCGGTCAGCGTTCCGGTGATCGCCAGCGGCGGGGTGGGGAGCCTCGAACACCTTGTCGACGGCGTGACCAAGGGCCATGCCAGCGCCGTGCTCGCCGCCAGCATCTTCCACTTCGGCCACCACACCATCGCCGAAGCCCACGCGGCCCTGCGCGCGGCGGGGCTTCCGGCGCGGGGCTAATTCTCCCCCTCCCCTTGCGGGAGGGGGCCGGGGGGAGGGGCCACCGCCAGCGGCCAC
>OFDN01001654.1_pt1 | contig 14051 bp, 12 predicted proteins | sample 1520971 | NCBI WGS metagenome assembly OFDN01 (sample SAMEA94257418, study PRJEB24077) | hot springs metagenome | biome: Aquatic biome; feature: Geographical feature; material: Water | place: India | collected 2012-06-12 | depth 5 m
GGGGCAAGCCGCCCACGGTTGTGAACCCAAGCGCCAAAGCGGTTACCACCGTCGCCGTGCCGAACGCGGTCACTAGAGTATTGAAGAGTGCCGCATGCCCGGCCGCCACAGCGCCGGGAAGTTCCGTCCAGGTGCGGGCGGATACGGCGAGCCGGCCCAGCGGAAAGGCGAGGGCGAGCAGCAGCCAACCCACGGCGAAGGTGAGGCTGCTGTGACGCCAGCCTCCCAGTTGTTGCGCGAGCATCGACGGAAGGCCGGCGCGGTGCAGTCGCGGCCAGGCCATTTCATGCCGACGCAGCAGCCAGAACAACCCCATGGGCAGCAACAGCAGCGGCCAGGTGGCGCGCAGGGCACCGGCGAGGTCGAACTGGGTGTTGAAGCGGATCCAGAACTCCTCGGTGAACACGCGCACCTGGAACAAGACGGGCACGGTGAAGTTGGCGAGCGCCAGTGTCAGGGTGATCGCCGCGGCGACAGTGAGTTCCGCGCGGGCGGCGGGCAGCAGCAGGCCGCGCAACAGGCGGTTGCCGCGCAGTTGCGGGTCGGCTTCGAGGAGTTCCGGCTGCAGCTTGGTCCATGCCCCGAGCACGAGAAACGTGGTCAGGGGCCAGAGCAAAAAGGCCAGCGTGAGCGCGGTCAGGAAGAGCGAACCCCGCTCGACCACTTCGGGTGACATCAGTCCGCGCCAGTCGGCGGTGACGTCCAGCCAGGCGTTGGTGGCGAGGAACGGCGGCAGGGCGAGACAGGCGGCGGCGCCGCCGAGAAGGAGTCCGCGTCCGCGTGAGGCTCCCGCTACGGCGAGCGCCACCAGCAGTCCGGCCACCAGCGCCAGCAGCGTGGTGCCGAGACCGACCGCCAGCGAGTTGAGCAGGAGCGTGAGACTCATGGCATCACGCGGCGCAATGTGCTGCCGGCGTCTCGCCGGCAGTGGTGGAAATCCACGCACGCGGGGGAGTCCACTCGTTGGCTGACCAGCCATCTGGGAGTCTCTGCCGGCGGGACGCCGGCAGCACATTCTTCGCGCTTCGGCTCATCGGCGGAAGACCTCTTTGAGCTGGTCGGTGGCCCGATCGAGGTCGCGAAGCAGCGCGGGCCAATCGGGACGCAGCGTATTGGTGGAGGGTGTTTCCAGTTCCAGCGCGGCGGCGGCGATGAGCTGCTCGCGGACGGCCGGGCTTTGCAGGAACTCGTAGAGCTTCTCGGCGGCGGGATTGGGTTTCGGCTTGGCGACGAGGCCGAGCGTGTTCGGGATCAGCAGCGACTCGGGGAAGATGGGCAGGGCGGTGACCGGCAGGCCTTCGCGCTGGGCGGCGGTGATGTCGTCGGAGTCGGTCAGGCCGATCAGCGCCTCGCCGCGGGCGACGCGTTTCACGACGTGGGAGTTGCCTTCCTCGAGGAACGGCCGATTGGCGGCGAGAGCGCGGCACCAGACGAGCCAGTTGGATTCGCCCCAGTGCTGGCGCAGCGCGACGAAGTGCGTCGCGGTTGTTCCAAAGAGCGGGAAGGCGATCGAGACGCGGCTGCTGAAGGCGGCGTTGGTCAGGGCGGTCAGGGGCAAGTAATCAGTAATCAGTGGGTCAGTGTTCAGTGGGCGCGGCGACTGACTCACTGAAAACTGATTACTAATTACTTCGGCCAGTCCGCCCTGCCGGACCACGAGCCTCCGGCTGCGCTGGCCGAAGGCGGTCCAGCCGTTTGTGGCGCGGAAGACGCCGACGGCGGCGAGCTGGCGGGTGCGGAACTCCTCGTTGCCCCAGAAGACGTCGCAGGCGGGATGGTCGCGCTCGGCCAGCAGGCGGTTGGCGAGGCCGACGGTCTTGACCGCCTCGCTGTCGAAGACGGGCTTCACCGCGATGCCGGTCTGCTTCGTGAACTCGGCGAGTATGGGTTCGGCGAAGACTTGGTCCTGGGCGCAGTAGAGGATGACTTCGCCGGTGGTTCCTGCCGTCTTTGTGCAACGGCTGAATAGGATGGAGGCGGTAAAACAGGCGATCAGGAATGGCCAGATGAGCCACGCTTCAAATGAACTCCAGCCATAGCGAAGCATCTCCCGAAACCACGGGTCTGTTTTGCTGGGGTTCGCCATGAATCAGAACACTTGCCGGTGTTTTGGTGGAGCACCTGATCGACTATCCAAGCCGAGGTCCTCCGGACCAAACCTTCCGGAACCGAAGCCCGGTTAGCCCCTCGGCCTGCACGATTGCCCTGAACTCATCATCGTAGGGGTCACCGGTGCGCTCGATGCAGTAGTGCTCGACCGCGCCTTCCTCTGGCACCTTGAAATGGCAGTCCTCGCCCACCCGACTGGCCCAAAAGGAATGCTTGGCGATGCGCCGCCCCACCTGGGCGCCACCGGCTCTCCATTCGGTCAACTTGGGGTTCAGGTAGCTGCGACAGTTGGTCGAGTTGAAGAGGAAGTGGCGGCCGGGAATGCCCCGGAGCCGCACTGGGAGAAACTCGCCTTCGTCCTCCAAAGGAGCCAAAGCGTCCATGGCCCGTTCACTGCACACCAGGGCGCCGGGGCCGAAGCCATAGAAATCGGCCCGCCACGCGGGGTGATCGCCAAAGTGCAATTCGATCCGTCTCCAACTGTCGGGGACCGGTTGCCCACGGAATCGTTCGCCGGTCAGCCTTAACTTAGCTGATGGGGCGCATTCGAGCATTGGAGCGGGCTGTTGCCTGCCGTTCTTTGCGGGAATGACGAGTTGGAGCTGAAACACGGTCAATCGCTTGGATGCCTTGATTGGCGGTGCCGTCTTGGCTTCCGCTTGTTTCGGATCATCGCCGCTGGCCTGCCGAGATCGCGGTGTTGGTTTGGCTTGAGTCTTTGCCGGTCGGCTGGTTGCCGGCTTGGGCAGGTTGAACACCCACGGTTTGCCGTCTGCTGTGCGATGCTCGAACGGGGAGTCGGGCTCGTGCAGGAACCGGGGCAGCGCGGGGCCGTCGGTTTCAGACCAGAGCAGGTCGAAGCGCAGGCCGGTGAGGGCATGATGCTCGACCAACGCCTTGAACTCCCCGTCGCTAGGGTTGCCGGTGCGCTCGACCACATACAGGCCCGGCAATTGGCGCGGAGGCAGGAGAAACAATGTCGCATCCTTCAATCGCTTCGGGTGGAAGCTGGGGACGTCAATTCGTGACCTGTTCCTCTCCTTGTAGTGCCACCAAATTGAATGCTCGGGGTCCAACGCATCAACGACCGTGGTGCAGTTGTAGAGGTAGTGCGTCCCGGCTACCCCCTCCACCGTTAGCGGCAGCAACTGGCCACCAGACTCCAAGGCTGGTCCCAGCAGCGCGCGAGCCCGTTGGTTGAAGACGAGGCTAGGCGCGTCGAAGATGTCCGGCTTGGGCGCGCTCGGATCGAAGACATAGAATTCCATAGGCCTCCACACTGCGCAGGAGGTCCCATTGCCAATGTGTTTACTCAGGAAACTATCGTCCCGATCTTTGGGGTTGAGGCTGGCGTATTCCCTACTCTTCGTTCCTGGCGGGTTACCGGTTTTGACTTCGTAGACTTTCATCTGCCAATTCTTCGTTTGGAGCTGCAGTTGGTCTGCCCCGCCGGCGGGAATGAGAAGCGGTCGTCCGCCGCCCTCACGCCGTCCTCCAGTGGAACCACCACCACTCGACCATCATCGCGGCGAGGCCGGCGTGCAGGAATGAGCCCCGGTAGGGTAAACGGAATCTCATCGGCTAGGCTTCTCCGGTCGCTTCCAGAACTTCGCGGACGATTTTTGGGTGAAGAATCTTGCCGCGATGGAATGGAATCACGACCCGCTGTCCGGCGCGAAAATAGATGCGGTGGCTGCCGCTGGTTCGCAGCCAGACGAAGCCTGCCGTCAGCAGACGTTTCTCCGCTTCGCTGGCGGTAAGCCGAGGCAGCTTAGGCATGGACCACGTCGAGCGAGGTCGCCAGCACGGTCTTCTTGGACAGACGGCGCACTTCGGCGGGTTTCAGCGTCGAGAGGTAAAGTTCCGCCGCTTCGCGCAGATTGGCGATGGCCTCCTCCACGGAATCTCCCTGAGTGTGACAGCCCTTGAGTTCGGGGCAGTAGGCAAACACGCCGTCGGCGTCCTGTTCGAGAATGGCGGTGAGCTTGCAGGTCATGGCGCTACACTTCCAGCCAGCGGGCGGACCGTCAACGTGCCTGAAGCCGGCGCAATCGCCCCCAGCTGAACTCACGGATCGCCCACCACACTTGGCCGGATTGTGGATCGATGATGCGGCAAAACAGCCAGCCGGGTTTCAAGGCTAACTTTTGGCTGACCTTGGCATCAGACGGATTCCAGCCAAACGAACTCCAGCCCGACCGCTCGTAAGTGCCCGCAGGATGAGTTTCCACCCTGTCCAAGTTGGCCCCGGCATCATTCCACGGAAGCAGATGATACTTCACGGCGCCTTCGTGAAACTCACCGACCATGTCCGCGCTGCACAGGCAGTCGAAATAGGAACTGCGCCAGTAGCCCGCGGGGGAAACCGGGATGACCAAGCGCAAAGCCGCCACGACGACAAGAGCCCATCCAACCGCACGGCCAAGGGTTTTTCTCTTGGTCGACGTCGTCTTCACGCCGTCCTCCGGTGGAACCACCACCACTCGACCATCATCACGGCGAGGCCGGCCAGGGCGAACCAGCGCCAGTATTCCAGGTTGGCCCGCTTGAGCGTCGTGGCGGTGACTTCGCCGCGGCGGCCGAGGCTGAGTTCGTCGCGCGGCTTCAGGTTGCTTTCCACCGGGTCGAGCAGGTTGGCGGCGAAGGCGAGCTGGTTCGTGCCGAGCGTGACGCGATAGACGCCCTGTTTGCCGGTGTCGCCGAAGACGAGTTCGCGCGCGGTCGCGTCGAGCGGGATGGTTCGCTCGGGTCCGCCGGGCGGCGTGATCTTGGCGGTGAGCGCGCCGGCACCGGGCACGAGATAGTCGCCGAGCGGCATCCGGAAGGCGTCGCCGGCGAGGATGGAGAACTGCGCGGCGGCGGCGCTGGCGGGATTGAGCCAGTCCACCACGTTGGCGAGGAAGATCGGGTAGCTGATGCGCAGCGGCCAGGTGCTCTGGAGCGTGTCGAAGCCGATCCACACGATGCGCTGGCGCCCGAGTTCGCCCGCGAGCACGAGCGGCGCCTGCGGCGAATCCACGAGCGCCACGGCCCAGGTCGGCGTCTTGACGGCGAGGCACTGGGCGATCTGCACGTTGTCGAAGCTGACGAAGCGCAGCAGCGGATGCGTGTTGCGCCAGTCCACGATGGGCGGGGCTTCCAGCGCCCCGATGCCGCCGTCGAACCAGTTGGTGTTGGCGACGTGGATGGCGAGCACGTTGCCGCCGGGCCACACGGTGGGCGTGATGTCGTCGAGCGCGACGAGGTCGAACTTGGCGTCGGCGTCGGTGAAGTCGGTGGCGGTGGCCAGCTCGACGTTCGGACCGGCGGCGGCGAGCGCCTTTTCAAGGAAGCGGTTGCCCTTGGTCACGAGCAGCACCTTCACCGGCAGCGGCAGGCGACTGACCACGCGGGCCTCGTTGTCTGCGGCCAGGTCGTCGGCGTGGTTGAGCTTCACCGTGAAGACGCCGTCCTGCGGCTGCCCGGCGACGAAAACGACGGGCGTGGTGTTGGTCGGGCCGACGGTGATGGCCTTGGTCTCGACGAGCTGGTCGTCGAAGCGGAGTTCCAGCGTGGCGTCCACGGGCGTGAGACCGTAGTTGGCCACGCTGGTGAAGATGGCCCGGCGGGTCGGGTCTTCGGGATTCGGCTTCACATCGAGCGTGGTGACGGCGGCGTTGTGGCCGCGCGAACCGACGCGATGGAATGACAGCTTCAGGTCCTTGCTCTCGAACTCGCTCAGGTCCACCCCGGCGCCGTCACTGAAGAGGTGAATCTCCGCGCCGGCGCGATCACGGGTCAGCGTTTCGGCGACCCGCAGCGCCTCGGCGAGGCGGGTGGGCGAATCGGTGACCTTGGCTGACTCGAACGCGCGGCGCAGCGCGGCCTTCTCGGAGGTGGCGGACTGTTTCACCTCGGCATTGGCGCCGGCGACCATCACGAGCATCTGCTGGCTGTCGTTGCCGAAGCCGGTCTTCAGGCCGTCCACGAGCTTGAGGGCTTCGGCGCGGGCCTTTTCAAAACGACTGGGCGTCTCGTCGGTCGCCTGCATCGAGGCGCTGGCGTCAAGGATGACGACCTGGAGCGCGCCTTCGCCGGCCTTGCCCGCGAAGTAGGGCCGGGCGAGCGCGAGGACGAGCAGGAGCAGCAAGAGCAGTTGGAGCAGGAGCAGCCAGTTGTGGCGGAGCTTCTGGAACGGCGCGCTGGCCTGGGTCTCGGCGAGGAACTTCTGCCAGAGCAGCGTCGAGGGCACGAGCTTCACGACGCGCTTCCGCTTGAGCAGGTAAAACACCACCACCGCCGGGAGAGACAGCGCGAACAGGAAGGCGAGTGGGGTCAAAAAGCTCACGGAAATGCGGAATGCGGAGTTCGGAATGCGGAATTATCTGCGGCGACGTGCGGGAACTGGCTTTGACCCTGCGTTAGTCCTCGTGGTTTTGATTGATGCGATGGTGATCGCGAGAAGCTCGTTGGCCTCCTGCCAGAGCGGGCGGGCGGTTTCGGGTTTAGTGACTTCTGCCTCCACGAGCACTTCGAGCCAGAACATCGTTTCGTCGGCCTCTTCTTCCACGATGCCGAGTTTGGCCGCGAATTCTGAAGCCGAGCGAGCCCGACACGCTGCGCGATAGTTGGCGCCAACGGAGGTGCCTGAACGCAAGAGTTGTTTGCCCAAGGTTGTCGAAACCCAGTCGCGAGGCAGCGCCTTGGCAAACTTCACGGCCGCCACTGCGAATGCCTTTGTCCGCTTCTTCAGGTCAGAGGTGTCTTTCATGGCGTTGATTCTTCAATTCCGCACTCCGAACTCCGAATTCCGCATTCGTCACTTGCCATAGTTCGTCGTCAGATACTCCACGAGGGCGGGCACGTCGTTGGTCTTGATCGGGGCGCCGAACTTGCCGCGCATCTTTTCCACGCCGGCCTGCCATTGGGCGCGGGTCAGCGGCGGCTGCGTCGCGACGTAGTCCGCAGAATGACAGAGCAGGCAGTTGTTCGTCACGAGGTCGGAGTTGGGGCCGGCGCGGAACGCGGGCTGGCCTTCGGGCAGCTTCCAGGCGTCGGTGGCGTAGGGATTCTTCGCGGGCTCGACCGGGATTTCGGCGAGTGGCGCGGTGAGCACGCAGAAGGCCGCGACAAGGCGGCGCACGGCGAAGCGGGTGAGCTTGAGTCGGAGCTTAGGCGACATGGACGGAAACGGGTTCGACGCAGTTGCGCATGTAGCCGGACGGATTCCAGAGCGGCTCGAACGGCTGGGACTGGCCGAGGCGGTTGGTGGCCTTGGCCATCAGGGTGAGCGGACCGGCACGTTCCGGCATGAAGGCGACGGTCCATTCGCGGAAGGCGTATTTGTCCACCTGCTTGCCGAGTTCCGCCGCACGCCAGGAACGGCCGCCGTCCGCCGAGAAGACGACCTCGCGGATGCCGTGGCCGTCGTCGAAGGCGATGCCACGGACGAGCGTCTGGGTGCCGGCCTTGAGCGTCGCGCCGGCTTCGACGCTCGTGATGAACGACCGCACGTTGAAGCGCGAGATCGGCACGGTGCGCTTGGGCGTGGTGCCCGGTTCGATGGCGGCGCACGGATCGTCGGGAATGCGGTAGCCGGGGTTCATGAAGAAGCCCTTGAACTCGGCGTCGGTGACCGTGATCTCGTGCAGGTGCTTGATCCAGTAGGTGCCGTAGTGGCCGGGCACGACGAGGCGGAGCGGGAAGCCGTTGAGCCAGGGCAGCGGTTCGCCGTTCTGCTCGAAGGCCAGCAAGATCTCCGGGTCCAGCGCCTGGTCGGTGTCGATGGCCTTCAGGAAGTCCGGCGTCGCGGGCAGGAACGGTGTGTCGAGGCCGTTGAAGACAACCTGTTTCGCCGATGCGTCTAGGCCGGCGGCCTTGAGCACGTCCGCGAGCCGCACGCCGCGCCAGCGGGCACAGCCCATCGCGCCGTGGCCAAGCTGGCCGCCCTGCACACGGGGCTGGAAGAAGCCGCGGCTGTTGCCGGAGCACTGGTTCACCGCGACGACCTCGGCGCTTTCGAAGCGCGCCTTCAGCTCCTCGGCCGACAGCGTGAGCGGCGTCGCGACCTTGCCCTTCACGGTCAGGCGGAACTGGTCGGGCTGGAGCGCCTCGGGCTTCGGCGGCGAATTGGTGAGGTGATAGCGGACGAAGAAGGCGTCGTTCGGCGTGAGCAGGCTCTCGTTGAAGACGCTGAAGGGCGTTTCCAACTGCGGTGGCCGCGTGGTGTGCCGGATGAGCGGACGCTTCTGCGGATACTTCACCAACGGGCGTTCCCCGTTGGCGAAGGGCAGGGTGATGGAGTCGGCGCCGAGCAGGCGGGAAGCTGGCAGCGAGGCGGCCAGCAGGGAACCGGTGCGGAGGAAGCCGCGGCGGGAGAGGTTTGTCATTTGATGCATGATCGCCGGGTTCAAGCTCAGTTGGGACTCGATCCAATGTCGACCTTGAGTTGAATCTCAAATGGACGGCCATTCTGAGGATTCACGGTTTCCGAAAAGTAGATCGCCGAGCACTGGCTTCCGTCCTTCATTGCCATCCACTCCCGCCCTACACAGTTTTTCGAGAAGGGCCAGGAGACTCCAACAACCGAACGGGTCCATTCCCTCGCCGACAGCCATTTCATGCCGACTCGGTGCTGCTTAAAGCTCCCCGAATCGTCCTTGATGCAAACGATAGCCTCAAGAATGCGGGGATCACCGAACAGCGCTCTGTCAGCCTCCTGAGTCTCGTAGTCCGGCTTGTAGTCACCGGCCCGGCCGATTTGCATAAGCCGAACGACCTGGTTTGGGAACGCGCGCTTCACATAGACGGCGTCTGCCCACCAAGGGGTGAAGAAACTCGGCAGGCACGCGAATAAGAGGAGAATGCAGGCTGCGTAGCGAACCAAAGCCGGCAATGAACCAGCCCAGTCTGCGATTCGGTTGAAGTAGTGACTCATGGATCAAGGGGCGTTAAGGGCAGTCGGTTCCATTCTTCCAGGGCCACCTGCTCGCAGCACTCTTCAATTGCCCGCTCCATTTCATCGGCTGCTTCGGGGGACAAGATCCCAGAGAATTTCGCCAGCGGGCTTTGAACCTGTTCAGCAAAGGAGGCGTTCACCTTTGGGGTTGCGCCCCCAGCCAACCGCTCTCCTTCCAGAAGGTCGTCTTTCGAAGGTTTAGGATTCATGGCTTAACACTATTGGGCATCAATGGCCTTACGCCCACACCTCCGAGGCCCGGAGTTGTTTCAGCAGCAGGTCGCCCAGGTCCGTCGCGCTGCTGACGCTAAAGAAGCGGATGCCGCGGCCGGCACAGTATTCGCGGAGGCGCTGGACGTAGTTGGCCACGGTCTGCTGGTAGGCCTTGAGCCGGTATTTGCCGAAGGTGACCTCCTGCTCGAAGCCGGATTCGGCATCCACCAACCGCAGGTCGCCGAAGGTGGTCGGGTCGAGTTCCTCCGGCGCGAGGATCTGCACGGCGTTGATCTGAAAGCCGCGTCCGACCAGCGCGGTCAGCCCGGCCTCGTAGCCTGCGGGATCGAGGAAATCGCTGAGCACCACCGCGACGCCGGCCTGGCGAGCCTCCATCGCGCCGCGCTTGAGGGCGCCGTTGAAGTCGGCGGTGCCGCCGGCGGTGAGGCCGGCGAGGTTCCGGAAAAACTGCATCGCGGACTTCTTGCCGCGGACGGAGCGAAGGGCCCCTTCGAAGGCGGATTGCGGAAGGCGGATTGCGGAATTGTCCGTGGCCAAGGCCGGCCGCGAATCGGCGCGGGGAAACACGTCCACGGTCACGCGGTCGAAGCCGCACAGGGCCACGTAACCGACCGCCGCGGCCACCTGGCGGGCGAAGTCGAACTTCGAAAGTTCCCCGAAATTCATGCTTTCGCTGGCGTCGAGGAAGATGCGGACCGGCAGTTCGCGCTCCTCCTCGTAGAGCTTGAGGAACAGGCGGTCGAGGCGGCCGAAGAGGTTCCAGTCGAGGTAGCGCAGGTCGTCGCCGAGCACGTAGTTCCGGTGATCGGCAAACTCGACGCTCAGGCCGCGGGCCTTGCTGCGGCGCTCGCCCTTGAGGGAACTCTTGGCACGCCGCGCCGCAAGCATCTGGACCTGCTCAAGGCGGCGGAGGAGTTCTGGCGTCAACAGGGCGCTCACAGTGGGATCAGCTTTGGTGCGCGGAGGTTCGCCGAGTCAGACCGGCAAACAAGGGCGGAGTTCGAAAGTGCTGCCGGCGTCTCGCCGGCAGTGGTTGGAAGACACCAACTGCCGCAACTGAAAGCCTCTACGCGAGCGTGCCTGCCATCGACTGCCGGCGAGACGCCGGCAGCATTTTGGGAAGACGCTGGCCTCGTTGCGACCGCCGCCTATGCTCGCGCCATGCCGGTCACACGCGCCGAACTCGAAGCCCGCGAACGCCAGTTCCTCGCCCCCTTCGCCCAGATGAGCGGTGACACCCGCGGACGCGTCCATACCGAGGAACCGCCCACCTGGCGCACCCACTTCCAGCGCGACCGCGACCGGGTCATCCATAGCCGCGCCTTCCGCCGGCTGGAATACAAGACGCAGGTCTTCCTCAACGGCACGGGCGACCATCTCCGGACACGCCTCACGCACACGATGGAGGTCGCGGCGATTTCCCGGAACATCGCCCGTGCGCTCCGGCTTAACGAGGACCTGGCCGAGACCATCGCGCTTGCCCATGACCTTGGGCACTCGCCCTTCGGCCACCGCGGCGAACACGTCATCGACCAGCTCATGAAGGAGCACGGCGGGTTCGAGCACAACCGCCAGAGCCTCCGCATCGTCGAGGAACTCGAGCGCAAGTATCCGCGCTTTCCGGGCCTGAACCTTTCCTGGGAAGTCCGCGAGGGCCTCGCCAAGCACCAGACCCACTACGACACCCCGCCCGGCGGCGAAGCCTTCCCGCACCACCAGCCGTCGCTGGAGGCCCAGATCGCCAACCTTGCCGACGAAGTCACCTACTACAGCCACGACCTCGACGACGGGCTCGACTGCGGCCTGCTCGACGAGAAGAAGCTGCTCAAGGAGGTGAAGGTCTGGGCATTGGCGGCGCGGCATGTGAAGCGGGAGTTCGGCGACCTCCCCGACGAAAGCCGCCGCTACTACACCATTCGACAGATCATCGACCAACAGGTCACGGACGTCGTGCTGAACACCGAGGCCGCCATCGCCGCCGCCAGGGTGAACTCGGCCGATGACGTCCGCGCCTGCCGCCGTTCGCTCGTGCGCTACAGCCCCGAGCGGAAAAAGCAAAACCAGGAACTGCGGAAGTATCTTTACCAGAACCTCTATTACTCCCAGGCCGTGGACGAGCCGAACAAACGCGCCATCCGGATGCTCGCGGAAGTCTTCAAGAGCTACCTGGAAAACCCGACCGAGATGGGCGAAGGCGCCCGCCGCCGCGTAAAGACCGACGGCCTCCACCGCGCCGTGTGCGACTACGTGGCCCTGATGACCGACCGCTTCTGCATCAAGGAACACCGGCGGCTGTTCGGGCTGGATCTGGGGATTTAGCCAACGCTACGCAATGGCTGCATGAAATTCGAAGGCGAAGACGGAGCAGCATTTCTCGAATTCGAGCGCCAGTGGCGTTGGGTGTTGGTCGAGGTGCTTGAGTGGCCTGAGTCAGATTTCCTCAGGTTTGTAGAGAGGCAGAAGCGCGAGTTCTCCGAAGACGATAGTCCGGAGCGGTTCTTCTTCTGGGGATCATATCTTCGGCGCCTGAGGTCTGAGGTTCTTCCCGAACACGTAAGGAATGCCTACCCGAGCGGCCAAGGAATTCACGCAACCAGCCTGGTTTTCAGTGCAATCCTTGGAGTTAGCCGTAAGCCATATGCTCGCGAAACGCTGACGTTGAGCGAAAGCCGTCGCCGCTATTGGAAACTGATCCGCCGGTTAGAAAGGGCGCCGCTCCTGTGTGGGCGGCGACGGGTATCGGTCGACAAGGGTTCTTGATGGTTGCTGGCGTCCCGCCGGCAGCACTTTTCCCCGCTTTGCGTCTTCGCGCCTTTGCGTGAGCCTTCGCCGGTGCCATGAACGTCCCGCGCCCTGAAACGCCCAAGCCGGAGCCCGCCCCAGCGCCCACGCTCGCCTCGCCGGTGACGTGCGTGTGGGGCGTCGGCTCGGAGCGGGCGGCGTTGCTGGCGCGGCTGGGCATCCAGACGGTGGGCGACCTGCTGTTGCACCGGCCGCGACGTTACGAGGATCGCCGCAACTTCCAGCCCATCCGCGAACTCAAGGAAGGCGAGCCCGCGACCGTCCGCGGCAAGGTCGTGGCGATGGGCACGAACCGCTTCAAGTCCGGCAAGTTCGTCTTCGAGTTGATCGTGGAGGATGGCTCGGCGCGCCTGCATTGCCGGTGGTGGAACCTTGGCTTCATGGAGCGCCTCTTTGCGGTCGGCGACGACGTGCTGGTCTTCGGCAAGCTGCACACCCTGCGACCGCGCACGATGGACCATCCCGAGACGGAGAAGGTGCTGGCCGACGACGAGGAACAGGTCCACCTCAACCGCATCGTGCCGGTCTATCCCGCGACCGAAGGGCTCAGCCAACGCGTGTTGCGCGGCCTCACCTGGCGCGCGTTGCAGGCGCATGGCGCGGAGTTCGCCGACCCGCATCCGGAACTCGACCTCGCCGCCATCCGCATCCATCCGACTGACGACGCCCGCGGCAAGCAGCTCGCGCTCGAAGCCCGGCCGTTGCTCCCGCGCGCCGAAGCGATCCGTTCGCTGCATTTTCCCGCCGAACTCACCCACGCGGACCGCGCCCGCCAGCGGCTCGCCTTCGACGAATTTATCGGGCTCCAGTTCGAGATCCAGCAGCGGCGATTGAACTTCGAGCGCAGCCTGCGCGCCTTGCTCTGCACCGGCGACAACCGGCTCATGAAGCCGTTCCTCGCCGGACTGGGCTTCTCGCTCACGGGCGCGCAGCAGCGGGTGCTCCGGGAGATCCGCGCCGACTTTGGCGGCAAGGTGCCCATGCGCCGGCTGCTCCAGGGCGACGTCGGCTCTGGCAAGACCCTGGTCGCCGCGTGCGCCGCCCTGATGACGCTGGAAAGCGGCTTCGACGTGGCGGTGATGGCACCCACAGAAATCCTGGCCGAACAGCTTTGGCAGAACTTCCGGAAGTGGTTCGTCCCCCTCGGCATCACCGTGAACCTGCGGACGGGGAGCCGCCAGGAAAGTGCTGCCGGCGTCCCGCCGGCAGGGGCTGCGCCGAAGACGGGGCATTCGGTTGGCAAAGACGTCGCCTTTTCGCCCGAGGAAGACTGCCGGCGGGACGCCGGCAGCACGTTGGCGGAGCCGTTCTTCGATCGGGACGCCAGCAAGGAAAGCTACAACGGTTGGCTCCCACACTGGCGGCAGACGGATCGGCTCTACTTCGTCACTTTTCGGTTGGCGGACTCCGTGGCCCAACCGGTGCTGAAAGAATGGCAGCGGGAGCGGGAGCATTGGCTAGAACTGCATCCCCCTCCCTGGAGCGATGACACCACGACCCAGTATCATCGGCGGTTCACGCAGCGGATGGAGGAGTTGCTCGACGCCGCCGCAGGGGCTTGCGTGCTGGCGCGACCGGAGATTGGCCAACTGGTCGCGTCCGCCCTGCGGCATTTCGACGGCGACCGATACCAACTGGGTGATTTCGTGGTGATGCCAAACCATGTCCACGCGTTGGTGCGCCCAGCAGCTGGACAGGAACTTTCGGAGATCCTGCAAACGTGGAAGAGCTTTTCCGCACACGAGGCGAACAAAATGCTGGCCAGGAAGGGCGAATTCTGGCGCGAGGAATACTTCGATCACCTCGTCCGTTCAGAGCGCCAGCTGGAGTGGCTGAAGCACTACATCGCACTGAACCCGGTGAAGGGGAAAGTTGACGCAGGTCGTTTCCAGTTGGGCTGCGGCACGTTTGCCTGGCCGCCCCAAGGTGCTGCCGGCGTCCCGCCGGCAGGGGCTGCGCTGAAGACGGG
>OFDN01001655.1_pt1 | contig 14049 bp, 11 predicted proteins | sample 1520971 | NCBI WGS metagenome assembly OFDN01 (sample SAMEA94257418, study PRJEB24077) | hot springs metagenome | biome: Aquatic biome; feature: Geographical feature; material: Water | place: India | collected 2012-06-12 | depth 5 m
GGCCGGGCGCTCGGCCGCTTCGACCGGAGCGCGCTCGGTCGGCTCGGGTGCGCGCGGCGTGGCGGCCACCGGCGCGGGTGCGGCCGGCTTCTTGGCGGCCGGAGCGGCGACAGGCTTCTTCTTCTCGTTGGCCTTGACCGGCGAGGGGCGCGCCTTGAGGCCGAGGCGATGCGCCTTGCCGATCACCGCATTGCGGCTGACCCCGCCCAGTTCGGTCGCGATCTCGCTGGCAGTCGCGCCGCCTTCCCACATCTTCCTGAGCGTTGCGATGCGCTCGTCTGTCCAGCTCATAGTGTTCTACCTGTTCCTGTGCCCGGCGCGGGACCGAAGGGGGCCGGGTGCTTGTCAGCGGCGGGAGCCCGGCCTAGGCACCATGCCCATGGCTGACAACGCAACTGCAAACCCTTCCGGCAATGCCGCTCCCGTGGATGAAGTGACGGCGGATGACAAGACCGGCGGGAGCTTCCGGTTCGCCCCGCGTGGCTCCCCGGTGATTACCGGGATCAATCGCGTGGGGCTCTTGGCGCTCTATATGAAGGAGGTGCGGCGGTTTCTCAAGGTGCAGACGCAGACGATCTGGGCCCCGGCCTTCACCACGCTGCTGTTTCTGGTGATTTTCACCGTCGCGCTGGGCCGCGAGGGTCGCGAGGTGCTGGGCGTGCCCTTCGCCAGCTTTGTCGCACCCGGGCTGATCGTGATGGCGATGATGCAGAACGCCTTCGCCAATTCGAGCTTCTCGCTGCTGTCGGGCAAGATGCAGGGGACGATCATCGACCTGCTGATGCCGCCGCTGTCCTCGGGCGAGCTGATGGCGGGGATCCTTGCCGCCGCCGTGACCCGGGCGGTGCTGGTGGGGTGCACCGTGGCGCTTGCCATGGCGCTGTGGCCGGGGGTCTCGCTTGTGCCCGCGCATTGGTGGGCGGTCGTGTGGTTCGGGCTGATGGGGGCAGGCCTGCTCGCGATCATCGGCCTTGCGACCTCGATCTGGGCCGAGAAGTTCGATCACAACGCGGCCGTCACCAACTTCGTCATCGCGCCTCTGTCGCTGCTGTCGGGCACTTTCTACACGATCGAGAACCTCCACGGGGTGTTCCAGACGGTGAGCCGGTTGAACCCGTTCTTCTACGTCATCTCGGGCTTCCGATACGGTTTCCTGGGCGCGAGCGACATGGGGGACGGGGCGCACGTGGCGGCGGCGGGCGCGGGGTTGCTGGTGCTGAACGGCGTGCTGGCGGCCGGGGTCTATGCGCTGCTGCGCTCGGGCTGGAAGCTCAAGAGCTGAGCGGTCGGGCGGCGATCCGCGCGATGGCCGACTGGGCGCCCATGACATCGGCGACCGCGCCGATCACGAACTGCTCGGTCTGCCGGTCGCCTTCGCTGTCGCGCCCGATCCGCACCGCAAGGCTGAGCGTGCCCGCCCCGTCGCGGCTCTCGCTGCGCCGGGCGGGGCCGATCCGGTCGGCGGGGACGGCGCTCACCTCGAGCGTCCGGCCGAGTGCGAGCTTGAGCACGCGCCGGTCGGTGACGACATAAAGCACCCGTCCGCGCTCCCACAGCGGCACGAAGGGGCGCGCGAGCATCCAGCAGCCGACCGCGACGAAGGGCAGGCCGAACAGCGGGAAAGCCCAGGCGAGGATGCCCGGCCCCTCGTCCCCCATGCTCGCCACCGCGCCGAGCGCGATCCCCGTCCAGGCGAGCGAGAAGGCGGTCCAGGGGACGGCGAAGAGATAGATGCCGAACATCCGCGGATCGAGCCGGGCGAGCTGCCAGCCGTGCCACAGCACGACCTCCTCGGGCCCGAGCTCGCGCTCGAGCGCGGCGCGCAACTGCGCCATCCTTGCGTTGTCTGGCTGGTCGAGGCTCGCCATGGCCACTGCTCTAGCAGGGCAAGGTTGCCAAGGCGTGAGCGCCCGGGCGCCCTTAGTGGGTGAGCGAGCGCCGCATCCGGTAGCGGCCGTCCTTGAAGCTGTCGAACAGCTGGCGCACCGTCGGGTGGTCGACCGGTCCGCTCTCGGCATCGGCGACGAGGTTGCCCTGGCTCACATAGGCGACGTAGGACGAATCCTCGTTCTCGGCGAGCAGGTGGTAGAAGGGCTGGTCACGGCGCGGGCGGATGTCCTCGGGGATCGACTGGTACCACTCTTCCGAGTTGGCAAAGACCGGGTCGATGTCGAAGACGACGCCGCGGAAGGCGAACAGGCGGTGGCGGACCACATCGCCGATCCCGAAGCGGGCGCGGGTCTGGCGCGGCGCGATGATCGTGCGTCCGGCCTGGCTCGAGAAGAACTCAGCACGTTCCATGAAGCGCAATATGGACCTTTGCCTGCGCAAAACAAGCGCGCTTCGCCGGGGCGTGCCAGATATGCCCGCATTTTGTGACCCGGCCCCTCTTGGCAAGGCCGAAAGCTTGGTCTAACGGGCGCGCTTCCTGACGCCCGCCGCCTCTCGACCAGACGGCCCAGACACGCGCGCCAGGCCTCGCGGAGAGGTGGCAGAGTGGTCGAATGCGCCGCACTCGAAATGCGGTTTACCGGCAACGGTAACGTGGGTTCGAATCCCACCCTCTCCGCCACCTTGGAACAAAGCTGGGCACTGCCCCCGGCAGTGTTCCAGAATTGCCTGTGGCGGCCAGTGCCCACAGCAGATCGGACTTTGATCCCATGATGCGAACCTCGCCGTCGTTGACCTCGACCCGCTGCGCCAGCGCGCGGAGATGGTCACGGCGATAGCCTCCACCGGGCAGGCGCATCCGCTCGCGAGCGGTCTGCGCGAATTTTGCGAGCATCGGCGTGGTGATGGCTTTTTGGCCTGCGCTTCTCAGCATCGCTGCTGCGCGTTCCACATCGATGCGCGACTGGTCGCGAATGGCCTTGAGGCTGGTGATGCGCTCCTTGAGATCCGGGTCGTCCAGGTCGGCAACGCCGCTCTCGATGGCATCGTAAAGCCGCTTGAGGCGCAAGTCGGTTTCGGTAGCGCGCTTCTTCAGCTCTGCGATGTGCTCGCGGCGGCGCTCGGTGCGTTCCTGCCGCCTGTCGAGAACCGCCGCCAGCACCTGCTCCAGCCTTGCTGGGTCAAGCAGTCGTTCCTCCAGATGCTTCGCGACCAGTGTGTCGAGCTTTTCCATCGGCACGGTCATGCCGCTGCATGCGGTTGGTCCCTGCCGAGCCTTGGTTGAGCAGGTGTAGTAGCGGTAGCGCCCACCCTTGCCGGTGCGGATGGTCATGGCCCCGCCGCACTTGGCGCAATGGATCAAGCCAGTCAGCAGCGTCGGACCACCAACCACCTGTGGCGGCGTCACCTTTGGATTGCGTGCTTTCATGCGCGCCTGCACCGCATCGAACGTCGCCCGATCGATGATCGCCGGGACCGCAACAGGGATCACTTCCTCATCGGGCTTATTGGCACCGTTCTTGGTGCGGCGGTTGAACTCGTGGCGGCCGATGTAGGTCTGACGGGTCAGCATCCGGTGAACGGTGCCGATGCCCCAGCGCCCTCCGTCTCGCGTGAAGATGCGGCGCTCGTTGAGGTATTTGGTGATGGCCTTGACGCCCATCGGCCCTGATGTGCCATCACCCTCCAGAGCGAGCCGGAACGCCAGCCGGACGGTATCGGCATGGAGAGGGTCGATCTCCAGCTTCTTCTTGATCTTGGCACCGCGCTGCTCGGCAGCGACAACGCGGTAGCCGATCGGTGGCAGTGAGCCGTTCCAGAAGCCTTGCCGCGCATTCTCCTTCAGGGCGCGAAGGACGTGCTTGGCGTTCTCCTTGGACTGATACTCGTCGAACAGCGCCATGATCTGCCGCATCATGACATGCATAGGGTCGTCACCCATTTCTTGGGTAATCGATACAAGGCGGATGCCGTTCTTCGCCAGCTTGCGGACATAGAACTCCAGCTCGAAGTGATCGCGGAAGAAGCGGCTGAACGAATGGACGACCACGACCTCGAACGGTGCGGGTCGGGCTGTCCCCGCTTCGATCAGTTTCTGGAACTCGGGGCGACGGTCGTTGGTAGCAGAAGCGCCCGCGTCCACGAAGGTCTCGACAAGCCGATAGCCGCGCGAAGCGCAATAAGCTTCGCCCTGCTTACGCTGATCGGGGATCGATACGTCGTGTTCTGCCTGCCGCGCGGTCGAAACGCGCAGATACAGCGCGGCGCGCAGCGGGACAGAGTCGGTGAGCGCGGCGGTCATGTTACACTCCTCAAAGCTCGTTGCACCGCTTCAGGGTCGCGGTCGATAACGAGAAGATAGGCGCGCGTCGGTCCCTCGGGCGCGCGATGCTTTTGCTCCCAGTGTTGGAGCGTCTTGATCGAGAAGCCGAACCGCCCGGCGAATTCTTGCTGGGTTATGCCAAGCTTGGTTCGGATTGCTTTCACATCAATCTCCTGCGGAATGTGTACGCGAATGGGGCTCGATTTCGACACGCCCTCGGCGTTCGTGACCCCTCCCGTCATTGTGCGCTCCGTTCAGCTATAACCCGGCAGGAAATTGGACCCTTTTTAGCCACGTCTCGCAGCCGGTTGCCCGCTGCCAAATATACCTCGTTGAGGTATAAAAGGCAACGGCTCGTCAAGTGCAAAGAATGAATCTGAACGGTCAGACTGGGCCGAATAGCTCATCGAAGACGTCGCCAAACCATGCCTCGAACACCGCCACCTCGGCGTCAGTAAGTGGTATCTGCGAGGTCCATTCGTCGATGACGCGCCAATGCTCGACATCGTGCTTGGGCGGTCGGCCCCGGAACGGCCAGGGCTCGCCGAGCAGCTCTTCAAGCTGCTCGGACGCGGTGGGTTCGTGATGACGCGGCTTGCGTGGCATCCCGCCAGAATCAGCGATCCCAAACCGCAGCGGAACCACGCATGGCTACGCCGGACTTCGCTTCGTACCGCTGCGCGCAAATAGGGATGATGGTCGGGCAACGGCGAACCACGGCGGTCGAAGTGTAGCTTTCGCGGCGCGGTCCAGACCAGTTCTTTGGTTCGGCGCGGAGGCGTTCTTCTGTCCCGGCGCAGGCGTCTATCCCGGCGGATGGGCGGCGGCGGTCAAGACCGGCGCGCGTCCGCCGATGCTGGCAGCTTGCGGGATGCAGACCGACCCTATTCGCCACGCTTGCACCGTCTCCTGTGCTAGATTGACATTAATTATCATCGGGTCGTGACAGGCGCAGTGGCGGTTAGCTTGCGCCGACTAGCGCCCACAGAGCGACAATTGCAGCGATAACCTTGTCTTTTCGTTTGGTCTCTGGGTGGGGAATGGCATCGGGGGTTGAGCTCAAACCATTTTGCGTCAAGGACTTTTATTCAAATCCAACGATGCTTCGATCAACGTTCGGATAGGACTTACTGGCGGCCCCAATATCGTTTGAGGTCCAGTGGATTCTGCGCTCTAGGTCGCGTAGTCCGTTGCATTCAAGGGCAATATTCGGCGAATGGAGGTTGTGCTAAAAATGTCACATGCTTCGGCAGAGTCCGCGGCTGACGTCATGGCGCTGCTGGGCTGGCTGCCTGCTGATCGTCGCGTGGTTTCGGTCGCCCTGGCAGGTGCGGGCAACATGAACCTCGTTGAGAGGGTAACGCTCGATAATGATACGACGGTAATCCTGAAGCGGGCTCGTGCTTGGGTCGAGAAGTATCCGGACATTCCTGCACCAATTGAACGCGCTGAAGTTGAAGCGGCCTTTTATACCGCTGTGGCAGATAGTGCCGCCGGTCGGGCGATGCCCACGCATCTTGGTTTCAGCAAAGCGGCTGCGGCAAATTTAATTGCCGATCTTGGCGAAGGTACTGACGGGATGAGTGCCTATTCAGGAAAATCAATTAGTGATGATGCGCTTGATGCAATCGCTGATTGGATGCTCGCGTTGCATGGTCTCGAAGGTCCGTACGATGACATTCTGACTAACATGGCAATGCGTACCCTGAACGCTTTTCACATATTCGACTATCCGCTCGACCCTAAAAATGGCTTGGATCTTGATGCAATCACGCCCGGTTTGCAGCACCTCGCCGATGAGCTGAAACGGGATGATGGCTTCGTCGCAGCGGTCAAGGCGGTTGGTCTGCGTTATCTTGGGAGTGAGACTGGGGTATTGCTGCACGGCGATCTTTATCCCGGGAGCTGGTTGATGACCGAGGCGGGCATTTTCGTGATCGATCCGGAATTTTGCTGGATCGGCCCGCGCGAATGGGATGTTGGCGTACTTGTCGCGCATCTCCGGCTCAGCGGCCAGCCTGAGGGGACTGCGGAGCGGTTCATCAAGCGTTACGGCGCCTTGCTGGATCACAAGCTGCTGAACCAGATCGTCGGCATAGAAATCATGCGGCGCTTGATTGGTGTTGCTCAACTGCCATTAACTATTGGCCTTGAAGCCAAAGCCATGTTGCTAGCAGAAGCCCGTGATCTTGTTCTCGGAACAGCGAAATGACTTTGCGCCGGGTCTGGATTGATACTGATCCTGCGATCACCGCAGGCAATGGAGAGGTCGATGATGCTTTCGCGCTTGTTCAGGCGCTCCGTTCACCTGAGTTGGAAATTGCTGGTGTGTCGGCGGTATATGGCAATACCGACGTTGATCACGCATTTGCCATGGCGCAAGAAATCGTAACACGCGCCCATCGCTCAGACATCCCGGTTTGCCGCGGAAGCGGCTGCGGTGGAGAACGATCGGCGAACGAAGCCACCGCCGCGCTGACGCAGGCGTTAAACGAGGGACCATTGACGATCCTGGCGCTCGGCCCTCTTACCACGATTGCCGCTACGCTTGGTTTGCGCGACGCCCCGACAGAAAATGTCGAGGAGATCATATTTGTGGGCGGCAGACGCGAGGGGTTGGAGTTTCTTGCCACACCAATGCAAACGAAGCCGTTCAGAGACATGAATTTCGAATGTGACCCTGCCGCGGCGTCTGAATTGCTTGCTCTCGGCGTGCCGATGACGCTCGCGGGGTGGGAGGTTTCCTCCAAGATGTGGCTTACCCCTGACGATCTTGATCGGTTGCGTGATGCAGGGGGAGAATGTGCCCGGTGGCTCGCCGCGAGCGCGCGCACTTGGCAGTCGGATTGGCAGCGCAATTTTGCCGCGCCGGGATTTACCCCGTTCGACACGCTGGCGGTGGGCTGGTTGCTGCTGCCGGATGCTTTCGCGCGGCACCGCTGGCCAACCAGGATTTACCATGATGGGAACCGACCGCTTTTTGCCGCTGACCCATCTTTTGATGGGCCAATCGTCACCTATCTGCGCGTAGTCGACCATGATCGATTTCACGACGATCTGATGCTGCGGCTGCTGAGCAGCTGAACCAGGATCGCGTGAGCCCGCGACAGGTGCCCGCAACAGCTTTTCGTTGCGGGACCAACCAAAAACCGGCTTCATGGCGACCGGTTCGGTCTGCCGCGAATCCGTTTCAGAACTTGTAGGCCAGCCCGAACTGGAACTGCCGCGGCGGGCCGGCATTCCGCTGCACGAAGGGCGCGCCGCCGCCGAACTGGATCTGGTTCGAGGTGGTCGCCGCGTTGGCAAAGCCGCTTTCGTTATTGGTATTGAGCACGTTGAACACGTCTGCGCTCGCCTCGATGCGCCCGCCGAGGACCGGCAGGGCATAGCGCACGCCGACATCAATCGTGGCAGACCATGGCAGACGTCCGGAATTGCGGCTTTCCCCAGGGAAGCGGTCCGAATTGCCGAGGAAGTTCTCACCGAAGCTTGCCCCATCGCCATTCAGATCCTGCGTGCCGAAAATCAGCGCATCAGGCACCAGATTGACCGGCTGGCCCGACTGGAACAGCCCCGCCAGCGTCACTGTCATCCCATCGACCGGGTAAAGATAACCGACCGCCGAAATCACGTGCCGCCGATCATTGGCGGAAGGGCCGAATTCGGTGCTGAAGTCATTGGCGTTGGCCGCGCGGAAGTTGATGTCATCGGTATCATTGCGCAGGCGCGAGAGGGTGTAGCTGACGCGGAACGCGTAAGGATCGTCGCCGCGCGCCTTGATCGCCTGGAGGATCAGCGCGAGATACTCCGCCTCGCCCGCAGTTTCGGAAACCGTAATCTGCCGCGCCCCGCCGGGCACCAGGCCCACAGGGCGCGATGCATCCGCCGCTGCCTGCGAGCGCGCCAGCCCGAGGCTCTGCGCGAGCGCGAAACGCGCGGCATTGTCCGGTTGCGAACGAAGCAGGGCGATATTGGCATCGGTCAGATTGGCAAGGTTGGGGGTAAACGGCGTGGGCGTGTTCAGGTCGCGCAGCCGCACCAGATTCTCCGAGCGACTGTAGAGCGCGTCGACCGACAGGGTCAGCGTGCTGGTCGCCTGATACTGGTAGCCGCCACTGATCTGCACGCTCCAGGGATTGTCATAGCCGGTGGGGCTGAGGATCCGCGCTTCGTTGATGATTGCCGTATCGCGCAGGTCCTGCACGGCCTCCGGCGCAGGGCATTCCGCGACTGTTGCACAGGCGGGCGAGACGGTGAGATTCCCGTCAAAGGTGATGTCGCCAAGGTCAACGCCCGCTGGGATCACCCCGCCGCTTTGCAGTTGCCCCAGCTGGCTCAGGAAGCCTGTCGAGGTGGTGTTGCGCTGCAACGCGTCCGAGATCACTGCATAAGACAGCTTGCCGGTGAAGATCCCAGCCCCGAACCGCACCGAAGACCGCGCATCGGGCTGCCAGTTGAGGGCGAGGCGCGGGGCGATGTTGTCGGTATCGCCGTCTCCCGCACCGCGTTCAGTCAGGGTGTCGTAATCCCAGCGCAGGCCCAGCGTCGCGGTGAAATCGGGGGCAAGCTGCCATTGATCCTCGAGATAGAAGGCAATCAGCGTCTGGCTGGTGCCGAAGCTTTGCGGGCGCAGCTCGACCGCGTAATTGGCGACCACCGGGTTCAATGCCAGCACATCCTGCGCGTTCAGCGCGAGCCCGCGCGATGTCAGGCTGGCGAGCTGCGCGGACGTCAGGTCGACCGTAAAATTGCCATCGGGATTGCCGCCGCCGAGCAGATCGAAGTCCGAATGGATCAGGTCCGCGCCGACCCGCAGCGTATGCGCGCCAAGATCGCGCTGGAGCCGGTGGGTGGTTTGCCACGTCTCCTCCAGATCGTCGAACACGAAGCCGGGGTGGCCAACCACCCCCGCCACCAGCCCCGAAGGATCGCGCAGCACCACCTGCGGCCCCGGCGCGCCCACCGGCTCGCCAAAATCCCAGCGGAAGCGGCTGAACTGCACCGCGCCGTCATAACTCCACACCGCCCCGGCATAGCTGGCGGTCGCGGCGACCAAAGTTGAGAAGCGGTCCTGACGCGATCCCGCCGAGGGGAAGGTGTTGTTGCCCCCGCCCAGCCCGCCGCCGGGGCGGTCCACCGTGACACGCCCGATATTGACCCGCGCGCCCAGCGTCCAGTCGTCTGTCAGCCGGTGATCGAGCCGCAGCGATCCGAGGTGGAATTCGTTGTTGCCGGTGACCGTGTCGACGATCCCCAGCGCCGGCGCGTCAACCACCTGGGTGTTGCGATCGCGGGTGTATTCATAGTTCGCGTAAAAGAAGGTGCGGTCGCGGGTGATCGGTCCACCAACGGCGAAACCGCCCTGATAGCGCTCAAAGCTCTCGCCCACCGCGTTGCCCGTCAGGTCACGGCGCGGGAAGGGGGAGCGCGCATCCAGAGGACGACCGGGGCGGATCAGGCCATAGACCTCGCCGGTCAGATCATTGCTGCCCGAGGGGGTGGTGTAATTGACAATCCCATTGGCCGTGCGCCCATAGGCGGCGGAATAGGAGTTCGCCAACACGGTCACCTCGCGGGTGAAGCCCAGCGGAACCGGAAACTTGATCCCGCCGAGGAAATTCTCGTTATTGTCGAGGCCGTCGATCAGGTAATTGGTATCGAGCCCGTTCGCGCCATTGATCGAGATCGAAGGCGCCTCGGAGAAAAACCCGGTCGACGGAACGACGTTGGGCAAACGGATAAGCGAGCCGATCACGTCGCGTCCTTCGATCGGCAGGGCGACCAGCTGCTCACGCGCCAAGGATGCGGAAATCTCGGCATTGGCGGTGTTGAGCCCGGTGATCGCGCGCGCGGCTGTCACTGTGATCGCGGCGCTTTCCGGCGCGGCGAGTTGCAGGATCACGCTGCGGGCAAAATTGGCGCGCAGTTCAACCGGCTGAGCGGCAAGGCCGGCATATTGATCCGAAGTCGGCACCGACACGAGATATTCGCCCGCCGTAGTCAACCCGTCAACCGCGACGCGCCCACGTGCATCGGTGCGCAGCCGCCGTTCAAAACCGATCGCCCGGTTGGCGATCACCACCTCGGCATCGGCAACGGGCGAGCCGCTTGCATCGACCACCGCAATCTCGATCCCGGCCTGCTGCGCGAGCACCGGTGAAGCCGTGACAACCGAAATGGCGCCGAGGGCGGTTGCCCCGACGGTTGCCCGAAGGATGGTCGGAATCATAAGGGTCCCCTCTTGTGTGTTGGCACTCTGGCAGATGTTGCTGCGGAGTTTCGTCCGGGGCTTTTCAGAAGTTACGGCAGAGGCGATTTTCCAACCGGCAACCCCTGACAATTCCGGTTCTGACAAAAAACGGGCTCGCGATCTGACCCGAGCCATGCCTCGTAACGAGCCCCTTTCAGCGCCCGCTATGGACACCTGAAGAATGTCTTTCGGCCTGACGATTGCAAATGCTGCGTCGCACGTGACCACATGCGGGCTTCGTCTGCGCTTTCGTCGCTAATTCACGAACCGCCGATTTCGGCGAAATCAGTCGTTCCGGTAAGCGGTGCCGATTGGTAGTTTTGTACCAAAATCGGCCATCGATACTTGTTGAGCATGCATTTCCGCTGTCCGGCGATTGTTAGGCATTCCAATATTTCGGCGCACAGCAGCGTATCGGGGTCTGAATTCAAATCGCAATTACCACCCGGCTCTGGCCACGCAGTACGATCCTCAACCTATCTCGTTTCCCATCCCAATGTGTCAGGCGGCGACAATTGCCAAAGTATCACAACTCCAGTCCCCGACTCCGGCTCCGCCCGAGCGTCCAGTCGATGCCCCCGCCGGACATGGCGATGCCGTCAATCTGTTGGCCAAGACGTTTTCCGAGCGTGTCATTCCACGGCACGAGCTGGAAGCCGAGGCCGTTATCGATCATGGCGAACCGCCCACTGGCAAGCTGCGCTTGACCGACAAGCTTGCCGTAAACCCGGTCACCAGTTCCGGTGGGCTGCCAGTTGAGCCCGCGTTCGGCGGCAAACTTTCTGCCCGCCCGGTCGACCTCGGCCCGCTCTAGCTGCGCGATCAGGTCACTGGGTGCGCGGAACTTGCCGCCGCCAAGATCGTGAACATAGCCCATGTCGGCAAGGGCCTGTTTGCGTGCTTCCCATGCGTTGCGGACATCGCCGCCAAACCCTGTTTGCGGTGTGGCGTCGCGCCCGCCATCCAGCATGGTCCGGTCAAGCCAGGTTGCACCTTCATGGCGAACCTGCCGATCGAGGGGCAGGTGCGACAGTTCGTCAATACGCGGGCCTTTCCCGAACCGCTGCCGGTCATAGGCAAGGCCGCGTTTGGGCAGGTCGGCTGGAACGCTCCAGCGTTCGGCGTCAAGGCGTTGGACGATCCCCGCTCGGCGCAAGGCTTCGAGCCTGCGGACGTGCGACTGGACATGCCGCTCGTGGTCGATGCGGGGCATGGCCTCGCGCACCGACTCCAGATGGGCCGATGGCCGATAAATGCCATTTGCGTCGGTCTGCTGCAGGATGTTCTCATCTGCGATGCGCGCAATGCTCGGTGGCGGATTGACCGCCACGATACTGCCGCGACTGATGTCCTCCGCCTTGGACGCTGGAACCTCAAGGTAATGAATGCGGCCGTCCATCCCGTCGATGGTGAGGCCCATTCGCTCGCCCAGCTCGTCGCTGCCCAGTGCTTTGGCGACGACGCGCCCATCGATCCGTTCGGTCGGTGCGGCCTGGTGGATGGAATAGCCTGCAAGAACTCGCTGTTCGGCCAGTCCTTCGCGGTCCAGCGCCTGATGCATCGTTTTGATGATGTCGCCGCGCGTGCCCAGTTCGCGCAGCACTGGTTCGGCTCGGGGTGAAATGGTCCACACCCCCGGTGTGTGCTCGGTCGCCAGCCCCATCCGCTCCAGCTTGCGGGCACGATCAATCATCAAGGCTCGGTTCTGGCGCATGGTCAGCGCCATGTCCTTGTCGGGGCGAAGATCGGCAAACTCGCTCCCTGCGGCCTGCTCGGCAATCAGCATCCGGTCGAGCCGGGTGAACCGGTCAGCATCCACCTCGCGCTCAAGTTGGCGACTGACCTCCTGTTCGGTCTGGCGGCCCAATTCCAGTGTGACGATCTCGCTCGCCCGTTCGCGGATGCCATGGGCGATATAGTCCCCGGCGATGTCGAGCCGCTTGCTGTCATCGGTAATGCCGCGCACCAGAATATGGGTATGCGGATGGCCGGTGTTGTGGTGATCGACCGCGATCCAGTCGAGCTTCGTGCCAAGGTCGGCTTCCATCTGCGCCATCAGGTCACGCGTGGTCTGGCGAAGGTCCGATAGCTCGACGCCGTCCTCTGCCGACACAATGAATCGGAACTGGTGACGATCCTCGCGACCCCGGTCGAGAAAGGCCGAACCATCCGCCACATCATGGTCCGCCGAATAGACCTGGCCCTTCTCTCCGTCGCGGGTGACGCCGTCGCGCTCCAGATAGCGCAGATGCGCATCCACTGCCTTGGCGCTCACGAACTGCCGCCCACGTGTTCCCCCGCGCTGCGGGTTGAGCTTCACTATCCGCGCCTTCACCGCCACGCGGCGCGCGCGGGTGCGCACACCGCTCGCGTCCCGGCTCCACCCGTTCCGGCCCTTCAATCCGGCAGCAACCTTCGCTCCCCGGCCTCGCGCATTGCACCGCCCGCTTGCCTTCCTCGTTCCGGATAATTGGCTGGGGTTCCCGCCTGCCCTGCGGATCGCGAGACTGACCTGCGCCGTGAAGCTCTTCGGGCGATGGCGCACAGGGCGCGGGTGGGCCACCCGGGCCACGCCTGCGCCGCGATCGCGAACGCTGCCGGGACGTATCTGAAAGCTGTCGTCATCACCTGTCATGGGACCACGATTGGGAGTCGGAATCAGCTGCGCAAGACCGCAAATCGGGGCATAGCAGCGTAGCGTGCAACGGCTTGCCAGCGGCGGCAAACGGCGGGTCGTCAGGAACCGGCCAAACCGAGCGCCACCCGTTCTTGCATTGATAAGAAATGGAAAATTGGCACGAGCGCCACCCGGCCACTTTGCCAAATCAGTCGCGGAGCGACCAAAAACAATGTGCAGACAAATACTTAGGGGCCATGCCCCCGCAGCGAGAAATCTCGCTTTATCTTGCCGTCATCTTTTCTATTCTGATCAGGTACTTGCGAACCCTTGAACTCATCGCAAAACCTCTCGAGATCGCGTTCATTTGGTCTGCAATCACACACAATCCCCGCTGCATCCGCAAGACCAGAATTTTGTCTGCCAAGTGCAGCCATTCCGCAACGCCGCAATCGCAGAATGCGCGGCGCGGCCGCTCCATGATTGCCCCCACCCTGCCACAACGCCACACGCCGAAGAATGAGCAATGAACTCTCCGAGCGCATTCTTGCTGCACTTGCCCGCGCGCCTGACTGGCTGCGCCGTGACCTGTCGAGCAAGGATGATGCGAACCGTCAGCGTGCAGAGGAAGCGCTCTCAGCCATGATTGCAAGCGCGCTCAGCGAATACGGGGAGAGCTGAATTCAACGCAGAATGTCAGCTATCGGGTCGCACCGATCCTGCGCCTAATGACCGGAGTGGGGTTGATTCCAAAATGGGAGGTTCGGAGCTAAGGCTCGCGAACGATGCGCCACTGCTCAACCGACTGGCAGATTGCAGCGCCGTAAAAGGTGGGCATGCTTCGACTCATGGACGGGAATTCTCGGTTAAATCACAGGACGCGGCCCACGTGGATGGCAAGGGTGCAGCCAACTGTGTCAATCGGCGTTCAATCGGGACCCCCTATCGGCGCGCAAAAGGGACCCCCTT
>OFDN01001656.1_pt1 | contig 14040 bp, 15 predicted proteins | sample 1520971 | NCBI WGS metagenome assembly OFDN01 (sample SAMEA94257418, study PRJEB24077) | hot springs metagenome | biome: Aquatic biome; feature: Geographical feature; material: Water | place: India | collected 2012-06-12 | depth 5 m
ATGGGCTTCGACAAACATCTGTCGGCCCTGGTCGCCGAGGTGGATGACCACCTCGGCGACCGCGCCCGTTGGAGCGGGGTGGAGGGCGAGGTGCGCATCCATCCTTTCGACGGGGACGAGACGGCGCGCCTGGGCGCGACCGAAATATTCATTACGGGGCGGATGATCCAGGTGCATCGGCGCTGGGTCGCGGATCCGCGCCCAAACGACATCATCGAGCGGCTGGATGACGACGGCGTCACGGTCGAGACGCTGAGAGTGACGGCTGAGCCCGAAATCGACGGCGACGGCTATTGGCGCTGCGTCGTGACGGGCGCCTAGGGTCGAGGGTCTGACATGCGGCATTCGGTCGGGGGGCGGGAGAGCCTGGACGGGCTGGAGCGCGGGCTGGAGGATGAGATCGCCGGTTTCGTGACCAAGGCGATCCGCGAGGGGGCGGACGAGGTCAAACAGGACTGGCGCGACCAGATCATGGATGCGGGCCTGGGGCAGAGGCTGGCCAACACCATTCGAACCGAGATTTATCCTCGCGCCCAGAACAGCCTGGACGCCGCCGGCCTGATCTCGACGAAGGCGCCCAAGATCATCGATTCCTATGCGCGGGGCGCGACGATCCGCCCGGCGAACGGCGGGCGCTATCTGTGGATCCCGACCGACGAGGTCCCGAAGATGCGGAACGGGCGGGCGCTGGACCCGCGCGAGGTCGAGGCCCGTTTCGGCAAGCGCTTCGTGATCATCAATCCGCAGGACTGGCGGATGCGGACGTCCAGCACCGCGGTGAAGCGGGGCGTGGCCTATGCCGGGTTCACCGGTCTGGCGATCCGAAGGGCCTCGGGCCGCTGGCGCACCGCGACGCGGAATCAGATGACGCCGGGCCACCGGTCCTACCGCGAAACCACCCGCCAGTTCGTGATCATGTTCACCCTGGTGCCGATGGTGAAGGTCAGCAAGCGGCTGGACCTGGACGCCATCGCCGCCGCCGCCGACGCCCGGTTCGACGGGCTGCTGAGCAAGCACTGGAGATAGGATGGCCAGTCGGCGCGAGGAGGTCGTTCAGGCCGTGCTGCAGCTGGTGCGGGACGCCCTGCCGAATGCGGAGGTGGAGCGCGACGCGCCCTGGCCCCAGAGGGCCCAGCCCGGCGGGCTGGTGATCGTTCGCGACGGCGATCCCGGCCCGGCGGAAGAGTGTTTCTCGCCCCGCAGCTACACCTATCGCCATGAGATCGAGGTGGAGGTCTTCGGCCCGGAGGGCGCGGCGGACCGCCACGAGGTTCTGGACTCCATGCTGGTCGCCCTGGGCGTCGCCGTCGCGGCCGATCCGAGCCTGGGCGGCCTGTGCGACTGGTTCGAAGTGGCCGGCGCGCCGTCGCCCGACGATGTGACGACCCAGAACGGTCAACCGGTGCGGGCCGCAACCGTGGCCCTGACGGCTGAATATACGACGACGAACCCTCTCGCCTGAGAGCTTCCGCTGAGACTTTCCGCCTGAGATCGGCCGCCTGAGACTTCGCGTCTGAGGCGGCGGTCGGGCGACCCCCTTCACATGGAGAACTGACATGGCGCGCGCACGCGGCTCCAACGCCCTCATGGCCCTGGGCCTTGAGGCTTCTTACGGCTCGGCCGCCTCGGTCGAGACCTGGTTTCAGATGCCGTTCGTCAGCGCCAATCTGGGCGACGAACAGGGTCTGGTCGAAAGCGACGTTCTGGGCCAGGGGCGCAACGCCCAGCAGCCGGGCCGGGACGCGGTCAACAACGCCGGCGACGTGGTCACGCCCCTGTGCGCTCGGAATGTCGGCCTGATGCTGACCCTGCTGCTGGGCGCGCCGACCACGACCCAGGGGCTGGCGGCGCAAGGGTCGATCAGCTTTTCGGCCCAGCCGGCGAACAACGCCACGATCACCCTCGCGGGCCAGGCCTTCACCTTCGTTTCCGGCACGCCGACGACGAACCAGATCAAGATCGGCCCCACCCTGGCCCAGACGGTCGCGAACGCCGTTCGCGTGCTGAACACCAGCGCGGTGACGGCGGTCGCCGCCGCCACCTATTGGGGCGACGCGGACGGCAAGACGATCCGCATCGCCCATGACGCCCTGGGCGTGTCGGGCAACAGTTTCGCCCTGGCGGCCGGATCCTCGCCTGCGTCAAACGCCGTCGTCTCCGGATCGACGCTGGCGGGCGGGGCGGCCAGCGGCGGCTATCGCCACGTCTGGACTTCGGGCGGCCTGACCCTGCCCAGCGCCTCGGCCGAAATCGGCATGCCCGAGGTGCCCAGCTTCTCGACCAACTATGGGCTGAAGGCCAACACCCTGGGTCTGCCCCTGCAGCGCAGTGGCAATCTGAACGCCACTTGGGGACTGATCGGCCAAGGCGAGACGCCGGTCTCGGCGACGACGGCGACGGAGGACGTTCAGACCCTGGGCTTGCGCAAGTTCAGCAGCTTCTCGGGCGTTGCGCGCCGCAACGGCGCGGCCTTCGGCGCGGATCTGGTGTCCGGCCAGTTCAACTATTCCAATGGGCTGGAAGCGGTGCCGACGGTCGGGCGCGGCGACGGCCGGGTGGGGGGCGTCGACGAAGGCATGGTCAGCGTCAGCGGAACCCTGGGCATCCGCTATTCCAGCACCGAAATGCAGACCCAGGCGGAGAACGGCGAGGCCTGCGAACTGACCTTCGCCTGGGCCATCCCGGCGACCCTGTTCGCGCTGCGGGCGACGGTGGCCAATGTCTATCTGCCGAAGGTCAAGCGGCCGGTCACCGGCCCCGGCGCGGTCCAGGCCGACTATAACTGGCAAGGGGCGGGCGCCGTGACCTTCGTCCTGGACAACGACGTCGCCGAATACGTCGTGCCGGAGCCCGCCTGATGCTGAGGCTCGAACATCCCCGCGCGCCCGAGTGGATCGACCTGGCGCCGGGCGTCCGGGGCCGTTTCCGCTATGGACCTTCCGAAGCCCTCGTCTTCGCGCGCCGCTTCATGCGCCAGGCATTGGAGGCTGATGATCGAACCGATCCCCACTTCGCTTTCGTCGTGGGCTGCACGGTCTGGGGATTGTTGGAGTGGGACGGGGTTGGGGCGCCGGCGCCGGTCCCGCCCGACGACGTCCTGAACGGCCCTGCCGAGGCTTTGGCGGCCTGGCGGGACGCCAATCCACCGCCGGAGGGTAATGCGCCCGTCACCGCCGACTACATCGCCGCCCTGCTGCGGCACAATCCGGCGATCTATGCAGAAGTCGATGATCGTTACGTCACGTCGATCTTCCTGGCGGGTGAGGAAAAAAAAGGATCAGGGCCCTCGCCGAATGGCATTTCGGCGGAGGCCCCGCCTTCTGCGACGCCTGCGGCGACTGCGCCGAATGCCCCTATCGCGAGCACGAGCCCCGCACCGAAGCGGGCCAGGCGGTCTGGCGCATCGTTCAAAGCTGCGCCGGCCAGCTGAGGGTCGGGATGAACGGGGTGATCGGGCTGGATTACCCAGCCTGGATCGCCTTCGCCCAGCTCACGCCGCTGCCGGCGGGGGCGGCGGACCTGTTGTCGGCCTGTCTGCCTGAAGTTGAGGTCGAGGTCCTGAAGGGCTTCAGAAGGGATGACGAGGAATGAGCACCCGCAACGTCGGGGTCCGCATCCAGGTAGACGGCAGGACAGAGGTCATGCGTGCCGTCAAAGAACTGGGCGATGGGCTACAGTCTGCTTATGGGCGGGGGGAGAAGGCCGCCGCTGCGGCCACGGCCGCCGCTGAAACCCATGCGCGCAAGCTGAAGTCTCAGACTGCCGAGATGACGGCGATGCAGCGGCAGATTGAGGCTCTTGCCGGATCATCGACCCGTCTGTCGCTTCAGGATCAGGGTGGCCTGCCGTCAGACCGCCGCGCCAAACAGTCGGCGATGATCTTCATTGCTCAGGACAAGGCTTACACGGAGCGTGCCGAAAAGCTGCGTGACGTCCTAGATCCTGTGGCAGCGGCGCAGAACAAGCTGAACCACGAGCTGCGCGAGTATCAGACCCTGGCCAACGCCGGTAAGATCACGACCGGCGAACTGGCCCAGCTGCAGGCGCAGGCCAAGACCCGGTTCGACGAGACGGCGGCGGCCATCAAGCGGAACGAGCAGGGCCTGACCCGGCTGGCCTTGGCTTCGCGGCTGAACCTGGGTCGCCAGGGCGCCGACGTCCTGGTGACGGCGGCCATGGGGATGAACCCGGCCATGATCGCGCTGCAGCAGGGGCCGCAGATCCTGGACGCCCTGGCGACCAGCGGGATCAAGGCGCGGGGTTCGCTCGTTCTGCTGGGCGGCGCCCTCGCGGCTGCGGGGGCGGCGGCCGCGACGGCGGTTGCGGCCTGGTCTGAAGGCGAAAAGGCGGCGGGTCGGTTGGAAAGCGCCGCCAGCGGTCTGGGCCGGGCGTCCGGCGTCACGGCGGCGCAGTTGGCCCGTGTCGCTGACGCCAACAATGAAGCCGGGCGCGTGACGGTCGGCGCGGCCGAAGACATGGCTGCCGCCTATGTCCGCCTGGCGGGCACGAACGAAGCCGAAATCGGCCGGATGATCAGCCTGACGCGCGGTTTCGCTGAGCTGACGGGCGTGGACGCCAAACAGGCCGTCGAGGCGCTGACTAAGGCGGTCGGTGATCCGTTGAAGACGGCGACGGACCTGACGCGCTCCTCTCTGGGTCTGTTCACTCAGGCCGAGTTGGACAATATCGAGGCCTTGCAGGAATCCGGCGACCTGCTGGCGGCGCGAGGCGCGCTGCTGGACGGCCTGAAGGGCGCGATCGACAGCCATGTCCGTGACGCGGGCGCCATTGAAAGCGCCTGGGACGCGGTGGCCCTGTCGATCAAGGGCGCCTGGGAGTGGCTGGGTCGCTATCTCTATCGGGATGAGTCGGAGCGTCTTCAGGACGTGATCGACCGGCGTCGCGACATCGAGCAGGGGCAGAGGGCCAACGGCCGTCCGTTGGATGCCCGCACCCAGGGCATCTACGATACGCTGGGCCGCGAGGGCCGGGCGATCCTGGACGCCCGCGAGACTCGCGCCCGCGAGGCCGAGCGCGCCGCCGCCAACCAGCGCGCCCAACTGGATGAGGATCGGCGCGAGCGAAGCCAGACTCGTCGAAGCAGCGGGGCAGGGCCTTCTTCCAGCGGCCGAGATGAATCGGCGGCCCAAGCGCGGCGCGACGCGGCGGAGGCGGATCGGGTCATGGCGGATCTGGCGAAAGAGGAAGTGAACGTCCGTCGCGATCGTCTGAACCGCTGGCTGGAGGGCGGCCCCTCGCCTGAAACCCGCGCCACGCTGGAGCGGGAACTCTATCGGATCGACGTCGAGGCCAGGGACGCGGCCCTGGCGGCCCAGGAAGCCACCTTGGAAAAGGCGGGCCGCCTCGATGAAGAGGCTCGGCTGGCGCTGGACCGGCTGCGTTCGGCCTATGCCGAAACCGACGCGGCTAAGGACGCGGAGATCGCCACGCGCGAGCGAGCCGATCTGGAGCGACAGCGCCGCGAGGCCGCGCAAAAGGTGCTGGATCGCGAGGTCGCGGCTCTGACACGACAGGCCGACTTGGCGCGCCTGCGCGGCGACCGTGCGGCCTATGACACGGCGGACCGCGCCGTAAGGGTTGCGGAAGAGCGTCAGCGGCTGATGGGCGATCCGAACTTCAAGGGCGGCGCCTTGGCGGCGCAGGCTCTGGCTGAAGCCAAGGTGGCGGAAGAAATCCGGGCGCAGACGGTCGGCGCGTTTCGCGAGGGGCTCGGCGATTTCATCGACGATTTTCGTCGCAGCGGCAGTCTGCGCGAGGCCGTGGTGGAGCAGCTGTTCGACGCCGGCGAACGTTGGCTGGATCGGCTGTTCGACCGGATGAGCAAGGTGGACTGGTCGCAGTTCTTCAAGGGCGGATCGGACGGCGAGGGCGGCAGCAACCTCATCGCCAAGGGGCTGAACTTCCTGTTCGGTCGCCAGAACGCCCATGGCACGGACTTCTGGACCGGGGGGCCGACCTGGGTCGGAGAGCGGGGGCCGGAGCTGCTGGACCTGCCGCGCGGATCGCGGGTGATCGAAAACGCGCGGTCCCTGGACATGATGCGCCGGGCGGCGAGCGGCGCCGGATCGGCGGCGGGGGCGGCGCCGGTGAGCCTGGTCTATGCGCCGGCCCACACGATCAGCGGGGTCGATACGGCTCGGATCGAAGAGATCCTGCGCCAGGACCGCGAAGAGTTCCGGTCCAAGGTGGTGTCCGTGGTCAAGGACGCCTCGGCCCGTTTCGAACTGGCGGAGTAGGCGGCGATGGCCCTGGTCTTTCCGCGCGCCATGCCCCTGGTCGGGCCGTCCAGCCAGTATTTCGAGATCGAACGGTTCGACGCCCTGTCGCCGACCTCGGACGGACGGGTGGACGGGGTGACGATGGGTGCGCCCCGCTGGACGGCGCGCTGGACGCTGAGCGAAAAACTGATGCTGGCCCAGTCGGACGAATGGCGGGCCTTCGTCGACAGCCTGAGGGGCGCGCAGCGGACCTTTCTGGCGCGGGATTACGACCGGCCCTATCCGCGTTCCACGCCGAACGGTTTCGGCGGGCTGAGCCGGGCGGGCGGCGGCGCCTTCGACGGCTCGGCCGCCAGCTGGTCCGTCAACGCCGATCGGGACACGCCGACCTTGAGCGGCCTGTCTGCGGGCCTGGTTCTGAGCCCGACCGACTATGTGATGTGGCGCTGGACGTCCGGAGGAATCCAGCGGCGATCGCTGCACCGGGTGATCGAGCCCGCCGCCGCCACCGGATCGGGCGTCGTCGCCGTCGCCGTCGAACCGCCCCTGCCGACCCTGATCCCCAGCGACGCCGTCGCCGACCTGAACCGGCCCGAATGCGTGATGAAGCTGGACGTCAGCCAGACCAAGCTGGGCGAACGGACCCGCGCCGGCCGCGTCGGCGGGGTGATCGCGGGCGTGCAGGATCTGCGCGCCTGAAGGCGTGCGAACGCCGTTCGCATCGGAGGCTCCATGAAGATCTACAGTGCGGAGGCCGTCGCCGAGATCGAGGCGGGGACGGCCCTGGTTTCGGGCGCGGCCTGGTTCGGCGGCGATGATCCGATCGGCCTTTGGAGCGGCGACGGTCCCCTGGCCTTTTCGGTCAACGGCGTGAGCCGGGCCTTCATCGGCATCGGCGAACGCGCCCTGGCGGGGGTGGCGGCCGGGGCGCTGGGCGGCGCCGAACAGGGGATCAGCCTGACGCTGTCCGGCATCGATGCGGATGTGGCCGGGCAGCTGGACCTGGACAGTCTGCGCGGCCTGCCGGTCATTCTGTGGCGGCTGGTGTTCAACAGCACGGGGGCGCGTCTGCTGGACGCAAGGGTGCACCTGAGAGGCCGAGTGGACACCGCCCCGCTGGAGGATCAGATCGGCGGCGCATCGACGCTGACGATCAATATCGAGGGCGCCGCGCGCGGACAGGGTCGCCGTTCGGAACGGATGCGGACCGATGCGGACCAGCGGCTGATCAGCGCGACCGACACCGGGCTGAGCCGCGTCTCCTACGCCGGCGAAAAGACCATCTACGCCGGCGGCAAGCCGCCGGAGCGGGCGGGAACGGCCCTGGGCGGCGTCAGCGCCGGCCAGGCCGCCGCCCTGTCGCTGATGACCAAGGGGGTGTTCCGTGTCGCGTGATCCGCATGCCCTGATCGCGTTTCTGGAGGCGCGCGCCGACTGGACCTTCGGCTATGGGGCGGAGCCCCGGACGCATGACTGCGCCCGCTTCTTCTCGGCCGGCGTCGCGGCCGTCACCGGGGTGGCGCCGCTGGATCGGTTCGCCGGGCGCTGGACGACGGAACTGGGGGCGGCGCGGGTGCTGCGGCGGGCCGGCGGACTGGACGCGGCGGTCAGCCGCATCATGACCGAAATCCCGATCACCCTGGCCCAGCGCGGCGACGGCGGGCTGACGTCCGGCGACGCCCTGGTCCTGATCGAAGGCGAGACGGTCGTGGGCCTGAGCGAGCGGGGCTATTACCGCCTGCCGCGCCACGCCCTGCTGAAGGCCTGGACCATCGCCTGATGTCCAAGGTCGCCAAGTGGATTTTCCCCGCCGCCGGCGGCAAGGACGGCATCGTCGGCACGGCCAAGGCGGTGGTCGGCTTCATGACCGGCAACGCCGGCTTGGTCATGGACGGTTTTCGCCAGGTGGCGGGCATGGGCCGCAAGGGCGACGCCCAGGCCCGGCAGGCCAGCATTCTGACGCTCACGCTGGGGGAGACGCCGCGTGAAGCGGTGCTGGGCCGGGTCTGCACGGCCGGGTCGTTGGTCGACGTCTTCAACTTCGGCGGACAGTACGGCACGGACAAGGTCACGCGCTGCGTCGCCCTGGCGGACCACGCCATCGACGGGATCGAGGGTTTCTACGTCAATGAGGTCTATTACCCCTGGGTCGGGGAAGGGCAGCAGGCGGCGTTCAGCAACAAGCTGAGCTTTCACTTCCGCAACGCTTCGCCCGACGGCTATGAGCCGCCGCTGCACGTGCAGCAGAACGGCGGCTGGACCGCGACCGACCGCCTGTGCGGCGTCACCCACATCTGGATCGACTGGTATGTGGACGACAAGATCTGGCCCCAGGGGCATCCGGAGCTCCGGTTCGTGCTGCGGGGCCTGCGCGTCTATGATCCCCGTTTCGACCCCCAGTTCGGCTATACGGGGCCCAACCCCCAGACGTGGGCGGATCGGTCCAGCCACCGGTTCAGCCGAAACGCCAAACTGCTGCGCTACGCCTATACGCGCGGGATCTTCGCCGAAGGCCACCACGGCGATCCGGCATATCTGCTGATCGGGCGTGGGTTGAGCGAGGAAGAGGCGCCGGCCGACCGGGTGATCGCCGACGCCAATCTGTGCGACGAACTGGTGGACGGGGTGGCCCGATACTGCGCCGACGGCGTGATCTCGGCGTCCCAGCCCTTCATCGAGGTGGACGGCATGTTCGCCGCCGCCATGGCCGGGCAGATCGTCCAGCGCGAGGGCACGGTGGACGTGGAGGCGGGGCAGGCCAAGGCCGTCGTCGCCACCATAACCGACGCGGACCTGGTGACGGGGGAGAAGGTCGGCTTCTCGCGCTTCCTGGGCGACCAGGACGGCGGGCGGCTGAACACCTTCATCGGCCGCTACATCGAGCCCCTGCTGGGGTGGAAGGATCACAGCGCGCCGGTCCTGCGCGATCTGAACGACATACAGGCGGACGGCGGGCCGCGCGAGACGACCCTGCCCTTGGCGCTGGTGACCGAGGTCAAGCAGTCGCTGCGGGTGACCGAGATCGCCCGTCGTCTGGCCCGGCTGGAGCGGCGCGGCAACATCGTCCTGCCGCCCCGGTTCGCGGGGTTGGAAGAAGGCGACTGGATCGCCTGGCAGAGCGCCCGCCGGCACAAGGGGGCGACGGTCCGTTACCGGATCGAAGCCTATCGCCAGCCCGAAAACTGGCGGCTGTATCTGACGTTGCGCGAGATCGCCTCCTCCGCCTATGGCGTGCCCGATCCTGTCGGGACCGTGGTGACGCCGCCGCCGGCGCCGACCCCGATCGACGCCCTGGCGCTGAGCGGCGTTACGGCCGAGGCGATCACCCTGCCGGGCGAGGACAGCGCCCTGCCGGCGGTTCGGCTGCGCTGGGACGCGCCGGTCGATGCGGCGGTTCTGGCTATCCGAGCTGAGGTCCGCCGGGTTGGAGAGACGGAAATCGCCTCGACCCGGACCGAGGCGGTCAATGACGGGATCATGGTGGCGACGAACGGGGTGGCGCCGAAGGCGTCGCTGGAGTGTCGCCTGGTTCCCATCGGCGATCCCTCGCGGCCCGTTCTGCCGTCGAACTGGATCACGGTCTCGACGTCCGGCGTCGTGGCGGGAGATCTGGGGCCGGGCAGTCCGGTCGTGAAGCGCATCGATGACATTGTGGTCGATGTGCAGGGGTTGATCGCCACCTATGGCCAGACCTCGGCGGCGGCCGTGAGCGCAGCGGCGGCGGATACGGCACGCGCCCTGGCTGAGGCCGCGAAACAGGGGGCAATCGACGCCAAGAACGAGAGCGCCGCCCAGGCCGTGGCCTCTCAGACCGCGCGTCAGGGCAGCGAGACGGCGGCGGCGGCCTCTCAGTCCTCGGCCCAGACCGCCAGCGCGAAGGCCGATGAGGCGGGGCAGAAGGCGTCGGCTGCCGAGGTGGCGCGGGCGGCGGCGGCGACCGAACGCGCTTTGGCGGAAGCGGCGCGCACGACGGCCGTGGGCGCCGCCGACACGGCGACTGGGGCCAGCGCCTCGGCGGGCGCATCGGCCGCCCTGTCCGCGCGCCTGGGCTTCGGTCAGGCGATGAACCTGAACCCGGTCTTTTCGCAAGGCTGGACCAATGGTCAACTGCCGCCGGGCTGGCAGGACTGGTTCGGCGCCGCCAACGGGGGCGACAACAAGCGGGCGGGCATAGAGAGCGACAACGGTCTGTTTCTGACGGTGGCCGGCGGCGGCTCGGCCGAGAGCGCGAACAGAGGCGTTTATCAGCCGTCCGGCGTTGGGGCGCTGGGCACGGTGCAGGGCGAAGGCTGGTATGTCCAGGAGCTGACGGTGCGCCTCGACAGCGGCTCGCTGATCGGCGCGGGCATGCACCTGCAGCATATCGACGGCGCCGGGAACATTATCGGTTCCACAAACATCAACTGCGCAGGCGACCAGACCGTGACCGGCGGCGCGGCCGGCGCCGGTGTGGTCGGGCAGGTCTATCGATACGCCGTCCTGATCAAGGCGACGGCCGGGACCAAGATCTTCGTGCCCTTCGCCATGGCCTTCTGGAACGGCTACTCCGCCGCCGCCGTGGCGAAGTCGGTCACCTTTACAAAATGCCTGGTCAGGCCCGCGACGGCCGGCGAGATCGAGACCGGCGTCGCGCGCAACGGTTACGGCACGATCCACGCCCGGATGACGAATGAGGAGATGGCGCGCGCCTCGGAGACGGCGGCCCTGTCCGTGCGGCAAGGCGTCCTTGAGGCCAAGGCCACGGTTCTGCCGAACCTGCTTCGGAACTCCGATTTCAGCCAGGGCATGCGGTACTGGACCTCCGGCGGCGGCGCCGCGCTGTGGGCCACTTTCTATGACGCGGCGTATGGCTCACTGGCCGGGGCTCTTGGCGGGATCGAGGGTCAAACCTACTTCCTGATTTCGGACCTGGTCCGCGTCTACGGCAACGCGACCTACACCCTCTCCTGGAACGGCGACGGCGGCGCGTCGCCGGGGTCGGTAGGATTCTACTGTTCGCAGTTCGACGTGAACGGAAACTACATCGCCGAGGGCGACGGCCTGGGGTTCACCAACTTCGCGGGCGTCGATTGGGTGACGCGGAAATCGACAACCTTCACCACGCGAAGCGACTGCGTCTATCTCAAGGTCGTCGTCGTCAAGCCCGGATACGCCAACGGCAATCCGCTGAACGCCTTCGTCAGCCGGATCATGCTGAACACGGGCTCGGTCGCCGCCGGTTGGACCGATGGCGCGACGGCGCGAGATCTGGCCGCCCGCGTCATCAGCAGCGAAGGGGCCCTGGCGACCGTTCAGGGGCGCCAGACGGCTTGGGCGCAGAAGCGCGTCATCGCAGGAAGCGCCGAGGCCTTCGCCGAAATGATGGCGTTGGATGACAACGGAAACGTCACCTCGGCCGTCAACCTGGGCGGCAAGCGGATCGGTGTGTGGAACCCGGTGGACGGGGGTTGGATCGAGGTCGTCAGCGTCGCGGACGGTCGCGCGAAGATCGACGGCGCCGTGGATATTAATGTCGGAACGAACGCGGTGACGATCCGCTCGGCCGCCACAGGGCCTCGGATAGAGATGACCGGCTCCAGACTGTCGATGTACGATGGTTAAGCGCAACGCAATCGGCCTGTTGAGCACCGGCGCCTGGGGGATCGACATCAGCCTGCCCGGCGTGGATGTCGATTCCGCCGCCCTCAATCAGATGGCCTTTTCGTCGCGCTGGGCCAACGGTTGCGTCATCCACCAGACCGGCATCTTGACCAGTGTTTTCGACGGCGGCGGCAAGACGGTTTCGTTTCCGGCCCTGCCCTATGTGCCCATGGTCTATCTGGTGGCCCGGCGGGACGACAACGGGACGATCCGATCGTCGGTTCAGTACATGAACCTGAACTACAACGATCTGCGGTTCATGTTTCACCCCTTCTGCCGAGTGACGGCCTCCAGCCTGTTCTTCGACGCCCAGCAGAACGGGCGGCTGCCGGGCATCAACTACGACTGCCGCTATGTGGTCTTCAAGACGCCTGGGGCTTGAGAGGGGGGAGCTTGAGTATGACGCGGCGACTCGTGATGGGCGATCTGGGGTCAGGGCAGTGGGCCGCCCGCATCAGCAAGCCGGGGGTGGACGCCCTGACCGGCGACCGCGCCCAGATGATGTTCGATTCCGATCTCGCCAGCACCCGCATCCTGATGGCCGGATCGGTGACCTCGTTCTTTTCTTCGTCCAACTCGCGGACACGGGTCGAGAACCAGACGGTGCAGCTGCCGGCCATCGACTATGAGCCGATCGTCTTCTGCGGCTTCATCAATCGGGTGTCGGACCAGGCGGGCAATGGAGTAGTCGATCCGCTGTCGGGGCAGAGGGTCGGGTCTCTGTGGTTCAGCGGCGTCACAAACGCCAATCCCAAGGACTATGCCGACTGGGCCTGGAACCCGTCGACCTATCAGCTGACGTTCAACGCCGAGTGCATCAACACCTGGTGGCCCTTCGCCCGTGCCGGCAGTCAGCCGATGATCTTTCGCTACATCGTCTTTTCGTCGCGGAGCAACTGAGGTGGTGGAGCGTATCAGGGTCGAGCCGGGCGTCTTTCGCATCAGCAAGCCGGGGGTGGACGTCGGCTCGGCCTCCGCGACCAGTCCGGACAACTTCATCCTGCATGAGGGCTATCAGAACCTCGGCGTCTTCATGACGGGGACGGCGACCCTGGCCGCCTACGCCGAGGACGGCAACGGCTCCTATAACGGGCAGACCATCCTCTATCCCTACGACCTGGGCTATATCCCACTGGTCATCGCCCATTGGTTGCTGCTGCCGGGCGAGGCTTTCGCCTCCTACGCCAACTCCGAAAGCTGGCGGTACATGGAGCCCGACGTCGAGACGACCGACCGGGGCTTCTATGTCTGGCCCATGCGCGACCGGCTGAGGTGCACTCGCTGGGGCAACTCAAGCCTTGGGGACGTGACGATCCGCTACACCGTTTTCTTCGCCAAGATGGGAGACGCCTGATGATCGTGGTCTATGACCAGCAGGGCCGCATCCAGTACACCGTCGACGACCCCTATCCGCCCGAACTGGAAGAGACCTATTCGGCGCTGGAGGCCGAGCAGGCGGATTTCAACTATCACGACGAGCCCCAGGCCGACGTCATCGGCTGCTATGTGGACATGGTTGGGCGGGTGGTCACGCCGCGCCCTGAGATGGATGTGGCGGTGACGGGCGCTACGCTTTCGAACCTGCCGGCAGGCGCAACGGTGGCGGTGGATTCGGTTTTTGTGGTCGAGGACGCCCCGTCTGCGGTGACGCTGGAGGCCGTCGACGCAGGCGCCTATTCCGTCCGGGTCTCCAAATGGCCCTACTTGGATTTCGAGACGACGATGGAGCTGACGCCATGAAGCTGATTGTCAGCAAGCGCACGGACCATCACTGGGCGCCGGTGCGCGCTGAACGCGACCGCCTGTTGGCCCTGACCGACGCCTATCTGACCGGCGACCGGCTGGATGAGACGCAGACGGAGACGCTGAAAACCTATCGCGCGAGGCTGCGGGATTTGCCGCAGAGCCAGGTATCGGCCGCCGATGTCGTCTGGCCCGACTTGCCGCCCTTCGTCAAAGAACCGCCAGGGCCATCGAGGGTGTGAGCCCGCCCTGACACATTTTCCGTCGATTGGAGACAGACCATGACCCCGACCAAAACTGATGAAGAACTGGCGACCGAGGCGCAAGCCGCTCTTGACCAGGCTGCAGCCATCAAGCGCGAGATCGCCGGCCGTCAACTGGCGAAGGTTCAGGCCTTCGCCGACGCCATAGCGGCGGG
>OFDN01001658.1_pt1 | contig 14017 bp, 12 predicted proteins | sample 1520971 | NCBI WGS metagenome assembly OFDN01 (sample SAMEA94257418, study PRJEB24077) | hot springs metagenome | biome: Aquatic biome; feature: Geographical feature; material: Water | place: India | collected 2012-06-12 | depth 5 m
GTGCAGCAATGGCAGGCGGGCGACGAGCGCAGCAACATCGGCTTCCTGGTGCCGGTGCAGGGCCTGGCCTTCGAGCTGGTGCTGCCGCCCGGGCCCAGCATGCTGCTGCTGCGCCTGCAGAGCACCGACCCCTCGGTGCTGCCCATCGAGCTGCTGCCGGCCGAGGCGGTGCTGCACCGCGAGCGCGTGGTCTCGCTCACGCAGGGCCTGCTCGCCGGGTTCCTGCTGGCGCTGATCACCAGCTACGGCCTGCTGTGGCTGGTGCTGCGCGAGCGCAGCTACTTCGACTACGTGGTGTACGTGGCCGGCTTCCTGGTGCTCAACCTGTGCCACACCGGTCTGGGCCAGGCCTGGCTGTGGCCCTCCTCGCCAGGCGTGGGCCGCTACGTGATCCTGGTGACGATGGTGGGCTTCTGCTGCATCGGCCTGATGTTCGCCCGCAACCTGCTGGACCTCGGGCGCCGCGCGCCGCAGGTGGACCGGCTGCTGCGGGCCGCGCAGCTGGCCGGTGCGGCCGGCATGCTGCTGTTCATCGTCACCGGCCAGCAGCTGGCGGCCTTGCGGCTGGCCTTCGGCTTCACCACGCTGTTCTCGGTGGGCATGCTGCTGCTGGGGCTGCTGGCGGTGCGCCGGCGCATCGCCGCCGGCCGCAGCTTCCTGGCGGCGGTGACCTTCAGCGCTGCCGGGGCCTTCGTCACCACCGCGGCGGTGCTGGGCTGGCTGCCCTTCAACCACTTCACCTACCACGCGGTGGCGCTGGGCGTGGTGATGGAGGCCACCATCTGGGCGCTGATGCTGGCCCTGCGGCTGCGCCGCCACCAGCGCGACAGCGTGCAGGCGCGCGACCTCGCGCGGCGGGATCCGCTCACCGGCCTGAACAACCGCCGCGGCTTCATCCAGCAGGCCCAGGTGCGCTGGCAGCAGGCCGCGGCCACGTCCGGGGTGCGGCTGTCGGTGGTGATGCTGGACCTGGACCACTTCAAGCAGGTGAACGACCGCCACGGCCATGCGGCCGGCGATTGCGCGCTGGTGGCGCTGTCGGCCCTGCTGGCGTCCTCCTGCCGGCTGGGCGACGTGCTGGCCCGCTGGGGCGGCGAGGAGTTCGTGCTGCTGCTGCCCGACACCGGCCTGGCCCATGCGCATGCGCTGGCCGAGCGCATGCGCCAGCGGGTGGAATCGCAGCCGGTGATGGCGGGCAGCGTGGCCCTGCGGCTGACGGCCAGCTTTGGCGTGGCCGACTGCGAGCCGGCCCAGCCCGGCACGGACCTGGAAACCCTGCTGCGCACCGTGGACGAGCAGCTCTACGCCGCCAAGCGCGACGGCCGCAATTGCGTGGCACTGGCGTTGCCGGCCGGCGTGCGCCGGGGTGCGGCACCGGCCACCGTCACCAGCGCACCTTGACGCCGGTGACCATCGCACGCACCAGCCGCACGCGCTCGATGCGGCCCATCACCAGCGCGGCCGCGGCATGCAGGCCGGCCAGCACCATCAGCATGTCGGCCAGGACCTCATGCCATTCGGCCACGGTCTCGTCGCCCCAGAAGGCATCGGTGCCCTGCAACCAGCCGGTGAAGCCCAGCGCCAGCACCAGCGCCATCAGCGCCAGCATCATCAGCGCGCCCAGCGGGTTGTGGCCGGCATGCACCGGCGGGCGGCCTGCCCGCAAGTCGCGCAGGTGCTCGGCCAGCCGGCGCGGCGTGGGCCAGAAGCTGGCGAAGCGTGCATGGGTGCTGCCCACGAAGCCCCAGGCGATGCGCGCGATCACCAGGCCGGTGGCCAGGTAGCCGGCCCAGCGGTGGGCGGTCTCGCCTTCTTCCAGCACCCACAGGTTCAGCAGCACGCAGGCCACCAGCGACCAGTGGAAGCACCGCACGAAGCGGTCCCAGACCCGCACCGCGCCGGCAGCGTCGGGCGGCGACGGGTTCACTTGCTTTCCAGCACCGCGGCGGTCACCGGGTCGAAGTAGATCTCCACCTTCTTGCCGGCCTTGTCGTGGCCGTAGATCTCGTAGCACTGGCCCTTGGTCACCTTGAAGGTCTTGATGCGGTAGCCCTCGGCCTGCAGCTTGGCCTTGAAGTCGGCTTCTTTCATCCACTGCGCCTTCGGCGCCTGGCACGTGGGGCCGGCGGTGGCGTTGCCGCCCAGCAGCGGCAGGGCCAGGGCCAGCAGGGTGGAGGCGGTGAGCTTGAACATGGTGGGTGGCTCCTTGGAAGGCATCGGCGGCCGGAAATGGCCGCCGACGCATTGAAGCCGCCCTACCTGAAGGCCACCTTAAGCCGGCGGCCCCGGCGGCGCTACTGGGGGATGTTCACCGTGCTGCCGGCAAAGCCGATCGCATCGGCCGCCGCTGGCGTGGTGGCAATGGCCGGCAGGTTGGCCGCGGTCAGCGCCGGTGCTGCGCCGGGCAGGCCGCCGCGCGGCGTGGCACGCACCACCTGGCTGGGCGGCAGCTCGGTGCCGTTCTTCAGCTTGCCCCACATCGCATCCATCGCCGCGATGAAGTACACATGCAGCGGCACGAAGCGGTTGTCGAAGCCGGGGAAGGGCAGGAAGCCGTCGAAGTGCTGGGCGTTGGTCACCTCGATGTAGCGCAGCGGGCTGCCGGCGCCTTCGGTCAGCCGGTTGAAGGCCAGGTAGGCCCGCTCGGAGTGGTTGACCGGGATCAGCGCATCGCTGCGCCCGCCCACCATCAGCGTGGGCTTGCCGCGCAGGTTGCCGTTCAGCAGCACCTCGTTCACGCCGGCACGCACCGCCTGGCTCTGCGCCAGCGTGGGCGTGCTGCTGGCGGTGAGTGCAGCGCCGGTCACCACGTCGGTGCCCAGCGCCAGCGAGCGCAGGCACAGCGCGGAGTCGAGCGACAGGTCGGCCGTGCCGCTGGTGGGCGATACGCCGAACGACCACTGCCGCGCCCCGCCCACCGAGTTGTTGTAGACCACGCTGGCCGGCGAGCCGTTGGCGGTGCCGTTGCCCGCGGCATAGCTGGCGGCCTTGGTGTTGGCCGCCACGGGCACCACCTCGCCGGTGGTGGGGCTGGTGGCCGCCACGCTCAGGCCGCACACGTTGTCGGCCACCGAGAAGCGGCCGTAGGCGTTGGCATACATCATGGTGATGATGGCCGCGTTGCCCAGCCCATAGTGGGCGTTGTGCATCGTGTCGTGCTCGGCGGTGAAGCCGTAGGCCCGCAGGCGGGCCAGCGCGTCGGCCGCCTGTTCGGCGGTGGTGGCGCCGGTGAGCAGGCCGCGTGCGGCCAGTGCATTGCAGCGGTTGGCCGCCAGCGCGCGGAAGGCGGGCGAACCCATGGTGTTGTAGGTGGAGGCTTCGGCCAGCACCGCAGCCGGCGCCAGCGAGGCGCAGGGCTGGTACAGGTTGGCATGGGTGAAGTAGTCGAACAGCGGGCGGCCGAAGGTGGGCACCGCCACGCCGCCCACGCTGACGCCATAGCCGGTGGTGCTGGACGGCTGCGCGCTGGGCTCGCCGGCCACCACGCCGTCGATCAGGCCGTCGGTGTCCTGCTCGGCCGCGCGCAGTACCGCGGCACCGCCGTTGGACACCGAAGCGGCGATCACCAGCGTGTTGTCGCGGGTGAAGCGCACCTCCTTGCCGCTGCCGTCCCAGGCGGCGCGGCCGAACTGCTCGTTCAGCACGTACATCGCATAGCGACCGGCGGCCAGGGTGTCGTTGCCCCAGTCCTTCTCGGGGTTCTGCTGCGAATGCGCATGCTTGAGCGCCAGCCGGTTGGGGAAGGCGCTGTTGAAGGCGGCGCGCGCCGTGTCGCTGAGCGCGGCGGCGAAGTGCGACAACGCACCGGCCGCGCTGCGGCTGGCGCGGGTGCCGTCCACCTGGTGCACGCTGTCGTCGGTGGGGTCGTACAGGCCCATGCCCTTGCCGGCGTCGGTCAGCGCCACGGCGCAGCCGCGCTTGAGGCCCCATTCGGCCGCGGTGCCGATCGCGCCGTACACGCCGCGCGAGCCCGACGACGGCGCCAGCACCAGGCAGGGCGCCTCGGGGTTGAAGCTGGCGGGCACCTGCACCGCCACCACGGTGCGCTTGTTGCCGCTGCCGTCGTCCAGCGAGGCCACGTACTCGCGCCCCGGCACCATGCCGGCACCGAGGGTGTCGTTGCCGTTGGCATCGATGTTGGGCCCGTAGAAGCGGCCGTAGCCGCCGCTGGCGGTGAAGTCCACCAGGCCGCGGTAGTTGGAGTGCAGCGCATTGCGGCGCAGCTCGGCGGCGGTGGGCGCGGCGGGGTCGGCGTAGGCCGGGGCGGCCACCATCAGGCCGGCCTTGCCGAGGCCGCCGGTCAGCAGGTCCTGCGTGGCCGCGGTGCTGCCGGTGCCCGGCGTGGTGGCGGTGAAGTCGGTCACGCTGTGCTGCGTGAAGCCGGCGGGCAGCTTGTTCAGCTCGGGGCCGTCGTCGCTGCCGCAACCGGCCAGGCCGCCGATCAGGGTGACCGCCACGGCGGTGCCCAGGGTCTTGTTCATCGCTTGTCTCCTCGACTGCAGGTGCTGCTATGAGGCCGCAAGCGTAGGGATGCAGCATGCCTGCGCGACAGTTGGTGAAACTACGTTCGGGCAATCCCTGTTGTGCCGGCGTCCGGGGCGGTGCCCACGGCGGCGCGGTAGGCATGCCAGGTGGCATGGCCCACCACCGGGCCCACCACCAGCAGGCCCAGGAACCACGGCAGCAGCGCCAGGCCCACCAGCAGGGTGATGAGCGCGCCCCACCACAGCATCACGCCGGTCTGGGTGAGCACCAGCCGCAGGCTGGTGAGGCCGGCGGTGATGGCATCCACCTGGCGGTCCAGGATCATCGGGATGGCCACCACGCTGACCGCATAGATCAGGCCCGCGAACACCGCGCCCACGCCGCAATAGGTGACGATGAAGCCCAGGTTCTCCGGCTCCACCAGCTTGGCCAGCGAGCCCTGGAAGTCGGGCATGCCGTCGAAGCTCACCGCGAAGATCACCAGCGCCGCGCGGCCCCACAGCATCTCCAGCACCAGCAGCACGAAGCCGAAGATCGCCAGCGCGCCGGGCTTGGCCGTCCAGGCCAGCAGGGCATCGCCGAAGTCGGGCTGCTCGCCGCGCTCCAGCGCCTGGCTCACGCGGTACAGGCCCATGCACAGCAGCGGCCCCATCAGCAGGAAGCCGGCCGACAGCGCCAGCACATAGGCCGGCGCGGACTGGAAGACCTTCATCAGCGCCCAGCCCATGGCCACGAAGCAGCCGCCGAAGAACAGGCCGATGGCCGGCGCCCGCAGGAAGTCCTGCAGGCCGCGCAGCAGCCACTGCGGCGGGTCGGTCAAGCGCAGCGGATGCAGCGGTATCTCGAACGGGCTGCCGCCATGCGGCGCGGGGGAGGGAGCGGTGGGGTCGGGTGTCATCGGGCGGGGTGCGCAGGCAAGGCGTACATCCGCGCAACATAAGCGCAAGCGCGCGGCGGATTCCCCCAGACATTCCCTGGCGTGCGCAGCGCCGATACTCGGGCCGAGCCCGTTGCGAGACCTGCCATGACGATTGCTTCCCTGCCCGCTGTCGTACCCGACGACGTGATCCGCTTCTGGCGTGAAGCCGGCGCCGACCGCTGGTTCGCCAAGAACGATGCCTTCGACCAGCAGTTCCGCGAGCGCTTCACCGAGGCGCACTTCGCCGCCGCGCGCCGCGAGCTGGACGCCTGGGCCGACACGCCGCAAGGCGCGCTGGCGCTGATGCTGCTGCTGGACCAGTTCCCGCGCAACTGCTTCCGCGGCAGCGCCCACATGTATGCCACCGACCCGCTGGCCCGCCACTTCGTGCGCGGGCTGCTGGAGCGCAGCTTCGACCACCACATCGAGCCAGAGCTGCGGGTGTTCTGCTACCTGCCGCTGATGCACTCCGAGCACATGCCCGACCAGCGCCAGTCGCTGGACCTCAACCGCGCGCTCGGCGACCCCTATGCGCGCCATGGCCAGGGCCACCACGACATCGTGCAGCGCTTCGGCCGCTTCCCGCACCGCAACCGGCTGCTGGGCCGCGAGAGCACGCCGGAAGAGCTGGCCTTCCTGGCCGATGGCGGCTTCAAGGGCTGAGCTGCCCATGCAGCCGCTGATCGAACTGCTGGCCGACGCCCGCATGCAGGGCCGCGTGCTCGATACGCTGCCCGCCGGCGCGCTGCCGGCCAACGAGGCCCAGGCCTGCGACCTGCAGCATGCGCTGCTGGCGCGGCTGGGCCAGGGCGTGGGCGGCTGGAAGGTGGGTGCCAAGGCGCATGACGGCCCCATCGCCGGGGCGCCGCTGCCGGCGGATGCGGTGCACCACGGGGCGGCGGTGCTGCCGCTGCGCGACGGCTGCGTGCCGGGCGGCCGCCTGCTGGGGCTGGAGCTGGAGCTGGCCTTCTTCTTCGCCCGCGACATGGGGCCGGGCGACGAGTCGCTGGCCGATGCCGAGGTGCTGTCGGCCATCGACCGCATGGCCGCCAGCATCGAGGTGGTGGCCAGCCGCTTTGCCGAAGGCGTGGTGCCGCCGCCGCTGCTGGCCCACGCCGACCTGATGTTCCATGGAGCGCTGGTGGTGGCCGAGCCGGTGGCCTTCGACCGCGGCCGCTCGCTCACCGATCCGGTGCTGTCCCTCAGCCTGGACGGCCGGCCGCTGCCGGGCCTGCCCGGCCACAACCCGGCGGGCAATCCGCTGCGGCTGCTGCCCTGGCTGGTGCGCCACGTGGCGCGGCGCGGCCTGCGGCTGCCGGCGGGCACGGTGGTGACCACCGGCTCCTACGTGGGCCTGGTGCCGGTGCCTGCGCAGGGCGCGCTGGTGCTGGGCGACATCGCCGGCCTGCCGGCGGTGCGGCTCACGCTTCAGGGCTGAGAACCTGTGAACGAACCACTCACGCCCGCTCGTCGCGCCCTGACGACCCGGTTCGTCGTTGCAAATGCTCGCCATAGCCCGAGCTATGGCTGCGCTTTGCGCCTAGACCCAGGCCGCCCTGTCGCGCCGCTCGGTCGCGACCGGTTCATTCACAGGTTCTGAGGCGGCAGCACCTCGTCGGCCAGCGGCAGGCCGGCCTCGAAGGCGCTGATGCTGGCCATCGTGGTGCCGCAGATGGTGCCCATGGCTTCCTGCGTGAAGAAGGCCTGGTGGCCGGTGACGATCACGTTCGGGAACGAGGTCAGCCGCTGGATCACGTCGTCCGGGATGATGGTGCTGGACAGGTCGCGGAAGAACAGCCCCGCCTCCTGCTCGTAGACGTCGATGCCCAGGCCGCCCAGGCGGCCGGTCTTCAGCGCCTCGATGGCGGCCTCGGTGTCCACCAGGCCGCCGCGGCTGGTGTTCACCAGCAGCGCGCCGTGCTTGATGCGGCCCAGCAGCGCCTCGTCCATCACATGGTGGGTGTCGGGTGTCAGCGGGCAGTGCAGGCTGATCACGTCCGACCGCGCCACCAGCTCGTGCAGCGCGACGTAGTGCCCGCCTTGCGCGATGAAGTCGGGCGACTGGCAGGGGTCGTGGCCCAGCACCGTGCAGCCGAAGCCGGCCATGATGCGGCCGAACACCCGGCCGATCTTGCCGGTGCCGATCACGCCCACCGTCTTGCCATGCAGGTCGAAGCCCATCAGGCCGTCGAGCGCGAAGTTGGCATCGCGGGTGCGGTTGTAGGCGCGGTGGATCTTGCGGTCCAGCGCCAGGATCAGGGCCACCGCATGCTCGGCCACCGAATGCGGCGAGTACTCGGCCACCCGCACCACGCGCAGGCCGGCGGCCGCCGCTGCATCGATGTCCACGTTGTTGAAGCCGGTGCAGCGCAGCGCCAGCAGCCGCGTGCCACCGTGCGCCAGTTGCTGCAGCACGGCCGCGTCGGCATGGTCGTTGACGAAGATGCACACCGCGCCGAAGCCCGCGGCCAGCGCTGCGGTCTCGCGTTCCAGCGGCGCTTCGAAGAAGGTGAGTGCATGCGGCCGCGGCAGCGCGTCATTGGCCTGCTGCAGGAACGTGCGGTCGTAGCGCTGGGTGCTGAACACGGCCACCTTCATCGGCAAGCCTCCTTCACATCGGTTTGACCTGGCTCAAGCCGGCCCTGCGGCCATCGTAAGGTGGCGGTCAACGTGGGCGCGCACAGTGGACTCCAGCAGACAAGGAGACAGCCATGACCGACCCGCTCGTCGCGCGCATCGAGGCGCATCCCAAGTACCACGAGCTGCGCCGCAAGCGCGGCGGCCTGGGCTGGATACTCACCCTGGTGATGCTGGCCGTGTACTACGGCTACATCGCGCTCATCGCCTTCAACAAGCCCTTCCTGGCGCAGCCGCTGGGCGCGGGCGTCACCACGCTGGGCATCCCCATCGGCATGGGCGTCATCGTGTTCACCATCGTCATCACCGGCCTGTACGTGCGCCGCGCCAACAACGTGTACGACCGGCTCACCGCCGAGCTGATGAAGGAGGTGGCACGATGAACCGCAGCACCTCCCGCACCCTGGCGGCGCTGCTGCTGGCGCTGTGCGTGCCGGCCGCCCTGGCCGCCGGCGCCGACGTGGGCCAGGCCGCCAAGCAGCCCACCAACTGGATCGCCATCGGCATGTTCTCGGTGTTCGTGATGGGCACGCTGTGGATCACCAAGTGGGCTGCGTCGCGCACCCATTCGGCGGCCGACTTCTACACCGCCGGGGGTGGCATCACCGGCTTCCAAAACGGCCTGGCCATCGCGGGCGACTACATGTCGGCCGCCTCCTTCCTGGGTATCTCGGCCGCGGTGATGGCCACCGGCTACGACGGCCTCATCTACTCCATCGGCTTCCTCGTGGGCTGGCCCATCCTCACCTTCCTGATGGCCGAGCGGCTGCGCAACCTGGGCAAGTTCACCTTCGCCGACGTGGCCGGCTACCGCTTCCAGCAGACGCCCATCCGCGCCTTCGCGGCCTCGGGCACGCTGGTGGTGGTGGCCTTCTACCTGATCGCGCAGATGGTGGGCGCGGGGCAGCTCATCAAGCTGCTGTTCGGGCTGGACTACTGGATGGCGGTGGTCATCGTCGGCGCGCTGATGATGCTGTACGTGCTGTTCGGTGGCATGACGGCCACCACCTGGGTGCAGATCATCAAGGCGGTGCTGCTGCTGTCGGGCGTCACCTTCATGGCCTTCATGGTGCTGAGCCAGTTCGGCTTCAGCCCGGAGCGGCTGTTCTCGCGGGCGGTGGACATCCGCACCACCTTCGCCACCAACGCCGGCAAGGCGCCGCAGGAGGCCGCCACCATCGGCGAGGCCATCATGGGCCCGGGCGGCTTCGTGAAGGACCCCATCAGCGCCATCAGCTTCGGCATGGCGCTGATGTTCGGCACCGCCGGCCTGCCGCACATCCTGATGCGCTTCTTCACCGTGCCCGATGCCAAGGAGGCCCGCAAGAGCGTGTTCTGGGCCACCACCTGGATCGGCTACTTCTACGTGCTGATCTTCATCATCGGCTTCGGCGCCATCACCCTGGTGCTGACCAACCCCGAGTTCGCGGACGTCGCCACCGGCGTGATCCACGGAGGGGCCGGTGCTTCCAACATGGCGGCGGTGCTGGTGGCCAAGGCGGTGGGCGGCAATGTGTTCTACGGCTTCATCTCGGCGGTGGCCTTCGCCACCATCCTGGCGGTGGTGGCCGGGCTGACGCTGTCGGGTGCGTCGGCGGTGTCGCACGACCTGTATGCCACCGTGTTCAAGAAGGGCAATGCCGACAGCAAGGCGGAGCTGCGCGTCTCGCGCATCACTACGCTGGCGCTGGGCGTGGTGGCGGTGGTGCTGGGCATCGCCTTCGAGAAGCAGAACATCGCCTTCATGGTGTCGCTGGCCTTCGCCATCGCGGCCTCGGCCAACTTCCCGGTGCTGTTCATGAGCGTGCTGTGGAAGGACTGCACCACCCGCGGCGCGGTGATCGGCGGCTTCCTGGGGCTGGTGTCCTCGGTGGGCCTGACGGTGGTGTCGCCTTCGGTGTGGGAGGTGACGCTGGGCAATCCCAAGGGCTCGGCGCTGTTCCCCTACGCCTCGCCCGCGCTGTTCTCCATGACCATCGGCTTCGTCGGCATCTGGCTGTTCTCGCTGCTGGACCGCAGCGCCCAGGCCGCGCGGGAGCGCGATGCCTTCCCGGCTCAGCGGGTGCGCTCGGAAACCGGCCTGGGCGCGGCCACCGCCTCCGGCCACTGACCGAAGCGCGAGGCGAGGAAGGACGAAGACGGGGCTTCGGCCCCGTGGTCCATCGGCTCGCCGGCCACCACCACGCGGTCGCGGCCCAGGTGCTTGGCGCGGTACAGCAGGCGGTCGGCGCGCTGTATCCAGTCGGCCGTATCGCGCACGTGGCGGTCCAGCGCCACCACGCCGAAGCTGGCCGTCACCGGCTGGTCGTCCAGCAGCGGATGGCGGTGCAGCGACAGGCGCAGCCGCTCCATCACCTCGCGCGCCTGGGCCGCATCGGTGCCGGGCAGCAGCACGCCGAATTCCTCGCCGCCGTAGCGGGCCGGCATGTCGATGCCGCGCAGCCCCAGCCGCAGCAGCGCCGCGAAGCGCTGGATGGCCTGGTCGCCGGCGGCATGGCCCCGGCTGTCGTTGATGCGCTTGAAGTGGTCGATGTCCACCAGCACCAGCGTGGCCACCGGGCCGCCGCGGCCGAAGCGCCGGAACTCCGTCTCCACCAGCGCCATCCAGTGCGCGCGGTTGAACAGGCCTGACAGCGCATCGTGGCGGCCCAGCCGGGCCAGGTGTTCCCGCTGCGCCTGCAGCTTGGCCAGCAGGCGGTGGGCGGTGATGCCCACCGCGGCCGGATGCAGCAGCAGCAGCGGGGCGCAGGCCAGCACGTCCAGCATGGTGCTGGCCGGGTGCCAGCGCCAGCCGAAGGCCAGCACGCCCAGGCCGATGCCGGCCGCATGGGCGGCCATGCCGCGCAGCAACTGGCGGGCACCGGCGGCGATGGCGCTGTCCATGCTCATCATCGACAGCATCAGCAGGCTGGGCAGGGCGCTGAAGCCGATGGCCACCGTCCATGCGCCGCCGGCCAGGTGGTCCAGCACCATGTTGCGGCGCTCGGCCGCATGCGGGTCGGCCGCGCGGCGGGCCAGCCGCCAGCCGATGTGCGGCCAGAGGAAGCCGTGCAGCGCCGGCCCCAGCCAGAACCACCAGGGCGCCGCCTGCTGCCACATGGCGCAGCCCAGTGTGAGGAAGCCCAGCGCCAGGCCCACCATGCGCCCGCGGTAGCTGGCGCGTGCAAAGCCCAGCCGCCGGCCGTGCTGGACGGCGGCGTCTTCGAGGGGCCCGGGAAGTGAGGTCGACATGGTCTGCATCCCGCGGCAGGGGCCGTCGGGCTACCTGTTTATCGGCCGGCAGCGGCGGTGCTTGACGCCATCGCCCCGCCTCAAGCCGGGCGCGCGGCAGCCGATACGCCCTGCTGGGCCCCGGTGGGCCGAAGCAGTACCCGATGACCGCACCGATCGCCTTCCATGAGTGCCGCGGCCGCCCGGCCGGCCAATGGCTTGTCCGCCCGCGCCCGGCGCGGCCCGCCGCCTGACGCCGCGCTACCGCACCGATGCCGTTGCCGACCCCGCCAGAAGCCGCGCTGCTGGATGCGATGCTGGACGAGCTGCCCGTGGGCGTGTGCCTGCAGCAGGCCGACGGCCGCGTGCGGCTGATGAACCGCGTGATGGCCGAGCTGCTGGGCCGGCCGCTGCCCGCGCTGCTGGGCCAGGTGCCCTTCGAGCTGCTGGGCCGCTCGCCCAGCCATGCGCAGCGGCTGCGGCGCGAGTTCCTGCAGCAGTTCGAGGCCGGCGGCCTGCGCGAGCGCGAGCTGACCGTGCCCGATGGCCTCCGGGTGCGCACGCTGGTGGTCAACAGCCGGCGGGTGCAGCTGCTGGGCCAGACGCTGATGCTGTCCACCGCGGTGGACGTCACGGAACGCAAGCGGGTGGAGCTGGACCTCACCCGCCGCGCCTTCCATGACGAGCTGACCGGCCTGCCCCACCGCGGGCTGATGCAGGAAATCGTGGGCGCGGCCGTGCGCCAGCACCAGCGCGGCGGCCACTTCGCGCTGGTGGTGGTGGACCTGGACAACTTCAAGCAGATCAACGATTCCTACGGCCATGCGGTGGGCGACAGCCTGCTCAAGGCGGTGGCCGGCCGCATCGGCCAGTGCATCCGTGGCGGCGACACCCTGGCCCGGCTGAACGGCGACGAGTTCCTGCTGCTGCTGGACCCGCTGGGCGACCCCGAGCATCTGCCGCCGCTGCTGGACCGCCTGCTGCAGGCGCTGAAGCAGCCGTTCGACATCGACGGCCGCCAGCTGCTCACCTCCGCCTCGCTGGGGGCCAGCCTGTTCCCGCTGCATGGCGACAGCTACGACTCGCTGCGCCGCTGCGCGGATGCCGCGATGGGCCGTGCGCGCGAAGGCCGGCGCGGCAGCGCCGCGGTGTTCGACGAAGCCATGGGCCGCGCCATCGACCGCCGCATGGACACCGAGCAGCGGCTGCGCACCGCGGTGCGCGAGCGGCACTTCCGCGCCGCCTTCCAGCCCAAGGTGTCGCTGCGCAGCGGGCAGGTGGTGGGCTTCGAGGCGCTGGTGCGCTGGGTGGAGCCCGACGGCACCGTGCATGCGCCCGGCGCCTTCATCGCGCTGGCCGGCGAGCTGGGGCTGCTGGACGAACTCACGCGCCTGATGGTGGACGAGGTGGCGCTGCACCTGCCGGCGCTGCAGGCGCATTTCGGTGCGCAGGTGTCGGTGAGCATCAACGTGTCTGCCCGCCAGGCGGCGGATGCGGCCTTCATCCAGGGCCTGTGCGACCAGCTGGCCGTGGCCGGCATCGCGCGGCATGTGGTCATCGAGCTGACCGAGGATGCCCTGCTGGCCACGCAGCGCTTCCAGCAGGAGGCGCTGCCGCAGCTGCGCGAGGTGGGCGTGCGGGTGTCGATCGACGACTTCGGCACCGGCTATTCCTCGCTGGCCACGCTGGCCGACCTCACCGCCGACGAGGTGAAGGTGGACCGCGCCTTCATCACCGCCATCCATGAGCGGCCGCGCAGCCAGGGCATCCTGCGGGCCATCGAATCGCTGTGCACCGCGCTGGGCATCGAGGTGGTGGCCGAGGGCGTGGAAACCGCGCAGGAGCTGGCCTACCTGCGCCAGCACACCGGCATCGGCCTGGTGCAGGGCTACCTGTTCGCGCGGCCGCAGTTCATCGAGGCGCTGCTGTCGCTGCCGCCGGAAGGTGTCACCATCGGGGTTTGCTGACGAGGGAGTTGCCATGGCCGTACGAGCACCTCGCATCGCCGCCATCGGGTTCCTGGCCGCCCTGCTGGCCATCACCGCACCGCCTTCGCGGGCCGAGCACGAGACCCGGGAGCTGTCCGGCTTCGACCGGCTGGAGCTGCGCACCGGCGCACGCATCGTCATCCGGCAGGGCATGCCCGAGGGCATAGAGATCGAGGCCGGGCCCGAGGTGCTGCCGCTCATCGGCACGCGGGTGGACAACCGCACGCTGCACATCCAGGACGAACAGACCTTCGAGCCGCAGGCCGCCCGCGTCACCGTCACGCTGCGGCAGCTGCGCGGGCTCAGCACGTCGGGGCTGACGCAGGTGTCGGCCAGCGGCCTGTCGGGCGGCGAGCTCAGCATCACCGGCGGCGGCGGCAGCGCCATGCGGCTGCAGCGGCTGGAGGTGGGACGGCTGCGCGTGGCCCTGGGCGGCAGCAGCCGGCTGGTGCTGGACGGCAGCGCGCGGGAGCTCACCGCGCAGCTGGGCGGCAGCGCCGGGCTGGACGCCGGCCGGCTGGATGCCGGCGCGGCGATGGTGCAGGGCGGTGGCAGTGCCCGGGCCACGGTGTGCGTGCGCTCGTCGCTCAACGTGGCCATCGGCGGCGCGGCCAGCGTGGGCTACTACGGCATGGTCAAGCCCACGGTGGCCATCGGCGGCACGGCCACGCTGAAGGCGCTGGGCCCGATGCCGGCCCTGCGCTGACGCGGCCGTCCCCGCGTCAGCGGCACCGCTCGGCGCGCACCCACCAGGCCGTCATGCCGGGCATGCCCAGCA
>OFDN01001659.1_pt1 | contig 14015 bp, 14 predicted proteins | sample 1520971 | NCBI WGS metagenome assembly OFDN01 (sample SAMEA94257418, study PRJEB24077) | hot springs metagenome | biome: Aquatic biome; feature: Geographical feature; material: Water | place: India | collected 2012-06-12 | depth 5 m
GCAAGGTCATCGTGGCCATCAACAAGGACCCCGAGGCGCCGATCTTCAGCGTGGCGGATTACGGGCTGGAGGCCGATCTGTTCAATGCGGTGCCGGAGTTGGTGAAGAGCCTGTGATCGCGCGCCTGGGCGGCCCAGGGTCGCCCGGGTGGCTCGCGGTCAGCCTCGACGCGCCTTCACCGCCCCACTCAGCACCTCCAGGCACTCCAGCGAATCGTCCCAGCCCAGGCAGGCGTCGGTGATGCTCTTGCCGTACTCCAGCGCGGCGGGATCGTCCTTGCCGGCGTTGAACTTCTGGGCGCCGGCCTTCAGGTGGCTTTCCACCATCACGCCGAAGATGCAGCGGCTGCCGTCGCGCAGCTGCTGTGCCACGTCGCGGGCCACGTCCAGCTGGCGCTCGTGCTGCTTGCTGCTGTTGGCATGGCTGCAATCCACCATCAGCGCGCAGTCCAGGCCCGCGGCTTCCAATTGCTGGCACGCGGCGGCCACGTGCGTGGCATCGTAGTTGGGCGCCTTGCCGCCGCGCAGGATCACGTGGCAGTCGGCATTGCCCGACGTCTCCACGATGGCCACCTGGCCGTTCTTGTGCACCGACAGGAAGTGGTGCGGCCGTGAGGCCGACTGGATCGCGTCCATCGCGATCTTGATGTTGCCGTCGGTGCCGTTCTTGAAGCCGATCGGCGCCGACAGGCCCGAGGCCAGCTCGCGGTGCACCTGGCTTTCGGTGGTGCGCGCGCCGATGGCGCCCCAGGCGATCAGGTCGCCGATGTACTGCGGCGAGATCACGTCCAGGAACTCGCTGCCTGCCGGGATGCCCAGCCGGTTGATGTCCAGCAGCAGCTGCCGCGCCATGCGCAGGCCTTCGTCGATGCGGAAGGTCTCGTCCAGGTAAGGGTCGTTGATCAGGCCCTTCCAGCCGACCGTGGTGCGCGGCTTCTCGAAGTACACGCGCATCACGATCTCCAGCGTGTCGGCGTACTTGTCGCGCTGCGCCTTGAGCTTCCTCGCGTAGTCGATCGCGGCCTCGGGGTCGTGGATGGAGCACGGGCCCATGATCACCAGCAGCCGGTCGTCCTGCTTGTGCAGGATGCGGCGGATGGCCTGCCGTGTGTCCACCACCAGCTTCTCCATCGCCGTGCCGCGGATGGGGAAGAAGCGGATCAGGTGTTCAGGCGGGGGCAGCGGCACGATGTCCTTGATGCGTTCGTCGTCGGTTCGGCTGGTGCGGTCGGGCGGCGCTTGCCAGCCTTCGCTGGCGGGTGAGCTGGTGGTGGTCATGGCGGTGTGGCTCGGTGGTGGGGGCTGCAGGGGCGAAAAAAAACCGCCGGGGGTTGCCCGGCGGTTTGTGGATTCGGTTTGCTCGTTCTTTTCAGCTACGCGCTTGCCTCTCCAACCGCTGGGCGGTGCGAGAACCAAAAGTAGCCAAAAAAGAACGTGGCGAATTTCATAGGTGGCGCAATGTAGCCGTGCGCTGCGGGCCGCGTCAAGCCGTGCCGCCGACGGTCAGGCCGTCGATGCGCAGCGTGGGCTGGCCCACGCCGACTGGCACGCTCTGGCCTTCCTTGCCGCAGGTGCCCACGCCGGAATCGAGCTGCATGTCGTTGCCGATCATGCTTACGCGGGTCAGTGCGTCCGGGCCGTTGCCGATCAGCGTGGCGCCCTTGACGGGGTACTGGATCTTGCCGTTTTCCACCCAGAAGGCCTCGCTGGCCGAGAACACGAACTTGCCGCTGGTGATGTCGACCTGGCCGCCGCCGAAGTTGGTGGCGTACAGCCCCCGCTTCATGCTCGCGACGATCTCTTCCTTGGTCTTGTCGCCGCCCAGCATGTAGGTGTTGGTCATGCGCGGCATCGGCACGTGCGCGTAGCTCTCGCGCCGGCCGTTGCCGGTGGGCTGCACGCCCATCAGACGCGCGTTCATCGAATCCTGGATGTACCCCCGCAGGATGCCGTCCTCGATCAGCACGGTGCGCTGCGAGGCGTTGCCCTCGTCGTCCACGTTCAGGCTGCCGCGGCGGTCGGGCAGGGTGCCGTCGTCCAGCACCGTCACGCCCTTGGCGGCCACGCGCTTGCCGATGCGGCCGCTGAAGGCGCTGCTGCCCTTGCGGTTGAAGTCGCCTTCCAGCCCGTGGCCGATGGCCTCGTGCAGCAGGATGCCCGGCCAGCCGGGGCCCAGCACCACGGTCATCTCGCCGGCCGGCGCAGGCCGCGATTCCAGGTTCACCAGCGCGGCGTTGACCGCCTGGTCGACGTACTGCTCGATCTGCTCGTCCTGGAAATAACCCAGGCCGAAGCGGCCGCCGCCGCCGCCCGAGCCCACCTCGCGGCGCACCACGCCGCCCACGGTCTGCTCGGCGATCACGGTGACCGACAGCCGCACCAGCGGCCGCACGTCGGCAGCGCGGGTGCCGTCGGCACGGGCCACCATCACCACGTCGTACTCGGCGGCCAGGCCGGCCATCACCTGCACGATGCGCGGGTCCTTGCTGCGGGCGAGCTTCTCGGTCTTCTCGAGCAGCGCCACCTTCTGCGCGCTGTCCAGCGTGCCGATGGGGTCGGTGGGGCCGTACAGCGTGCGGCTGCCCACCACCTTGCCCTTGCCGGGCACCTTCACCCGCACGCTCTGGCCGGCCGCGGCGATGGTGCGCACGGTGCGCGCCGCATCCAGCAGCGAGGCTTCGGAGATGTCGTCGGAGTAGGCGAAGGCCGTCTTCTCGCCGGCCACCGCCCGCACGCCCACGCCCTGGTCGATGCTGAAGCTGCCGCTCTTGACGATGCCTTCCTCCAGGCTCCAGCCCTCGTGGCGGGTGGTCTGGAAGTAGAGGTCGGCGTCGTCGATGCGATGGGCGCTGATCGTGCGCAGGGCCTTGGTCAGCGCCGCATCGGTGAGCCCGAAGGGTTCGAGCAACAGGCCTTGCGCTTGCGCGAGGCGTTCGAGGGTGGGTTCGCGCGAAATCATGCGAACCAGTATAGGGAGAGGCCCCGCCTGCGACACGCGCAGGGGGACTGGCGGCGCGCTCTCAGCCGCGCAGCGCCAGCGCCCGCTGGTACAGCGCGTTGCGCGGCGCGCCGCTCACGGCCGCGGCCAGCGACACCGCCTGCTTCAGCGGCAGCTCGGCCAGCAGCAGGCCCAGCACGCGCTCGGCCTCGGGCGGCAGCGCTGCATCGTCTTCCGCGCCAGCGGCGGCCGGCGGCGCATGCACCACCAGCACGAACTCGCCGCGCTGGCGGTTGGCATCGGCGGCCAGCCAGCCGGGCAGCTCGGCCGCAGGCATCGTGGCCACGGTCTCGAACTGCTTCGTCAGCTCGCGGCCCAGCGTCACGCGGCGTGTGGGCGCGGCCTCTGCCAGCTCGCGCAGCAGCGCCTCGATGCGGTGCGGCGCCTCGAACAGCACCTGCGACAGCGGCTGCGCCAGCAGCGCCTGCAGCGCCGTGCGGCGCTCTCCCGCCTTCGTGGGCAGGAAGCCGGCGAAGGCAAAGCCGCGGCTGTCGGCATCACCCGCCACGCTCAGCGCGGCCAGCGCGCTGCTGGCGCCCGGCAGTGGCATGGTGCACAGGCCCGCGGCCTGCACCGCGGCCACCAGCCGCGCGCCGGGGTCGGACACCGCGGGCGTGCCGGCATCGCTGATGTAGGCGATGCGCTCGCCACGGGACAGCCGGTCGACGATGGCGGCCGCGCCCTCGAACTCGTTGTGCTCATGCAGCGCCACCAGCGGCTTGTGCAGCCCCAGGTGGCGCAGCAGGCCGGCGCTGACCCGGGTGTCCTCGCAGGCCACCGCATCCACCAGCGCCAGCACATGCACCGCCCGCAGCGTGATGTCGGCCAGGTTGCCGATGGGCGTGGCCACCACGTACAGCGTGCCGGGCGGATACTGCTGCGCACCGGCCGCCTCGGCGGCGGCCTGCACGACAAGGGTCAGGGCACTGGACATGTTCAACAAGCGGCGGTTGGGCAGTACGGGCGGTACGGACGGCACGAAGGCCAGCACGAAGGAAACCGGCGCCGCGGGCGAGGAGCGTGCGCTGGCGCATCTGCGGCGCCACGGACTCACGCTGGTGGAGCGCAATTATCGGGTGGCCCGCGGGCCCAGCCGCCGCGCCGGCGAGGTGGACCTGATCATGCGCGATGCCGATGGCACCCTCGTCTTCGTCGAAGTGCGGGCCCGCGCCGGGCGCAGCCACGGCGGCGCGGCCGGCAGCGTCACCGGCCTCAAGCAGCGGCGCGTGATCTACGCGGCCCAGCACTACCTGATGCGCATGAACACGCTGCCGCCCTGCCGCTTCGACGTGGTGAGCATCGAGGGCGAGGAACTGCAATGGCTGGTGGCGGCGTTTGATGCGGGTTGACAAAGCAGCAACCGCGCGGGAACCGTCTTGGTGCATCCCTGTCATATCATGCGCCGCCATGCTTGAACAGCGTATCCAGCAGCAGTTCTTCGAGAGTGCCGACCTCCAGGTGCAGGCCGCGGACAGCCTTGCGCGCCCGCTGGCCGATGCGGTGCATGCGGTGCTGGGCTGCATCACCGCCGGCGGCAAGCTGATGGTGTGCGGCAGCGGCGCCTCCACCGCCGACGCGCAGCACCTGGCGGCCCAGTTCGTCGGCCGCTTCGAGCGGGAACGGCCGGGCCTGGCGGCACTGGCCCTGGGCACCGATGGCGTGCTTTCCCTGGCCCTGGCCCGCGAGGCCGGCCTGAACGAAGTGCTGGCCAAGCAGGTGCAGGCCCTGGGCTTGCCAGGAGACGTGTTGCTGGTGCTGGCCCCTGCGGGCGACGACGAAGGTGTCATCGCCGCGGTGCAGGCTGCGCATGGCAAGGAAATGACGGTCATCGTCTTCACCGGCCGCCAGGCCCCCGGGCTGGCGGCGGAGCTGATCGAGACCGATGTACATGTGGCCGTGCCGCACGACCGTGCGGCGCGAATCCGGGAAGTTCACGTGCTGGCGCTGCACTGCCTGTGCGATGCGGTGGACGTGCAACTGATGGGCGAACAGGAACCTCTTCCATGAAGTCAACGAATCACCGCTTCGGCCGCCCGGCCGTCCTGCTGCTGTCGGCGCTGGGCGCCAGCCTGCTGCTCAGCGCCTGCGCACCGCTGCTGATCGGCGGCGCAGCCGTGGGCAGCGCGCTGGTGGTCACCGACCGCCGCTCCACCGGCACCCAGCTGGACGACCAGAGCATCGAGCTCAAGGCCGTCAACCGCATCTCGCCGATCGCCGGCGACCGCGGCCATGTGAGCGCCACCAGCTACAACAAGGTGGTGCTGCTGACCGGCGAGGTGCCGGACGAAGCCATGCGCAGCCGCGTGGAACAGCAGGTGCGCGGCATCGAGGGCGTGCGCTCGGTGGTCAACGAGCTGGCCATCATGGGCCCCAGCTCGCTGACCGCACGCTCCAACGATTCGCTGCTGACCAGCAAGGTGAAGGCCACGCTGGTGGACGCCAAGGACGTGCAGGCCAGCGCCATCAAGGTGACGACCGAACGCGGCACCGTCTACCTGATGGGCCGCGTCACCGAACGCGAAGCCGCCCGTGCCAGCGACCTGGCCCGCAGCGTCGGCGGCGTGCAGAAGGTGGTGCGCGTGTTCGAGGTGATCTCGGAAGCCGAGCTGGCCAACACCAAGCCGGCGCCCGTCGTCGAGAAGTGAGCCACCGGGCCGGCGCCGCCACGCCGGCCGGGGCACCGCATCACAGCATGCGGTCGATCAGCTTGACGGCCACGCCGGTGCCCGGCACGACGGCGTTGGCCACCTCGGAGCTCACTTCGATCAGCATCTCGCGGGTCATCACCCGCTGCAGCTTGTCCTTGAACCACTGGCCGTTGGCGATGCCGTCGCCGGTCAGGCCGTCGATCTCGACCACGCCGGTCCGGCCGTTGGCGGTCCATACGTACTCGAAGGCGAACACCGGGCGCCAATAGAGGTACAGCTTGTCGATCAGCAGTTCGTCGTGCGCGATCTCGTGCGCGGCGATGGCCTCGCCGGTCAGGCGCGAGGTGGCGATCTGGATCACCGAGGCGATGGACACCAGGGATTCCACCGCGTTGTCCGCAGCCATCGCCTCCACGTCCTGCGCCTTGTAGTTGCGCACGTAGGCCTCCAGCGTGCTAGCGCGGATCTCGCGCTTCAGGCCGTCCAGGTGCGTGGAGAAGTCGATCTTGCGGTGGCAGGTTTCCACCGCCGGCACCACGATCTGCCGCTTGCTGCCGCGTGCGGCCACCTCGGTGGCGAAGCTGCCGATCTGCACCCGCTGCGCATGCGCGTTGTCGATGCCGACGGTGTATTCGACCTGGCAGGTGTAGTCCACCGAGCGGCGGGCGCTCACCAGCCAGAAGGGTTCGAAGCGCAGCTCCGACTTCGACAGCGACACCGTCTCGGGCTTCGGCCCGCCGGCGATCAGCGACTGCACCCGCGCCACGGTGCCGAAGGCGCCGAGCTTGCGCTTCTCGGCCTGCTCGCGCGCCGCGCGCTCGGAATACACCTCGTCGAAGACGAAGATCCGCCGTGCGGCTTCGTCGAACTTGATCTCGATGGACACCTCGCGCCTCCGCTCGCCGGTTCTGTTACAGGCGAGTTTAGGGTCGCTCGGGCCTCAGATGATGGTCAGGTGCTCGGTGCCCGAAGCCAGGTCGGCGCCGCGCAGGCGCTTGCTGTTGAGCTTGATCTGCAGGCGCAGGTCGTTCACCGAATCGGCGTTGCGCAGGGCGTCTTCGTAAGTGACGGCTTGGGCCTCGAAAAGGTCGAACAGCGCCTGGTCGAAGGTCTGCATGCCCAGCTCGCGGCTGCGCTTCATCAGCTCCTTCAGCTCGCCCACCTCGCCCTTGAAGATCATGTCGGACACCAGCGGCGTGTTCAGCAGCACTTCCACCGCCGCCACGCGGCCCTTGCCTTCCTGGCGGGGCAGCAGGCGTTGCGAGACCAGTGCCTTCAGGTTGAGCGACAGGTCCATCAGCAGCTGCTGGCGGCGCTCCTCCGGGAAGAAGTTGATCACCCGGTCCAGCGCCTGGTTGGCGCTGTTGGCATGCAGCGTGGCCATGCACAGGTGGCCCGTCTCGGCGAAGGCCACCGCATGTTCCATCGTCTCGCGGTCGCGGATCTCGCCCATCAGGATCACGTCGGGCGCCTGGCGCAGCGTGTTCTTCAGCGCGATCTCCCAGCCGTCGGTGTCCAGGCCCACCTCGCGCTGGGTGACGATGCAGTTCTTGTGCGGGTGCACGAACTCCACCGGGTCTTCGATGGTGATGATGTGGCCCTGCGAGTTCTCGTTGCGGTAGTCCACCATCGCGGCCAGCGAGGTGCTCTTGCCCGAGCCGGTGGCGCCCACGAAGATCACCAGCCCGCGCTTGGTCATCGCCACCTCCTTCATCACCGGCGGCAGGTTCAGGCCGTCGATGGTGGGCAGCGCGGCGGGGATGGTGCGCAGCACCAGGCCCACGAAGCCCTGCTGCACGAAGGCATTGCAGCGGAAACGCCCCACGCCCTGCGGCGAGATGGCGAAGTTGCATTCCTTGGTGCGCTCGAACTCGGCCGACTGCTTGTCGTTCATCAGCGCCCGGGCCAGCGCCAGCGTGTGCTGTCCGGTCAGCGGCTGGGGCGACACCTTGGTGATCTTGCCGTCCACCTTGATGGCGGGCGGAAAGTCGGCGGTGAGGAACAGGTCGGACCCGCCGCGGGCGATCATCAGCCGCAACAGGTCGCTGACGAACTTCGAGGCCTGTTCTCTTTCCATGGTGTGTGATTCCTCGTACTGCGTTCAGTGATCTCAGGCCGGCGACAGCAGCGCGCCCAGGCGGGCGCTGAGCTGCCGCACCCGCAGCGACAGCCGACGCGACAGCGCGGCCATCAGCGCCAGCGCGATGCGCGGCTCTTCCTGCATCAGCCGGTGGAAAGGCTCGGCCTGCAGCACCGCGATGCGGCAGGTTCCGACGGTGGTGACGAGCGAGAAGCGAGAGCCGGAATCCAGCAGCGACATCTCGCCCAGCATGTCGCCGGTGCGGGCCTCGGCCAGGCGCATGGGCTTGCTGCCGGGCACGGTGCGCTCCACCAGCAGCACGCCTTCCAGCACGATCAGCAGGTAGTCGCCGAATTCGTCCTGGCGGATCAGCGTGCGGCCGCCGGGCACCTCCACCACCTGCGGCCAGGCGGCCAGGCGCTGCAGTTCGTCGTCGGCCAGCGGCAGCACATGCGGCTCGCGCTGCCACACCTGCACGAACAGCGCGGCGCCTTCGTCGGCCGGCAGCGCGCGTGCATCCACCTGAGGCGCACGCTCGGGCCAGCTCACCCGCACGGGCGGGGGGCTGTCGTCGGCCTCGGCGGGCAGGTCGGCGGGCAGGGGCAGGGGACGTGTCACGGCGGTGCTTCAGCCCGGGAAGTTCTCGGGCGTCTTGGCCTTGCTGCGCGCTTCGGCCGGGGTGATGACGTTGCGGCGCACCAGGTCGGTCAGGTTCTGGTCGAGCGTCTGCATGCCCAGTCCCTGGCCCGTCTGGATGGCCGAGTACATCTGGGCGATCTTGTTCTCGCGGATCAGGTTCTTGATGGCCGAGGTGGCGATCATGATCTCGTGCGCCGCCACGCGGCCGCTGCCGTCGCGGGTCTTGCACAGCGTCTGCGAGATCACCGCCACCAGCGATTCGGACAGCATCGCGCGCACCATGTCCTTCTCGGCCGCCGGGAACACGTCGACCACGCGGTCGATGGTCTTGGCGGCGCTGCTGGTGTGCAGCGTGCCGAACACCAGGTGGCCGGTCTCGGCCGCGGTGAGCGCCAGGCGGATGGTTTCCAGGTCGCGCATTTCGCCCACCAGGATCGCGTCCGGGTCTTCACGCAGCGCCGAGCGCAGCGCGTTGGAGAAGCTCAGGGTGTGCGGCCCCACCTCGCGCTGGTTGACCAGGCACTTCTTGCTCTCGTGCACGAACTCGATCGGGTCTTCCACCGTGAGCACATGGCCGTACTCGTTCTCGTTGAGGTGGTTGACCATGGCGGCCAGCGTGGTGCTCTTGCCCGAGCCGGTGGGGCCGGTGACCAGCACCATGCCGCGCGGGCGCAGCGCCAGGTCGGCGAACACCTTGGGCGCCTGCAGCTGCTCCAGCGAGAGGATCTTGCTGGGAATGGTGCGGAACACCGCGCCTGCGCCGCGGTTCTGGTTGTACGCATTGACGCGAAAGCGCGCCAGGCCCTGGATCTCGAACGAGAAGTCGCACTCCAGCGTGTCCTCGTAGGCCTTGCGCTGGGCGTCGTTCATGATGTCGTACACCATGTCGTGCACGGTCTTGTGGTCCAGCGCCTCCACGTTGATGCGCCGCACGTCGCCATGCACGCGGATCATCGGCGGCAGGCCGGCGGACAGGTGCAGGTCGGAAGCCTTGTTCTTGACCGAGAACGCGAGCAGCTGGGTGATGTCCATCAATGCGGTGCGCCCGCTTGGGCGGCTGGGTTAGGCTCGGGATTGATTATGGTGAGCATCCCGACCCGGTTGGAACAAACTCGCGCGCGCATCGCCGCTGCCTGCAATGCCGCGCACCGCCCGCCCGACAGCGTGCAGCTGCTGGCGGTCAGCAAGACCTTCGGCGCCGACGCGGTGCAGCAGGCCTTCGATGCCGGCCAGCGCGCCTTCGGCGAGAACTACATCCAGGAGGCCCTGGCCAAGATCGACGCCCTGGCCGCGCTGCGCACGCAACTCCAATGGCACCTTATCGGCCCGATCCAGAGCAACAAAAGCCGGCCGGTGGCAGAAAGTTTCGACTGGGTGCATTCGGTCGACCGGTTGAAGATCGCGCAGCGGCTGTCGGACCAGCGGCCGCCCACCCTGCCGCCGTTACAGGTCTGCCTGCAGGTCAACATCAGTGGCGAGGCCAGCAAGAGCGGCCTGACGCCGGCCGAGCTGCCTGAAGTGGCGCGCGCCGTGGCGGCGCTGCCGCGGCTGGTGCTGCGCGGGTTGATGGCCATCCCCGAGCCGGCGCAGGACGAAGCCGCGCAGCGCGTGCCGCACCGGGCACTGCGCGGCCTGCTGGATGACCTGCGTGCCCGGCTGGGCCATCAGGCACCGCAGCTGGACACGCTGTCCATGGGCATGAGCGCCGACCTGGAAGCCGCCATCGCCGAAGGCGCCACCATCGTGCGGGTGGGCACGGCCATCTTCGGCGGCCGCGGGTAAACGCGCCCGCCCTTCGGGACTCCCACCTTTGATGGTGGCCCGCGGCGTGCGGCTGCACTAAGTTGGTCTGCAAGGGCCTGCTTCCCCGGGCCCGGCAGGAGTGCCGCCATGAACGAGACCGCCGTCGCCGCCGACCAGGGCCTGGTGTTCCAGTGGATCGTGGGCGGTGCCGTCGTGGTGCTGTATGCCCGCGACCGCTTCCGCAACCCGCGGCCGATGCGCGCCAGCACCACCTTCTGGCGCTACTGGTCGGCCTGGTGCGGCTACCTGGGCTCGATGCTGATGCTGTTCGTGGTGCTGGGCGGCGGCATCATTGCGGTGGACACCGCCACGCTGCAGGCGCTGCTGGGCATCGACGCCAAGCAGGCCACGCTGCCCGGCCCGCTGCTGGCGGCGCTGATGCTCACCTCGCTGCTGCCGCATTCGCCGGTGCTGGGCAAGGTGGACGAAGCGGTCAAGCAGTGGTTCCAGCGCGTGGGCAACATCCCGTTCGAGGTGCGCGAGCTGAGCGCCCACCTGGCCGGCGCGCGCTACGAGCCGCCGCCCGAGCTGCTGGCGCGGCTGTTGCCCACGATGGCCGAGCTGGGCGTGGATCCGGCCTGGCTGCGCGAACCGGCCGACACCCTGCGCCACCGCTGGGCGCGCAGCGTGGCGCTGTTCGCGCATGTGCAGCAGTGGGAGGGCACGCGCGGCTATTCGCGCTACGTCGACGAGCACCGCGCGGTGCTGGCCGAGCTGCGCAGCCGCATGACGGCGCAGGCCGAGGTGCTCACCCCCGCCGCGCTCACCGAGTTGGACCGCAACACCGACTCGCTGCTGATGGCCCACCTGCGCAAGAAGCTGGCCGCCGACATCGTGGCGCTGCAGCGAGCGGTGTGCGATTTCGCCAGCGGCGGCGTGCTGCACCGCGGCTGGAACCAGGGCCAGCGCCGCATGGCGCTGCAGGAGATGGGGCTGTCGGCCGAAGGCGAGGTGCGCGGCCCGCTGAGCTCGCACGACATCGTGCTGGTCACCGGCATCGTGTTCCTGGCGATGCTGTTCGTGCCGCTGACGATGCGCCGCTTCGTGGACCCGGAGCCGCTGTCGCTGAACCTGCGCGTGCTGGTGATGGTGCCCATCATCTACGCGCTGGCCATCGTGCTGGCGGTGTATCCCAAGTCGGTGTGGGCCTTCGCCACGCGGCGCCCGGGTGAGCGGCGGCCGGTGGCGGCCTATGCGGTCTCGGGCGCGCTGGCCGCGGTGGCCGCCTTCTTCGTCTCGCTGCTGTTCCGCTATGCCTTCGAGACGCCGGGCAACCTGCTGCAGGTGCTGTCCACGCCCGGCACCTTCGCCCGTGCCTGGCACCTGACGGTGGAGCGCTGGCCGTGGCTGCTGATGAGTTTCTTCGCCACCATCGCCATCGCCTGGGCGGCCGACGACCATGTGGCCACCGACCGGCCGCCGCCCCCCTGGCTGCGCTCGGCGGAGGCCGCGGCGCTGGCGGGCGTGTTCATGCTGCTGCAGTGGACGGTGGTGGAGGTGTTCGGCTACATCCTGCCACCGCAGCGGGCTGCCGCCATGCTGGCGAACCTGCCGCGCATGCTGCTGACCTCCGCGCTGATCGGCGCCACCATCGGCTGGTACGTGCCGCACCTGTGCCGCACCCACGGCAGCCGACGGGTGGGGGCGGCATTGCCCGGGCCGGCCCGGCTGGGCACGGCCTGAGCGGCGGTCTCGTCAGGGCCGCTTGCGCGGCCAGCGGTGCAGGATCTCACCCACCACGCCGCGCCGGAAGGCCAGCACGCAGATGATGAAGATGAGCCCGGTGACCAGGCTCACCGATTCGCCCAGGCCGTTGAACCAGGCCACGCCGGTGAGGTCGGCCAGGGCCTTGCCCAGGTCGCCGATCTTGTTCTCCAGCGCGATGATGATCAGCGCGCCGACGATGGGGCCCAGCAGCGTGCCCATGCCGCCCACCAGCGTCATCAGGATGACGGCGCCGGAGGTGGTCCACACCGCGTCGGTCAGCGTGGCGAAGCCCAGCACCAGCGTCTTGGTGGCCCCGGCCAAGCCGGCCAGCGCGGCCGACAGCACGAAGGCCACCAGCTTGAAGCGGTCCACGTCATAGCCTAGCGAGGTAGCGCGGGCCTCGTTCTCGCGGATCGAGGTGAGCACCTGGCCGAACGGCGAATTGACCGTGCGGTAGATCAGCCAGAAGCCGAAGGCGAAGAAGGCCAGCACCACGTAGTACAGCGTCAGGTCGCTGGTCAGGTCCAGGCCCAGCAGCGTGCCGCGCGGCACCGATTGCAGGCCGTCTTCCCCGCCGGTGAAGGGCGCCTGCAGGAAGAAGAAGAACAGCATCTGCGACAGCGCCAGCGTGATCATCGAGAAGTAGATGCCGCTGCGGCGGATGGCCAGCCAGCCGAACGCCAGGCCGGCCAGTGCGGCCATCAGCACGCCGAAGCCGATGCCGGCCAGCGTGGGCACGCCCCACACCTTGAGCGCATGGCCGGCGCCATAGGCCGCCGCGCCCAGGAAGGCTGCATGCCCGAAGCTCAGCAGCCCGGTGAAGCCGATCAGCAGGTTGAAGGCACAGGCGAAGAGGGCGTAGCACATCACCTTCATCACGAAGATGGGGTACGCGCCCAGCAAGGGCAGCACGGCCACCGCCGCGAACAGCAGCGCATAGCCCAGCAGCGGCGAGCGCGCCGGGGCGGCCGCGGCCGCAGCCGCGGGGGTGGAGGTGGGAGAGGTCACAGGGGCTGTGCTCACTTCATTTTTCCTTGCCGAACAGGCCCGCCGGGCGGATGAGCAGCACCACCGCCATGATGAGGAACACCACGGTGGCCGAAGCCTCGGGATAGAACACCTTGGTCAGGCCCTCGATCACGCCCAGCCCCAGCCCGGTGAGGATGGAGCCGAGGATCGAGCCCATGCCGCCGATCACCACCACCGCGAACACCACGATGATGAGGTTGCTGCCCATCAGCGCATTCACCTGCAGGATGGGTGCGGCCAGCACGCCGGCAAAGGCCGCCAGCGCCACGCCGCCGGCGTAGGTGAGCGTGATCATGCGCGGCACGTTGATGCCGAAGGCCTGCACCAGCTTGGGGTTCTCGGTGCCGGCACGCAGCGTGGCGCCGATGGAGGTCTTCTCGATCAACGCCCACACCGCCAGGCACACCACCACCGAGGCCACCACCACCCAGGCGCGGTAGTTGGGCAGCACCATGAAGCCCAGGTTGGTGGCGCCCTGCAGCGCATCGGGCACCGGATAAGGATTGCCCGAGACGCCGTAGAACGAGCGGAACAGGCCTTCGGTCACCAGCGTGATGCCGAAGGTGAGCAGCAGGCCATACAGGTGGTCGAGCTTGTACAGCCACTGCAGCAGCAGCCGCTCGATCAATATGCCCAGCACGCCCACGATCAGCGGCGCCGCCAGCAGCATCATCCAGTAGTTCAGGCCCAGGTACTCCAGGCCCATCCACGCGATGAACGCCCCCATCATGTACAGCGCCCCATGGGCGAAGTTGATGATGTTGAGCATGCCGAAGATGACGGCCAGGCCCAGGGACAGCATCGCGTAGAACGAGCCGTTCACCAGGCCGAGCAGCAGTTGGCCGAGCAGGGCCGGCAGCGGAATACCAAGAATTTCGGTCATGTCAGTCAATGCTCAAGGCGCCACCAGGGCCGCCGTGGTGGCCGGGGTCACGATGAAGTCGGAACCCGCCGACATGGCCGCATCCAGGTCCGACGGTTTCAGGATGGTGCCGGCCCCCACGATCAGACCGGGCACCGCCCGCTTCATGGCGGTGATGGCATCAAGGGCGGCTTGCGTACGCAAGGTCACCTCCACCACCGACAGGCCGCCCGCTTTCAGAGCCACGGCC
>OFDN01001660.1_pt1 | contig 14002 bp, 10 predicted proteins | sample 1520971 | NCBI WGS metagenome assembly OFDN01 (sample SAMEA94257418, study PRJEB24077) | hot springs metagenome | biome: Aquatic biome; feature: Geographical feature; material: Water | place: India | collected 2012-06-12 | depth 5 m
GAGGGCGCCTGCCGGACAGGTGACAGCCGAGGCGGCTGTCCCACGTTGGGGCAATGTCCAGATGCGCCCGCGGAACGGAGTTCGCTGGCATTGAACCCGTCAACGTCGGGTGGGGTTTATCAATTCACCGTCCGCAGCGGTCGTCCGGTAGGAGAATGCGCGTCATGAGCACATCTACCGACATGAAGACCATCCCACTGGCCTCACCCGACCTTGCCCCGGCGTCGCCCCGGCTGGAACCATCGGCAATCTCCGCCCGCCGCCTGCCGCTCTGGCTCAAGCTGGCTTACACCGCCTTCATGGCCGTGCTGGTGCCGGTGTATTGGGCCAAATATGGCCCGACGAATTTCCTCTACTTCTGCGACGTCGCGCTGTTCCTGACCCTCGCCGGCCTGTGGACGGAAAACCGATTGCTGCTGTCGCTGCCCGCCGTGGGTATCCTGTTGCCGCAGTTCTTTTGGTGTGCGGACTTCGCCGCGCAGCTCACGGGGCATCCCCTCGCCGGCATGACCGCCTACATGTTCGATCCCCACCGGTCCCTGTTCCTGCGCGGGCTGTCCCTGTTTCATGGCTGGCTGCCGTTCCTGCTGCTTTTCGCCGTGCGCCGGGTCGGCTACGACCGCCGGGCGTGGGCCATCTGGACGGCGCTGGCCTGGGGACTGTGCCTGTATTCGTTTTTCTTCCTGCCGCCGGCGGCGCCTGAGTTTGCGGGCAAGCTGACCCCGAACAACGTCAACTACGTCTGGGGCTTCGACGATGCCCAGCCACAGGCATGGATGCCGGCGGGTGCCTATCTGGCAGTGTGGATGGCGGCGCTGGCCCTGCTGGTTTACACCCCGACACATCTGCTGCTCCGCAGCCGCTGGTTCCGCGGCCCGGTTTCAGTGGAATCGACCCGGTAAGGTGCCGGGATCTCCTCGCGGCCTCGCCGCGCCGGACAAACAGATTTCCCTTTGGCCGGCTTTTCGGCATGCTACCCCTTCAATGGACGCGAAAAAGCTCGCTCAACTCTGCCGGGAACTGGCGGAAAACAAGAAAGCCGAGGACGTGGTGGTGCTGGATGTCAGCAAGCTGTCGTCCGTGACGGACTATTTTGTGATCGCGACGGGCACCAGCGACCCGCACCTGCGCGCCATTGAAAACGAGGTGCTCGACCGCCTGCGGGAGGAACATGACGTCCGCCCCAACAACACCGACAGCCAGGCAGGAGCCAACTGGGTGGTCGCCGACTTCTTCGACGTGATCCTCCACATCATGAAGCCCGAGACCCGGGCGCTGTATGACCTGGAAGGTCTGTGGGGCGACGCCGTCCGCGTGCCCAAAGCCCGGGCCCGCAAGAAGAAGGCGGCCGCGGCGGACGAACCCACGGCCGCCTGAGAGTCAGGCCCGCCACCGGTCGTTCACAGCTTCAGGAGCGACGTCAGCCGGCCCAGATTCACCTGCCCGGCCTGTTCGCGGATGCGGCTGGCCAGACCGGGTTCCAGGTTCCGGCCCTGGCCCAACAGCGTGCCGTAAAGCGACCGGAGCTGGATCGCATCCAACGTGCGGCCACCGGCATAATACTGCCGGGCCAACTGGCCGAGCGCGTAGGTAGTGGCGAACGACATACCAGAACTGGTGAGCTGGCCTGCCACGCCGGTGAGCATGCCGCCGACAAACTTGCCCAGCAGTCCCCGCACGGCCCGCTCGGCATAGCTCTCAACCACCTGCGACGCGAGCCCGACGCCGACGGTCGCCAGGAGGTCACGGATGTGTCCGCGATCCAGTTCGTAGCCGTGGGCCTTGCCGACCTGATAGACGAGCTGCATCTGCACCGGCACGATGGCCATCGTCGCCAACGTGTCGGGCAGCAATTCCAGAGCGCCTGCGAGAATCGCCCGGTTCAGGATCAACTGCTCCACTTCCGCCGTCGCCGGGCTGGCCGGCCCCGCAACTGCCGGGGAAATCGGCGCCGCTCCCGGGACGGGCACGGCCGCGGCGGTCAGTTCCTCCGCCCGCCGCACCGTTTCCGTTGACTCGGCCGCGTCCAACCCCAGGGCGCCGCGAAGTTCGTCAAGAAACCAGCGTTCCGCCGAGTTCGGCACTTCGTCGGCCTCACAGATCGCCACCGCGAGCTCGAATGCCAGTTTGGCTGCCTCCGGGCCGGTGACCCGGCGCGCCACGGCGGTCACGGCCTGGGAACGCGCATACAGGTCGCCCGCCGAGTTCAAGTCCGCGGGCAACGCCAGTCCCAGCCGCGCGGCGGTGCGTTCCAGAGCGGCGTGTTCCGCCGCCGATTTCCGGCCGTCCGCCAGGGCCGCGTGAAAACAGATTTCCAGGATCGCCTGCCGTTCCGATTCAGTCATGGCCGGCAGCCTATGGACCCGGACCGCCACGGCGATTTGATTTCCGGGCTGCCCTTTCCAACCGGCGCACCTTCTCAGCGCGCTTGAACCGGAGAAGCGGGATCCGCAGCAAGCCGAAGTGAGGTGCCCGGCACAGTGTAGACGGGCGGGCCAGAGCAAAGTGCTGCCGGCATCTTGCCGGCAGCGGCGGCACGAGGCGGCCACAAGCATGAGTTCCGCGGGCGGATCGGGCCAGTGGCTCTGGGCGCAAGCCCAACCGGACCCGGTGGCCTGCGGCCAGAGCTGAAGCCCGCACCGTTCGTTCCCCGGAGGCATTCAACACCGCTTCACGGGGCCTGCCGGCAAGATGCCGGCAGCACGTTGGAGCGGGACCCGCGGCCTGCGCTTGGTCCGGTTCCGCGATTGCGGACCACTCTTTCCGTGGAAGGCGGACCATTCCGCCGATGCCCGTGGCCAAACGGTTCGGTCGCGGACCACGGAAGCCCGGAATTCGCGTTGGCACGCCGGCTGCAAATGGGTTCTGCGTCGGGCCTGAGTCCGGCGATCACAACAGAAACACCGGATCACCGGCGCCGAACTCTGATCGGTCCAGACGATCCAGAATCACAGAATACTCCATGAACCCAATCCAATCCGGTAACGCCTCCCGTCTGATGGCGCGTCTCACCCTCGCCGCCCTCGTGCTGGCCGCTCCCGCCGCCCTGCTGGCCAAGGGTGGCAGCGGTGGTGGCGGCGGCGCGGTGGATGTGCCCAGGGTCGTTGAATCGCGCGTGACCGGCTACGTGACCGCCATCAACCACAGTGCCGGCACGCTCACGGTGGGCGCGTCCTATTACGGCTCCGGCCAGCTCAGGGTCACTTCCGCGACCAAGTTCTCCTTCCTGAGCGGCAGCGGCGGCTTTGCCAACGTGAAGCTGGGCGACTGGGTGGAGGCGCGTTACCTGTTCTCCACCAAGGAAGCCACCAAGATTTCGGTCACGCCCTCGAGTCCCTGATTCGACCGGGTGCTGATCGGGCGACGGGTTCCGCTGACCGCGCTAGGACCCGTCGCTTTTTGTTTTCCGGGCCCGCTTCGGAGCTGCCTGCGGGCGCTTCGCGGCGGGCTTCCGCGTTCTCCCCGCCGTCGCAACCGCGACTGCCTTCGCGATCCACTCGGGGAGTTCGGCGACATTTTCCAGCACGTCACCCGGCAGCTGGTGGTAGTCCATCGGCTTGGTGCCCGGGCCAAACGGCTGGAACGGCGGCATCCCCCGGCCCTCGAAGTCGGCCCGGTTCGTGTCGCCAGTCTTGAAGTAGAGCGTGTCGTTGTCGAGCAGGGCGAAGAAACGGTCCTCCGCATACACGCCCACGCCGCCGAACATCTTCCGCCACGTCACCGGGCGCACCCGGCCGAGCTGTTCCAGGACATATTCCCGGTAGGAATCGCGCACCGCCATGGCCCGACGATGCACGAACGGCTTCGTCTTTTGCCACCCTTCCGTGCAGGCTGCGCCGCGCACCGCGATGAAGCTCGTCGTCTTCGCCCACGTCCCGCCGCCGCACCATGGCCAAAGCCAGATGGTGCAGTATCTCGTGGACGGCTTCCGGGCCGATCCTACGCATGGGATCGAGGTGCTGCACGTGGACGCCCGCCTGTCGGACGACCTCACCGACGTGGGCAAGGCCCGCGGCGGCAAGCTGACCAGGCTGCTGGGCTACGTCCGCGAAGCCAAACGGCTGGGCCGAGAACACAACGTTCGCACGCTCTACTACGTGCCCAGCCCGCCCAAGCGGAACTCGCTCTACCGCGACTGGATCGTGCTTGCGCTGCTGCGGCCGTGGTTCCGGAACGTCATCTTCCACTGGCATGCCGTCGGGCTTGGCCAATGGCTGGACGACGTCGCGAATCCGCTCGAACGCGCCATCTCGCGCCGGCTGCTCGGCCATCCAGCGCTGAATTTGGTGCTGTCGCGCTTCAGCCAGCCGGACGCCGACCGCTTCCGGCCGCAGCAAACGGCCGTCGTCCCCAACGGCGTTCCGGATCCCTGCCCGGACTTCAACCAGACGCTCGCCGAACACCGGCGCCGGCGACTGGCTGAACGGGTGGCGCATGCAGTGCGGCCGGCCTCGACCAACGCTGACTCCCTCGCCCCGCGAGGAACGAGTGGGGAGAGGGCCGGGGAGAGGGGATCACCGACCTTGGACCAAGCCCTCCTCTCCCCAGCCCTCTCCTCCACTCTGAGTGGAAGAGAGGGGGTCTGCCCGGCGGATTCCGTGCCCACCGTGGAGGTAAAGGTGCTCTTCCTCGCCCTGTGTTCCCGCGACAAGGGCGTGTTGGACGCAGCTGAGGCGGTTCGGCAGGCCAATGAACTGGGGTCCCGCCTGGCGCGTCCGCTGAAGTTCCGCCTGCTTGTGGCCGGCACATTTCCCACTCCGGACGTGGAGACGGAATTCAAGAGCCGGCTGACCGATCCGGCCTTGGCCGCCTGCGTGAGCCACACCGGCTTCCTCGGGCCGGAGGCCAAGGCGGCCGCGTTGCGTGACAGCGACGTGTTCCTGTTCCCCAGCTACTTCGCCAACGAAGGCCAACCGCTGAACCTGATCGAGGCCATGGCATTCGGCCTGCCCCTCATCTCGACCCGCTGGCGGGGCATTCCCGAGATGCTCCCCGAAAACTACGCCGGTCTGGTCGAGCCGCGTGACCCCGCTGCCGCCGCGCGGGCACTGATCACCGTGGTGCAAACCGAGGATGGCCTGCGGTTCCGCGCACGGTTCCGGGAACGCTACCAGTTGGCGGCGCACCTGCAGACGCTGGCGGCGGCTCTACGACAAACCGAAAAAGATTCCGAGCCGAATGATGCGAACTATAAGCCCCGCGGTGTTCCAGCGTGAGGCAAGTTAGCTCCAGAACATAAGGACCAGTAGCACCCATAGCAGCGAGCCAATTGCAAAGGGCACTCCTCCAAGCCACATGAGCCACTTTTTCTTCCGATGCCAGCCGGAGGCCAACACCGCCAACGAAAATGTCCAAACCAAGAATGCGGACAGGAGGAAGAGAATTGCGCCAACGACGAAGATTCCGGGGAAGGCCAGCCAGATGATCATCGCCGCAATTTCGCGCACGCAATGGTGCTTACCCGCCGCCAACTTGTTGTGCGAGGCCGAAATACTTCGTGCGATTTCAGAACTGAGAGGAGCATCAACCCCGATCACATCCCGGCAATCCTCACGGCTCGTTTACTCGCGGACCTCAACATTCTGCATTCCCCCGGAACCCATGGTTCCGCCAAACTCCCCGGCTCCGGCATGAACGACGCCCGCGTCGAGGAACTGAAAGCGCTGCTGCCGCGGACCATGACGCACGACTGGGTGCGGCTCGGTTCGCGGCTCGTTCGCATTTTGCGCGACCGATTGCACGCGGACCAGCACGACGCTCTGCTGGACCGCCTCCTCGCCCAGGCCCGGCAATCGGCGGAGTTACGGGAGCTGCGCCGGCTGCACGTCCCGCCGGTCAGTTATCCGCCAGATTTGCCGATCACCGCGCGCAAGGATGAGATCGTCGCCGCCATTCGCACGCACCAAGTCGTCGTCATCGCGGGCGAAACCGGCTCCGGCAAAACCACGCAGATTCCCAAGATGTGTCTCGAAGCCGGCCTGGGCATCGAGGCGAAGGTTGGCTGCACCCAGCCGCGGCGCGTGGCGGCGTTGTCCATCTCCCAGCGCATCGCCGAGGAACTGAACGTCCGCTGGGGCCGCGAGGTGGGCTGCAAGATCAGGTTCGACGACCATTCGAGTTCCGAGACGTATCTGAAGCTGATGACGGACGGCATCCTGCTCGCTGAGACGCAGGGCGATCCGCTGCTGTCGGACTACAACGCGCTGATCATCGACGAGGCGCATGAGCGTTCACTGAACATTGACTTCCTGCTCGGCTACCTGAAAGGCCTGCTCGCCCGCCGTCCCGACCTGAAGCTCGTCGTCACGTCGGCCACGATTGATACGCAGGCCTTCTCCCGGCACTTCGGCAACGCGCCGATCATCGAGGTGTCGGGCCGAATGTTCCCGGTGGACGTCATCTACGCGCCGTTCGACCACGAGGCTGATTCCGAAGACTGGGAATCATCGGGCAATTCAGGGCAAACTACCAGCCCGCCCGAAGATAGATGGGAGGACGCCCGCCCTCACCCCGGCCCTCTCCCCCAAGGACAGGGAAGAGGCGATCTCTGCCCAAATAGTCCGCCGGCAACACTCGCAAAGACCGACTTAGATCGGGCTGGATCGGAGTCCGAAGCGTTGGGAGCCGCTGGTGGTCGTTGCGTTCCCCCTCTCCCGGGGGGAGAGGGCCGGGGTGAGGGCGGGCCTACCCCGCGCCGCGCCATCTCCGCCGAAACGCTCCAGCTCACCGCCTCCATCCGCGCCGCGCTGCGCGCCGGCTCCGGCGAACTCACCTACGTGGACGCCGCTGTCCGCGCGGCCGAGACCATCCTTTACGAATCCAGCTTCGGCGACGTGCTGATCTTCATGCCGGGCGAGCGTGACATCCGCGAGACCAGCGACCAGCTTGAGGGCCGCTTCGGACGCGAGGCGGAAATCGTGCCGCTTTACGGGCGGTTGAGCGCCGGCGACCAGCAGCGCGTCTTCGCCTCGTCCTCACGCCGCAAGATTGTCATCGCGACCAACATCGCCGAGACGTCCCTGACCATTCCTGGCATCCGCTACGTGGTGGACGCCGGGCTGGCCCGCATCAGCCGCTACGCGCCGCGCACCCGCACCAAGCGCCTGCCGGTCGAACCCATCTCGCAGAGCAGCGCGAACCAGCGCAAAGGCCGCGCCGGCCGCGTGCAGGACGGCGTGTGCGTGCGGCTCTACTCCGAGGAGGACTTCCGGGCCCGGCCGCCGTTCACGCAGCCGGAAATCCAGCGGGCGAACCTCGCCGAGGTCATCCTGCGCATGAAGGCGTTCCGCCTCGGCGACATCGAGACGTTCGCCTTCGTGCAGCCGCCCACACCGGCCGCGATCCAAGCCGGCTACGCGCTGCTGCAGGAACTCGGCGCGCTCGACGAACAGCGTGAGCTGACCCCGCTCGGCCGCGACCTCGCCCGCCTACCGATTGATCCGACGCTCGGCCGAATGCTGCTCCAGGCGCAGTCGGAACACGCGACGCGCGAACTCCTCATCATCGCCGCCGGCCTCAGCATTCAGGACCCGCGCGAACGTCCGCTCGACCAGCGCGACGCCGCGGATGCCGCGCACCGGCGCTTCAGCCATCCGCAGTCGGACTTCCTCACGCTGCTCAACGTCTGGAACGCGGTTCACGACCAGTGGGAGGCGCTCCGCACGCAGGGCGCGCGGCGGAAGTTCTGCAAGCAGCATTTCCTCTCCTATCTGCGAATGCGCGAGTGGCAGGACCTGCATGCCCAACTCGAAGGCGCGCTGGAAAACCTCGGTGTCTTCCAGGACGAGGAAGGCCGCGGCACCGCCCAAGCCACAGGCAAGGCGCCGCGCACCGAAGAGCAATTCTATCAAGCCATCCATCGCTCCATTCTCGCAGGCCTGCTCGGTCATGTTTCAACCCGCGAGGAACGCAACCAATACAAGGCGGGCGGCAACCGCCAGGTGATGATCTTCCCCGGGTCCGCGCTGTTTGAACGCGGCGAGAAGCCGGCCAAGGGGCGCCACGCCAAGCCGGAGAAGTCCGCGGCGCCGACCCCGAAGACAAACCAGCCGCAATGGCTCGTCGCCGGCGAACTGGTCGAGACGTCGCAGCTCTTCGCCCGGACCGTCGCCGGGATCGATCCGCACTGGATCGTCCAGCTCGCGCCGCATCTTTGCCAGGTTTCCCACCAGCATCCGCACTGGAGCGCGAGCGCCGGCCGCGTGCTGGTCGAGGAGATCACGCGCTTCCAGGGCCTGGAGGTGTTCCGCCGCAAGGTAGCCTACGGCAACCTGAACCCCGATGACGCCACCGCGATCTTCATCCGCTCGGCGTTGGTGGAGGAAGACCTGGAGCCGCCCACACGTAGCCGCCGAGGTGACGAGGTGGAGGATGAATCGTGGGAAACGCTGGCGGAGCAATCGCGCTCCCGAGATTCAACGACGCCTTCCCCCTCACCCCAGCCCTCTCCCTCAGGGAGAGGGAGCCTGCCCTCGGCACATCGGGAACGGCCAGCGACCACCGCGTCGGGACAGTCTGCAGATTCGTTTGCTAATGCTGGCGCTAAAATTCCACCCCCGTTTGGCAGGCACGCGGGGACAATTCTCCCTCTCCCCGAGGGAGAGGGCCGGGGTGAGGGGAAACCGGGCGTTGGGGAAATCCGCCCCATCTCTTCGCCACCAATGTCTCCTGCCATTTCCGGCCTCGCGTTCCTTGATCACAACCGCCGGGTCCGCGAGAAGGTCGAGAGCTGGCAGACCCGGTTGCGCCGGCATGACCTCGGCGATCTCGACGGGGCGCTGTTCAAGTTTTACGCAGGCAAGCTCCGCCAGGTTTCCTCGCGCGACGAACTGCTGCGCTGGCTGCGCGAGCCGGGCCGCGCGGCTTCGCTGTGCGCGACCGAGGATGACCTGAGCGGCGGGCGCGACCTCGCCCTCGACACGCAGTCGTTCCCCGATGCGCTGGAATTCGGCGGGCAGGCCGTGCCGCTGGCCTACGCCTACGCGCCCGGCGAGGAGCACGACGGCGTCACGATCCGCCTGCCGGTCACGTTGGCCGATGCGGTTTCGCCCGCCCTGCTCGAATGGTCCGTGCCCGGCCTGCGCGCCGCGATGATGGAGGAACTGCTGCGGTCCCTGCCCAAATCGGTCCGCCGCGAACTGCTGCCCATCGAGCCCAAGGTGCAGGAAATCGTCCGCGAGTTCCGCCCCGGCGGCGGCTCTTTTCACGACGCGCTGGGTCGGTTCCTGCGCGAGCGCTACCAGGTGACCGTGCCGCCCGACGCGTGGCGGACCGAAGGCGTGCCCGCGCACCTGCGGCCCCGCATCGAACTGATCGGCAGCGGCCCGAAACCCGTGGCGGCCGGCCGCGATTTCGGCGCGCTTAAGCAGCAGCTCGCCCAAGTCAAGGTCACGCCGCCCACGGAATCACCCGCCTGGAAACAGGCGGCCCGCCAATGGCAGCGCGACGGGCTCACGACGTTCTCGTGCGGCGACCTGCCGGAGAAGGTTCCCGCCGGCGAGCAGCATGGCCTGCCCGTGTCCGGCTTTCCCGGGCTCAATCTCGACGCATCCGGCGTTGGTGTCCGGCTGTTCCCGTCCAGCGTGGCGGCCCGCCGCGCGAGCCTGCCGGCCTGGCAACGGCTCGTGGAACTGGCCTTGCAGAAGGACCTCGCCTGGCTTGAGCGGGATCTCCGGGCCCTGACGCGTTTCGATGCCCTCGCGGCGGCGGTCGGGGGCGGAGCGGAACTTCAGGAAACCGCCCTGACGAACCTGAAACGCCATGTGCTGCCCGCCGAACTGCCCTCCCGCCTGACCGCGGCCAACTTCGACGAGGCGGTCGCTTCCGCCCGCCGGCTGCTGCCTGGCCTGGCGGCGCAGTTGATCGACCGCGTGGGCCAGATTCTCCAGTTCCGCCAGCAGGCCGCTCAACGAGCCGGCGTCGGTGCCAGCCCGACACCCGCCAAACCGACGGCGCCGCTGAAGTCGTTGAACCAGCTCAACAGCCTTGGGGCGTTGCTCGGTCCCGCGGCAGCTGTGGTCAAACCCGCGGCGGCCACGGCGGCCGGCGGCTTTGCGGCCGAAGTGGACGCGCTGGTGCCGCGCCGTTTCCTCGAGGAAGTGCCGTTCGCCCAGCTTCCGCACCTGCCCCGCTACCTCAAGGCGCTCATGCTGCGGATCGAGCGTGCGGCCAACAACCCGCCCAAGGAAGCCGAACGCGTGAAACTCGTCGCGCCGTATGTCGCCGAGGCGCGGCGGCTGCGGACCACGCCGCCCGCCACGCCGGAAGCGCGGCAGATCGCGGAGGAGTTCCGCTGGCTGGTCGAGGAATACAAGGTGTCGGTGTTCGCCCAGGAACTCGGCACCGCGAAGCCGGCCTCGCCCAAACGCCTCGACGAGCTGCTCGAACGCCTACGGGCCGCGGGTTGATTCCGTCGGGCCCGACGCACCATGCTCACCGCGTGAAGCTGCTTTCCTGGAACGTCAACGGCCTGCGCGCGGTGCTGAAGAAGAACTTCCTCGAGTTCCTCGACGCCGAGGCACCGGACATCCTCTGCCTCCAGGAGACCAAGTGCACGCCGGACGACGTGGAGCAGCTCTGGCCCGCCGCCTACACGACCTTTTGGAACAGCGCCGAAAAGAAAGGTTACAGCGGCACCGCGATCTTCACCCGGACCAAGCCCCTGAAGGTGACCCAGGGCATCGGCGTGGCGGAACACGACCGCGAAGGCCGGGTGCTCACGGCGGAGTTCGCGGACTTCTTCCTCGTGAACGTCTATGTGCCGAACTCCCAGCGCGAACTCACCCGGCTCGCCTACCGCCAGCAGTGGGACGCGGATTTCCTGCGCTACCTGAAGAAGCTGGAAAAGAAGAAGCCCGTGGTCTGGTGCGGCGACCTCAACGTGGCGCACACCGAGATCGACCTCGCAAACCCGAAGTCGAACCTGAAGAACCACGGGTTCACACCGGAGGAACGCGCCGGCTTCACGGCCTGCGTGCAGGCGGGTTTCGTGGACACCTTCCGGGAATTCGAGCGCGGTGGCGGTCACTACACCTGGTGGAGCCCGATGGGCGGCGCCCGCGGCCGGAACGTGGGCTGGCGGATCGACTACTTCCTCGTGAGCCAGGCGCTCCGCCCCCGGCTGAAGTCGGCGTTCATCCGGCCGAAAGTGCTCGGGTCGGACCATTGCCCCGTCGGCATCACGTTGGAGTGATCACGGCCAAACGGGATTCCGGCATTGCGCGGTCCTGCTCCTGCGGCCGTCGAAATCCGGTGGTGCCCGATTGCGAACGGTGGGCGGCTTGCCCCGCAACCCGCCCACGGTGTTTCAGGCCCCCATCCCGCGTTGTTGGTGCGCAGAACCAAACGAAGCGGCCAGGTCAAACAGCTCGGTGCGCTCGGACGGTCCGCCTAACCCCGCTTCATCAGGTCGAACCAGCAGCGGTTGACCGTCATGCGGTAGGTGAAGGCCCACAGCCAGCTCATCGCCAGGCCGCCGAGCAGGAACCACCAGCCGTCGGGCAACACGAAGCAGGCGAAGAGCAGGCCGCAGGCAGTCAGGAAACTCACCACGTGTCCCAACAAGACAAGCAAGGTGCGGACATTGAACCGCTGAGTGTCGTTGGTGCCGCTCGCGACCCGCGCCGTCACCAGCAGCGGCGTCACGGCGCAACTGGCCACGCAGGCACGCAGGCCCAATTCGGCACCGGCCAGCCATGACAGTTCCCGCAGGTGACCGGCCAGAGCACCGAATCCGACCGCTAGGGGCACCGCTGCCGCCGCCCGGACCACGCTCGCCTTGACCAACAGGAACAGCAGTTCGCGGAAAGTCCGCGGATAGGGGATCAACGGCGAAATCTCCAAGGAACCTGCCGGCGGAATCGCCAGCCGCCCGCCGGCGAAGCCCGTGAGCACCGGCAGGCAGGCGAGCCCGCCGAGAATTCCGCCCGCCGGCAGCGCGGTTTCCAGCCAAAGCCAGCCCAGCAGTCGTCCCGCCAGCGTCAGGATGACGCCTCCGGCCAGCAGCATCGCCCCGGTCTTCCAGGACCAGGTCCACCGTGGCGAACCGGCCCAGTCCCATTCGGCGAGGAGCCGTTCCCGGGGCGTCCACCACCGCCACACGAGCCGCTCGATCCAGCCCCGGTCGGGGCCGGAGGCGGGCAGCAGGAACTCGCGGCTGAGGATGCGTTCGGTGACTTCGGTGAGGCCGGTGTGGATGGGCCGCGTGTGCTGTTCGGCGATGGCGGCGCGGTCCTCGTCATCGCAGTCAGCCGGCGGTTCCGCGGCGTAGTCCAGCAGCACGGCATCACGGAACCGGTAGTTCGCCTGCGCCCAGCGCAGCGCAGCCGGCAGCAGCGTCAGCAACGCCCCGGCCGGCAGCAGCCAGAGCGCGTCGCTGGCGTGCGATTCGCCGCCGAGCCAGCGGTGGAGCGGGCCGACCACCCAGCCGGTGGGCAACAGGCCGACCGCCATGTCGCCATACTGGTTGAGGAACTCCAGCAGGGCGTGCTTCAAGCCGTCGGGCGCCACGAAGTTGCCCAGCCACAGGACCACCAGTCCCATCCACAGCACGCCCCGCGCGGTGGCGGCATGACGCCACCGCAGCGACAGCACCCCGAAACCGGCGAAGCATCCCCCCAGCAGCAGCCCGGCGGCGACGACCAACGGCAAGGCGACCCTGTCCGGCGGGGTGCCGAGGCGCGCGACCCACACCAACGCCACTCCCAACGGCAGCAGAAACGCCATCTCCCCCAGGCCGCGGCGCAGGTGGCGGCGAAACACCCATTCCCGGGAGGCCGGCAGCAGGGCCAAGGCGAGCAGGTCGGGATTCTGGTAAAGGGTCTTGGCCAGGCGCTGGTGCACGTCAAAGCACAGCACCAGGGCCAGCACCGCCAAGGTCAGGCGTTTGCCCCCGCCGGAGAGCGAATCACCGAGGGCGACTCCCGCCGTCACAAGCAACGCCGCGACCACCGTGACCCAGAAGGGTCGCGCCGCCCGCACCAGCCGCGGCCAGAGGCCCGTCCGCCGGCCCGCCCCCGCGGCCCGCGCCGCCGCCTCCAGCCGCCGGCAGAATTCCCGGTCACCGGCGTTCATCGCGGTTCCTCCCGGAGCTGCGCAAAGAGCCGTTCCAAGATGTCGTCGGCACCGCCGGACTGCTGCCGGAGTTCCGCCAGCGTGGCGAAGGCCCGCACCTCGCCCTCGTGCAGCAGGCACACGCGGTCGCTGAACCGCTCCACGCTGTCGAGCACCTGCGTGGTGTAGAGCACCGTCCGGCCCCGGCCCACGGCGTCGCGGGCATGCCGGCGGAACGCCGTGAGCCCGTGCGGATCCATGCCCGAAGCCAGCGGTTCGTCGAGCAGCCACAGTTCCGGATCCGCCGCAATGAGCGCCGTCAGGGCGGTCTTGTAGATCTGCCCGCGGGACAGCGAGCCGACCGGCGCGTCCGCGAGGGTGAGCAGATCAAAATCCCGCAGCAGTTCCACCACCCGGGCCTCCACGCCGGGCCGGTCCGCGCCGTAAAGCCGGAGGATCAGCCCCACGTTTCGCAACACCGTCTCGTCGAGGAAGAGCGCCGGAAAATCCGGCAGGAAAAAGTAACGCTGCCGCTGGGCGAGGTCCTCCCGCCGCATCGGCTCGTGATCGAAGCTGATCTCCCCGGAATCCGGTGCCGCCACGCCCGCCAGCAGCCGGAGAAACGTCGTCTTGCCGGCCCCGTTGGCGCCGAGCACGGCGACCAGTTGACCCGGCTGCAGGGTCAGGGAGACGCGATCCAGCGCCCGGACCGATCCGTAGCGCTTGGTCACCGACTGGAATTCGACGAGCACGGGGCATTCCTGAACCAAAGCCCCCGGACGGGCCAAGGATTTTGCAGCGCTGCGCGGCAATGTCTCCTGCGGCAGAACGGTTCCGGCCTTCCCACTCACAGACCGACCGCAAGGGCAGCTCCCGCCGCTGGCGAGTCCGGTCCGCGCCGTCGAGCGGTATCGGGCGGGCGCGTGTCCGGCCCTTGAACTGCGGCGGGCCG
>OFDN01001661.1_pt1 | contig 13997 bp, 14 predicted proteins | sample 1520971 | NCBI WGS metagenome assembly OFDN01 (sample SAMEA94257418, study PRJEB24077) | hot springs metagenome | biome: Aquatic biome; feature: Geographical feature; material: Water | place: India | collected 2012-06-12 | depth 5 m
CCATCCGCCGCGCCAGGTCGATCACCATGGCCGCCTTGTCGTGTCTCATGCCGCGAGAAGAGCATACGTCCGATTTTGACGCAACGCTGTCCCATAGTCGAACCATCGACAGAAACACCGCTTCAGGAGTTCCTTCCATGGCCCGCACTTTCGCCCCCCAGGCCGCCGTCGCCGCTTCCCGCTACCTGATCGTTCCCTGCGAGGCCGACGGCTGCGGCGATCTCGCCGTCATCTGGGACCGGCTGGAGGAACAGGTCATCGACGTCATCGACGCCCGCCTGTCCGCCCGCTACGCCGACGAGGACGCCCTGTGGGACGAGGCCCGCCCGGCCTTCGACCCGGCCGAAGACTTCCGTATGGCGGCGTGAACCCGCCGGGCCGGCTTGCGGCGACGCCTCCGGGCGGCTAGCCCTCCTCCTGCCTCGGGAGGACGAAAAGCATGGCGACGCAGACGATGGATGGCACGCAGCTGGTAAACCAGGCGCTGGCTGCATTCCAGGCCCGTGAGCGCGATGACGCCGCCCTGCTGCTGGCCCGGGCGCTGCAGGCGAACCCGCCGCTCGGCGCCCGCTGGGCCTCGGTGTCGCGGCTGGCCGCCACCATCGGAGAGATCACCCTCGCGCTGGCGGCGGCGCGCAAACACGTCGCCTCGACCCCGACCGCCGAGGCGCGACTGGCCTACGCCCAGCTGCTGATCCAGAGCGGCCGCACCCAGGACGCCCTGCGCGAAGGCGCGGCCCTCGCCCGCGAGCGGCCCAACGACCCCGCCGCCCTGCATTTCCTCGCCACCTGCCAGGTCCAGCTGGGCGATCACGACGCCGCCGTCGCCAACCTGCGCCGGATCATCGCCCTGCCCAGCGTGCATCTGGGGGCCGAGAACGCCTGGCATGTGCTGGCCGACATCAAGAAATTCACGCCCGACGATCCCGACATCGCGCAGATGGAGGCGATGCTGGAGCGGATCGGCACGACCGAGGCCAACCGCCAGAGCCGCATCGTCATGCTCTACGCCCTCGGCAAGGCGCTCGACGACGCCGGCCAGACCGACCGCGCCTTCGCCTGTTTCGACGAGGCGGCGCGGCTGCAGAAGATCGACAGCACCTTCAACGCCGCCCAGGCCGACGCCTTCGTCGACGCCGTGGTCAAGGGTTACGGCCGCGCCTTCATCGACAGCCTGCCGAAGAGCACGGTCGACAGCGACCGGCCGATCTTCGTGCTGGGCCTGCCCCGCTCGGGCACGACCCTGGTCGAGCAGATCCTGGTCAGCCATTCGCAGGTCGTCGACGGCGCCGAGGCCAACCTGTTCCGCCCCGCTGCCATGGCCATCAAGGGCTATACGCCGGACGAGATCCGCGCCTCCTTCGACCGCCCCGACGCCGCCTCCCTGCCCGACCGCATAGCCCGGGCCTATCTGCATCTGGTCGACGAGCGGTTCGGCAAGACCGGCCGGGTGGTCGACAAGACCCTGAACCAGACCCGCTACCTCGGCCTGATCCATCAGGTGCTGCCGAAGGCGAAACTGATCTGGCTGCGCCGCGACCCGGCCGGCATCGCCTGGTCCTGCTATCGCACCCGCTTCGCCCGGGGCGTCGACTGGACCCGTTCACTGACCGACATCGCCGCCTATTTCAGGGGCGAGGACCGGCTGCACGCCCACTGGTCGGCGGTGCTGGGCGACAGCCTGCTGACCGTGCCCTACGAGGCGCTGGTGGACGATCCCGAGACCTGGATGCGGCGGATCATCGAGCACGCCGGTCTGGAGTGGGAGGACGGCGTCCGCGACTTCCACAAGACCGAACGCGCCGTCACCACCGCCAGCTTCGCCCAGGTCCGCAAGCCGATGTACGCCTCGTCGAAAGAGGCGTGGAAGCGGTATGAGACGCAGCTGAAGCCGTTCTTCGACGCCTACGGCAAGGGCTGATCAGCCCGCGGGATAGCGTTCGCGCATGGCCTCGACGGACCACCGGCAGAGACGCCGCAGCTTTTCGTCGTCGAGGTCCGAAAGCCGGTTGAAGTAGAGGCAGGAGACGCTGGTCTTGTACTTGCCGAGCCCTTCCATCAGGTCGGGGCGCTCGGTGAAGCCCGGCATGATGTAAAGCGTCATATTGGCCTTGCGCGGCGAGAAGCCGATGATCGGCCAGTCGGCGGGCTTGTTGGTGGTGTTGACGTAGGTGTAGCGGCCGAAGCCGACGATCGACGGCCCCCACATCACGGGTTTCTCGCCAGAGACTTCCTCCAGCAGGGCGCAGAGCTTCGCGGAATCCTCGCGGCGGCCGGCATGTTCGACCGAGGCGATGAAATCGGCCGGCGGGACGTCGGTGGGTTGGGTCTTCAGTTCAGAAGCCATGGCCTCACAGCGCCTTCACGATTCCCTCGACCATCTTCTTGGCGTCGGCGAACAGCATCATGGTGTTGTCGCGGAAGAACAGCTCGTTCTCGACGCCGGCATAGCCGCTGCCCATGCCGCGCTTGATGAACAGCACCGTGCCCGCCTTCTCCACGTCCAGCACCGGCATGCCGTAGATCGGGCTCTGCGGGTCGGTCTTGGCGGCGGGGTTGGTGACGTCGTTGGCGCCGATGACGAAGGCCACGTCGCAGCTCGAGAACTCGCTGTTGATGTCCTCCAGCTCGAACACCTCGTCATAGGGGACGTTGGCCTCGGCCAGCAGCACGTTCATGTGGCCGGGCATGCGGCCGGCGACGGGGTGGATGGCGTATTTGACCTCCACGCCCTCCTTCTTCAGGTGGTCGGCCATCTCGCGCAGGGCGTGCTGGGCCTGCGCCACCGCCATGCCATAGCCGGGCACGATGATGACGGACTGCGCGTTCTTCATGATGTAGGCCGCGTCCTCCGGCGAGCCGGCCTTGACCGTCCCGCGCTCGCCGCCGCCGGCCGCGGCACCCGCCGCCGCCGAGTCACCGCCGAAGCCGCCGAGGATCACGTTGAAGATCGAGCGGTTCATCCCCTTGCACATGATGTAGGAGAGGATGGCGCCCGACGAGCCCACCAGCGCGCCGGTGATGATCAGCAGGTTGTTCTGCAGCGTGAAGCCGATGCCCGCCGCCGCCCAGCCGGAGTAGCTGTTCAGCATCGAGATCACCACCGGCATGTCCGCACCGCCGATCGGCAGGATCAGCAGGAAGCCCAGCGCCAGCGCCACCAGCACGATCAGCCACATCGCCGCGTCGGCGTTGGACGCCACCAGCCAGACGATGAGCAGCACGGTCAGCACGCCCAGCGCCGCGTTGAGCTGGTGCTGGTAGGGGAACACCAGCGGCTTGCCGGTGACCAGCCCCTGCAGCTTGGCGAAGGCGACCAGCGAGCCGGTGAAGGTGATGGCGCCGATGGCGGTGCCGAGCGCCATTTCGATCAGCGAGCCCTTGGCGATCGCCCCGCGCACGCCGATGCCGTAGGCGTCCGGCGAGTAGTAGGCAGCCAGCGCCACGAACACCGCCGCCAGACCGACCAGCGAGTGGAAGGCGGCGACGAGCTGCGGCAGCGCCGTCATGACGATCTTGTTGGCGATGACGTAACCGATGCCGCCGCCGATGGCGATGCCCAGGATGATCAGCCAGTAGCTCTGCACCACCGGCAGCGCCAGCGTGGTGACGATGGCGATGGTCATGCCGACCATGCCGTAGAGGTTGCCTTGCCGGGATGTCTCCGGCGACGAGAGACCGCGCAGCGCCATGATGAAGCACACGGACGCCACGAGGTAGAGAAGGGCCGAAAGAGTTTCCATGGTCGATGTCCCCCCTTACTTGCCCTTCTTCTTGAACATGCTCAGCATGCGCTGAGTGACAAGGAAGCCGCCGAAGATGTTCACGCTGGCGAGGATGACCGCCAGGAAGCCCATGAACTGCGAGAAGCTGAAATGCGCGGGTCCCGCGGCGATCAGCGCGCCGACGATGATGACCGACGACACCGCGTTGGTGACCGCCATCAGCGGCGAATGCAGCGCCGGGGTGACGCGCCACACCACGTAGTAGCCGACGAAGCAGGCCAGCACGAACACCGTGATGCCGACGATGAAGAAGTTGCCGTGGCCGGCGGACTCCGCCCCGCCATGGGCGGCGGTCTGCGCGACCTGGGCCGCCAGAAGGTCGGCCTGCTGCGAGAGTGCTGCGAGGTTCGCCTTCAGTTCGGCGATCCGGGCCGAGAGTTGGGTCTGGTCCATTCCTATCCTCCTGGAAGCCGGATCAGGCAGCGAACTGCGGGTGGACGACGGCGCCGTCGCGGGTCAGCGCGATGGCCTTCACGATCTCGTCGTCCCAGTTGAGCGTGATCGCCTTGGTATCCTTGTCGTGGAAGGTCTGGAGCAGCGCCAGCAGGTTCTTGGCGTAGAGCAGCGACGACGACTCGGCGATGCGGCTGGGGTAGTTGAGGTGGCCGACGATGGTCACGCCGTTGTCGGTGACCACCACCTCGCCGGGCTTCGCCCCTTCCACATTGCCGCCGCGCTCCACCGCCAGGTCGATGATGACCGAGCCGGGCTTCATGGAGGCGACATGCTCCTTGGTCACCAGCACCGGGGCCTTGCGGCCGGGGATCAGGGCGGTGGTGATGACGATGTCCTGCTTCTTGATGTGCTCGGCCACCAGCGCCGCCTGCTGGCGCTTGTAGTCGTCGGACATCTCCTTGGCGTAGCCGCCGGCGGTCTCGGCCTGCTTGAACTCGTCGTTCTCGACGGCGACGAAGCTGCCGCCCAGCGACTGCACCTGCTCCTTCACCGCCGGGCGCACGTCGGTGGCCGAGACGATGGCGCCGAGACGCTTGGCGGTGGCGATGGCCTGGAGGCCGGCGACGCCCACACCCATGATGAAGGCGCGCGCCGGCGGCACCGTGCCGGCCGCCGTCATCATCATGGCGTAGCTGCGGCCGTAGACGCTGGCGGCGTCCACCACGGCCTTGTAGCCGGCCAGGTTCGCCTGGCTCGACAGCACGTCCATGACCTGGGCGCGGGTGATGCGCGGCATGAACTCCATGGCCAGCGCGTTCACGCCCGCCGACGCGTAGGCGGCCAGCGCCTCGCGGCTGTCGAAGGGGTTCAGGATGCCGATCAGCAGCGCGCCGCGCTTGACCAGGGCGAGCTCGTCCGTGCCGCCCTCGGCGGCGGTGAGGGGGCGTTGCACCTTCAGCACGATGTCGGCGTCGGCGAGCGCCGCCGCCTCGTCGGGCGCGATGGTGGCTCCGGCGTCGGCGAAGGCCTGGTCGGGGATGTTGGCGCCGGCCCCAGCCCCGGTCTCCACCACGATGTCGAGCCCGAGGCCCTTCAGTTTCTTGACCGTTTCCGGAGAAGCCGCGACCCGCTGTTCGTTCGGACGCCGTTCCTTGGGTATGCCGACTTTCATGTACTCCTCTCTCCCCTGCCGCGTGGCGTCCCTCTCCGCCCGAAATTTTCTATCGGGCAGCCGGCGCGCGTGACGGTTCTACATGACGGATTCGACGCCATTTGTGAAGCCGCGGCGTCCCTCCGGACGAGCTCACGCTGTCATACCGCGACGGCTCGCGGCAATTGTCGCATGGAACAAGACTTTTCCGTATCGCGGTTCACGCCACCTGGCGCTTGAGCAGAAGGCCGCGCAGGATGCGCGCCAGCGTGTCGGCCAGCCGGTACTGCTCGTCCTCCGGCAGGCCGGCGATGACACCGGCGAATTCCAGCATCGGGTCGTCCTTCAGCAGGTCGACCGCCTTCGGCGTCGGGTGGAGCTGGACGACGCGGCGGTCCTGGGGCACCGGCACCCGCACCAGCAGCCCCTTGCCCACCAGCACCTCCACCATCTGCGACGCCGCGCCGCGGGTGGTGGCGTGGAAATCGGCGAAGGCGGAGACCGTCCGCTGGCTGGGGTTGGCGCGCGCGAAGAAGCGCAACGCCGTCCATTGCGACGGCTTCATGCCCTGGGTGTAGCCCAGACTGTCGGCGATGTGGCCGATGTGCATCATCACCTCGGCAATCGCTTGCGCGGATCCCTCGGTGGCGGGATGGTTGGACATGCACGGGCGCCTTCGTCGATTCGCGAACAGTGTAACCCGCTGGGGTGTGCCGACGAAAGACTCGAAATTGTATGGAAACTAAACATGCGATTGTGTCGCGGGGCATGGGCCCGTTCCGCACCGTCGCTTGTTGTCGTTCTGGAACAATCACGAGGGAGCCCGGCATGTCCACGCCGATGGTCGTCACGATCCCCCACCGGCTCGGCCGCACTGAAGCGCACCGACGGCTGGAGGAGGGACTCGGAACGGTGCACACGCAGCTCGCCGCCTACACCTCCTCCATCGAGCAGAGCTGGACCGGCGACCGGCTGGACTTCCGCGTCGTCGCCATGGCGCAGACGGTGACCGGCCGCGTCGACGTGATGGACGACAGCGTGCGGGTCGAGGTGGACCTGCCCTGGATGCTGGCGATGCTCGCCAAGCGGCTGGAAGGCAAGATCGGGAAAACCGGGGCCAAGCTGCTGACCAAGCGGTGAAACGCAACGGCGCGCCGGACTCCGGGTACCGGCGCCGAGCGCCCGTGGATCGACACGCGCCCGCGCCGCGGCGTTGCATGGACCTTCACCAAACCAAACTTTTGCCGGGCCGATGCATTGGCGTTTGACAGAGAACGCCGCGGCCCATCATACTATTCGCCATGCGTCACTGTGTCGCCTCAAAACGACGATTGGATAAGACTCGCTCCCAAGTTTGCGCTTTGATTATTGTTTTGCGCCGCAGATTGCGGTTCCCAGTCTCTGATTTTCAGCCTTTCCTTGTAAATTCCATAGTCATATTCAAACAAGCAGCGAAGATCATGCTGGCGAAAGCGCGACCCGCGGTGGATCATCCCGGGAATCTCGCGTTTTCGGCACGATCCGCGTCTGGCACCGCGGTTGCTCGACCCGCCACCGAGCAACTGTGGAGACTCGGCCATGAGAATCAGGACACTTCAGCAGAAGATCGCCGCGCTGGCGGCTCTCTGCGTCGTCGGCACCGTCGTCACGATGGTTGGTTTCGGAATCGCCTCGACCAGCGCCACCAATGGCATCGTCAACGAGAGCGTCGCCCGCATCCTCGACAAGAAGACGCGCGAGTCCATCCAGAACCTGGCGGCGGACCAGGCGGGCCTCATCCGCTCGGAGTTCGAAAGCGCCCTGAACGCCGCGCGCACCATGGCGCACGGTTTCGCCAGCATGGTCGATCCCACGAACCCCGGCACCATACCCATCGAGCGTCGTCGCGAGGCGTTGAACGCCATCCTTCGCAACGTTCTCGCGAACAACGCGCTGTTCAACGGCACCTACTCCGCCTGGGAGCCGGACGCGCTCGACGGGCGCGACGCGGACTTCCGGAACCGGCGTGATACCGGCACCGACGGGACGGGGCGGTTCCTGCCCTACTGGAACCGCGGTGAGAACGGGAAGATCGATCTGCAGCCGCTTGTCGAGTACGACAGCCGCGACCTGCACCCGAACGGCGTGATGAAGGGCGGTTGGTACCAGGGGCCGAAGGAGAACGGCAAGGAGAGCGTGCTCGACCCGCTTCCCTACATCGTGCAGGGCAAGCCGGTCTTCCTGGCCACCCTGTCGGTGCCGATCACCGTCGGCGGGCAATTCAAGGGCGTCGCAGGTGCGGACTTCAACCTCGACTTCGTGCAGAAGCTGGCGGTGTCGGCCAGCCGGGCGGTGTTCGACGGGCAGAGCGACGTCGTCATCGTCAGCAACATGGGCCTTGTCGTCGCCCACAGCCGCCACCCCGAGCTGATCGGCCAGCCCCTGTCGCGGATGAGCACGAGCATGACCAAGGATCTGGCGGTCGTGCAGAGCGGCCGGCCGGCGATCGACGCGGAGTCGGTCCAGGACACCATGCGGGTGTTCGCGCCCATCGCCCTGGGATCGACCGGCAAGCCCTGGGCCGTGCTGATCCAGGTGCCGCAGTCGCTGGTCCAGGGTGACGGCATGTCGCTGCGGGAGTCGCTCAACGAGCGCAACCGGTCCGCGGTGGTCTGGCAGGTCGGCATCGCGGCGCTGGTCGCGGTGCTGGCGGTCGGCGGCATGTGGTGGGTGGCGGCCGGCATCGCCCGCCCGATCCGCCAGTGCATGCAGTTCGCCGGAAGCATCGCCGAAGGGCGGTTCGACGAGCGGCTCGACGTGCGGCAGAGCGACGAGGTGGGGCTGCTCGCCGAAGCGCTGCGGACGATGCAGGCGGACCTCCAGCGGATGATCGCCCAGCGCGCCGACGACCAGCGCCGCGCCGACGCGGAGCGGCGCGACGCCACCCGCCGGCTCGCCGACGAGCTGGAAGCCCAGATCGGCGGCGTCGTGCAGACGGTGGACGAGGCGGCCCGCAGCATGAACACCACCGCGCAGGCGATGACGCGGATGGCGGAGCAGACCAGCCGTCAGGCGAACCAGGTGGCCGCCGCCTCCGAGGACGCCAGCGCCAACGTGCAGACCGTGGCGGCCGCCACGGACCAGCTGTCGAGCAGCACCCGCGAGATCGGCGAGCAGGTCAGCCGCTCCGCCGGCGTCGCCCGCGAAGCCGTCGGGGTCGCCCAGCAGGCCAACGCGCAGGTGCTGGGCCTGACCACCGCCGCCCAGCGCATCGGGGCCGTGGTGAAGCTGATCCAGGACATCGCGTCGCAGACCAACCTGCTGGCGCTCAACGCCACCATCGAGGCGGCCCGCGCCGGCGAGGCCGGCAAGGGGTTCGCCGTGGTCGCCGGCGAGGTCAAGAGCCTCGCCAACCAGACGGCCCGGGCGACGGAGGAGATCGCCGTGACCGTCAACGACATGCAGCGCATCGCCAGCGACACCGCCGACGCGATCCGCGGGGTGAGCGCGGTGATCACCCAGATCGACGGGATCTCCGCCACCATCGCCAGCGCCGTCGTGCAGCAGGGCAGCGCCACCCAGGAGATCGCCCGGAACGTCCAGCAGGCCGCCAACGGCACCCGCGACGTGACCGGAACCATCGTCGAGGTCCGGCAGGCGGCGGAGGAATCCGGACAGTCGGCCGGCAAGGTCCTCACGGTGTCGGCCGACCTGACCGAGCAGTCCGCGCGGTTGCGGGGCGTCATCGGCGCCTTCCTGGACAAGGTGCGCAGCGCCGCCTGACCGGCCATCGCAACGGTGCACATCCTCAAGGAGCAGGTGCAACGGAACCGCCATCCCCGCCGTGGGGATGGCGGTTCACGGATCGCGGCTCGATCGACCGCGCAATGGCACGTTGCAGCCGATCCACCGTCTCTTGTATTCTGGGGTGCTGGCCTGGAGGAACCCTATGCCCAGCACACCCCCCCACGCTCACGCGGTCTTCTTGGAGCGCATCCGCAAGGCGGTTGCCGCGGATGAACGGTTCAGCGCCCTTCTGATCGGTGGCTCGTACATCCACGGCGGCCTCGACGAGCATTCCGATCTGGATTTCGTCATCGTCGTGACCGACGAGGCCTACGCCGATGTCATGGAATCGCGCTTTGACTTCGCGCGGGCATTGCCCGGTTTCATCAGCGCGTTCACCGGCGACCATGTCGGCGAGCCGCGCCTTCTGATCTGCCTGTACGGCCCGCCACTGCTGCACATCGACTTGAAATTCGTTCTGGCCGGCGACCTCGACCGTCAGATCGAACGGCGGGCCGTGTTGTTCGCCCGAGACCCGGCGGAGATCGAAACGCGTCTCGACGCGGGCGCGATCGCATGGCCGAACCTTCCCTCCGACTGGTTCGAAGCGCGGGCGTGGATCTGGCTGCACTACGCGGCCACCAAGCTGGCCCGCGGCGAGCTCTTCGAGGCGATCGGCATGCTCGGCTTCTTCCGCGAGCAGGTCCTGGGCCCCCTGCTCCATCGCCGCGCCGGCAGGAACCAGCGTGGGGTGAGACGCCTGGAAGCCCTCCGGTTGGACGAGCATGGCAGACTGGCCGCCACGGTCGCCCGGCACGACGCCCGGTCCGTCAGGGCCGGCATCGACGCCGCCATCGACCTGTATCTCGACCTGCGCGCCGACGACCCGCCGGCGGAGACGACGCGGATGATGCCTGAACTCCTCCGCCACCTCGTCGAACAGGCGATCCCCGGACGCGGCGACGACCGGTCGTGACGACCGGAGACGGACGACGCGACGAAGACCGGACGCCGTTCATTCCGGCTGACTCCCCCGGCGGAAGCGCCTATATAGGCACGCCATGAGCACATCCCTCCCGAAAGCCGGTCCCGCCCCGAAGGTGGGCATCGTCAGCCTCGGCTGCCCGAAGGCGCTGGTCGATTCCGAACGCATCCTGACCCGCCTTCGGGCGGAGGGGTACGAGATCTCGCCCAGCTACGCCGGGGCGGACGCCGTCATCGTCAACACCTGCGGCTTCCTGGACAGCGCCAAGAAGGAGTCGCTGGACGCCATCGGCGAGGCGCTGAAGGAGAACGGCCGGGTCATCGTCACCGGCTGCATGGGCGGCGACGCCGACGCGATCCGCGCCGCCCACCCCGGCGTGCTGGCCGTCACCGGCCCGCACCAGTACGAGGCGGTCGTGGGCGCGGTGCACGAGGCGGTGCCGCCGGTGCACGATCCGTTCGTGGATCTGGTACCGCCGGAGGGGCTGCGGCTGACGCCGCGCCACTACGCCTACCTGAAGATTTCCGAGGGCTGCAACAACCGCTGCAGCTTCTGCATCATCCCCGGCCTGCGCGGTGACCTCGTCAGCCGGCCGGTGTCCTCCGTGCTGCGCGAGGCGGAACGGCTGGCGGTCGCCGGGGTGAAGGAGTTGCTGGTCATCTCCCAGGACACCAGCGCCTATGGCGTCGACCTGAAATACGCCGAGGGCGACTGGTACGGACGCAAGGTGCGGGCGCGCTTCGCCGACCTCTGCCGGGAGCTGGCGGAGTTCGACGTGTGGGTGCGGCTGCACTACGTCTACCCCTACCCGCATGTGGACGAGGTGATCGGGCTGATGGCGGAGGGGCGCATCCTCCCCTACCTCGACATCCCCTTCCAGCACGCCTCGCCCACCGTGCTGAAGGCGATGCGCCGCCCGGCCGCGCAGGACAAGACGCTGGACCGCCTGCAGCGCTGGCGCCGCGAGTGCCCACCCCTGGCGCTGCGCTCCACCTTCATCGTCGGCTTCCCCGGCGAGACGGAGGAGGAGTTCCAGGTCCTGCTCGACTGGCTGAAGGAAGCCCAGCTCGACCGCGTCGGCTGCTTCAAGTACGAGCCGGTGGAGGGGGCCGCCGCCAACGCCCTGCCCGGCGCCGTGCCGGAGGAGGTCAAGCAGGAGCGGTGGGAGCGTTTCATGGAGACGCAGAAGGCGATCAGCGCCGCCCGCCTGAAGGAGAAGGTCGGCTACACGCTGGGCGTGCTGATCGACGAGGTGGACGAGGACGGCGCCATCGGCCGCAGCTACGCCGACGCGCCGGAGATCGACGGCAGCGTCTTCCTGAACGGCGAGACCGGCGTGAAGCCCGGCGATCTGGTCGATGTCGTCATCGAGAATTCCGACGAGTACGACCTGTGGGGGTCCATCGAGAGGGTGGAGTGACCGCGTCCGGCGGCCCCACTCCCGACGATGCCCGCCTGCTGGACGTGATCCAGGGCGGGCGCTGTTTCTACTGCGGCGAGCCGGTGGGCGCCAAGGCCACCTTCGACCATGTGGTGCCGCAGGCCTATGGCGGCACCGACGATCCCGGCAACATCGTGCTGGCGCATCGCCGCTGCAACCAGCTCAAAGGCGACCGGCTGCCGACGCCCGACGAGATCGAGCGGCTGGTCGCCCAGCGCCGCCGCAGCCGGCTGGCGGTGTGGCCGCCCATCCTGGCACTGCGCGGCGTCGAGGAGGGGGAGGCGTGGATCGCGCTCGCCCGCGCGGTGGCGGCGCTGCGGACGTGACGCGGCCCCTGGGCGCCAGTTCAATGCCCGTGAGACATTGTGACCATTCAATCGCCCGGTAACAGTTGCTATACGTCGGTATGCGATTGTGTCGCGGTCGCCCGCGGCGCCGGCTCCGCGGACGCAGCGGCGGGAGGGATCCGTTGGGTCAGCGCGTTGCAACGACGGGAACGGATCGCACGGGATGGCTCCTGCTTGTCGCGGGGCTGCTCCTGCTGACCGCCGGTGCCGCCGGTGCGCAGGCGTCACCGGACGCGGCAGGGAACAGCCCGGTGTCGTTCTGCGTCGACCCGGACTGGCCGCCCTACGAGATCATCAACCGCGGCGGCGCGCATGAGGGGATCGCCGCCGACCTGCTGTCACTCGCCGCCGAACGCGCCGGGCTGACGCTGGCGCTGCACCCCACGGCGGATTGGAACGCCAGCCTCAAGGCCTCGCGGGAGGGCGCCTGCGACCTCCTGAGCTTCCTGAACCAGACGCCGAAGCGGGACGAGTGGCTGCTGTTCACCGAGCCGCTCTTCATCGATCCCAACGTCATCATCACCCACGCGGAACACCCGTTCATCGCCGATCTGTCGGCCGAGTCCGACAAGTCCATCGCCCTGCCGAGCGGGACCTCGATCGAGGAGCGGGTCCGCCGCGACTTCCCCAAGCTGCGCATCCTCACCACCGAGACCGAGGCCGAGGCCTTCGCGATGGTGTCGAACGGCAAGGCGGACCTGACGATCCGCTCGCTGACGGTCGCCGTCTACACCATCAAGACGGAGGGGTGGTTCAACCTGAAGGTCTCGGGCCAGATTCCCGGCTACGAGAACCGCTTGCGGGTCGGTGTCCGCAAGGAAAGGGCGGAGATCCGGGACCGGCTGGACCGCGGCATCGCCACCATCACCGCCCAGGAGCGGACCCAGATCGCCAACCGGCACGTGTCGATCAACGTGCAGACCGCGGTCGATTACGGGCTGATCCGCAACCTGGTCATCGGATTCTCGGTGGTGCTGCTGTCCAACCTGATCTGGGCGATGAAGCTGCGGAAGGCCAACGCGCGGCTCCGCCACATGTCGCGGACCGACCATCTCACCGGCCTGTACAACCGCGCGGCACTCGACGGCCAATTGACGCGGGAGATCGACCGCTCCCGGCGGTACGGCCGCCCCCTCGCGGTCATGATCATCGATCTCGATCACTTCAAGACGGTCAACGACCGGCTTGGTCATCTGATGGGCGACCGGGTGCTGGTCGAAATGGCCGGCATCCTGAAGGGTGCCACCCGCAAGGCCGACTCGGTCGGCCGCTGGGGCGGGGAGGAGTTCCTGGTCCTGTGCCCGGAAATCACGGCGGCGCAGGCGCTGGTCGTGGCGGAGCGGATTTGCGAGGCGGTGCGCACCCATGGCTTCGGGACCGGCTGGCGTCACACGGTCAGCGTCGGCGTGTCCACCCTGCGGGCCGGAGACAGCCTGGACGACCTGCTGCAACGCGCCGACACCGCCCTCTATCGTGCCAAGCACGAGGGGCGCGACCGCGCCACCACCGGCGACGCGGGATCGGACCTGGACTCGGCCCCCCGGCCATCCGACGCCGCGCTGGTCGCGGGCGCCTGACCGGGAGCGCCGACGGGTCAGCTCCAGCCGGGGATCAGCGCCATCAGCGATGCGGTGATGCTGTCGGCGCAGCTTGCCGAGGCGCCGCCCCAGAGCTGGAAGGCCATGCCGAAATTGCCCTGCCACAGCGCGTCCCAGCCCGCGGCGAAGCCACCGGCACAGCCATGCTGGACGGTGTTGGCCGCGACGCCCAGGTCGCGCACGACCTGATCGGCCTTATCGGAAAGGGGAGCCATCTGCTGCATGGCGCTGTCGGCGGCGCGGCCGGCGGCCTGACCCAGCTCCTTGGCGGCGTCCTGCGCGGCCGTGCCGAGCTTGTCGAAGGTCTGCTCGATCGTCTGGCCGGGGGTGGGCTGTGTGGTGACGGTCGTCATGGCTCCCTCGGTTCCTCGGTCTATCGCGGTATGCTGCGCATGTGGTGTGCCACGATCGGGAATGCAACCGTCACGCACCAACACCGAAGATCCACCCTTCCTGCCGGCGCGCCCGGTCGTCCAGACCCTCCGGCGCCCAGACCCGCGGATCGGCGGCGAGCCGGCGCAGGCCGGCGG
>OFDN01001663.1_pt1 | contig 13983 bp, 11 predicted proteins | sample 1520971 | NCBI WGS metagenome assembly OFDN01 (sample SAMEA94257418, study PRJEB24077) | hot springs metagenome | biome: Aquatic biome; feature: Geographical feature; material: Water | place: India | collected 2012-06-12 | depth 5 m
CGAGAGGCACGCGCCTCCCCGCCGCGCCCTGCCGCCTCAGAATTCGACGCTCACGCGCCCGTAGAGGAAGCGCCCGCTGAAGCCGAAGGGCGACTGCGAGGAATAGGGCAGAAACGATTGATTCTGACCGAAATTGAATCCGTTGACTACGCCGAAGGGCAGGCGGTCGGGATATTCGTCGAACAGGTTGTTCGCCCCCACGGCGAGCTGGATGCGCTCCAGCAGCGTGTAGCGCGCTTCCAGATCGACCACCCACTTGGGCGAGAGCGTCACGTCGCCCGGCGCCGCGCCCTTGGCGATCGTCAGGTCATTGTTCGAACCGATCGGCAGGAACACCGAACCGAAGCGGTTGGCACGCAAGCTCGCGCCGAAGGGCGCCAGCTCCCAGTCGAGCCCGAGGTTGAGCTTGTTCGACGGCTGCCCGTCGGTCAGGCGGAAGCTCTCCGGCCGAGCAAACAGGCGCTGCGCGTTGAAGCCCGAGAAGGTCCGCCGGTCGGTGATCTCGGTGTCATTGACATTGAAGCCCGCGGTCAGCGTGAACCGGCCTGCGCCGAAATCGGGCACGCGGTAGCTCGCGACGATATCGAGACCCTCGGTGCGGGTGTCGATGCCGTTGATGAAGAACCGTGCCGAGGTGCCGACCACGCCCGCCGCCTGGAGCAGCGCGACCACGTCGGCGCCTTGCAGGTTCTCGGTCAGCACGATCCGGTCGGAGATCTCGATGTTGTAGTAGTCGACCGTGAGGCTGAGCCCGTCGATCATGGTGAACACCACGCCGCCGCTGAGGTTGACCGATTCCTCTGGCTCGAGCGGCTGCGCGCCGAGCGCGACTGCAATCGGCGAATTGACGGGGAAGGTGCCGATCTCGACCAGGCCGATGCCGGTCACGTTGTTGGTCGAGGTGGTCGAGAAGAATTGCTGCGCCAGACCGGGGGCACGGAAGCCGGTCGAGGCCGCGCCGCGAAATGCGAGGCCCTCGACCGGCTCGAAGCGCGCGGCGATCTTGCCGTTCAGCGTGTCGCCGAAGTCCGAATAATGCTCGTAACGTCCGGCAATCTGGACGTTGAACATGTCCGAAAGGTCGGTGTCGAGTTCGACATAGGCGGCAAAGCTGTCCCGCGAGGCGTCGACCTCGGTCGAAGGCTGGAAGCCCGGGAACACCTGCGCGCCCGGCGCAGCGCCGTTCGAGAAGGTGAAGGGGCCGGCGATGTAGCTCGCCTCCTCGCCCGGGATGATCCGGTAGTTCTCGTTGCGCCACTCGCCGCCGAACGCGAACGAGCTGTCGCCGATCCCCAGATCGATGTCGCGCTGGGCGTCGAAATTGACCGAGGTCTGCCCCGAACGCAGGCCCCCGGCATCGAACTCGGTCGGGCTCACGAGGCCGCCGAGCGAGGCGTTCCAGCTGTTCGACACCCCGTAATCGAGGCGGTTGCTGCCGTAGCTGATCGACAGGTCGAGGTTCCAGCCCGCGGTCTCCCCGCGGATCCCGAGCGCCCCGGCGATGTCCTCGATGTCGGAGTCGATCTGCGGCAGGAAGCCGTCGGGATAGAACGGCGCGCCCCCATTGGCGAAGTCGCGGTTGCGCGCGTCGAGCGAGCGGCGATAGAAGCCGGTGCCGTTGGCCTGACGGTTGCCATAGCTGCCGAAGGCGTAGAGCTCGAAGCTCTCGCCGACATCAATGCCAGCGTTGACGAAGAGGTTGACGTCCTCCGACTTGCCGTCGCCGAAGCGGTGGTTGTAGCGGTTGATTGTGGTCTCGCGCACGTCGCCAACACCCGAATATTGCCGGCGGATGTCGGGGCCCGAGCGGTTGGTGGGATCGCGGTCCTTGTATTCGGCGGTGATGTTGACGAAGCCGGTGTCGCCGAGCGGCAGGCCGTAGTTCGCGGCGAAGGTGACCGTGTCGCCGTCGCGGCGCTTGCGGTCCTCGCCGGTGAAAGTGATCACCGGATCATCGCTCGCACCCGTCGTGGGCGCGACGCTCTGGACCTGCGCCACGTCCTCGAGGGTGGTGATGTACTTGCCATAGGTCACCTGCGCGCGCCCGCCCTCGCCCTTCCTCAGCTGGATGTTGATCACCCCCGCGATCGCGTCCGAGCCATATTGCGAGGCCGCGCCGTCGCGCAGCACTTCGATCCGTTCGATCGCCAGCGGCGGGATGGTGTTCATGTCGACCCCGGTCGAGCCGCGCCCGACCGAACCGTTGAGGTTGAGCAGCGCCGAGGAATGCCGCCGCTTGCCGTTGACCAGCACCAGCACCTGATCGGGCGCAAGGCCGCGCAGGGTGGCGGGGCGCAGCGAATCGGTGCCGTCGGTCAGCGAGGGCTGCGGGAAATTGAACGAGGGGACGAGATTGTTGAGCAGCCGGTTGGTCTCGGTCGTGCCTTGGTTGAGCAGCGCCTCGGAACCGATCACGTCGATCGGCACCGCGCTCTCGGAGACGGTGCGGTCGGTGCGGCGGGTGCCGGTCACGATGATGGGGTCACCTTCGGCCGTCGCCTCGGCCTCGGCTGACGCGCTTTGGTCCTGCGCGAAGGCGGGCTGCGCGGCGCAGCCGAGGGCAAGGGCCGCAATTGCGGTGCCGGTGGTGAAGGAGGTGCGGTTTGCCATGTTGTGCTTCCTCGGTGCCGGAGAGGGTGAAGACACCGGAAAGTTATCGGCAAGCGGCATTAAGCATAACAAAATTGCCAATCAATGCGGCATTCTTGTCATTCCTGTGGCATTTTTGCGACAAATACGCGCGCGAGGAACCGCCCCGCCCTGGCGGGCGGAGCGGCGCAATTGGTCAGCGCAGCGAGATGACGTTGTCGGTCGCCTCGCGCACGCGGGTGCCGTTGAACAGGCTCATCATCGGCTCGTCCTGAACGGTCACCGCGACCGCATTGCCGTAACCGTTGAAGCCGGTCTTCATCGCCGCGCCGTAGGCGCCGAGCATTCCGATCTCGATATAGTCGCCCGCCTGGATGTCGGCCGGGAGCGCAAACGGCCCCTTCATGTAGTCGGCATCGTCACAGGTCGGCCCGTAGAAGGCGAAGTCCTCGTCCTCCTCGATCAGATCGTCCTCGAGCGCGCGCACCGGGAAGCGCCACGCGACGTGGGCGGCATCGTAGAGCGCACCATAGGCACCGTCGTTGATGTAGAGCTCCTCGCCGCGCCGCTTGTTCACCTGGACGATCATCGAGGAATACTCGGCCGAGAGCGCGCGGCCAGGCTCGCACCACAGCTCGGCGTTGTAGGCGATCGGCAGGCTCTCGAAGTGCTTGGCGATGATCGCGAAGTAATCTTCCATCGGCGGCGGCTCGAGCCCCGGATAGGCGCTCGGGAAGCCCCCGCCGACATCGATCATGTCGATCACCACCGACGCCTCGGCGATCGCCGCGCGGGTGCGGTCGAGCGCCTGGACGAAGGCGAAGGGGGTCATCGCCTGGCTGCCGACATGGAAGCACACCCCCAGCCAGTCGCAGTGCTGGCGGGCCTGTTGGAGCAGCTGGGGCGCCTCGATCAGGTCGCAGCCGAACTTCGAGGCCAGCGACAGCTCCGAATATTCCGAGGAGACGCGCAGCCGCACGCACAGCCGCAGGTCACGCGGGGCCTCGCCGGTCGCCGGATCGGTGCAGGCGTCGATGATCTTCTCCAGCTCCTCGTAGGTGTCGAGGCTGAAGGTGCGCACGCCGTGCTCGAAATAGGCCTCGCGGATCGCCGCCGGTGTCTTGACCGGGTGCATGAAGCACAGGACCGCGTCCGGCAGGATGCCGCGCACCAGCCGCACCTCGGTGATCGAGGCGACGTCGAAATGCGTGACACCGGCGCTCCACAGCACCTCGATCAGGTCGGGCGCCGGGTTGGCCTTGACCGCATAGAGCACCTTGCCCGGAAACTTCTCGACGAAGAAACGGGCGGCGCGCCGCGCGGCGTGCGGGCGGTTGAGGATGACGGGTTCGTCCGGACGGAGGTCGCGGACTACAGCTCGTGCGTCAGGATAGATGTGCAACTCAAGGGACCCCCAAAACGGCTCTGTTGAACCATAAAACGACAAGCTGCCTTGCGGTTTGGAAGTCCCCTTGGGGCAGCGGAAGCGCGCAGATAGGGCTTTGGGGGGGGAATGCAAATGAAAAATGCACTCCGCTCCGGAGAAATGTTACTTTTCGAAGACAGAGACCGGAACGCGACCGGAATGTGACTGGAAAAGCGCAGCTTTCCGCCGCTTTGGAGCCGATTCAGAAGCCGATCCGGGGCACCTGGTCGACTGTCCCCTGCTCGCTCGCGTCGAGCCGATGAAAATCGGCCTCGGCGAATCCGAGCATCCCGGCGAACAGCACCGCCGGGAAGGATTCGCGCGCGGCGTTGAACCGGGCGACCGCGGCGTTCAGCGCCCGGCGGGCGGCGGCAAGCTTGTCCTCGACATCGGCGAGCTCGCCCTGGAGCGACTGGAAGTTGGCCGAGGCCTTGAGGTCGGGATAGGCTTCACCGAGCGCAAGCAGATTGCCGAGCGCGCTCTTGAGCTGCTGCTCGCTGCCCGAGGAGGGTGGGCCCCCCGCCGCCGCATTGCGCGCCGCGATCACCGCCTCGAGGGTGTCTGATTCGTGGGCGGCATAGCCCTTCACGGTCTCGACCAGATTGGGGATCAGGTCATGCCGCTGGCGCAGCTGCGCGTCGATATCGGCGACGCCCTGGCGCACCGCCTGCCTGAGCCCGACCAGCCGGTTGTAGATGCCGATCACCACCGCCGCGATCACCACCACGAAGCCTGCAAGTATCCAAATCATGTGCATCCCCTTTACCTGCACCCGCTTTTTGTGCTGACACTGGTTAAGGAATCGCGCGGGAGAGGCAATGCGCAGCGACATAGATGGCCTGTTGAAAGGCGGGCTCGAAGAGTGGCTCGCCGGACAGGCGGACATGCGTGCCGGTGCGAAAGGCCGGGCCGCCTCGCGCTGGGTGTGGGGCGCTGTCATCCTCATGCCGGTGTGCGCCTTCCTCTGGTTCAGCCCGGTGCCGGCCCAGCTTACGGGGCTCCTCACCCTCACCGGCATAGCGGGCACGGCGTGGTGGGGATACCGCCCGATCGCGGAGGCGACGCAGGCGATCAAGACCGGGATCAACAGCGCGATCGCCGCCAGCTACGGCCCGTCCTATGCCCCCGAGGTCGAGCCCGGCCCCGAATTCGAGGCGGCGCGCAGCTACGGCCTGCTGCCCGGCTTCGACCGCGCGAATTTCGAGGACCGCTGGCACGGCACGCTCGAGGGGCACGATTTCGACCTCTACGAATGCCAGCTCGAGGAACAGCGCGGATCGGGCAAGAACCGGCGCTGGGTGACGGTGTTCAAAGGGCCGATCATCCGCATGGGCTTCGGCCGCCGGTTCCATTCGACCACCCTGCTCGAGCGCGCGGGCAAGCACCGCAAGTGGATGGGGCTCGGGGGTGCGAGCGACCATGTCAGCTTCGAAGGCCACCGGCTCGACCGCGTCGATCAGGTGCACCCGGCCTTCGCGGAGAGCTTCGCGCTCTATTCCGACGATCAGGTCGAGGCGCGGGTGCTGGTGAATCCGAGCTATGTCGAGCACCTGCTGCGGCTCGAGGACGCCTTCGAGGCGCGCGAGCTGCGCGCGCTGTTCCGCGGCGGCGCGGTGGTGATCGCGATCGAGACGGGCGACCTGTTCGAAAGCGGCGGGATGAACGCGAATGCCGACCGCTAGAACGCCGCGCGCGCGCAGCGCCAGTTCAGCGCGATGGCGGGTCTCGCGCTGGCGATCAACCAGAACGAGCGCGGGCAGGTGTTGCAAGCCAGGCCGGAGGTCTCGGGCGACCTCTAGCCCGCCGGTCGCTCCTCCCCCGCCGCGATCGGGTAGGCATCGCCGACGAGGCCGAGCAGGACGTCCACATTGGCGCGGATATTGGCCATCGTCACCCCGTGATCGAGCACGTGGTAGCGGGTGAAGAGCAGCGACTTCTCGGCGAAATCGGCCGTCACGCTGATCGCGGCAAGCTCGTCATTGGCCCTGGCGAGGGTTTCGAAGGTGGTGCCCTCCGGCAAGTCGTAGCGCGCCTGCATCATCACCCCCTGGCAGCCGGGCACGCCGTTCACGTCGCAGGCGGTACCGAACAGGAGGTAGATGATCCCGTCCTCGCTTTCGGCGGCAAGATAGGCCTCGCCGGGCTTGCCGGTCTCCCTGATCGTGTGCCCGAGCGAGCCGACGATCGCGGCAAGATCACCCTGATTGATCGAGACGACGACGCGCTTTTCATCATAGTCCTGCGCCGCGGCAGGCACGCTCGCCCCCGCGATTGCCAGCGCTGCCGCCAATGCCCGGGTTCCCATCATCGCATCCCCCCCTCGCCCTGCGACGGCTCAGCTCAACCGGTCGCGGAAATCGGCGTAGTCGAAGCGCTTGATGCAGTCGAGCGCGTCGGTCTCGCTGTCCCACATCCAGATCGACGGCAGGGCGACGCCGTTGAAGGTGTTGGTCTTGACCATCGAGTAATGCGCCTGGTCGAGGAAGGCAAAGCGCGCGCCCGGTTCGGCGGGAACCGGCAGGCGGTAGTCGCCGATCACGTCGCCCGCGAGGCACGAGGGCCCGCCGAGGCGGATCGGGATCATGTCCTCGTTCTGCAATTCGCCCAGCATCGCCGGGCGATAGGGCGCTTCGAGCACATCGGGCATGTGGCACGTCGCCGAGATATCGGTGATCCCCACCGGCATCTCGTTGAAATGGGTATCGAGCAGCGTTCCGACGAGGATGCCCGCATCGAGCGCCACCGCCTCGCCCGGTTCGAGGATGATCTGGCAGCCGGTGTCGCTGGCGGCGTCCTTGAGGAACTCCACCAGTTCCTCGCGCTGGTAATCGGCGCGGGTGATGTGGTGGCCGCCGCCCATGTTGATCCACTTGAGCTGGTCGAAGAAGGGCTCGATCACGTCGAAGACGCGGTCCCAGGTGGCCTTGAGCGGCTCGAAATCCTGTTCGCACAGGTTGTGGAAATGGATGCCCTCGACGCCCTCCATGTGCTCCTCGGTCAGCTGGTCGAGCGGGAAACCGAGGCGCGAGCCGGGAGCGGAAGGATCATACTTGGCGACCTCGCCCGTGGGCACCTGCGGGTTGATCCTGAGGCCCACGCTGACCGGCGCGCCATTCGCCGCAGCCTGCTCGAGGATCAGGCGTGCGCGCTGGTGCTGGTAGGGCGAGTTGAAGATCACGTGGTCGGAGAGGCGGCAGATCTCCTCCAGCTCCTCGGGCTTGAAGGCGGCCGAGTATGTGGCGATCTCGCCGTCGTAGAACTCGCTCGCAAGCCGCGCCTCCCACAGGCCGGAGGTCGAGACCCCGTCGAGATATTCGCCGATGATCGGCGCTGCCGACCACATGCTGAACGCCTTCAGCGCGGCGAAGACCTTGATGTCCCCGCCATCGGCCGCCGCCGCATCGCGCACGCCTGCCAGCACGCGGCAATTGGCGCGCAGCCTCGCCGCGTCGACCACGAAAGCGGGGCTGTCGACGCGCGACAGGTCGAAATGGGCAAAGGCTCCGGGATCACCGGCCTTGGTCTGCATGGCTATTTGTCCGTTCGGGAAGGAAGAGAAAAACGCACGACGCGGCCGCCGTTCACGTCGGTGACGTAGATATGGCCGTCTGGCCCGATCGCAAGGTCGTGCCCGAGGCTCGCGTCCTTGCCGGGCAGGCCGATGTCGAAGGACGCCTCGACGGTGCCTTCCGCGCTGTAGACCCGCAGCACCGCGCCATTGCGGTCGGCGCCGTCGCGGCCTTCGACGGCGAGCAGCCGCCCGCTGCCCAGCGGTTTGAGGCCGTAGGTGTGGTTCCCGGCGGGCGAGGCCCAGCTGGCGAGGCGCTTTCCGGCGTGGTCATAGACCATGATGCGGGCATTCTCGCGGTCGGCAACATAGATATGCCTGTCATCCACCGCGACCGCGTGGGCGACCTTGAAGTCACCCCAGTCGCGGATGAAGGTGCCCTCGGGCGAGAACTCGGCAATGCGGGTGTTCACATAGCCATCGGCGACGAGCACGCGACTGGGCAGGAAGGCGATGTCGGCCGGGCGGCCGAAATGAGCGGCGTCCTGCCGCGTGACGCCCTCTTCACCCAAGGTCAGCTCGAGCGCGCCCTCGGGGCTGAAGCGCAGCACCTGCTCGCGGGCGACGTCGGTGATCCAGACCTTGCCCTCGGGGTCGATCGAGATGCCGTGCGGCATGACGAACTGCCCTGCCCCCCACCGGGCGAGGAGTTTGCCGTCGGGGGAGAACTTGAAGACCGTGGGCTCGGCAATCGGCTCTTCGGGGAAAGGCTCCGCCCATTTGCGCCCTGCGCGGTGGAGCACCCAGATGTTGCCCCCGGCGTCCACATCGACCCCGCTAACCTCGCCGAATTTGGCTTTAGCGGGGATAGTGGGCCACCCGGTGTCGACCGCAAGCTTGGGAACTTCCTCGCGCGGCGGAATCGGCGCGTCGCAACCCAAGAGACAAACCAGCAACGCCGAACCGTACGCGAGTCTGGCGGATGATACGGCCTTCATTCGCATCGGAAGTGTCGTGCCTTTTTGGTTTCTCGCAGAGACGCAGAGGAAATCAGAACTCCACTGGCCCGCCGAGTTCCTCGACCGTCCACGGCAGGCCATGTTCGTTGAGCATCGCCATGAAGGGATCGGGATCGAGCTGTTCGATGTTGAACACGCCCTCGCCCTGCCAGTGGCCCTGCACCATCATCGCCGCGCCGATCATCGCAGGCACGCCCGTCGTATAGGACACCGCCTGATTGCCGGTCTCCTCATAGGCCGCCTCGTGCGAGCAGATATTCTTGATGTAGAACGTCTTTTCGCCGCTGCCATCCAGCGCCTCGCCGGTCGCGATCACGCCGATGTTGGTGTTGCCCTTGGTGGTCTCGCCCAGCGTCTCGGGCTTGGGCAGCACGGCGGCGAGGAATTGCAGCGGGATGATGTCCTTGCCCTGGTAGCGCACCGGCTCGATGCTCGTCATGCCGACGTTCTGGAGCACGGTGAGATGGGTGATGTACTGGTCGCCGAAGGTCATCCAGAACCGCGCGCGTTCCAGCTCGGGGACGAACTTCGCGAGGCTTTCCAGCTCCTCGTGATACATCAGGTACATGTTCTTGGGGCCCACCGCCTCGAAGTCGAAACCGACCTTGGTGGACATGGCGGGGGTTTCCACCCACTCGCCGTTCTCCCAGTGGCGCGCGGGCGCGGTCACTTCGCGGATGTTGATTTCCGGGTTGAAGTTGGTCGCGAAATGCTGGCCATGGTCGCCGCCGTTGCAATCGAGGATGTCGAGCTGGCGGATGGTCTTCAACCTGTGCTTCTTCAGCCACATGGTGAAGACGCTCGTCACCCCCGGATCGAAGCCGGAGCCGAGCAGCGCCATCAGCCCTGCGTCCTTGTAGCGCTCCTGATAGGCCCACTGCCACTTGTATTCGAACTTGGCCTCGTCCTTGGGCTCGTAGTTGGCGGTGTCGAGATAGTCGACGCCCGCCTCGAGGCAGGCGTCCATGATCGGCAGATCCTGATAGGGCAGCGCGAGGTTGACGACGAGGCCTGCGCCGGTCTTGCGGATCAGGTTAACCATCGCCGGGACTTCCTCGGCGTCGATCTCGTACGTCGCGATATCGCGCCCGCAGCGCTCCTTGACGCTGGCGGCGATCGCATCGCACTTCGCCTTGGTGCGGCTGGCAAGGTGGATTTCGGGGAAGATGTCTGGGTTGAACGCCATCTTGTGGACGCAGACCGAACTCACCCCGCCCGCACCGATGACGAGAACAGTGCTGGACTTAGCTGCCGACATGATAGGAACCTTTCGTAATGCGAATCTTGCGCGCGCCTTAGTCCAACGCAGCCGAGGGGACAAATGATCCAAGACGATGTCAGAATGCCCACACGGGAAGGCGTGATCGCCGCCGCCGCATCGATTGCGGCGATCCTGCCCCCTACCCCGCTTCTGCCGGTCACCATCGGCGGCGTCCGGGCATGGGTGAAGGCCGAGACGCTGCAACCGATCGGCTCGTTCAAGATCAGGGGCGCGTGGTGGCGGCTCTCGAACCTGTCGGAGGCCGAGCGCGGTGGCGGGGTCGTTGCCGTGTCGTCGGGCAATCATGCGCAGGGCGTCGCGTGGTCAGCGCGGCGGCTGGGCGTGCGCGCCGCCATTGTGATGCCGCATGACGCGCCGGAGGTGAAGCTCGCCAACACCAAGGCACTTGGGGCCGAGGTCGTTCTTTACAAGCGCCCCGGAGAAGACCGTGACGCGGTGGCTGCGGGGCTGATCGCCGAACAGGGTGGCACCCTTGTCCATGCCTTCGGCGACCCTTGGGTGATCGAAGGCCAAGGCAGCGCCGCGATCGAGATCGCTGCGCAGCTCGGCCATGCGCCGTCGCGGATCGTGGCGTGCTGCGGCGGCGGGGGACTGACCGCGGGGCTGGCGCTCGGCGCGCCCGACAGCGCGGTGCACCCCGTGGAGCCGGTCGGCTGGGACATGGTCGGGCAGGCCATGGCGAAGGGCGAACTGGTCCACGCCGCGCCGGACGCGCCCAAGACGATCTGCGACGCGCTCCAGCCCAACGTCACCAAGGCGCTGAACCTCGGCCTGCTGCGCGGCCGCGCCGAGCCGGGCGTCACCGTCACCGATGACGAGGTGCGCGCGGCCCAGCGCTTCGCCTTCGCCGAACTGCGGCTGGTCGTCGAGCCCGGAGGCGCGGCGGCGCTGGCGGCGGCGCTGGCGGGCAAGGTGCCGGTCGACGAAGACACCGTCATCATGCTCACCGGCGGCAATGCCGATCCGGCCGCCTATGCCGCCACCATCGCAGGCGGCTAACAGGTCTGTGGAAACCGTCACATTGACGAAACGCATCGCGAATACGACAACCGCTTGACGTAACGGCAAGGACCCCCTCCCCCCATGGCTACTCAGGCAAAGCGGATCATCGAAGACGCGGTGATCCGCAAGGATGCAAAGGTCGGCGACAAGCTGCTCGACAAGGCGTTTGCGCTCGCCTTCAAGGGGCTGGTCTACGCGCAGATCTGGGAAGACCCGGTGGTCGACATGGAGGGCCTCGACATCCAGCCAGACAGCCGCGTGATGTGCATCGCGAGCGGATCCTGCAACGCGCTGTCCTACCTCACCGCGAACCCCGAGAGCGTGACCGCAGTCGATTTGAACCGCGCGCATGTGGCGCTCGGTCGGCTCAAGATCACCGCGATCCGGCACCTGCCCAATTACGAGCGCTTCCACCGCTTCTTCGCGCACGCCGACCACAAGGAGAACGCCGAGGTCTACAAGACCATGATCGCGCCCCATCTCGACGCGGAAAGCCGCGCCTATTGGGAAAAGCGCGACATCCGCGGGCGGCGGCGCATCTCGTACTTTACCAAGGGCATCTACCGGCAGGGATTGCTGGGCAATTTCATCGGCCTGGCGCACGTCTTTGCCAAGCTTTACAAGATCGACCTCGGCAAGCTGCTCGAGGCCCAGACGCTCGAGGAACAGCGCGCGGTGTTCGAGCGCGAGCTCGCGCCCGTGTTCGAGAAGAAGTTCATCCGCTGGCTCACCGACCAGCCCGCCTCGCTGTTCGGCCTCGGCATTCCCCCTGCGCAGTTCGAGCATCTTGCGGGCGACGAACGCATGGCCGAGGTGCTGCGGCGGCGGCTGGAAAAGCTCGCCTGCGACTTCGAGGTCAAGGACAACTACTTTGCCTGGCAGGCCTTCGGGCGCGGCTACAACCGTTCGGAAAGCGCAGCCCTGCCCCCCTATCTCCAGCGCGCCAACTGGGAGGCGATGCGCGATCGGATCGGGCGGCTCGATGTGACCCGCGCCAACATGGTCGACTGGATCGGCGGCCGCGAGGAGGCGAGCATGGACCGCTTCGTGCTGCTCGACGCGCAGGACTGGATGAACAACGCGCAGCTCGACGGGTTGTGGAGCCGCATCACCCGCGCCAGCCGCCCCGGCGCGCGGGTGCTGTTCCGCACCGCCGCCGAGCCGAGCCTGCTGCCGGGCCGCCTCGACGATGCGATCCTCTCCAAGTGGCGCTATCTCGAGGAGACCTCCGCCGATCTCACCCGCCGTGATCGCTCGTCGATCTATGGCGGCGTGCATGTCTACGAGCTGGCGTGATGGCGAGCACACCCTCCCCCACCCATGCCGCGCTGATGGACGAGGTCTATCGCGGGCAGCGCCACATCTATGACTTCACCCGCAAATACTACCTGTTCGGGCGCGACACGCTGATCGCTGGGCTCGCAGCGCGGCCGGGGATGCGGGTGCTCGAAGTCGCCTGCGGCACCGGGCGCAACCTCGCCAAGGTCGCGCGCGCGTGGCCGGGGGTGCGGCTGTTCGGCCTCGACATCTCCTCCGAGATGCTCAAGAGCGCGCGCGCGGCGCTGGGCGAAGAGGCGCGGCTGGGCGAAGGCGATGCCTGCGCCTTCGATCCGCAGAGCCTGCTAGGCGAGACCGCCTTCGAGCGGATCGTGCTGTCCTACTCGCTCTCGATGATCCCCGACTGGCGGGGCGCGTTGGCCCATGCGGCGGGACAGCTGGCGCCGGGAGGCGCGCTCCACGTGGTCGATTTCGGCGATCTCGGCGGGCTTCCGGGGCCGTTCCGGCGGGCCTTGCGGGCGTGGCTGGCGAAGTTCCATGTCGCGCCACGCACCGATTTGCCCGCGGTCGCTGCGGAAGTGGCCGCGGCGCGCTCACTGGCGCTCGATAGCAGGCGGGGGCCGCTCGGCTACTATCAGCTCCACGTCCTCACGGCGCGCTAGCCGAGGGGCGCGTCGCGCCACACCCTCAGGGCGCGCACCCGCATCGACCCGCTCCCGCCCGCGTAGGGGCCCGGGCCTGCGTGCTTGACCGCCACGGTCATCAGCGGGAACCAGACCGTGCCGGGAAAGGGATTGACCGCCTGGTAGACCTCGATCCCGTCGATGAACCAGGTGATGTGACGGGGGTCGATGTCGACGGCGTAGCGGTGATAGCCGCTCGCGAAGCCCGACAGGCCGTAGAAGCGCCGCGCGTCGATCCGGAGCGGCACGGTGAACTGCCGCTGGCCCTTCGGCCCGCCGTGCAGGTTGGCGCTGATGTGGCGCGAGAAATCCCAGTCGGGCGATTGGCCGAAGCCCTCGTAGACATCGATCTCGGGCGGCCAACCGGATCGGGAAAGCAGCCACAGCGCGGGCCAGGCACCGCGGCGGTCGGGCATCTGCGCCTCCCACTCGATCTGCCCGTAGGCAAGGTGGGTCTCGGGCATCCGCTCACCGGTCAGCACCGCCGCGCCGTGGTGCCAGGCCTGGCCCTCATGCCGCAGGGGCTGCGCCAACTGCTGGCTCGTCAGCACCAGCGCGCCGCCCCGGATTGCGACCGGCGACTGCGCGGCGGCGGCGTGCCAGTCGGGGTCGAGATAGAGCCCGGTCTCGGCATTGCCCGGCTGGGTGCGCCCGTGCGGTAGGCGCGTGCTGAAGGCCCCCGCGCCGCCGCGGTCGCTCCAGCGCGCGGCGGCCGGATCAAGGACATAGTCGGGCGCGCCCCGGGGCGCGAAGCGGCGGGGTGCGCGGGCCGAGGATGGCTGCGCACGGCTCGGGGCAGCCCCGGCCCGGGCCCGCACCAGCCCCGTCCCGTCGGCGATCCCCGCTCCGTCGACACCCTCGGGCAAGTGCACGGCGAACTGGGTGCCTTGCGGCAAGCCCTTGAGAGGAACGCGGATGGTCTGCACCAGCGGGTCGCCGGGGCGGAACACCGCCAGCGCCTCGGTGCGAACGAAGTGGCGGCCTTCATAGGCGCCGTCGGGGAAGCTGCCGTTGCGGGTCAACAGGCGGGCGTGGACAGTGTTGGGGGTCGGCCGGTCGAGCCGCACTGGCACATGCGCCTCGCGCGCGCCGGGGGGTACGGTGACATCGCCGATGGTGATGCGCGCGCGGGGCGGAAAGGCGCTGCCGTTCGCGAAGTCGAACGCCGCCGCCGGGCGCGCTGGCGTCGAGGACGC
>OFDN01001664.1_pt1 | contig 13965 bp, 23 predicted proteins | sample 1520971 | NCBI WGS metagenome assembly OFDN01 (sample SAMEA94257418, study PRJEB24077) | hot springs metagenome | biome: Aquatic biome; feature: Geographical feature; material: Water | place: India | collected 2012-06-12 | depth 5 m
CCCAGACCCGCGGATCGGCGGCGAGCCGGCGCAGGCCGGCGGCGGAGACCAGAGCGTCGGCCTCGTGGTCAGTGACGGCGGCGGTACCCCCGGCCGGCCGCGCGCCGAGTGCGGCCAGCGCGGCGTCGATGTCCACCGCCTCTCGGATCTTGCGGTTGCCGAAGCCGGCGCGGCGCAGGAACAGCCGCGGGTAGATCTCGACGACCACCGAGGCGCCCGCCGCCGGCTCCTCGAAGGGCCAGACCGCCACCCGGCCCGGCGCTTCCAGCCGGAGGCGGCGCAGCAGCCGCATGCCGGACAGCCCACCCAGCCCCACCTGCTTGGCACCGATCAGCTTGAAGGGGCTCTGCGGGCTGCCGAGCCCGTCGACACGGCAGCGGAGCTCCGTCGCCCGGTGCGGGTCGTCGTACCAGTCGGGCTGGGGTCCGGCGTGCCAGAAGCCGGCGGCGTAGGCGGGATCGGTGGCGAAGGCGCGGCCGGCGAAGTCCGGATGGCCGGCGCAGGCGCTCTCCACCCGATCCCACAGGGCGAAGGCGCTTCCCTCCCCATCCGGGAAATAGGAGGACGCCACGGCGAAGGGCAGCGAGAACGCGCAGTCGATGCCGACCAGCGCCGGCCCATCCTCCAGACCACCCCGCAGCCAGCCGAACACAGCGCTGCGCGACCACCAGCCCCCCGGGGCCGGCACCAGCCGCGGCGCGTCCTCCCCCACCCCGCACTCGGCGACCGCCACCCCGGCGTAGCGGGGGCCGCGCGCGCCGGACCAGTCGATGGCGATGAAGCGGGTGAAAGTGGGGTTCGGGTCAGTCATCGGCGTCCGATGAAAACACTGTCATAACATCGCGTCGTCCGTGAACGATGCGAACGATCCGTGGCGCCGAATCGGAGAAGAAAATCAGGAAAGGCCGTTCGAACACGCAAAGAAGAGAAAGGTCTTCCGGTAACTGCCGATGGCGATGCCCTCGTCGACGGCCACTCGCGATGCCCTCGAAGGTCCTGAAAAGGCGGTCGGCCGTTCGCCGGGCTGTGGCAACGCCCCACCGCTCCTCGCTGGCGCCAATTATGTCGATGAGGTCGGCTGCCGCCTCCTCGGACAGTGTGTACCGGTTCACGGCGTCTTGCGCGCGGCCCTTTCGGTGAGCAGCGCCTCGACCCGCCGTTCCATTTCCTCTGCCGTGACGACCCGCCCCTGCCGGATATCCTCCAGCCCCTTTTCAAGCATGGCGATCAGTGCTCGCCGAGTGGCTTCGGTCCCGCCCTTGCCGGGAACGTGACGATCATGGGAATCCGGCATCGGTCGCTCCTCCTTCGCCGTCCACCATCGTAGCATGGCACGGCACCGGCCTCACCCCTCCTCCGACCGACGGTCCCGCAGCTTCGCCCAATAGTCCAGGCGCTTGCGGATCTCGCGCTCGAAGCCGCGTTCCACCGGGCGGTAGAAGTCGCGCCGCGCCATGCCGTCGGGGAAGTAGTTCTGGCCGGAGAAGCCGTCCTCCGCGTCGTGGTCGTAGGCGTAGCCCTTGCCGTAGCCGAGATCCTTCATCAGCCGCGTGGGCGCGTTCAGGATGTGCATGGGCGGCATCAGGGAGCCGGTCTCCTTGGCGGCCCCCACCGCCGCCTTGTAGGCGACATAGCCGGCGTTCGACTTGGGCGCGGTGCCGAGATAGACGACGAGCTGCGCCAGCGCCAGCTCCCCCTCCGGGCTGCCGAGCCGTTCGTAGGCTTCCCACGCGGCGATGGACTGGGTCAGGGCGTTGGGATCGGCCATGCCGATGTCCTCCACCGCAAAGCGGGTCAGGCGGCGGGCGATGTAGCGCGGGTCCTCGCCGCCGGCCAGCATGCGGGCGAACCAGTAGAGGGCGGCGTCGGTGTCCGACCCGCGCAGCGACTTGTGCAGCGCGCTGATCAGGTTGTAGTGCCCCTCCTGCGCCTTGTCGTAGAGCGGCGCGCGGCGTTGCACCGCCGCGGTCAGGGCGGTGGTGTCCAGCGGCGGGCCGGGCGGCAGGGCGAACAGCTCCTCGCACAGGTTCAGTCCAAAGCGGCCGTCACCGTCGGCCATGGCCTTCAGCGCCGTGCGCGCGTCGGCGTCCACCGGCAGCGGCCGGCCGGTCTCGGCTTCCGCGCGAAGCAGCAGCTTCTCCAGCGCCGCGTCGTCCAACCGCTTCAGCACGAAGACCTGGGCGCGCGACAGCAGCGCGGCGTTCAGCTCGAAGGACGGGTTCTCCGTGGTGGCGCCGACCAGCGTCACCGTGCCGTCCTCCACATAGGGCAGGAAGCCGTCCTGCTGGGCGCGGTTGAAGCGGTGGATCTCGTCGATGAACAGCAGCGTGCCCTGCCCGCCCGCGCGCCGGGCGCGCGCCGCCTCGAACACCCGGCGCAGGTCGGCAACGCCGGAAAACACGGCCGACAGCGGCTCGAAGTGAAGGTCGGTGGCCTGGGCGAGCAGCCGGGCGATGGTGGTCTTGCCGCAGCCCGGCGGCCCCCACAGGATCATCGAGGCCAGCCGGCGGGAGGCGACCATGCGGCCGACCGGCCCCTCGGGGTTCAGCAGATGGTCCTGACCGACCACCTCGGCCAAGGTGCGCGGCCGCAGCCGGTCCGCGAGCGGCCGCGGCGCCTGCGCGTCGAACAGCCCGCCGGAATCCCCCAGCCGCTCGCCCCGCTTCGCCATCGCCCGCTCGACCCTTCCCCCTGCGGACCCGTTACGGCGTGGTGTCGCAACGCTTGTGGCAGGTGCGCAATTGATACTGGCAGTCGTCGGCCCGGCTGAAGGGACGCGGGTTGCCGAGCGAGCCGATCAGATCGTCCTTCGTCGAATCGGGCGCATCACCGCAGATGCGGTAGCTCCGCTCGCAGCGTTCCCGGCAGGACTCCAGCCGGTTGGTGTCAGTCAGCAGGTCGGATCCGGCCGACGGTGCCGCCGTCGTGGATGGCGGGGTCACGGGTCGGGCGGCACCCGGCGAGGAGGGAGCGGGAATGGCCTGCGACGGCGGCGGAAGCGAGGAGGAGCCCGCCTGCCGAGGCGGCGCGTCGGCGCAACCGGCCAGCACGACGAGCGCGAGCGCCAGGACAGAGGTGACGATCGGTCGGAACATATCGACTGCGGCTCCCATTCGATTAAGCTGTGCGGCCCACGGGTGGGCGCCACACTATGCAGGGAACCCCATCGGAAAGGGAATGATCCAAATGAACGCGCCGAACTCGCCCCGCCCCACCCGCTCCGGAGGTTCGATGAAGGTTTTCCTGGCATTGCTCTTCGGCGGGCTCGCCGTGCTGGCGCTGCGGGTGTTCACCGCGCCGGACGGCGGTTTCCTGGTCATGCTGCTTCCGGTGCTGGGCGGCGCGCTCGTCGCCGCCGCCATCGCCCTGCTCGTCTTGCGGGAGCGGCGGGAACGGAAGGCGATGACCGAGTCCGAGCGCAACCGGCCCGATCAGGGCATGCCGGATTGACGGGCGAACGCGCCGACTCGGCCCGTCAGACGAACTTGAAGCTCAGCAGCCCGCCGATCACCACGACCAGAAGCAGCGTCGTCACCAGCATCAGCCGCTTCTCGATGAGGCTCTGCACCTGCGGGCCATAGAAGTGCAGCAGGACCGCGATGATGTAGTAGCGCGAGAAGCGCGCCACCACCGAACACAGCAGGAAGACGACGATGTCCATCTTGGCGATGCCGGCGGTGATCGCCAGCAGCTTGTAGGGAATCGGCGTCACCCCCTTCAGCACCAAGAGCCACGGCCCGACCGTGTTGAAGGAATGCTGGAAGCCGTAGTAGGCGTCCCACAGGCCGTAGAGGTCGAAGAGCAGCCGGCCCACGCTGTCGAACAGGAAGAAGCCGATGGCGTAGCCGAGGATGCCGCCCAGCAGCGACGCCGCCGCGCAGATGTTGGTGTACCACCAGAGCTTCTTCGGCTCGGCGAGGCACATGGGGATCAGCATGATGTCGGGCGGCAGCGGAAAGAAGGAGCTTTCCGCGAAGGACACGCCCGCCATCCACCACACCGCGTCGGGACGGGCCGAGCGCCGGATAATCCAGTTGTAGAGCGGTCTCAACATGCTGTCGGCCCTGCCGGCCTCCCCAAAAGGCAACGCCCCTTTCCGGAGAGCCGGAAAGGGGCGTTGCCACCATCACTCAAAAACAACGCCGTGACCAGCCGAACGACCAGTCACGGACGGCGCCAGTCACGCCTCGTCGCCTTCCGCCTCGGTCCCGTCCTTCATGGTCGGGCCGGAGTCGAGACCCTTGGCCTCCGTGTCGCGATCGACCAGCTCGATCACGCCCATGGCCGCCGCGTCGCCGTAGCGGAAGCCCGCCTTCAGCACGCGGGTGTAGCCGCCGGCGCGGTCCTTGTAGCGGTCGGCCAGCACGGTGAAGAGCTTGGTCACCATGGCGTCGTCGCGCAGTTGCGCGAAGGCCAGGCGGCGGTTGGCGAGGCCACCCTTCTTGCCCAGCGTGATCAGCCGATCGACGATGGGGCGCAGCTCCTTCGCCTTGGGCAGGGTCGTCTTGATCTGCTCGTGCTTGATCACGGCGTTCGCCATGTTCGAGAACATGGCCTTGCGGTGGCTGGTGGTCTTGCCGAGCTTGCGTCCAGAAACTCCGTGGCGCATGACGTCACATCCTCTTTCATGGCTTGGCCCCCCTCGGGGAGCCGGTGGTGGAACCCGCCGCCCGGACGGACCGGTACGGCGGGCTTGCGGGCCTTGCGGTCCCGCGGATCAACGATCGACGAGACCGGCTCAGTACGGCTCTTCCAGCCGCTTCGCCAGCTCCTCGATGTTCTCGGGCGGCCAGTTCGGGATCTCCATGCCGAGATGGAGACCCATCTGCGCCAGCACTTCCTTGATCTCGTTCAGCGACTTGCGGCCGAAGTTCGGGGTCCGGAGCATCTCCGCCTCGGTCTTCTGCACCAGGTCGCCGATGTAGACGATGTTGTCGTTCTTCAGGCAGTTGGCCGACCGCACCGACAGCTCGAGCTCGTCCACCTTGCGGAGCAGGTTCTTGTTGAACGGAACCTCCTCGTGGCGCTCCTCGGCGACCGCGTGGCTCGGCTCCTCGAAGTTGATGAAGAGCTGGAGCTGGTCCTGGAGGATGCGGGCGGCGAGCGCCACCGCGTCCTCGGGCTTCACCGCGCCGTTGGTCTCCACCGACATCGACAGACGGTCGTAGTCGGTGACCTGACCGACGCGGGCGTTGTCGACCTTGTAGGACACCTTGCGCACCGGCGAGAACAGCGCGTCCACCGGGATCAGGCCGATCGGCGCGTCCTCGGGGCGGTTCTGGGTGGCCGGCACATAGCCCTTCCCGGTCTCGACCGTCAGCTCCATGTTCAGCCGCGCGCCGGCGTCGAGCGTGCAGATGACCAGCTCCGGATCCATGACGGCGATGTCGGCGCCGGCCTCGATCATGCCGGCCTTCACCTCGCCCGGACCTTCGGCCCGCAGCCGCATGCGCTTCGGACCATCGCCGTGCATGCGCAGACCCATCGTCTTGATGTTCAGGACGATGTCGGTCACGTCCTCGCGGACGCCGGGGATGGAGGAGAACTCGTGCAGGACCCCGTCGATGTGGATCGAGGTCACCGCGGCGCCTTGGAGCGAGGAGAGCAGCACGCGACGCAGCGCGTTGCCCAGGGTGAGACCGAAACCACGCTCGAGCGGCTCCGCAACGACGGTGGCGACGCGGTCGGCGTCGTCGCCGGGCTGGATGTCGAGCTTGCTCGGCTTGATCAGTTCCTGCCAGTTCTTCTGAAGCACGGCCACTACCCTCTTGCCATCGGTTGTCGCGATCCCGCGGTCCCGGCGCCGCACCAATGCCGAAGACGGCCGCGATGGCGAGCGGCCGTCTCTCCCGGTGCGGTCGGTCCCGCGGGTGCGGGAAACAGTAAGATCAGACGCGGCGCTTCTTCGGCGGGCGGACGCCGTTGTGCGGGATCGGCGTCACGTCACGGATGGACGTGATCTGGAAGCCGATCGACTGGAGCGCCCGCAGAGCGGACTCGCGCCCCGAACCCGGGCCCTTCACCTCGACCTCGAGGGTCTTCATGCCGTGCTCCTGCGCCTTGCGGCCCGCATCCTCGGCGGCGACCTGCGCGGCGTAGGGCGTGGACTTGCGCGAGCCCTTGAAGCCCATCGTGCCCGACGACGACCAGGCGATGGTGTTGCCCTGCGCGTCGGTGATGGTGATCATCGTGTTGTTGAAGGAGGCGTTCACATGCGCGACGCCGGAGGTGATGTTCTTGCGCTCGCGGCGGCGAAGACGCTGGGCGGCGGCAGAAGGCTTTGCCATGGGAGGTGATCCTCTCGCTTACTTCTTCTTGCCGGCGATCGGCTTCGCCGGACCCTTGCGGGTGCGGGCGTTGGTGTGGGTGCGCTGACCGTGGACCGGCAGGCCCTTGCGGTGACGCAGGCCGCGGTAGCAGCCCAGATCCATCAGACGCTTGATGTTCATCGCCACTTCGCGCCGCAGGTCGCCTTCGACGCGGTAGTCGCTGTCGATGGTCTCGCGGATGCGGAGCACCTCGTCGTCGGTGAGCTGATTCACCCGACGCTCGGCCGGAATGCCGATCTTGCTGCAGATTTCCTTGGCCTTGAAAGGGCCGATCCCATGGATGTAGGTCAACGCGATCTCCACGCGCTTCTGCGCGGGGATGTTGACGCCAGCGATACGCGCCACGCCTGCTCTCCTCGATATCTCAACGGCGGCCTTGGGGCCTGCCTACACACCGATCAACGCCAGGAGCCCGTTGCGCACGACTCCAGACGCAAAACGACCTCCGGCCCTGACCGGGCCGGAAGGTGGCGCACTATAGACAGTCGCCCGTTAGTGTCAAGGAATTTCTCAACGCCGGATCAACTCATCGGGAGGACCACCGGCCGTCGCGGGGATTCCGGATGGACCCGGAACCCCGCGGCACAGGATCAGGCGAGGATCGCCTCGATCTCTTTCGTCACCACGTCGATGTCGGCCATGCCGTCGACCGTCTTCAACACGCCGTGCTCCTGATAATAGGGCAGGATCGGCGCGGTCTGGGCGTGGTACTGGGCGAGCCGGGTGGTCACCGTCTCGGCGTTGTCGTCGGCCCGGCGCTTGAACTCGGTCGAGCCGCAATTGTCGCAGACACCGTCCACGGCCGGCTTCTGGAAGCGGTCATGGTAGCCCTGGCCGCACTTGGCGCAGGTGTAGCGACCGGTGATGCGATCGACCAGAGCCGCGTCGTCCACCTTCATCTCGATGACGTGGTCGAGCTTCAGCCCCTTCTCGGCGAGCATGTGGTCGAGGGCTTCCGCCTGCCCGACGGTGCGGGGGAAGCCGTCGAGGATGAAGCCGTTGGTCACGTCTGGCTTGCTGATCCGCTCGGCGATCATTTCAATCATCAGCGCGTCCGGCATCAGCTTGCCGGCCGACATGATCTCCTTCGCCTGCTGGCCCAACGGTCCGCCCTCGGCCACCAGCGCCCGCAGCATGTCGCCGGTGGAGAGCTGGACGAGACCGCGCGTATCCTCCAGGCGACGGGCCTGGGTGCCTTTGCCGGCGCCCGGCGGGCCGAGCAGGATCAGATTCATTACTTTCTCCCCCGAAGCTTCGCTTTCTTGATGAGCCCTTCATACTGATGGGCCAGCAGATGCGAGTGGATCTGAGCCACTGTGTCCATGGTCACCGTCACGACGATGAGCAGGCTCGTACCGCCGAAATAAAACGGAACCGAGTGCTGGGCAATCAGAAATTCGGGGAGGAGACAAACCGCCACAAGGTAGCCCGAGCCGATCACGGTCAACCGGGTCAGCACGAAGTCCAGATAGTCCGAGGTGTTCTTGCCCGGACGGATGCCGGGGATGAAGCCGCCATACTTGCGCAGGTTGTCGGCGGTCTCGGCCGGATTGAACACGATGGCGGTGTAGAAGAAGCAGAAGAACACGATCAGCGCCGCGTACATCAACATGTAGAGCGGCTGTCCGTGCGCCAGGTAGCGCACCGCGGTCTGCAACCATTCCGGGCCGCCGGCACCCGCGAAGCCGCCCACCGTCGCCGGCAGCAGCAGCAGCGAGGAGGCGAAGATCGGCGGGATCACGCCGGCGGTGTTCAGCTTCAGCGGCAGGTGCGACGATTCGCCGCCGAACATGCGGTTGCCCATCTGGCGCTTGGGGTATTGCACCAGCAGACGGCGCTGCGCCCGCTCCATGAACACGATGAAGAAGACGACGCCAACCGCCATCAGCAGCATGAAGATGATGAACAGCGAGGAGATGGCGCCCGTGCGCCCCAGCTCCAGCGTGCTGACCAGCGCACGGGGCAGCTCCGCCACGATGCCGGCGAAGATGATCAGCGAGATGCCGTTGCCGATGCCGCGGGCGGTGATCTGCTCGCCCAGCCACATCAGGAACATCGTGCCGCCGACCAGCGTGATCACGGTGGTGATGCGGAAGAACAGCCCGGGGTCGATCACCGCCGAGCCGGCCGAACCCGACATCGCCTCCAGCCCGACCGCCAGGCCATAGGCCTGCACCGTGGCCAGCGCCACCGTGCCGAAGCGGGTGTACTGGTTGAGCTTCTTGCGCCCCGACTCGCCTTCCTTCTTCAGCGCTTCCATGGTCGGCACGACGGCCGTCAGGAGCTGCACGATGATGGAGGCCGAGATGTACGGCATGATGTTGAGGGCGAAGATCGTCATGCGGTGCAGCGCGCCGCCGGCCAGCATGTCGAACATGCCGAGGATGCCGCCGCCCTGCTGGCGGAAGATCTCCTGGAGGATGTGCGGATCGATCCCCGGCAGCGGGATGTAGGTGCCGAGGCGATAGATGATCAGCGCGCCAAGGGTGAACCAGATCCGCTTCTTCAGATCCGTCGCCTTGGCGAAGGCGCCGAAATTGATGTTGGCGGCAAGCTGCTCGGCCGCTGATGCCATGGTCCGTCCTCGATCCCTACGTGCGAATGGGGGCGGCTCCGGTCGGCTGATGCCCCGGCGTCCGCCCCGTTTCCGACCATTCCCTTAGCACGGATGGCGCCCGCGTGCGACCGCGGGCGCTCCGGATCACGCGGCGGCGTCCGCTGCGCCGGCCGGCAGCGTAACGCTGCCGCCCAGCTTCTCGACCGCCTCGACCGCCGTCTTGGACGCGCCGGCAACGGCGAAATTCGCCTTCGCGGTCAGCTCGCCCTTCGCCAGCAGCCGGACGCCGTCCTTCGCCACCTTGCCGACCAGGCCGGCCGCCGTCAGGACGGCGACGTCGATGGTCTGCGCGGTGTCGATCTTGCCGGCATCGATGGCCTTCTGCACCATGCCCAGATTCACAACCGAGTATTCCTTGCGGAAGATGTTGTTGAATCCGCGCTTGGGCAGACGGCGGTGCAGCGGCATCTGACCGCCTTCGAAGCCGTTGATGGCGACACCGGTGCGCGAGGTCTGACCCTTCACGCCACGGCCGCCGGTCTTGCCCTTGCCCGAGCCGATGCCCCGGCCGACGCGCATGCGCTTCTTGCGCGCACCCGCGTTGTCCCGCAGTTCGTTCAGCTTCATGGCTCAGCCCTCGCTCTCGACGCGGACCAGATGCGCGACCTTGGCGATCATGCCGCGCACCGCGGGCGTGTCCTCAAGCTCGCGGGTCCGGTTCATCTTGTTCAGGCCCAGGCCGATCAGCGTCGCCCGCTGATCGGGCTTGCGCCCGATCGGGCTGTGCACCTGGGTGACCACGACGGTCTTCTTCTGGGTGTCCGACATATCACGCCTCCGCGGCGCCGGCGGCGCCGGTCTCGCGGCGGCCCAGGATGTCGCTCACGCGGCGGCCACGGCGGGCAGCCACCGCACGCGGGCTCACCACCTGCGTCAGAGCGTCGAAGGTCGCCTTGATCATGTTGTGGGGGTTGGAGGTGCCGATCGACTTCGTCACCACGTCCGCCACGCCCAGAGCCTCGAAGATCGCGCGCATCGGGCCGCCGGCGATGATGCCGGTACCCGCCACGGCGGCCCGCAGCACGACCTTGCCGGCCCCGAAGTGGCCGTTCACGTCGTGGTGCAGCGTCCGCCCCTCGCGCAGGGGAACGCGGATCATGCCGCGCTTGGCCTGATCAGTCGCCTTGCGGATGGCCTCCGGGACCTCGCGGGCCTTGCCGGAGCCGTAGCCGACGCGGCCCTTGCCGTCACCGACCACGACGAGGGCGGCGAAGCCGAAGCGACGGCCACCCTTCACCACCTTCGCGACGCGGTTGATGCCGACGAGCTTCTCGATCAGCTCGCTCTCTTCCCGATCGCGCTCGCGCGGCTGCCGCTCCCGGTCGCCGCCCCGCTCGCCTCGTTCACGTGCCATGGATCAGGGCCTCCCTTAGAACGACAGCCCGCCCTCGCGGGCGGCTTCAGCCAGGGCCTTGACCCGGCCGTGATACAGGTAACCACCGCGGTCGAACACCACCTCCGACACGCCGGCGGCCTTCGCGCGCTCGGCGATCAGGGTGCCGATCCGCTTGGCCGCCTCGACGTTGCCGCCGTGCTTGATCGCCTCGCGGAGGTCCTTTTCCACCGACGACGCGGCCACGAGCGTCACGCCCTTGGTGTCGTCGATGATCTGCGCGTAGATGTGCAGGTTGGTCCGGTGCACCGACAGACGCAGCCGCCCGCCGGCCTTCTTCCTGATCTGAGCGCGCACACGCTGCTTGCGGCGCTCCTGCAACTGGTTCGGATTCAGCATGGCGGGCCTACTTCTTCTTGCCTTCCTTGCGGAGGACCGTTTCGGTGACGTACTTGATGCCCTTGCCCTTGTAGGGCTCCGGCTTCTTGTACCCGCGGATCTCCGCCGCCACCTGACCGACCTTCTGCTTGTCGAAGCCGGAGATGGAGATGCTGGTCGGCTTCTCGGTCTTGATCGAGATGCCTTCCGGGATCGGGTACTTCACGTCGTGGCTGAAGCCGAGCTGCATGACCAGCTCCTTGCCCTGCACGGCCGCGCGGTAACCGACGCCGTTGATATCCAGATTGACCGTGTAGCCGTCGGAGACGCCCTTCACCAGGTTGCTCACCAGGGTGCGGGAGGTCGCCCACATCATGCGGGCGCGCTTGCCGTCGCCCCGCGGCTTCACGACGACCTTGCCGTCCTCCTTGCTGACGTCGATGTCATCGACCAGCGTGACGGAAAGCTGACCCAGCTTGCCCTTCGCGGTGACGTTCTGACCGGCGACCGACACGTCGACACCGGCCGGGATCGGCACCGGATGTTTGCCAATTCGCGACATGGCGGCCTCCTTAGAACACGCGGCAGAGGACTTCGCCGCCAACGTTGGCGGCGCGAGCCTCGTTGTCGGACATCACGCCACGCGGAGTCGACAGGATGGCGATGCCCAGGCCGTTGAAGACCTTCGGCAGGTCGCCGATCTTGCTGTACACGCGGCGGCCGGGCTTGGACACGCGGGTGATCTGTTTGATCACCGGCTCGCCCTCGTGATACTTCAGCTCGATCTTGAGCTGGGACACGCCGGGGCGCAGCTCCTGCTGGGAGTAGCCGCGGATGTAGCCTTCGCGCTTCAGCACTTCCAGCACGTTCGTGCGCAGCTTGGAAGCCGGGCTGTCCACCGAGGCCATGCGGGCGCGCTGACCGTTGCGGATGCGGGTCAGCATATCGCCGAGCGGATCGCTCAGAGCCATGATCCGGTCCTCCTTACCAGCTCGACTTCACCATCCCCGGGATCTGGCCGGTGGAGGCCAGTTCACGGAGGGTGACACGCGACAGCTTGAACTTGCGGTAGTAGGCGCGCGGCCGGCCGGTCATTTCACACCGGTTGCGGATGCGCACCTTCGACGAGTTGCGGGGCAGCTCCGCGAGCTTGAGGCGGGCGGCGAACTGCTCCTCCGGAGAGAGCGAGCGGTCCTTGGCGATCGCCTTCAGCCGCGCGCGCTTGTTGGCGTACTGCTTCACAAGCTTCGTGCGGTTCTTGTTCTTCTCGATAGCGCTGGTCTTGGCCATGATCGGTCCTGCCCCGTCAGCTCACGAACGGCATCTCGAAGCCCTTCAGGAGGGACTTGGCCTCCTTGTCGGTCTTCGCCGTGGTGACGATGATGATGTCCATCCCCCGGATCTGGTCGATCTTGTCGTAGTCGATCTCGGGGAAGATGATCTGCTCCTTGACGCCCATGGCGTAGTTGCCGCGGCCGTCGAAGGAGTTGCCGGACACGCCGCGGAAGTCGCGGACGCGCGGCAGCGCGATCGTGATCAGACGGTCGAGGAACTCGTACATGCGCTCGGCGCGCAGCGTCACCTTGCAGCCGATGGCCATGTTCTCACGCAGCTTGAACTGCGCGATGGACTTGCGGGACCGGGTCACCACCGGCTTCTGACCGGTGATCGCGGTCAGCTCGCCGACGGCCAGCTGGATCTTCTTGGAGTCGCCGACGGCCTCGCCGACGCCCATGTTGATGACGATCTTCTCGAGCTTCGGCACCTGCATGTCGTTCTCGTAGCCGAACTCGGCCTTGAGAGCGCCACGGATCTTGGTGTCGTAGACTTCCTTCAGTCGGGCTGCCATTGGTCCGGCCCTCACAGATCGATGATCTCGCCGGACCGCTTGGCGTAGCGCACCTTGCGGCCGTCTTCGAGAGTCTTGAAGCCGACGCGGGTCGGCTTGTTGTCCTTGGGATCGAGATGAGCGACGTTCGACACGGCGATCGGCGCCTCCATCTCCACGATGCCGCCTTCGGAGCGGGCCGACTGGCGCTGGTGCTTCTTCACCACGTTCACGCCAGCGACGACGACACGGTTCTCGCTCGGCAGGACGCGCAGGACCTCACCGGTCTTGCCCTTGTCCTGGCCGGTCAGCACGACGACCTTGTCCTTCGTCTTGATCTTCGCGGCCATCACAACACCTCCGGCGCCAGCGAGATGATCTTCATGAACTTCTTGCCGCGCAGCTCACGGGTCACCGGCCCGAAGATGCGGGTGCCGATCGGCTCGCCCTGCTTGTTGATCAGCACGGCGGCGTTGCGGTCGAAGCGGATGGCGGAGCCGTCGTCGCGACGCAGCTCCTTCGCGGTGCGGACGATGACGGCGCGGTGCACGTCACCCTTCTTCACGCGGCCCTTCGGAATGGCCTCCTTGACCGAGACGACGATGACGTCGCCAACGGTCGCGACCTTCCGCTTGGAACCGCCGAGCACCTTGATGCACTGCACCCGGCGCGCCCCGCTGTTGTCGGCGACTTCCAGGTTGGTTTGCATCTGGATCATGGACAGGAACCTTTCGTAATCAGGCGGCGCCGGTTTCGCCGGCGGACGGGGTGACGACCATCCAGCGCTTGCGCTTGCTGAGCGGACGGCACTCCTCGATGAACACCGTATCGCCCGTCTTGCAGGCGTTGGTTTCGTCGTGCGCGGCGTACTTCTTGGACTGGCGGATGAACTTCTTGTACACGGGGTGCATGACGCGGCGCTCGACGAGGACGGTCACCGTCTTGTCGCACTTGTCGCTGACCACCGTGCCTTGCAGAACTCGACGGGGCATGGAATTCCGTCTCCTTACTTGGCGGCCGCGGACGAGCGGACACGCTCGCCGAGGATCGTCTTGATGCGCGCGATGTCGCGACGCACGGTGCGCACCCGGGCGGTGTTCTCGAGCTGACCCGAAGCGCGCTGGAAGCGCAGGTTGAACTGCTCCTTCTTGAGCTGGAGGAGCTGATCGTTCAGCTCGTCGTCGCTCTTGGCTCGAACGTCCTCGGCCTTCATGCCGCGGTCTCCTCGACCCCGCCGAGGCGGGTCACGAACTTGGTCTTGATCGGCAGCTTGGCGGCCGCCAGCTCGAACGCCCGCTTGGCGATGTCGAACGGGACGCCGTCCAGCTCGAACATGATCCGGCCGGGATGGACGCGGGCCGCCCAGTATTCCGGCGACCCCTTACCGGAGCCCATGCGGACCTCGGCGGGCTTCTGCGACACCGGCACGTCCGGGAAGATGCGGATCCAGACGCGGCCCTGGCGCTTGATGTGGCGGGGG
>OFDN01001667.1_pt1 | contig 13949 bp, 6 predicted proteins | sample 1520971 | NCBI WGS metagenome assembly OFDN01 (sample SAMEA94257418, study PRJEB24077) | hot springs metagenome | biome: Aquatic biome; feature: Geographical feature; material: Water | place: India | collected 2012-06-12 | depth 5 m
GCGGCCGCCGGAGGCCTCCTGCTGCACCTGGAGCAGCTGGCGCGAGACGTCGGCCGCGGTGGCGTTCAGCGCCAGCATGCGCGCCGGATCCAGCTCCACCGCCACCTGGCGGGTGACGCCGCCCACCCGGCCCACCGCGCCCACGCCGGGCACGCTGAGCATGGCCTTGGCCACATCGTGGTCCACGAACCAGGACAGCGCCTCGTCGTCCATGCGGCTGGAGGCCACGGTGTAGGTCAGGATGGGCAGGCCGGCCAGGTTCACCTTGCTGATGACCGGGTCGCGCAGCTCGCCGGGCAGGTCGGAGCGCACCCGTGCCACCGCATCGCGCACGTCGTCCACCGCCTCCTGCGTGGGCTTCTCGAGCCGGAACTCCACCGTGGTGCTCACCAGGCCATCGGTCACCGAGGTGTAGATGTGCTTGATGTCCTGCAGCGTGGCGATGGAGTTCTCCAGCTTGCGCGCCACCTCGGTTTCCAGCTGCGCGGGCGATGCGCCGGGCAGCGACGCGCTCACCGCCACCATCGGCAGATCGATGTCGGGGAAGTTCTGGATCTTCATCGCCCGGAACGACATCAGCCCCGCCAGCGTGAGCATCACGAACAGCAGGATGGAGGGCGTCGGGTTGCGGATCGACCAGGACGAGACGTTGATGGCCATGGGGGCTCCGGCTCGGGTTGTCTAGACAGCTCGCGCGGTCAGCGCGAGGCCGGGCGGGCCGGCGCGGCGGCAGCGGCCGGCGTGCCGTCCACCACCCGCACCAGGTCGCCGTCGGTGAGGAAGCCCACGCCCTGCGCCACCACGCGCGCATCGGGCGCCAGGCCGCCGGTCACCTCCACCCGGTCGGCCAGCCGCCGGCCCAGCTGCAGCTTGGCCTGCTTGACCCGCCACAGCCCGGGCGCGGCCTCCGATTCCAGCGCGAAGGCGTACTGGAAGCCGTCGCGCAGCGCCACCGCCGCCTGCGGCAGCGTGAGCGCGGGCGTGCTGCCCAGCGCGAACTCGCCGCGGGCGAACATGCCGGCCCGCACCGCGGCCGAGGCCCCGGCCTGCGCCGCGGTGAGGTCCACGTACACCAGCCCGTTGCGGGTCTGCGGATCCACCGTGGGCGCCACCATGCGCACCCTGCCGGCGGTGGTGCTGCCGTCGGGCAGCTGAAGCTCGGCCTGCATGCCGGTGCGGATCTGCGACAGCTCGGCCGCGGTGACCTCGGCGCGCCACTCCAGCCGGCCGCCGCGGATCAGGCGGAACAGCTCCTGCCCGTTGCCGGCCACCGCGCCGACGGTGGCCAGGCGGGCGGAGATCACGCCGTCGTCCGGCGCGGTGATGGTGGTCTTGCGCAGCCGCAGCTCGTCGGACTGCAGGCGCGCCCGCTGGGCCTGCAGCCGCGCGCGGGCCGTCTTCTCGGCGGTGATGTACTGGTTGATCTGCTGCGCGCTGATGGCGCCGGTGGTCTGCAGCTGGCGGGCGCGTTCGGCATTGGCCTGCGCCTCGGCCAGCGTGGCCTCGGTCTCGGCCAGCGCGGCGCGGGTGGCCGCCAGCTCCACCTGCACCGTATCGACCGCCATGCGGGCCAGCACCTGGCCGCGCTTGACGCGGTCGCCCACGTTCACCAGCACCTCGGCCAGGCGGTAGCCGCCCTGCTCGGCGCTGACGATGCTTTCCTGCCAGGGCGCGATGCTGCCGTTGGCACTCAAGGTGCGCGACCAGTCGCTGCGCTGCGGCACCACCACGCTGACGGTGAGCGCGGGCTTGCCGGCAGAGGCGGCCGCATCGGGCACCGGCACGCTGGTGGGGCCCGATGCGGCGCTCACCGGAGCGGCGGCGGGTTCGTCGCGGCCGCCACAGGCCACCAGGACGGCCGCCGTGGCCACGGACACGGCCAGCACGGCCACTTGTCTAGTCAACTTGCTCACTTGCTGTCCCCTGTCGTCATGGTGGCCTCGGTGCCTGCGGCAGCAGGCTGCCAGCCGCCGCCCACGGCCTTGTAGAGCGCCAGCCAGGCGCCCACCCGTTCGCGCCGCACCTGCACCAGGGTGGCATCGGCCACCAGGGCGCTGCGGCGGGCCTGCTCCAGGTCCAGCAGGCTGCCGGTGCCCACCTGGAACTGCGTCTGCGCCGCGGCCAGGAACTCGGCATAGCCTTCGGCGGCGCGGCGGGCATCGTCCTCCCGCTGGCCGGCGGCCTGCAGCCGCACCAGCGCTTCCTCGACCTCGCGCGCGGCACCCAGCACCCGTTCGCGCCAGGCGGCCACGGCCTCCTCGTAGCGGGCCTGCGAGGCATCCACCGCGGCACGCCGGCGGCCGCCGTCGATCAGCGGGGCCAGCAGGCCGGGGCCGAAGCTCCAGGTGTCGCCGTTGAAGGTGGCACCCCCGGCCCGCACGGCCGCGCGGCCGATGGAGCCGGTGATGGACAGCCGCGGCAGCCGGTCGGCCTGGGCGGCGCCCACGTCCGCAGAGGCGGCGGCGATCTCGCGCTCGGCCGCGGCCACGTCGGGCCGCTGGGCCAGCACCTGCGCCGGCACGCCGGGCACCTCGAAGGCCTGCGGCTGCGGCAGCCGCGCCCGGCCTTCGGCCAGCAGGCTGCGCAGGGCGGGCTCCGGCTCCACCGTCAATGCGGCCAGTTGCTTGACCAGCAGGTCGCATTCGGCCCGCTGTCCGACCACGCGGTTGGCCGCCTCCGCGGCGCCGGCCCGGGCCAGCGCTGCATTGGCCGGGGCCTGGAAGCCGGCGTCGGCCAGGCGTTGGGTGAGGCCGCTGGTCTGCGCGGCGGAACCGGCGTCCTGCTCGTACACCGCCAGCACCGCCTCGCAGGCGCGCAGGCCGACGTAGACGTTGGCCACCTCGGCGGCCAGGCTGACGCGGGCGTTGTGCCACAGCGCATCGGCGCCGGCCGCACGGGCCTGCGCGGCGGCCACGCTCTGGCGGGTGTAGCCGAAGAGGTCGATCTCCCAGGCCGCATCCAGCGTGGCGGTGCCGTAGCTCTGCTGGCCGGGCGTGGGCGGCAGGTCGGTGCTGGAACGCTGCAGCCCGGCATTGGCATTGAGCGCCGGCAACGCGGCCGCACCGGCGATGCGCGCCGCCGCACGCGCCTGGGTGATGCGGGTGGCGGCCTGGGCCAGCGTGGGGTTGTTGCGCTGCGCGGCATCCACCAGCCGGCCCAGCAGGGCATCGTCGAAGCGCTGCCACCAGCCGCTGAGCTGGGCCGCATCACCGCCGTGCGGCAAGGTGGCCTGCCATTGCAGCGGCACCGCATCGGCGGCTGGCGCGGCCGGCGGCGGGGTGGCGCAGGCGGTGAGCAGCAGGGCCAGCAGGCCCGTGGGCAGCAGGCCCGCCCTGCGCGGCCGGGTAAGGCCACGCGGGCATTCGTCTCTTGTTGTCATGGCTCGGTGGGTGACGGAGCGGGAGGCCGGCGGCAGTGTATCGGCGGCGCATGGGCCCACCGGCGCGCGGGTGGGTCAGGTCAATATGCGCCAGAGCTCGCGCAGGAAGTGGCGCACCGGCTGGGCCCATTCCGGCGGGATGAAGGGGTGCAGCAGCCAGGCCAACGCCAGCAGCGCTGCCAGCACGGCCCAGCGGTGCCGGTGCGGTGGAGGCGGCCACGGACGGCGCATGCTGCGGGCGCTTCAGCACAGCCGGCGGTCGAGCACGGGCGGCGGGTCGGCCTGCAGCGGCAGCTCGGGCACGGCTGCCAGCTTGTGCTGCGCCATTTGTGCCTCCACCGTGGCGCGCAATGCCGGGCCGGCGCCCGGGCTGCACAGCGGCGCCATGCGCTCGGCCCAGGCCTGCGGGCTCTTGATGATGTTGAAGGCCCGCGGCGGCCATTGCGCCATCTCGGCCAGCGCCGCTTCGCGTACGGCCTGGGCCAGCTCAGGCCGTTCCAGCCAGGCGCAGGCCTGCAGCACCAGTTCCACCGGCGCGGTCTGGAACGGCACGACGCCACCGAAGCGGCCAGCCACATAGTCGGCCACATGGTCCACCACCTCGGCCAGGCCGAGGCGCTGCTGCTGCAGCCAGGGGTGCGCCGCCAGCAGCGATTGCGCGGCCGCGGCCGCCTTGGCCTCGTCCTCCACCTTCACTTCCATTGCGGCCCCGCGTGCATCCAGTGCCGGCGCCGCAGCCGTGATGGAAAGCACCGGAAACGGCTGCGCCAGGTTGTGGAAGAACGCCCGGGGCACGTAGGCATCGGGCCGCAAGGTGGCGTCCAGGCACACGCCGCACAGCAGCGGGCCGTGGCGGCGCAGCAGGAACAGTGGCTGCACCGAGGCCAGGGCCGGCAGCAGGCCCAGCCATCGCTGGGTGAGGGGCTTCTTGCCCTTGCTCAGGGTGGTGCTCATGGATTGATCTCGACTTGTCGAACGACACCGGGCACGTTGGCGGCGTTCTTGTTGACCTGGGAAGCGCGAAGACCCTGGCCCGGCTGGCCCACGAACTTGTAGTCGTAGATGTTGCCGGTCAGGGGGTCGAACACATCGGGCCGTGCGCTGCCCTTGGTGCCATGCGGCACCTGCACGCCGCCGAGGAAACTGGTCTCGCGCAGCAGGTGGGTGCGTTGCCCGGTGAGGCGCTGGTAGCGCTTCAGCAGGTGGTCGGCATGGGCGTGCTTCTTGGTGCCCTGCACGGCGCCGGTGCCCGCGGCGCCGAGCCCGTTCCTTATACCGTAGCGCTCCGCGCGGGCCGCGATCTCCTTGAGGAACTGCTCGTCGGTCAGCGACGACAGGGCCTTGCAGCTCAGGCCCAGCGGATCGATCCAGTCGAACACGCTGCCCGCCATCGCATACAGCTGGTCACCGGCGGCCAGCCGCAGTGGATCGATGCTGATGAACTGGCCCAGCGCGGCATCGAAGTACCGGTGGCGGTTGTAGGCCAGTCCGGTTTCCTCGTCGAAGTACTGGCCCTGCAGCCGCAACGGACAGGCGGCGGCCTCGCCCTCGACGATGCGGGCCCGGCCGTGTGCGTCGTAGCCGGCGGCCCAGAGGCAACGGCCATCGGGCGCGCGCAGCTGGGCGGCCGCGCCGTTGAGGTCGTCCAGCACCCAGGCCAGCGAGGCGGTGGCGGCGCCCGCCGGCTGCTCCAGCTGGGCCAGCGGCTCGAAGCCATCGGGCCGGTGCACCCAGGTGCGCACACGGCCAGCCACCGCATCGGCCACACACAGGTCGCCGTCCCAGCCAAAGCGGGTGCGCAGCCCGCCGGTCTGCTTGAACAGGCGCCGGCCCAGCGGGTCGTAGCCGTACACCGTGGTGCTGTGGTGGCCGCCTTGCTCGCGGCGGCTGGCCACCAGGCGCTGGCTGCCGTCCCAATGCAGCTGCAGGCCGACGCCGGCCTCGTGCCGCTGCACCAGATTGCCGGCGGCGTCCAGCCGCCAGGCGATGCCGTCCACGCTGCCTTCGCGCTGGCCGGCCCGGCCCCCGGCCTGCACCGGCCGCAGGGCCATGCGTTCGCCGGCCGCATCGCGTGCAAACAGATGCACCTGGCCCAGCGCGTCCAGATGCTGCCGGATGCGGCCCATCGGGTCGAGCTGCCAGCGCTCGCTGCCCAGCAGGCTGTCTTCCCGGGCCACCAGCCGGCCCGCGGCATCGAACGCATGGCTGGTGGCCTGCAGCAGCGTGTCGCCCTGCCACAGGCCCTGGGCCCGCAGCCGGCCCACCGGGTCGTGCTCGTAGCGGCGTTGCAGGCCGTGGCCCAGCTGCTCGGCCGTCAGCCGGCCGGCGGCATCGCGCTGCATCAGCACCTGGGCCTGGCCGTCGATGTGCACGCCGCTGCAGCGGTTCAGCGCGTCGTAGGCATAAAGCACCTCGTGCACCTGCTGCGCAGGCGCCTCGCGGCCGGCTTCGGCCGGCAGCTGCAGCCGGGTGATGCGACGCAGCCGGTTGCCCACTGCGTCGTGCACTTGCTGCACGCTGAACAGCGTGCCGTCGGCATGCTGCTGCCGTTCGGTCAGCAGGCGGCCTTCTGCATCCAGCTCACGGCGCAGCACGATATGCGGGTTGGCCGCCTCCAGCAGCTGGCCGTTGGCGTCGTAGGCATAGGTCTCGCGCCAGGTCCGCGCGGCGTCGAAAGGGTCCTGCGACAGCTTGGCGAGCACCCGGCCCACCGGGTCGCATTCATGGCGCACGCGTTGCTGGTGGGCATCCTGCGACCACAGCGTGTGGCCGCCGGCGTCATAGCCGTGCCGGCGGGTGTGGCCCCAGTAGTCGGTCTCGGCGACGATGCGGCCCAGCGCATCGCGCTGCAGCGCATACAGCTCGCCGCGGGCATTGCGCACGCCCACCAGGCGTTCCTCGGTGTCGTACAGGTACGCCACCACGCCGCCGTCCGGCTGCAGCCGCCGGCACAGCTGGCCCAGGCCGCAGTAGCTGAACAGGGTGCGGGCGCCCAGCTCATCCACATAGGCCGACAGGCGCCCTTCGGCATCCCACTCGCAACGCACCGTTGCGCCGCTGGGCAACCGGGCCGCGGTCAGGCGGCCCAGGGCGTCGTGCTGGTAGTCGGTGCGCTGGCCGGCAGCGTCCACGCGACTGCGCAGCCTGCCCAGCACATCGTGCAGCAGGGTGCTGCGGCCGCCCGCCGCATCCACCACCTCGCTCGGCAGTCCGCAGGCGTCGTAGCGCAGCGCGGTGCGTCGGCCCAGCGCATCCACCTGGGCCACCACCTGGCCGTGGGCATCCAGCTCCTGCCGGCTCAGGTGGCCCAGCGGCGACCGCTCCTGCAGCAGCCCGCCGCGTTCATCGAAGCGGCGCTGCCAGCGTGCGCCCAGCGCATCCAGCGCCTCTACCGGCCGGTCGTCGGCATCGAACACGCTGCTCACCACGCTGCCGTTGGGCCGCTCGATGCGCAGCACGTTGCCGCGCTCGTCGTAGGTCCACGCCGTGCGCCGCCCGGCCGGGTCCACCACCGCCGTGGTGCGGCCGGCGTCGTCGTATTCGTACACCGTCATGCCGCCCAGCGGATCGATCTCGTTGATGGGCAGGCCGCGGTCATCCAGCTTGACCAGGCTCACATGGCCCAGCGAATCGGTGATGCGGCGCTCGTTCAGCGCATCGAGGTACTGGAAGCGGTAGTCGTACAGGCCGCCGTCGCCCCAGCTGTGCACCACACGCTGGCTGCCGTCGGGCCCGGGTTCGTACTGGTAATGGAAGCTCAGGCCGACACGGTTGGTGTGGCGCACCAGGTGGTGCGCGGTGGCGCCGCCGCCGTACGCAAATCGGTAGGGGGCGCCCAGCGCATCGATCGCCGCCACCAGGTCGCCAGCGGCGTCGTAGTCGTAGCGCACGAAGCCGTGCTCGGTGCGCGTGGCCTCGTCCACCAGCGTGACGGCCACCAGCCGCCCGTCCTGCATCGTCAGCGCCAGGCGGCGGCCGGCGGCTTCGGTGAGTGCATGCGGCAGGCCGTTGCGGTAGTCGATGGTGAGCGCATTGCCGCAGAGGTCGGTGATGCGCCCGATCGGCACCACGTCGCCGCCTTCGGCGGTGCGCTGCGCCAGATGCTTGGGGAAGCAGTGGATGCGGCCTTCCTTGGTGCGCACCTGCCATTCGTCGCCCTCGTCGGTGAGGCGGGCGCCGTCGGTCAGCTCCAGCTGCATGCCCGCGGCACCGGGCGCGGCGGGCAGGCGCTCGAAGGCCAGCGGGCCGATGCCCGGGCCATGCAGCATCACGCTGCCGTCGGCCGCATCCACCTCCAGGCGGATGTCCAGCAGCGTCTGCCAGCCGGTGCCGCACACGCCCACATGGCGGTCGGCCGAGGAATAGCAGCGCAGCCAGTCCACGTCGATGCGGCCGGGCAGCTGGAAGTCCTGCTGTTCCAGGCTCACCGCGCCGTTGAGGATGTTCACCGGCTCGGCACGCAGCACGGTGCACTTGAGGAAGCCGGGCTTCAGGTTCTTGAACAGCTTCTGCCGCAGCCGCTTGAACACGCCGCTCTTGGCCAGCTTGCCCAGGCCGGCGAACACGCCCTTCATCGCCATGCCCATCAGACTGATGGTGGGCGGCCCGCCGACGAACACCGTGGTGGGCGTGGCCAGGTTGAACACCGTGGGCAGCACCATCGCCCGCGGGCCGCCCTTCTTCTTCAGGCGGAAGGGGCTCATCATGCCGGCGGCCTGGCAGGACAGCACCGGATGCGAGATGTGCGACATCGGGTCGCCATCGGCCACGACGGTGCTGCTGCCCATGAACAGCTCGTCCTCGGTGTCGGGCAGCTTGGGCGCGAACGGAAAGCCCGGCGGGATGTGCACCACCTTGCCCGCAGTGCCGGCGGTGGCGCGCTTCATGCCGCACACGGTGATGGTGGCGCCGATCACCGGCACGTAGTCGAACGGATCGAACACCACCGACATGTGCGGCGTGGGCAGCGGCGTGGGCGTGGGTGCCGGCGTGGGCACCATGCACAGGTGGATGTCCACGCCCATCTGCACGTCGCCGTGCTTGGCGGCCGACATCATGGCAAGGGCCCGGTCGACGGTTCGAATGGCGGCGGCAAGGCCAGGTCGCTGTCCACCAGCCAGGCCTCGCCCAGCAGGCGGCGGCCGTGCGCTGCCCACTGCTGCATCGGGGCCGGGCCCTGGGACACCAGCCCGTCGATCTGCTGGCGCGCCGCCGCCGCCGCGGCCTCGGCCTGCGTGGCCCGCAGGCCTTCCACCTGCGCCAGCGCATCGGGCCGCCGGCAATCGGTGAGCGCCAGGGCCAGCGCATCGGCGCGCTCGCGCACCTGCTCCAGCTGCTGCTGCAGCCAGCGCTTGGCCTGCTGCATCGCCTGCACGCGGGGCGGGTCGATCCAGCGCATCTGGTCCACCAGCGCCACCGCCAGCGTGGTGAGCCCGCGCGCCTCGGGCTTGAGCGCCTGGCCGAGCTGCAGCACGCAATGGCCGCGCTCCTGCGCGCCCGGCCGGTCGCCGGCCCGCGCGGCGCAGAAGGCCGCCATGCGAAAGGCCTCGATGGCGAGGATGGGGTTGGCATCGTGCTGCGCCACCTGCGCCGCTTCGTCGTAGCAGCGCATCGCCTGCGCGTCGTCGCCCGTGGCCAGGTGCACCGCGGCCTCGCCGAAGCAGGTCTGCAGCACCAGCTTGTGGCCGCAGGGGTGACGCGCGGCCACGGTGTCGTCGGCGGCCTGGCGGGCGGCGCGATAGACGGTCACCGCCTCGGCATGCCGGCCTTCCTTGAGCAGCGCACCGGCCACCATCACCCGCAGGGCCACTTCCTGGTCGGCCCAGCCCTGCTGGCGGGCGAACTGCAGCGCATCCACGGCCTTGGCCTTGACCTGGTCGGCGCCGCCGTGGGCCAGCAGCGCCACCACGCCCATCATCAGGTTGCGGAACACGGCCGCGGGCCCGACACCGCCTTCCTGCGCGAAGGTCTCCTGCGCCAGCGCCAGGCCATCGATGTCGATGCGCTGCACCTGCACACGGTCGTCGGCGGCGGCCAGCAGCGCGGCAAAGCGCGGCACCTCCTGCGCATCGGCCATCAGCACCCGAAGCCGCTGCGGCAGGCCCACGTCCAGCAGTTCGCGCACCCAGCGGGCGAAGCTGGCGGCATGGGCCACGGCAGGGGGCATGAGCACGATGCACAGCTGCGCGCCCGGCGCCATGGCCTGGTGGTGGCGCGAGCCGAAGGACCGCAGCGCCTCGGCGAACCAGGCGGCGGTGTCGGGCGTGGCCGCGGGGTCGAAGGGCCAGTCGGTGGCCAGGCCCTGGGCGCGCAGCTCGTCCGCGCTGGCGTCGTAGATGCCGCGCAGCGCTTGCTTGAGCGCGCGGCCGTACTGCAGGCCGTGCACGAAGGGCTGCTTGAACAGCAGGAACACGTCGCCGGTGGCATAGGGCAGCTCCAGCTTCTGCGCCTCGACGAAGCATTCGGCCAGGCGCAGCCCGCTTTCGGGCAGCTGCCACATCAGAAGCCGCGCCTGCGGCATTGCACGGAAGGCCTGCCACTGGTCGGCAAGCTGCATGAGCCGCCGCTCCACCGGGTTGAGGTCCGCGCCCATGGGCTCAACCGTTGAGCGAGATCTTGGGCGCGGTGATGCTCACGCCCGACGGATCGATCTTCACGGTGGACGGCCCGCAGCTCAGCGTGATGCCGCCCGGCGCCAGCTCGATGGTGGAGGGGCCGACGTGGATCGTGATCCTGGCCTTCGAGGTGACGTCCATCTCGCCGGTGGCGTCCAGGCCCAGCGTGCCCTGGACGGTGACGGTCTCGTTGCCGCTGACATCGGCCGTGCGGTGGCCGGTGACGGTCTCGCTGCGGTTGCCCCCCACAGTGAGCGTGTCGTCGGCGGTGATGTCGGTGCTTCGCCGGGCCTTGACGGTGACGGTCTGGTCGGCCGTCACCGTCTGCGTGTGCTTCGATTCGTAGGTCTCGGCGACGTCGCCCTTGACGTGGTAGGTGGCCGTGTTGGCCGCCACGTCGTGGCTGAAGCTGCCGGCGCTGATGGTGATCTTCGTGTCCTGCTTGATCGTCTCGGTGTGGGTGCCATCCACCGTGATGGTGCGGTGGTTGTGCACCGTCTGCGTGTCGTCATGCTCCACCGTGGTGGCCATGTCGTACTGGGCATGCACGGTGATCTTTTCCTTGCCGGCGGTGTCGTCCATCGACATCTCGTTGAAGCCGGCGCCCTTGTGGCTCTTGGACTTGATGCCGCTGGTGGCGGCCGCGGCCGGCAGGCCGTAGGGCGGCGGCATCGCACCGTTGTAGACGCGGCCGGTGACGATGGGCCGGTCGGGGTTGCCCTCCAGGAAGTCGACGATCACCTCCTGCCCGATGCGCGGGATCGATACCGAGCCCCAGCCCTGCCCCGCCCACGGCTGCGACACCCGCACCCAGCAGCTGCTGTTCTCGTCGCGCCGGCCCAGCCGGTCCCAGTGGAAGTGCAGCTTCACCCGGCCATGCGCGTCGGTGAAGATCTCCTCGCCCGCCGGACCCACCACCACCGCCGTCTGCGGGCCGCTGACCCGCGGCTGCAGCGTGCGGGCGCGGCTGCGCCACACCTCGTCGCCGCCGATGGCCTTGAAGCGGCAGCGGAAGAAGGGCACCGCCGTGCCGGAGCGGTGGCCGGCCGCGGCCATCTCGATCTCGGTGGCGATGGCCAGCCATTCGCGGTTCTGCGCGGCCTGCGGATGCTCGGCCAGCGCAAAGCGGCCGCCCGCGGCCAGCGTGCGCATCAGGCCCTCGCCGTCGATGCGCAGCACCCGCGCATCGAACACCTGCTGGCGGATGCCGGCGTAATGATCACCCTCGGCCTTGCTGGCGTAGTCGCAGGGGTAGTCGTAGATCTCCAGCGCCGGCAGGCCCTGCGGCTGCGGCGCGGCGCTGCCGGCATGGGCCTCGGCCTGCAGCGAGGTGTCGGGCCTGGCGAAGTCGTAGTCGGTGATGGCCACGCGCAGCGGCTGCACCCGCTGACTGGCGCGCCATTGCGTCACCGGCTCCAGGTCGGTGGCGCTGTCGGCCGTCTCGCGGTAGACGAACTCATGGCCGCCTTCGCAGGGCATGTGCGCGCCGGGGGCATCCACCAGCACCAGCGTGTGGCGCTGTGCCTCGTGGCGGAAGAAGTAGTAGATGCCCTCCTTCTCCATCAGCCGGCTGGCGAAGGCGAAGTCGGTCTCGCGGTACTGCACGCAGTACTCCACCGGGCCATAGCGGCCGGTGAGCTGGAAGTCCACCTCCACCGCGAACGGCTCCAGCACCTTCTTCAGGATGTCGGGCACCGACAGCGCCTGGAAGATGCGGGTGTCGGCCCGCCGCGTGAGCAGCCACAGCGCGGGCCGCAGCACCAGCCGGTAGCTGAAGCGGTCCTCGCCGGATTCGCCCAGCAGGCCCATCTCGGCCACGATGCCATGGAAGAAGCGGTCCTGCCCGTCGGCGCGCTGCAGGGCCACGCAGGCCGGCTGGCCCAGCAGGTCCACCGGCGCCAGCATGGGGTCGGCCGAACCCGCCTCCACCTCGAACTCGAAGGGCTCGCCCAGGGCCTCGCGGGCCCGCATGCGCCTGAACATCAAGGCATCGCCCAGCGGGGTGGTCAGCCGCATCAGCAGGGGCGCGGGTTGGGGCAATGCAGTCTCCGGCGTGTCGGGGCGGGGCCATGGTGGCCGCGCGCGGCGGCGCCCACATCCCCCATGGGCCGGAAGCCGGCCCGCCCGCCGGAGGGGAAGTTGTGAACAAACGTCACACGCGGCTTGCCCGATGCACACGGCCCTTACGATGCCGCGCTCACCGCAGTTCCGATCAAACAGACCACGGCCGCTGCCGACCGCACGCGCCGTGCCGAGGAGGACTTTCCATGACGCTCACCAGCGTGCTCTGCGGTGGCCGGCGTGCCATCCGCATGCTGAAGACCGCCGCCGTCTGCGGCCCCCTCATGGCCCTGCCCATGGCCCTGCCCCTGGCTCTGCTGCCTGCCACCACGGCGGTGGCCCAGCCCCGCTTCGACTTCGCCGCCACGCCCGGCCGGCTGTCCAAGCAGGTGGTGCCTACGCACTACCAGCTGCTCATCGATGCCGACCCCGCGCGCGACGGCTTCCAGGGCGAGGTGACCATCCGCGTGGACGTGAGGCAGCGCACCGACGCCATCGTGCTCAATGCCCACCAGCTGCAGGCCACCGGCGCCATGCTGCACGACGCCAGCGGCCTGCGACCGCTGGACGTGGTGCCTGACGAAGCCCGCCAGACCTGGCGCCTGGTGCCGCAGGACGGCCAGCCCATCGCCGTGGGGCCGCAGCGCATCGAGATCGACTACACCGGCACGGTGCAGAAGACCGGCCAGGGTCTGTTCCGGGCCGACTACCGCGACATCACTGCGGCGGCCGATGCGCCGGCTGCACGCACGCTGGCCACCCAGCTGGAAGCCATCTACGCCCGCAGCGTGCTGCCCTCCTTCGACGAGCCGGTGTTCCGCGCGGTGTTCGAGCTGAGCGTGCGGGCACCGGCTGGCCAGCAGGTGGTGGCCAACATGCCGCTGCAGGCCGAGACGCCCGAGGCCGACGGCCGCGTGCTGCACCGCTTCGCGCCCACGCCGCCGATGCCCAGCTACCTGCTGGCCTTCACCATCGGCCGCTTCGATGTGCTGGAGGGCAGCGCCGGCGCGCTGCCGCTGCGCATCCTCACCGCGCCGGGCAAGCGGGAGCAGGCGCGCTTTGCGCTGCAGGCCACCGAGCAGCTGCTGGGCTATTTCACCGACTACTTCGGCCAGCCCTATGCGCTGCCCAAGCTGGACCAGCATGCGGTGCCCAGCACCCGCTGGGGCGCGATGGAGGACTGGGGCCTCATCTCCTATGCCGAGGGCGGCCTGCTGGTGGACCCGGCGCGCAGCACGCCCGATACGCCGCGTCGCGTGTTCAACCTGCTGGCCCACGAGATCGCGCACCAGTGGTTCGGCAACCTGGTCACCGCCGCCTCCTGGGAGGAGATCTGGCTGAACGAAGCGTTCGCCACCTGGATGGCCACCCGTGCTTCCGAGCACTTCCACCCCGAGTGGCAGGTGCGGCTGCGCGAACGCGGCTGGGTGGAGGAGACCATGGCCGAGGACAGCGGCCAGGCCACGCGCGCCATCCGCTCCGGCCGGGTGGACGAGCAGGCCATCTGGGACGTGTTCGACAACATCACCTATGCCAAGGGCGGCGCGGTGCTGAGCATGATCGAGCAGTGGCTGGGCCCCGAGGTCTTCCAGCGCGGGCTGGCGGCCTACATGGCCGATCGCCGCTTCAGCAATGCCACAGCGGGCGACCTGTGGCACCACATCGGCCAGGCCGCGGGGCGCGACGTGCGCCGCGTGGCCGCCAGCTGGACCGACCAGCGCGGCTTTCCGCTGGTACAGCTGAGCAGCCGCTGCGTGCGTGGCCGCACCGAGGTCACGCTGGCGCAGCGCCGCTTCACCGCCGGACCGGCCGACCGCATGCAGCGCACCTGGCACATCCCGGTGCGGCTGGCCCGCGTGGGCGGCGGCGAAGAGCCGCCGCATACCGTGATGCTC
>OFDN01001669.1_pt1 | contig 13943 bp, 10 predicted proteins | sample 1520971 | NCBI WGS metagenome assembly OFDN01 (sample SAMEA94257418, study PRJEB24077) | hot springs metagenome | biome: Aquatic biome; feature: Geographical feature; material: Water | place: India | collected 2012-06-12 | depth 5 m
CCATGCTGGTGGTGCTGCGGGCCGCCCGCAACCGCGACGGCAGCGTCGGCAGCGAGCGGCTGGTGCTGACCGGCGTGGCCGTCGCCTTCATCCTGCACGCCGTCACCAGCGCCATCATCGTCACCGGCATGGACCGTGGCGCCGAGGCCGTCCTGTTCTGGATGATGGGCGGCTTCGGCACCGCCCGGTGGAGCGTGCTGCCCGCCCCCGCCGCCCTCACCCTGGCCGGCATCGGCTGGCTGTGGCTGCGGGCGGAGACCATCAACACGCTGGCGCTCGGCGACGACGCGGCGCGCTCGCTCGGCATCGACCCCGCCCGGCTGCGGCTGGAGCTGGTGGTGGTCACCGCGCTGATGACGGGCGCGCTGGTGTCCGCCTGCGGCGGCATCGGCTTCGTCGGGCTGGTGCTGCCGCACATCGCCCGGCTTCTGGTCGGCGGCAACCTGCGGGTGCTGCTTCCGGTGGCGGCGCTGGGCGGGGCGCTGTTCCTGCTGTGGGTGGACGTGCTCGCCCGCAGCCTGTTCGCCCCGCGCGAGATCCCCGTCGGCGTCGTCACCGCCCTGGTCGGCGGCGCCTTCTTCCTGTGGCTCATGCGCCGCCGCCCGGCGGACTGACGAGGACACCCCCATGCCCCCGCCCGATCCAACACCCGGGCGCGCCATCGTTCTGTACGGGCGCGCCGCCTTCGACCACGCGCAGACCCTCAAGACCCTTGCCGCGGCACTCGCCCAAGCGCGGCAGCGCCGGGGCGAGACGGTGTCGGTGGCGACCGCCCACGCCGACCTGTCCGGCCCCGCCCTGCCCGCCGTTCTGGCCGAGCTGGAGCGCTCCGGCGTGGCGGAGGCACTGGTCATCCCCTGCATGGTGCCGGCCGATCCCAGCCTGTCGGCCTGGCTGCCGGGTGCCCTCAGCCATTGGTCCGCCACCCGCCGCGAGGCGACGGGAGGACCGCCGATGACGGTGCGGCTGGCGCCGCCCGTGGAAAGCGCCCTCGATCTTGCCGGGGCCATCGACCGCATTGCCGACGGCCCGGCCGAGCGGCTGGCGGACGTGCGCGAGGTCGAGCCCAGCCTCGGGAAACCCGGCTGGTCGGCGATCCCCGAGCATGGCCGCCAGCTGCTGTTCTGCGTCGGCGCCCGCTGCCTGCACCGCGGGGCCGATGCGCTGTACCAGCGTCTGCGCGCCGCCATGAAGCCGCACCGGGACCTCAACGCCGGGCCGCGCCGCGTGATGTGCGTGCGGACGAGCTGCCTCTACCCCTGCAACCGCGGCCCGCTGCTGGTCGTCCATCCCGACGCGGTCTGGTACGGCGAGCTGACGCCGGAACGGATCGACCGCGTCGTGAATGGGCATCTGCTGGGCGACAGCCCGGACGCCGCCGACATCCTGCATCGCAACGGCGACGCGCCGCCGCCGGGGGCGCCGCCATGAGCTGACGCCGCCCGGCCCCCTCCCCCTCCCCCGATCACCGCCACCCACCGCGAAAGCCAGCGCTTTCGCGGAACGCCCCCGTTCGTTCCCGATCGCCAACCAACCCGGAGACCCATCGATGCCGCCCGCAACACCCCGCAACGCCCGCCGCACCATCGCCACCACCGCCCTGCTGACCGCGGCCACGCTCGGCACCGCCGCCGCGCAGACGGCGGACGGCGAGGCGCCGGTGCGGCTCGACACCGTGACCGTCACCGGGCGGAACGACTCCGCCCCCGCCGGGCTGGGGCTGGAGCGACCGAACACCGGCGGCAGCCGGCTGGAGCTGACGCCGCTGGAAACGCCGGCGAGCGTCGAGGTGATCTCCGGCCGGACCATCCGCGACCGCGGCCAGACCAGCGTGACCGAGGCGGTGACGCAGAACGCCACCGGCTTCACCTCGCTGGCCGCCCCTGGCAACGGCGGGTCGTCGCTGGCGACGCGCGGCTTCGCCGGCCACGGCTCGGTCATGCAGCTCTATGACGGGACACGGCTCTATGTCGGGGCCGGCACAGTCACCTTCCCCTTCGACACCTGGTCCACGGAACGGATCGAGGTGCTGCGCGGCCCGGCCTCCGTCCTCTACGGCGAGGGGGCCATCGGCGGGGTGGTCAACGTGGTGCCCAAGCGCCCGACCGCGGAGTTCCGCAACGAGGCGATGGTCGCCGTCGGCAGCGACGCCACCCGCCGGGCGGCGGTCGGCAGCGGCGGCCCGCTGTCGGAACGGCTCTCCTACCGGCTGGACGCCAGCGGCAGCCGGTCGAACGGCTGGGTCGACCGCGGCGACAACCGCTCGCTGGCGCTGTCGGGCTCGCTGCGCTTCCAGGCGACGCCGGACGTCGCCGTCACCCTGTCGCACGATTATGGCGACCAGCGCCCACAGGAGTATTTCGGCACGCCGCTCGTCAACGGCTCGCTCGACCGCGCGCTGAGGCACCGGAACTACAACGTCGAGGACAGCGACATCCGCTACCGCGACGGCTGGACCCAGCTCAAGGCCGAATGGGCGGTGACGGACGCGCTGACGCTGCGCAACACCGCCTACCACCTGACCAGCGAGCGGCACTGGCGCAACGTCGAAAGCTACGCCTGGAGCGCCGCGACGCGCCGCATCCAGCGCAGCAGCTACATCGAGATTTATCACGACCAGGAGCAGATCGGCGACCGCTTCGACGCCACCTGGCGCACCGACCTGATGGGGCTGCCCAACCGGATGGTGGCCGGCTTCGACGTCAACCGCATCGACTTCAAGCACACCAACAATTCGCCCTATGGCGGGTCGAGCAGCGTCGATCCCTTCACCCCGGAGCCGGGCCGCTTCATCAACACCGCGGGCACCACGCCGCGCTACAAGTCACGGACGGAGCAATACTCGCTGTTCCTGGAGAACCGGCTGTCGCTCACCCCGGAGCTGGATCTCGTCGCCGGCCTGCGCCACGACGCGCCCACCATCGAGCGCACGGATCTGGTGACCGGCTCCAGCTTCACCAAGGATTTCCACGCCACGAGCTGGCGGGCGGGCGCGGTGTACCAGCTGGTGCCGGGGCTGGCGCTGTACGGGCAGTACGCCACCGCGGTCGATCCGGTCGGCAACCTGATCTCGCTGTCGACGGCGCAGAAGGATTTCGAGATGTCCACCGGCCGGCAGGTCGAGGTGGGCGTCAAGCAGGCGCTGCCCGGCGGGCTGGGCGAGTGGACGCTCGCCGCCTACCACATCGTGAAGGACAATCTGCTGACCACCGACCCCAACCGTCCGGCCGTCACGGTGCAGGTCGGGCAGCAATCCTCGCGCGGGCTGGAGGCGACGCTGTCGCTCGGCCTGTGGGAGGGGGTGCGGCTGGACCTCAACGGCGCGTGGCTGCGCGCCGCGTACGACGACTACACCCAGACCGTCGGCGGCCGCGCCGTCGACTACGCCGGCAACGTGCCGACCGGGGTTCCGGAGCGCGTCGCCAACGCGTGGCTGAGCTGGGCCTTCCTGCCGGACTGGGAGGTGCGGGCCGGCGTGCAGCATGTCGGCAAGACCTACGCCGACGCCGCCAACACCAGCGTCCGTCCCGCCTACACCGTGGTGAACGCCGGTCTGGACTTCCGCCCGACGGAGACCACCCGGATCAGCCTGCGCGGGATCAACCTGTTCGACGAGGTCTACGCGGTGACGGGCGGAACCAACAGCTGGGTGCTCGGCCGCCCGCGCTCGGTGGAGCTGGCGGTGGCCATGAGCTTCTGAACCCGGTCGGGCGACGGATGCCGACGGCCCGCCGCCCGGAACGGATCATCAGTGGGTGGCCCCCGACCCGCCGACCGCGACGATGGTGTAGGGTGTGCCGTCCACCGCGATGGTGCGCTCCTCCGTCAGCGTCGTGGTGGAGACGAGCCGCACCACGCCCTTGAGCGGATCGGTCACCGCCACATGATCCCCGGCAACCGCCAGCCGCGGCCGGGGGTCGCGCCAGTGGCCGTCCATCGAATAGGGGGCGGTGAGTTGAACGCTCTTTTCGATCACACCGGACAGGATGTTCAGCAGGTGCAGCCGGCCGTCCTCGGTCAGGACGTAGGCCTGGTTGGCCTTGGTATCGTCCAGGGCGAAGTCCACGCGCCGCGTCGGCAGCTCGACCTTGCGGAAGGCCGGCTCGGCGCCGGGTTCGATGATGACGACGGCGCGCGGCCCATAGTTGCCGAGGAAGACCTGCAACGCCGTGCCGCCCTTGAGGGTCGAGACGTTGCCGTCCCCGAGCGCGGTGGTGGAGACATGTTGCAGCGTGGGCGGCTTGCCGCCGCCAGGCTGGGCGAAGACGACGCCGTCCTTGCAGCCGAAGGCGAAGACCCTGCCCGACTGGGCCTGGCCGTGCACGCCGGGGCAGTTCACCACCGCGCCGCTCGGCTTGCCCTCCGCGTCGATGACCCTGAGGCCGACGCGGGGCTTCCGGGGATCATCGTCCGGGACCGAGACGACGAGGACGTCGCCCATCGGCGCGGCGAGACCATGGTGGGCGGCGCCCGGCTTCAGCGTGTGGGCCTTGACCGTCCCCTCCAGCACCGCGCTCTCTCGGAACAGGGCGACGTCGCCCGTGCCGTCGTCGAACAGCGCGATGACGCCGGAGCCCTCGACGAGGTGCGCCGGCCTGGTCCCCGTGATCACGGTCGGCATGAGCCTGGCGGCGTCGATCCGGATGTCGGCATGGTCGCCGTGATCCTCGACCGCCAGCCCGGTGCCGATCACCGCGACCTTCCCGGCGTCTCCCTGCACCGCGAAAACGGTGCGCCCGCTGATGCTGCGGGTCAGGGCCGGCGTCTGGTCGATCCGGAACGTCCCGGCGCTCGCCCCGGTCTCGAGGTCAATGGCGCGGACGATCCCGTCGGCGTGATCGCCGATGAACAGGCGATGGTGCGTGACGCTGCCGTCGTGCTTTTGATCCCCGGCCTGTGCCGCACCGGCGGCAAGCCCTCCGGCTGCGGCGGCGATCCACAGCAACCTCGTCAGGGATGGCGAACCCTTCATCTCCAACCTCATCTCGAACCCTCGTGGCGCGGCATGCCGGGCCCGTGTCGAACCGCCGGGCGCCCAGGATCGCAAGCGCGCGTTTGTTATGTTATAACGTTACTTTTTGCGGGCGACAAACGGTTCGTTCGCGGGCGTGCTTGCGCTGGTGGAGGAGGAACGGAGTGGAGGGAGATCCAGAACGGACCTGCGCGAAGATTGCACAGGATGCCGCGTCGTGATTTGAATTGGCTCGATAAATCCACCAGTCCGTCATCGGGGCGACGCTGAGGCGGTGGCGGGTACGAAAGCGGACGGAAACACGATGATCCTGTGATCGGGAAACGGTGGGGGCTCAGTTGCCGGGGCCCGTGGCGAACAGAGCGTCCAGGCTGTCGGCGTCGAGAAGACGGTCGGCCCAGCCCTCCACCACGGCCGGCTCCGCGGACAGCACACGCTCGCGCAACTCCGGCACCAGCGGGCCGAACCGCCGCTCGACCAGACGGATCAGGATGAGGGCCTCGCCCTCGGCCTTACCCTCCGCCTTGCCCTCCGCCTTGCCCTGGACCCAGTTGCGGCGGGCGAGGTCGCTCAGGTAGGGGTCCTGGCTGACGTCGATGTGGATCGGCATGTCCTTGACCTCCTCCAGAACCAGATGGATGAATCCGCGGGACCCCGCCAGCACCATGAGCCTTGTCAGGGCGTCGCGGCGCGCATGCTCCTCCAGCGGGGCGATGCGGGCGAGGATGGCGGCGATCCTGACCGTAAGGTGATCCCGGCCGGACAGGATGGCAAGGATGTTGTCCTCGACCGCCGGGCTGTCGAGCAGGGGTGCCGGGTCGAGGTCGCGGCTGTCGATGACGCGGTAGCGGAAGGACAGCCTGTCGGTGTCCAGCCGGTCGGCCAGGCGCGGGGCGTTGCCGATCTGGACGACCACCTGCTCCAGGGGAACGCCGGGATGGGCCTCGGTGATCAGCAGCCAGTACCAGAGCATGCGGCGCGGCATGGCGGCGTCCGGCACCGACTGCCATTCCAGGTGCAGGATGCGCCCGTCCTCCAGCCGCACCAGCGTGTCGACGCGGCGGTCGCGGACGTTGGGAAACTCGGTCGGCAGATCGGCCACGGCACCGGCCCCCGCGATCTGGCGGATCAGCGCGGGGGAGCCGGTGCCGGCGAGGCTGCGCAGCGTGATGTCGAGCTTCATGGGACGGAGCATAGCCGACGGGCCGGAGGAGCGGGCCGCGTCAGGACGCCTCGCCGTCGATGGGCGCGCCCTGCACCTGCTCCACCCGGATGCCCGCCTCGCGGCAGAGCGTCGCCACCGCGTCCGATGGCAGCTCGTCGGTGACGAAGGTGTCGATCTGGCTCATGTGGCCGATGCGCACGGGGGCCGTGCGGTCGAACTTGCTGCGGTCGGCGACCAGGATGACGTGGCGGGCATTGGCGATGATGGCCTGCGACACCCGCACCTCGCGGTAGTCGAAGTCGAGCAGCGCGCCGTCGCCGTCAATGGCGGACGCCCCGATCACCGCGTGATCGACCTTGAACTGACGGAAGAAGTCGGCCGTCGCCTCGCCCACGATGCCGCCGTCGGCGCGGCGCACCACCCCGCCGGCGACAATCACCTCGATCCCCGGCTCGGCGTGCAGGAGGTTGGCGACGTTGATGTTGTTGGTGACGACCACCAGCCCGCTGCGGCCGAGCAGGCAGCGCGCCACCTCCTCCGTCGTCGTGCCGATGTTGATGAACAGCGACGAGTTGTCGGGGATCAGCTCCGCCGCGCGGGCGCCGATGCGGCGCTTCTCCTCCCGCGCCATCATGCGGCGCGCCTCGTAGCCGAGATTCTCGGTGCCGGAACCCACCACCGCGCCGCCATGCACGCGCTGGAGCAGGCGGCGGTCGCAGAGGTCGTTGAGGTCCTTGCGGATGGTCTGCGGGGTGACGGCGAAGCGGGCGGCGAGATCGTCCACGGTGACCCGCCCGCTCGACCGCGCCAGCGCCAGGATCTCGGTCTGCCGGGGCGTCGTCAGGTCCATGGTGTGGTCGGTCTCCCGCTTGCGGCGTGGTTGGGGGTCGCATCCTAGCGAAGTGATGCGGCGGGGACAGCAGCGATCGTTGGCCCGCGGAACGATTTCTCCGCCAGCGCCTCGGCAGGCCATGGCGGGCCGTGACGAAACGCGCTACGAGATCGGGAACCGACAGTGGAGGAGGAGACGCCCGTGATCCTGGTGTTCGGATCGCTGAACATGGACCTGGTCATGCGGGTTCCGACGCTGCCGCGGCCGGGCGAGACGGTGCTGTGCCCGTCCTACCGCACGCTGCCGGGGGGCAAGGGCAACAACCAGGCGGTGGCCGCGGCGCGGGCCGGAGCCGCCACCGCCATGGTCGGGCGGGTCGGCGACGACGGGTTCGGCCAGCGGCTGCGGGCCAACCTGACGGACAACGGCGTCGATGCCGCCGGTGTGACGGCCGGGACCAACCCCACCGGCATCGCCACCATCGCGGTGGACGACCGGGCCGAGAACTGCATCACCGTGGCCAGCGGCGCCAACCTGGAGCTGCGCGCCGACGACGTGCCCGACGCGATGCTGCGCCCCGGCACCACCGTGGTGGCGCAGATGGAGGTGCCCTTGGCGGAAACGCTGGCGCTGCTGCGGCGGGCCAGGGCGGCTGGCGCGCGCGCCCTGCTGAACCTCGCCCCCGCCCCGGCGCTGGACGCCGACGCGGCGGTGCATCTCGCCACCGCGGTGGCGAACAGCGTCGATGTGCTGGTGGTGAACGAGCTGGAGGGTGCGGCACTCGCGGGCGGTGCGGCGGGAACGGGCGGCGACGGGCTGGCCCTGTGCCACCGGCTCGCGGCCGATCTCGGCACCGCCTGCGTGATGACTCTGGGCGGCCAGGGCGCGGTCGCCGCGGAGGGCGGACGGCTGTGGCGGGTGCGGGCGCTGCCGGTGGATGTCGTGGACACCACCGGGGCCGGCGACACCTTCACCGGCGTGCTGGCCGCCGCACTCGACGCCGGCCTGTCGCTGCCGGACGGGCTCTTGCGGGCGGCGGCGGCGGCGGGGCTCGCCTGCCGCGGCGTCGGCGCCCAGGACAGCATGCCCGACGCCGCGCGCATCAATGCGGCGGCGGCCGACATGCCGCCGGTGGAGGCGGTGGGGTAACCCCCCGCCCCTCAATGCACCTCGTCGGCTTCGCCGATGGCGCGGATCAGCGCTTCGGCGGTGAAGCCTGGGGCGGCGACGGCGTCGAGGATGACCTTTTCGCGGCGGGCGACCTTGGCGGCGGCCTCCACCACCTGGCGGGCGACCGTGTGCGGGATGACGACGGCGCCGTGGCGGTCGGCGTGGATCAGGTCGCCATCGACAACGGTCATGCCGTGCACGGTGACCGTCCCGCCGATCTGCTCGATGCCGGCCCAGGCGTGCGACGGGGCGAGACAGCCGGCGAGGAGCTGGAAGCCCGGCGCGCACATGTCGAGGTCGCGGATGCTGCCGTCGGTGACCACGCCCAGCGCCCCCAGCCCCTTGTGCACGGCCGTGTGCACCTCCCCCCAGAAGGCGCCGTAGCCGGGCGGCTGGTCGAGGTCCTGGAGCACGACGACGCTGCCCGGCCCGGTCCGCTCGACATGGCGGTACCAGTCGTAGCGGCGGGCGCGCAGCGTCGCCTTGTCGTCGCGCGGCGGGTGCATGGCGCGGATGGTGCCGGTGGCGGCGTAGCCGACCATGGGCTTGGCCTCCGGGTACAGGCAGACGAAGGGCTTGCTGGTGTAGCCGTGGCCCCGCCGCTCCGGCACCAGCAGCTCCAGCGCGTTGCAGACGGTGGGGGTGTCGAGGGCGGCGAGCGCCGCCAGTTCCCCGGCGTTCAGGCGTTCGGTCATGGCGTTTCCTACCCGGCTTGTTGATTCATCAGCGCACGATACGCCAATTGATCCGTGTGCATACGATGGAAGACGCGGTACTTGGCGTCGTGGTAGGCGGCGACGGCACCGCCCGCCGGCTCGATGACGCGGCCGGGGCGGGTCATCGCGGCCATCGCCTCCGGCACCGAGCCGTAAAGCCCGCCGGCCGCCGCCCCCTGGATGGCGGAGCCGAGCAGCACCGCCTCCGTCTCCTCGGCCAGCACCACGCGGCATCCGGTGGCGTCGGCGTGCTCGCCGAGGAACACCGGGTTCTTGGTGCCGCCGCCGCAGGCGAGCAGCGTGTCGATGCGGTAGCCCTGGGCGTTCAGGCTTTCCACGATGTGGCGGGTGCCGTAGGCGATGGCCTGCACCGTCGCCAGATAGAGCCGCGCCAGCTCCTCCGTCGAATCGGACAGCGTCAGGCCGTAGATGGCGCCGCGCAGCGACGCGTCGGCGCGCGGCGAGCGGTTGCCGTGGAAATCGGGCAGCACATGCAGCTCGCGGGTGAGCGCCGCCGGGTGCGGCACCGCCTCCGCCACCGCCATATGATGGAGCGTGGCGTTCAGCGCGTCGTACACCGTGCGCCCGGTGCCCTCCGCCTCGGTCTCCGCCGCCAGGGTCGCGGCGCGGGCGTGGGTGAAAATGACATGGTCGATCAGCGCGCCGGTGGCGGACTGGCCGCCCTCGCTCAGCCACAGGCCGGGCAGCATCGCCTCGGCGTAGGGCCCCCAGACGCCGGGTACGAAGATGGGCTGGCGCGACACCGCCATGTGGCAGCTCGACGTGCCGCCGATCAGGGCAAGGCGCTGTTCCATGGCAGCGGCGTCGGGGGCCACGCCGTCCAGCGCCACCCCGATCACGCCGACGCCGCCGGCGTGCGCGTCGATCATCGAGGTGGCGACCGGCGTGCCCTCCGGCAGCCCCAGCTCCGCCGCGGCCCGCGGGTCGAGCCCCCGCCCCACCGCGCGGCCGAGCGGCAGCACCTCGGTGCCGATGCGCTGGAACCCCTCGTCGGCGAGGTCGCCCAACCCGATGGCGCGGAAATACTCCGCGTCCCAGCGTCCCTCATGACCGAGATAGGTCCATTTGCAGACGGTGGAGCAGAGCGAGCGCGACAGCGCCCCGGTCGCCCGCCAGGTCAGGAAGTCCGGCAGGTCGAAGACATGCGCGGCGCGGGCCCAGCTCTCCGGCAGGTGCTCCTTCAGCCAGAGAAGCTTGGGCGTCTCCATCTCGGGCGAGATGCGGCCGCCGACGTAGCGCAGCACGGCGTGCCCGCCGGCGTTGATGCGGTCGGCCTGAGCGATGGCGCGGTGATCCATCCAGACGACGACGTTCTGCGCGTCGTCACCGGTCGGGCTGACGGTGACCGGCCGGCCACCGGCATCCAGCACCACCAGCGAGCAGGTGGCGTCGAAGCCGATGCCGCGGACGGTCACGTCGCCCGCGACGCGGCGCGCCTTCACCATCGCCTCGCGCACGCAGGCGACCACCGCGGCCCAGATGTCGTCGGAGGATTGCTCCACGAAATCCGGGGCGGGCTTCCACATCGCGATGGCGCGGGTGGCGGTGCCCAGCCGCCGCCCGGCCGCGTCGAAGACACCGGCGCGGGCGCTGCCCGTGCCGACGTCGATGCCGATCACCGCGTCCGTCATGGCCTCACCGCCGGCCCAGCAGGCGGACCTTGAAGCCGAGCGACCGGCTGAGCGCCACCAGCTCGTCGTGGATGTCGCCATAGGCGACGGCGGCGTGGTTGGACAGGTAATGCGCCATCAGCGTGTCGCGCCCGATGCCCAGGTCGATCGCCATGAAGGGCCATTCCGGCGTGGTGCCCTGCCACCACGCGTCGCGCAGGGCGGGGTCGAGAGTCACCACCTCGCCGCGGCCGATGTCCATCCACAGCTCGCCGCCCTTCAGATAGGCGCGCGACCAGGTGACGGCACCCGGCAGACTCTCGCCGGAGAAGGTGCCGCCGGGCACCGGGAAATAGCCCTTGGGCTGCCGGTGCGCGTGCACGCCCTTCAGCGTGTCCGGGTCGTGGTTGAAGGCGTAGGCGCCGCTGGAGCCGGAGTTGAGCAGCAGCCAGATGAAGCGCCCGTCCACCGTGTCGCCCCAGCGCACGTCGTGGAAGAACACCGCTTGGTGCAGCCCCTTCGCCTTCAGCAGACGCTTCATCATCTCCATGGGCACGAGGTTGCCCTGGTCGGCCTCGGTGGAGTCGATGATGACGTCGCCGTCGCCCTCCGGCCGGCAGGCGGAGTTGAGCAGGCCTTCGGCGAAGTCGGACGGCGGGCGCAGGCCGATCAGGCCGAGCTGGTACTGCCAGCCGACGCAGTCCGCCTCGAACTCCGCCACCAGATCGATGACGGCGAGATAGTCGCGGAGCTGCTCGCGCGTGGCACTCTCGTCGTAATCGCCGCCGTAATGGAAGGTGACCCCCTTCTCCTTGACGAAGGCCAGCGCCGCGTCGATGCGGGTTTCGGGGATCTCCCGCCCGCGGGCGATGATCCAGGCCTGATCGACCTTGTGCTCGGTGAAGCCGATGGGGTTGAGCAGGCGCGGCCCGAAATAGCCGTTGATCATGCCCATCGAGGTGTCGCCCAGCATCAGCGCCAGCACCCGGCGGCGGCGGATGCCCTCGGCCACGCCATCGGCCAGGGCCTGCGCCTCGGCGCCCACGGTGGCGTCATAGGACAGCTCGTCCTCCGGCCAGTCGATGCGGCCCGTGTCGCACCACTGCTCCAGCCGCGCCATGAAGGCGTCGTCGGCGGTCCAGTCGTCGGCGTCCGTCCACACCCGGCTGTGGGCGCGGCCCACACTCTCCAGGCAGGCGCTGGTGTTGAGCAGCCCGACCAGACCCGGCCAGCGGCCGGAGAAGTTACTGGCCATCAGCAGCGGGTTGTCCTTGCCGACCACGCCGTCACAGGTGTGCGGGCCGTAAACCCAATGCGCGTACATGCCGATGGTGGGGTCCTGCACCGGGCCCAGCTTGGCGATGGCCTCGTTCGGCTTGGTCAGGAAGCCGTCGACGCGGTAGTGGCGGCGGCCCAGCCGGTCGAGCGCGCGCTCCATGCGGACCGTCGCCGCCTCCACCTCCGGCAAGGCCAGCTCGTTGGGCAGCGCCCGGTAGTCGCCGGGCCAGAAGATCGCGATGCGGTCGGACATGGTGTCACCTCTGTGGAAATCAGTTGCCGAGCACGAGCGCCGGCAGCGCGGTGGTGAGGGGTGGGTAAAGGGTGATCGCCGCCAGCACGGCCAGCAGCGGGATCAGATAAGGGACGATGGCCCGGCTCATCCGCTCGAAGCTGATGCCGGCGACCCGCGCGGTGACGAACAGCACCACCCCCACCGGCGGGGTGATGGTGCCGATCATCAGGTTCAGCACGACGATCACGCCGAACTGCACGGGGTCGATGCCCAGCGCGATCGCCGCCGGCACCAGGATCGGCACCAGGATCAGCATGGCGGCAATCGCCTCCATGAACAGCCCGACGATCAGCAGGAGGACGTTGACGATCAGCAGGAACAGCAGCGGGTTGGCGACGTCGTGGGTGAGGATGCCGCCGACGAGCTGCGGGATGCGGCTGACCGACAGGCACCAGGCGAGCAGCGACGCGGTCATCACCAGCGCCATCACCACGCCCGTGGTCTCCACCGTGTCGAGCACCAGCCGCGGCAGGTCGCGCAGATCGAAGTCGCGGTAGACCCACAGCCCAAGCGCCAGCGCGTAGGCGGTGGCGACGGCCGACGCCTCGGTCGGGGTGAAGAAGCCGGTCATCATGCCGCCGAACAGGATCACCGGCGTCATCAGCGCGAAGAAGGCGCGGCGGAAGGCCTGCCACAGGGCGCCCAGCCCCTCCCACGGGTGGCTCGGCATGTTGCGGCGGCGGGCGAGCGCCACGATCAGCAGCATGAGCGCACCGCCCATCAGCAGGCCGGGGATGACGCCGCCCAGGAACAGCCCGCCGATGGAGGTGTCGGCCGACACGCCGTAGATGATCATCGGCAGCGAGGGCGGGATGATCGGGCCGATGGTGGCCGACGCGGCGGTGATGGCGGCCGCCGTCTCCGCGTCGTAGCCCTCGTCCCGCATCGCCTTGATCTCGATGGTACCGACGCCGCCGGCGTCGGCCACCGCCGAGCCCGACATGCCGGCGAAGATGATGCTCGCCATGATGTTGGCGTGGCACATGCCGCCGCGCATCCAGCCCACCAGCGCCTTGGCGAAGCCGAAGATGCGCTCGGTGATGCCGGCGGAGTTCATGATGTTGCCCATCAGGATGAACAGCGGGGCCGCCACCAGCGGGAAGGAGTTGGCGGCCATCGCCACCCGCTGCGCCACCACCGAGGATGGGATGCCGTTGATGGCGACGAAGGCCGCCCCGGCCAGCCCCATGGAGGCGAAGATCGGCACGCCCAGGAACAGCGCCACGAACCACACGCCGAGGATGGTCAGCATCAGCTCGGTCATGGCCGCGGGCCTCCCGCGCGGTAGGCCAGCACGCCGGCGGCCATGCGGCGCAGCGTCTCCAGCGCCAGCAGCAGGGCCGCCACCGGCACCGCGGCGTAGACGACGGCGAAGGGGAAGAACAGCGTGACCGTCTCGATGTCCAGGTTGCGCTGGACCAGCGTCAGCCCGTTGCGCGCCAGCACCGCCGCCAGCACCAGCACCCCCGCGCCGGCCGCCAGCTCGAAGCCGAGGCGCACGGCGGCCGGCAGCAGCGCCACGATGTTGCCGATGGCGATGTGGCTGCCGCGCCGCGCCGCCACCGCCCAGCCGAGCAGCGCGATCCAGACGAACAGGTAGCGGGTCAGCTCGTCGCCCCACACCAGCGGCTCGCCGGCCGCGCGGGTGACGACGGAGACCAGGACCAGCGCGAACATCATCAGGAACAGGGTCACCGCAAGCCCGTCCACCACGCGCTCGATGGCGCGCAGGACGGCCGACACAGGTTCAGCCATGGTGGTGCTTTCCGATTGATCCCTCGCCCGCCTCCGGCGGGAGAGGGTGGCGCGCGAGCGCCGGGTGAGGGCTAGGACTTTCTGACAGACCGAGCCCTCACCCTCCCGCTGCGCGGGTCCCTCCCTCTC
>OFDN01001672.1_pt1 | contig 13928 bp, 8 predicted proteins | sample 1520971 | NCBI WGS metagenome assembly OFDN01 (sample SAMEA94257418, study PRJEB24077) | hot springs metagenome | biome: Aquatic biome; feature: Geographical feature; material: Water | place: India | collected 2012-06-12 | depth 5 m
GGCAGCGTGAAACCGGCGGCGGCGAAGCCGGGTGCGCCCAGCGCCGCGGCGACGTCCGGCCGCAAGGTCCCGGTCAGCGCGATCCCCACCACCCGGCCGCCGGCCACCGCCGCGACCAGGGCGGCCGGTTCCCGCCGGCCGAGATCGACGGCCCAGCCGGTGATCAGGGGGGTGCCGTACTTCAGGATCGTCACGCGATCCGCCCAGCCGGTCAGCCGCGCGGGGTCCATGGTCAGGGGCGGCTCGGCGCGCAGGCCGTCGCCTTCCGGCGCCATCCCCTCCAGCGTGGCGGCCATCACCCGGCGGCGCAGGTCGCGGGTCGCCAGCTCCCCCGGCGTCCCTTCCAGCAGGGGCCGGACGAAGGCGGCGTCCATGCGGCGGGCGACGTCCAGATAGGGGGCGATGTTGCGGGGGGAGACGGTGGGGCAGTGGAGCGGCCGTTCCGCGTCGCCGTCCCGCAGCCAGACGGCCAGGCAGGTGGCGGCGGCGTGGTCGCGCGCCGCCGCCTCCTGGTTCAGCCGCGAAAAGTCCCAGCGCGCCAGCGACGGCTCCAGCCGGCCATCGAACCGATTCAGGCCGAGCAGGTGCAGGCCGAGGAGCGTCACCGCCAGGACGGCCCCCGCGGCGAGCCGCGGCGCCGGGGCCGGCAGCAGCCGCATCCAGGCCGCCACCAGGGCCGGCAGCGCCAGCACCACCGGGAAGGCGTAGCGGGGCGACGCGCCGCAGCCCATGATCACCACCCCGCCGTCGCCGCACAGGTGGCTGCGGCCGACGGCGGTGGCCAGCGTCAGCAGGACGCTGCCGGCCAGAAAGGCGGACAGCGCGAAGGCCGGGGCGGCACCCCCGCCCCCGCCGTCCTCCCCGTTCCCGTCGTCCTCCTCGTCCCACCCGTGCAGCAGCGGCAGCAGCAGGGCCGGCACGGCGAAGGCCAGCAGGAGCGCCGCCCCGACCGCCAGCCGCGCGTAGGGCGCCACCACGTCCGTCGGGGCGGCCGCCGGCACGCCCGCGGCGGCGGCGAAGGCGCCCAGCACGAAGAACCAGAAATCCTTCTCCCACGGCCACACCAGCGCCTGCTCGGTGTGGTTGGCGTAGGAGCCGATGAAGGTCAGGGCGACCATCAGCAGCGTCAGCGCCACGCCGCCCAGCACCGCCACCCGCACCCGCGGGTCGGCCAGCAGCGCCCGCGGGGTGAGCCGTCCGGCTGCCAGCGCCGCCAGCAGCGCCGCCCCCGCCGATCCCAGCAGGTAGGAGGAGCCGAACACCCCGGTGCCGCCATAGCCCAGCAGCAGCAGCCCGGCCAGCCACCAGCGCCGCGCCGCCATGGCGTAGAGGAAGCCGAACAGGCACAGGAAGATGAAGGGCTGCGCCAGCCCCATCGCCTGGTAATAGAAATATTCGGCGTTGGCGGTGCTGACCAGCAGCAGCCCGGCCGCCGCCACCGGCACCGCCTCGGCGGCGGAGCGCACGCACACCCGCAGCAGCAGCGCCGCGTAGAGCGCCAGCATGGCGCCGTAGACGATCCAGCCGAGCAGCCGGAAACCCACGAAATCGACCCCGATCACCCGCCACAGCGCGTGGGTCAGCAGCTTGAACATCGGGGCGACGTGGTCGCTGTCCTTGGCGAGCAGGCTGTGCAGGGTCAGCGGCTGCTGCACGCCCTGCGCCTCGCCGAAGAAATAGCCCCAGTCGTCCCAGTAGGGGATGCCCGTGCTGACGTTCAGGTTCAGGCCGAACTCGCACAGATAGAGCACGACGGCGAGGCCGAGCAGGCCGCCCGCCAGCAGCCGCGCCGGAACGGCGCCGCCCGCGCCGTCACGGTGTCCCGCTCGCGCCGTCATGGCGCCCCCGCCCGCGCCGTCATGGCGCCCCCGCATCGATGGCGATGTCCAGCATGGGGATGCCGACCAGCCCGCGGACGACGTGGCTGGCGTGCACCTTGAAGAACAGGGCGTCGTCGATCCAGTGGTGCTGCACGTGGTCGGCCTGGGTGCCCTCGGCCAGCGCCACGGTCACCGCGAACTCGCCCGACGGCAGGTAGGGCATCTGGAAGCGGAAACGGGCGGTGAAGCGGCCGCCGGCGGGCACGCTGATGGGGTCGAGCTGGTAGGTCAGGTGGGTGTTGTCGCCGAACAGGGTCTGGCCCAGCCGGTCCTTCACGTAGAAGCCGACGATCGGGCGGAACAGGTCGCGCTCGGCCCGGCAGGTCACCGCCAGCACCACCTCCTCGCCCCCCTCCAGCGCCGCCGGGCGGTTGCCGGCGGCGTCCAGCAGGGCGACGTTGGTGATGCTGGCGCCGCGCTCGCCGAACCACGGGCCGCTCTCGTCGAAATCGAAGATCTCGATGGCGTTGCGGTGCTCCGACGCCTTCAGCAGCTCGGCCCGCGCGTCGGTCACCGGCTGGTCCGGCCCCTCGCGCCGGCTGCCGCCGATGCGGAAGCCCGCGGCGTCGTCGCGGGTGCCGTAGAGGTCGGCCAGATAGCGGTGGCAGACGTCCTTGGCCGGCCCCACCTCGCGCAGGGTGCCGCGGTCCAGCCACGCCACCCGGTCGCACAGGTTCACCACCTGGCCGGTGTCGTGCGACACGAAGAACAGCGTGCCGCGCTCCTTGAAGGCGCGGATGAAGCGCATGCATTTCTGGGTGAAGGCGGCGTCGCCCACCGACAGGATCTCGTCGACGATCAGGATGTCGGCGTCCACATGCGCCGCCACCGCGAAGGCGAGCCGGGCGTACATGCCGCTGGAGTAGAGCTTGACCGGGTGCTGGATGAAGTCGCCGATGCCGGCGAAGTCGGCGATGGCCTCGAAGCGCTCGTCGATCTGCGCCGTCGACAGCCCCAGCACGGAGGCCGCCAGATAGACGTTCTCGCGGCCGGTGAATTCCGGGTTGAAGCCGGCGCCCAGCTCCAGCAGCGCCGCGATCCGCCCGTTCACCGTCACCCGGCCCGAGGTCGGGGTCAGCGTGCCGCAGACGAGCTGCAGGAAGGTGGACTTTCCCGAGCCGTTGCGGCCGATGATGCCCACCGTCTCGCCGCGCCGCACCGTCAGGTCGACGCCGCGCAGCGCCCAGTATTCGTCGTAGTAGCGCCGCCGCCCGCGCACCAGCATCTGCTTCAGCCGGTCCTGCGGGCGCTTGAAGATGGCGTAGGCCTTGCCGAGCCCGACCGCCTCGATCACCGTCTCCCCGGGGACGATCGCGTCAGACGACATCGGCGAACCCCCGGCGGGTCTTCACGAAGAAGGTGTGGCCGAGCCACGCCCAGAGCAGCGAGCCCAGGCACACCAGCGTCCATTCCACCGGCGGCAGCCCGTGCCCCCAGAACATCACGTCCTTGGAGCGCTCCAGCAGGATCGCCAGCGGGTTGGCCAGGATCACCGCCTGCACCTCCGCCGGCACGGCGGAGACCGGGTAGAAGATCGGGCTGAGGAACATCATCACCGTGACCAGCACCGTGACCACCTGCCGCAGGTCGCGCAGGAACACGCCGGCCGCCGACAGCACCCAGGTGAGCCCCAGCGTGAACAGGCAGAGCGGCAGCAGCACCAGCGGCAGCAGCAGCACGGTGGGCGGCGGCGGCCCCATCACCACCAGCGAGAACACCGCCAGGATGACGAAGCCGATGGCGGCGTTGAACAGCGCCGACAGCAGCACGACCACCGGCATGATCTCCAGCGGGAAGACCACCTTCTTGATGTAGCTGAGATTCTCCAGCATCAGGCCGGGCGCCCGGTTGGCGCATTCGGCGAAGATGGTGAACAGCACCATGCCGGAGAACATCAGCACCGCGAACTCCGCCGTGCCGCCACCGCCACCCCAGCGGGCGCGGAAGATCATCGTGAACATGAAGGTGTAGGCGGCCATCATGATCAGCGGGTTCAGCACGCTCCACAGCAGCCCGAGCGCGGAGCCGCGGTGGCGCGCCTCGATGTCGCGGCGGGCCAGCCGCCCGATCAGCGTGCGGTGGTGCCAGACGGTGAGGAGCGGGGCGAGCGGGCCGGTGCCCGCGGCCAGGGGCCGTCCTGTGGATGCGATCGGCAAATCGAAGCGTTTCCCTGCTTGCGGCGGCGCGACCATAGCGCCGCCCCCCCGCCCGTTCAAGCGCCCCGCCGCCGCTCAATCCGGCAGGAAGCCGCCGTGCAGCTCGCAGAAGCGGGTCGACACGGTGGCGGTGGGCAGCGCGTAGCCCCGCCAGTCGCGGCAGTGCAGGGCGAGCCCCGGATCGGCGGCCCGGCGCTCGTGGTCGGCCCGTGACAGGGCGGCGAAGCGCCGCTGGAACGCGCCGGGGTGGCCCGCGGGATCGGCCAGGAAGGCGATCATCTCCCCGGTGATTTCCACCAGCTCGTCCTCGCCGAGGGTCTCCAACCGGATGCCGGCGAAGTCGTAGTCGCGCCGGGTGACGAAATCGCAGATCCGGCGGTCGAGGATTTCGGCGTAGGACAGCAGCCGCGGCCGCGGCCCGCGGGTGTCGTAGATGCGGCGGAAGGCGATCAGTTCGGGCCCGACAGGGAGATTGCAGAAACAGGGCGGGGCGTTGAGCGCCAGGACCGGCTTGCCCATGGCGCGGGCCAGCGAACAGGGCCCCGACATGCTGGCGATCATGAAATCGCAGCGGTCGATGGCGGCGGGTTCGAGCAGGGACTGGTAATGCGCGCTGAAGGGGGCGTCGATCACCCGCCCGCCGAGGTCGGGAAGCCGCGGCATCGAGCGGTCGCCGATCCGCACCACATGGTAGCCGCGATCGGTCAGGTGGCGGATCGTCCTCACATAGTCCCGGATGTCCAGGTTGCGGAAGTCGAAGTGGGAGTCCCCGCCGTAATGGCCGGCGGTGCGGACGTGCAGGACGACCAGCCGGGCGTCCTCCGGCACGCCCATCCGGGCCAGGAGGCGGGTGCCCTCCGCGCGCTCCTCGTCGGTGAGCGTGAGGAATCGCGGCCGGTTGCCCAGCAGCAGGTGGGTCTGGAACATCCGGAAGAGCTGCAGGTAGGACCACAGGATGTAGGTCCGGTTTCCGCGCGCGACGGTGCCGATGTCGAGGTCGGACATCATGACCGTGTGGCTGCGGGTCTCCACCACGCGGACGCCGCGCATGCACAGGTCGAAGACGCTCCGGTTGATCCGCTCCACCGGCGCCAGCGGCGGCACCACCAGGACGATCTCGTCGAAGACGCCCTGGAACAGCGTCTTCAGGCAGAACAGCTCCTGGGAGATGTGGCCGATGGCGGCACTGCGGGCGAACAGATAGACGAGCGTCCCGGGGGCCGTCCCCACATCGGGCGGGATGAGGGCGTCGATCTGGTCGACGACCATCGCCGGGTGCATCGTCGCGGACAGGGCGTCGACGTCGGGCCTGTGGTAGATGGTGACGAGCGACCATGCCCATTGCAGGGCTTCCAGGTTGCGGACCCGGGCGTGCGCCAGGGACATCAGCAGCTTGCAGGCCGTGGTCGAGCGGGGGTTGAGCGCCAGCGCCCGGCGGGCATGCTCTTCCGCCCGGTCGAACAGGCCGAGATGGGCGGCGCTGTCGGCCGCGTTGACAAGGACCGCGGGGAGCCGGAGGTTGCCCGCCAGCGCCGCCTCGAACACGGCCAGGGCCTCCCGCCAGGCGCCGCGGTGGTGCAGGAGAAGCCCCAGCTCGAAGTGGAAGACCGGGAGCCCGTTGTCGGCCAGGGCCCGCCGGCAGGCCGCCTCCGCGTCCGCCGGCCGGGCCAGATCGATGAGCGTCCGGACGAGCTGGAGATGCGCTTCGGTCAGCGCCGGATCCAGCCGGCACAGCACATCCAGCCGGATCGCGGCGTCCGACGCGCGCCCCTCCTCGCGGTCCCGGCATGCTTCCTGGAGGATCGTCTGGGCTGTGGCTGTGGTCATGGGGCGACAGCTCCGGTCGTCGTGCCGCCGGCGGGATGCCGTGGACCGGCATGGGGCGCCGCCTTCCCGGCCCGGCGACCCCGCCCGTTCGCGGCGCTCTTGCCGTGGCGGGCGGCGGCTGTATGGTGTCGGCCGTCCGGCAGGCAAGGGGCCATGGAGCGGTGATGAACGACGACACCCTGATCGAGGCGGCGCGCCGTGATCCCGGTGCCGTCTGCGCCCTGGCCCTGGAGCGGGCGGGCCGCGGCGAGCTGGATCTGGCGGCCCGCCTCTGGCGTGCCGTGCTGGGCGCCCACCCCGGCCATGCGGAGGCGGCGGCCCATCTGCCGGCCGCCATCCGCGGGCTGCTCACGGCGGGCTTCGGGCACCACCGCGCCGGGCGCCCGGAGGAGGCCGAGAGCCACTACCGCGCGGTGCTGCGGAGCGATCCGGACAACGCCGACGCGCTGCACCTGCTGGCCCTGATCGTGGGCCCCCGCGACCGGGCGGAGGCCGACGCCCTCTACGAGGCGGCGCTCGCCGCCCGGCCGGACTTTGCCGACGCGCTCTACAACCGGGGTCGCTTCCTCATCACCACCGAGCGGTTCGCCGCCGCGGTGCCGGTGCTGCGGCGTCTGCTGGAGATCGATCCGCAACGGCCGGAGGCCCCCAATTTCCTGGGCATGGCGCTCAAGGGTGCTGGCCGTGGCCGGGAGGCCGCCCCGTGGTTCCGGCGCATGCTGCGTCTCGATCCCGGCCATGTGGAGGCGCGGCTGAGCCACGGCGCCGCCCGGGAGATCGCCGGCCGGGCGGCGGAGGCGATCCAGGCCTATCGGGTGGCGGCGGCCCTGCAGCCGGGTCTGGACTCGCCGCATTTCATGCTGGGCCACGCGCTGCTGAAGCTGGGCCGTCCGGGCGATGCCGCGGGGCCGCTCGGCCGCTCCGACCGGGTGGCACCGGGCGACCACCGCAACGCGCTGTCGCTGGGCATGGTGCTGGAGGCGCTGGAGGACCGGGACGGGGCGGAGGCCGCCTACGCGCGGGCCACCCGGCTCTGCCCCAGCTCCGGCGAGAACTTCACCCTGCACGCGCTGCTGCGTCTGCGCCATGCCTTCGCGTGGCCGGAGAAGCCGCGGCTGACGGCGGCAGCGGGGCCGCGGGTGGTGATGTCCACGCTGGGGCGCAACGGCCGCTTCGGCAACTCGATCCTGCAATACGCCTTCCTGCGCCTGTACGCGGCGGAGTACGGGATGGCGTACGAGGTGCCGGACTGGGTCGGCCGCTACCTGTTCGACGGCAACGACCCCTGGCCGTCGGCACCGCTGTCGGTGCTGCACGAGGCGGACGCCCGGTTCGAGGATTCGCTGGCCCGGCGGATTCCCCTGGTCTACCGGAACTACGACCTGCTCGGGCATTTCTGCTACCCCACCGCGGCGATGGCGCGCCACCGCAGGCTGTTCCGCGACATGCTGTCGCCCAACCCGGTGCTGCGCCCGCGGCTCGACCTGGCCATGGAACGGCTGCGCGGGATGGGGCGGACGGTCGTGGCCGCCCATCTGCGGCGCGGCGACTTCGGCCAGGGGCCGTTCTGGATCGCGCCGGAGGCGTGGTACCAGGCGTGGCTGGAGGAGCATTGGGCCGGGCTCGACGCCCCCGTGCTCTACCTCGCCACCGACGAACCGGCTCTGGTGGAGGCCTTCGGCCGCTACCGGCCGGTCACGCTGGCGGATCTGGGCGTGCCGCTGCCGGGGGCGGAGTTCTACCTGGACTTCCACGTCCTCTCCCGCGCCGACCTGATGCTGATCTCCAACAGCACCTTCTCCTTCACCGCCAGCATGCTGAACGCCGCCCGCGACGGCGGGGAGGCGCGCCGCTTCCTGCGTCCCGACCGCGACCGCCGGTGCCTCGTCCCCTACGATCCCTGGGACGCCGACCCGCCCCAGGTCTTCCGCCCGCCCGCCGGGCCGGCACCCCGCGATTCCACCGGACACGGGCCAGCGAGCGCTTGACACCCCGCGCGCGAAGACCGATCAGACGGCACCGGCCGGCGCCGGTGTTTCCCGGCGGTGCTCCGGGCCGAGGACGAAGGACGACATGACGACAGCCCTGCCGCTTCCCAACGTGAAGCTCGACGACACCGTGGTGCGCGAGGTCCTGACCTGGGCCCTGCAAGGCTGCCCGTCCCCGTGCCCCGGCCCCTTCAAGACGGTCACGGTGATGGCCTATCTCCTCAAGCACGGCTGCCGCAACTTCGTGGAGACGGGGACCTATCTCGGCTACACCACGGATGCCGTGGCCCGGCTGGGCCCCCGGGTGGTCACCATCGAACTGTCGCCCATGTTCCACGAGCTGGCGGTGACGAAGTTCGCGGCGATGCCCAACGTGCGCTGCCTGCTGGGCGACAGCGCCGAGCTGCTGCCGCGTATCCTGGACGAGCTGGACGGCCCGGCGCTGCTGTGGCTCGACGGGCATTTCTCGGAGGGCGGCACCGCCAAGGGCAAGACCGACACCCCCATCCTGGAGGAGTTGGAGGCGGTGTTCCGGCACCGGGACAAGCGGCATGTGGTGCTGATCGACGACATCCGCTGCTTCGGCGAGGGCGACTACCCGAAGCTGGACGACGTGCTGGCCTCCATCGCCGCCAGGATGCCGGGCTACAGCGTCAGCCTGTACCACGACATGCTGCGGATCGAGCCGCCGCACCTGCCGGCGTGACACCAAGCGCCATTGATCGCGTGCGATCAATGGACCCTCAGACGCCGGGCGGCCCGCATCCGCGGGCCTTGGCTTCGCGGGCATGGGCCCGCGGGGCCTCAACGGCCCAACAGGCCCCGACGAATGTCACTCGTCGGTGCCTGGCATGAGCCGGCCCGCGGAACCACCGGAGACGAAGCCGATCATGGCCGACAAGGGCGTTCTCTACATCGTCTGGGGCGAACAGGGGCGGGCGCTGATGAACCGCTCGCTGGCCTCGCTGCGGCAGCATCACCCCGACCTGCCGGTGCAGGTCGCGACGCTGCCGGACGGGCTGGATCCGATGCAGGGCCTGCTGCAGAAGGCCCAGATGTTCGACCTGTCGCCCTTCGCGACGACGCTGTTCCTGGACGCCGACACGGTGGTGCTCGGCACGCTGGATTTCGGCTTCGCCCAGGCCGACCGCTTCGGGCTCGCCTGCTCCATCTGCGAATGCCCGTGGGCGCGGCGCTACGGCGGGCTGGACGGCGACATCGTCGAGTACAACACCGGGGTGATCTTCTTCAGCCGCAGGGCGGCGCCGGTGTTCGAGGCGTGGAAGACGCTGGCCCCCACCCTCGATTCCTCCTTCCTGCACGTGCCGCCGGGGCAGCGGATCGTCGGCCGCATGCCCTACAACGACCAGGCGTCCTTCGCCAAGGCGGTGGACCAGACCGGCCTGCTGCCGGCGGTGCTGCCGCTCAACTGGAACTACCGGCCGCGCTGGCAGCATTCCTTCTTCGGGCCGCTGAAGATCTGGCACGACTACATGGACGTGCCGCCGATGATCCGCGAGACCAACGCCTATTACGAGACGCACGGCGCCAACGCCGTGATGCAGTGCGTGACGCTGCCGTACGAGGCGCTGCGTCAGGACGGCGGGGCGTCGTCGTAGAACCAGCCGAGCCGGCGGTAGCGGTCGGGGTCGCGGCGGAGCGTGGCGGGGAAGCTGTCGTCGAGCGGCACCGCCCGGAACTCCCCGCCGTAGCCGTGCGAGCCGTCCATCAGCGCGAAGATGCCGCCGCCGGAGCGCAGGGCGGCGCGGATGCGCGCCGGATCCTGCTCGGCCAGCCCGGTGTATTCGCTGTGCGCGTAGGAGCGCAGCTTGCCGATCACCGTCTCGATGCCGCCCAGCCAGGAGAAGTGCCAGCCGCAGCCGTAGAGCAGCGTGCCGTACTTGGCGATGGCCATGAAGCGGGCGAGGTCCGGGCCCATGGCGCGCAAGAGGCCGTAGGGCAGCGAGATCAGCTTGTGCCACTTGTAGCTGCAGCGGAAATCGACGAAGCCGCAGAAGTAATCGACCGACAGCCGGTTCAGCCGCCCGGCCAGCAGCGGCGAGCGGCGGATGGCGTCCACCGCCTCCGGGCGCGGGATCTCGTCCACATCGGTGACGAACACCACGTCGCCGTCCTCCGCCCGGCCCGCCAGCCCCTTCAGGATGGCGTCGCGCTGGTGCTTCTCGCGGTCCCACGGCGAGGGGCCGGGGGAGCCGTCGGCCACCACATGCACGATCTTGTCGGCGAAGCGCGCGAAGCGGGCGAAATTCTCCTTCAGCACCAGCGGCTTGGGCTTGCCCTGGAAGGTCCAGGGCGCCTCCACGACGACGAAGGCGTCGACGTGGTCGTAGAGCTCCTCCAGCCGCAGCTCCAGCAGGTCCAGCTCGTTGTAGAAGGTGAAGGCGTCGAACACGCGCGGTGTGCGCGCCGGGGCGGCGCCGGGGGCCGGCGGCACCCCGACCAGCCGCGGGTCGGCGGCGAGCGCCCGGTTGTGGAGATCCATCGCCTCGTAGAGCGCGATGTTGCCCCACTCGTCCGTGTGCTCCTTCTCGGTCATCGCCTCGGGACGGCACAGCGCGCGGCGGCGGGCGAGCGCGTCGTGCAGCCGCCCGCGCACCGCGGCGTCGTCCGGCCGGAACAGCAGGGATTCGTGGTAGTAGGCGCAGGCGTCCTTAAGCCGCCCCTCCGCCATCAGCGCGTCGGCGCGGGCGGCGAAGGCGACGGCGTAACCGGCCTGGTCGGCGAAGGCCTCGCCCGGGCGGCCCAGCAGGGCCAGGGTCAGGCCGAGGTGGAAATGCGCCGGGGCGTGGTTGGGCTGCACGGTCAGCGCCGCGCGGAAGGCGTCCGCCGCCTCCTCCAGCCGGCCCTTCTCGCGCAGGATCAGGGCGCGCTGGTGGTGCGCCTCGCCGTCGGCGACGCCGAGCTCGGCCGCCCGCGCGAAGGCCTCCAGGGCCGCGTTGTTGCGGCCGGCGTTGCGCAGCGCCTTGGCGTGGCGCAGGCGCAGCGCCGCGTCGCCCGGCCGCAGGTCCAGGGCGGCGCCGTAGGCGTCGGCCGCCCCGTCCCACACCCGCAGCGCTTCCAGGATCTGGCCCAGCTCGTCGTGCGCCTGGGCGTTGCCGGGGTTCAGCGCGGCGGCCTGGCGCAGGTCGTCCGCCGCCTCCGCCAGCCGGTTGGTCTGGCGGCGCAGCGCCGCCAGGGTCATGTGCAGCCGGTCGTTGCCGGGGGCCAGCGCCACCACATGGTCGTAGGCGGCGATCGCCTCGTTGATGCGGCCCAGCTTCAGCAGGACGCCGGCGAACTGGATGGCGACGTTGGGGTCGGTGGGGGCCAGTTCGCGGGCGCGGCGCAGCTCGGCCGCCGCCTCCTCGTTGCGGCCGAGTGCCGCCAGCGTGACGCCGAGCCCGCCGCGCGCCGGCGCGAAGTCCGGCAGCAGCTTCAGGCAGCCGCGGTAATGCTCCTCCGCCGCGGCCAGCGCCCCCTGGCCCTTCAGCGCGTTGCCGAGGTTGTAGCGGGCGTGCGCCATCGCCGGGTTGAGGTCGATGGCCCGGCGCATCAGCTCGATCGCCTGCGCCGCGTTGCCGGCGTTGGCGAGGATCAGCCCCAGCAGGTGCAGCGCGTCGGGGTGGTCGGGCTGGGCATCGAGGATGCAACGGTAAAGCCCGCCCGCCTCCGCCAGACGTCCCGACTGGTGGTACCGAACGGCGAGGGACAGGGTTTCCTGGACGGTAGCCATGCGGGCCGGCCGGTCTCCGATGGGGAAGGACGCGACGGGTATATCTGCCCCGAAGGATTCATGGAAATAAGAAAAAAGGGCGCAGGCCGCGGCACCGGAAAATCGATTGTCGCTTCTCCCGGCTCCCATTAGGGTGCAGCCGCGGTGCGGAACACCGGCCCGCCCGCGGCCGGAAACGAAGGCGGCCCGGCGCACGGGCTCGGCGCATGGGCCGCAGCGGGAGCCGCAGCGGGAGCCGGGGCGCGGGCCGGAGCGGGGATCGGAACATGGTTCGGGAACGGGGCTGGAACCGGGTGTCGCGGGACAGGGCATGGCGCTCGTAACACTGGCCAGCACCGGCACCACCATGACGGTGTCCTCGACCACCGACACGCTGGTGGGCAACGCCGGGACCGACGTCGTCACCCTGTCGTCCGGCGGCAGCACGATCATCGTCTCCGGGCTGGAGACGCTGACCGGCGGCGCCGGCACCGACATCGTGCTGATCGGCAGCACCGGCACCACCATGCTGGTGCAGCGGGCGGTGGAGATCCTGGTCGGCGGCAGCGGGACCGACGTGATCACCCTGGGCTCGGCCGGCACCACCATCCTGCTGCGCGGGCTGGAGAGCCTGACCGGCGGGGCGGGCACCGACGCCGTCGTCATCGGCGACACCGGCACCAGCATGACCGTGAGCCTGCTGGAGACGCTGACCGGCGGCGCCGGCACCGACCTGATCCTGCTGGCCACCGGCGGCGCCACCCTGACCGTCGGCCGGATCGAGATGCTGGTCGGCGATGTCGGCACCGACGTCGTCACCCTGGCGTCGGCCGGCGGCACCGTCACCGTGCGCGGGCTGGAGACGCTGGCCGGCGGCGCCGGCTCGGACGTGGTGTTCACCGGCGACACCGGCACCACCATGACGCTCTCCACCGCGGTCGAGATCCTGGTGGGCGGGTCCGGCACCGACGTGGTCACGCTGGGCTCCGGCGGCACCACCACCCTGCTGCGCGGGCTGGAGACGCTGACCGGCGGATCGGGCAGCGACCTCGTCCTGGTCGGCGACACCGGCACCAGCATGACGGTGTCGGCGGTGGAGATCCTGGTCGGCGGCGGCGGCATCGACGCCATCACGCTGGGCCCGGCCGGCACCACCATCCTGCTGCGCGGGCTGGAGAGCCTGACCGGCGGCGTCGGCACCGACGCCATCACCATCGGCGACACCGGCACCACCATGACGGTGTCGGGGCTGGAGAGCCTGACCGGCGGGGCCGGCAGCGACCTGATCCTGCTGGCCGACACCGGCGGCACGGTGACCATCGGTCTGGTCGAGATCCTGGTGGGCGGGGCGGGAACCGACCGGGTGACGCTGGGGCCGTCCGGCAGCACCATCCTGCTGCGCGGGCTGGAGAGCCTGACCGGCGGGGCCGGCACGGACTGGGTGTTCATCGGCGACACCGGCACCACCATGACGGTCTCCACCGGCATCGAGATCCTGGTGGGCGGGGCCGGCACCGACGTGGTGACGCTGGCGGACGCCGGCGTCACGCTGCTGCTGCGCGGGATCGAGACGCTGGTGGGCGGCACCGGTTCCGACGTGGTGACGCTGGGCGACACCGACAACACGGTGTCGGTGGGGGCCGTGGACACGCTGGTCGGCGGCGCCGGCATCGACGTGGTCGCCTTCACCAGCGGTCCCGGCAACCGCTTCCAGGGCAACGGCGGGGCCGACGTGGTCACCTTCCAGACCGGCGCCTTCCCGTCCAACGACCTGGACCGGGTGGTCTTCGCCGGTCTCGACGACGGGGCGGCGGCGGGGGCATCGACCGGCTACGACCAGATCCAGAACTTCCGCAGCGGCACCGACCAGGTGCTGGTGGCGGGCGCCCTGCGCGGGCTGATCGACGACAACAACGACGCCGCACTCGCCACCGCCACCCGCGCCACCGACGGCATCGACCTGCTGACCGACGAGGCGGTGGTGCTGAGCACCACCATCAGCACCCCGGCCGACAGCGGGCTTGCCAACATCCGCACGGCGATCGGGCGCATGGCGAACGCCACCCCCGGCGCCGACGTGCTGGTGGTCGCCGGCAACGGCACCCACAGCGGGGTCTATGTGGTGGTGGACGCCAACGGCGACGGTGCGGTGGCGGCCTCGGAGATCCGGCTGCTCGGCCTGTTCGTCAGCGCCACCATCGCCATCGGCGACCTGGGCACCGGCTGAGGAGGCGGGGGCGGTGCCGTTTTCCGTCGTCCTGCTCTGCGGCCCGGCCGAGGTGCGCTGGCTGTCGGAGGTGCTGGCCCACCACAACCCGGGCCTGGCGGTCGCCGCGGTGCCCGACGCGGCGGCGCTGGCGGCGCA
>OFDN01001673.1_pt1 | contig 13925 bp, 15 predicted proteins | sample 1520971 | NCBI WGS metagenome assembly OFDN01 (sample SAMEA94257418, study PRJEB24077) | hot springs metagenome | biome: Aquatic biome; feature: Geographical feature; material: Water | place: India | collected 2012-06-12 | depth 5 m
CTGGCGGCGAGCAAGGTCGCGGTGATCGGCCTCGGCGGGATCGGCTCGCCGGCGCTGCAATATCTCGCCGCGAGCGGCATCGGGCGGCTGGCGCTGGTCGATGACGACGTGGTCGACCTCTCCAACCTCCAGCGCCAGACGATCTTCACCACCCGCGATGTCGGCCACGGCAAGGCGGTGTCGGCGCGGCGCTGGCTGGCGAATTTCGACGATTCGCTCGGCGTCGATGTCTCGGACGCGCGGATCACCGCCGAGAACGCCGCGAGCCTCATCGCCGGGGCCGATCTGGTGCTCGACGGCACCGACAACTTCGCCACGCGCCTCGCGGTGTCCGACGCCTGCGTCGCCGCCGGGATCCCGCTGCTCTCGGCCGCCGTGGGCCGGTTCCAGGGGCAGGTCGGGGCCTTCGCCGGGCACCTCCCCGGTGAGGCCTGCTACCGCTGCTTCGTGGGCGACGCCTTCGATGCCGAGGACTGCGACACCTGCGCCGATGACGGGATGCTCGGCGCTATGGCCGGGTGGGCGGGAGCCTTCGCCGCGCTCCAGGCGGTCAAGGTGCTGCTCGAGGGCACGGCCGCGCTGGGACAGCCCGGCTGGGGGCGGCTCCACGTGCTCGACGGGCTCGAGCCGGGGATGCGCACCATCCGCATCCACAAGGACCCTGCCTGCCGCGCCTGCGCGCGCTAGGCGCTCGGCCCGCCCTGCACAGGCCACGGGGCGGCACGAAACGCTCCGCCGACAAGGAACATCCTCCCACCCGCTCCGGTCGCCCCCCTCTCACCCAAGGAGGCTTGAGCGATGAATTTCGATTATGACACGATCATGCTGCTGGCGGTGTTCACGCTGGGCGCGGGGCTGGTGATCGGCGTGATCTCGTGGCTGCGCGCCAGACGCGCGCAGGACCACCACGAGGACGCCGCGGTCGCCGAGCGCCAGCGCCACGAGGATCCGGCCGCGCCGATCGAGGGCACGCCGGGCGATATCGACCCGACCGTGTCCGACCACCGCGGCGATCCCACCGCGGCGCCCGCCCGCAGCCGTGACGGCGTGCCGGTCGCCCCGAGCGATTCGGGCCGCAGCTGGAGCAAGGAACGCGGCACCAATCCGCCCACCCCTATTCCTCCGGCCGATTGAGCACTTCTTCCACCCATGCGGGCACCAGCACGCTCGCCGGGCCGAGCCGGGTTTCATGGAACAGCCGCGAGCCCTCGGAGGGCTCGAGGTTGAGTTCGAGCGTGCGCGCCCCCGCTGCCCGCGCTTCCTGCACGAAGCCCGCCGCGGGGTAGACCGCGCCCGATGTGCCGATGCTGACGAAGAGGTCGCAAGTCTCGAGCGCGGCATAGATGCGGCCCATTTCGTAGGGCATCTCGCCGAACCACACGACATCGGGGCGCAGCATCGGCGCCTGGCAGACGGGGCACGGCGGGCGGTCGATCATCATGCCGAACCACGGCGAGCGCATTTCGCAGGCGGTGCACAGCGCCGATTTCAGCTCGCCATGCATATGCAGCACGCGGGCCGATCCGCCCCTTTCGTGGAGATCGTCGACGTTCTGCGTCACCAGCAGCAGCTCGCCGCGCCATTCCCGCTCCAGCCGCGCGAGCGCCGCGTGCGCCGGGTTCGGCTCGACCCCGGACAGCGCGGCGCGGCGCATGTCGTAGAAGTTTAGGACGAGGTTCGGGTTGCGGGCAAAGCCTTCGGGCGTGGCGACGTCCTCCACCCGGTGCTGCTCCCACAGGCCGCCTGCGCTGCGGAAAGTGTCGATCCCGCTCTCGGCGGAAATCCCCGCTCCGGTGAGGATGACGATGCGTTCGACCTGTGCCATGAGGCCTTCAAGCATGGGGCATGGAGGCGCGCAATGGCACAGCTCAAATTCGGGGTGATCGGGCACAAGGGCCGGATGGGACAGGCGCTCGAGGCGGCGATCACCGATGCCGGGCACGCGCTGTTTGCCGGGGTGGACGCGGGCGGGAGCATCGGGCCGCATGCAGCGCAATGCGACGTGCTGGTCGATTTCTCCGCGCCCGATGCGCTGGCGGCGAACCTCGGCGCGGCGCGGGTGGCGGGCAAGCCGATCGTTGTCGGTACCACCGGGCTGGAGGAGCCGCATTTCGTCATGCTGGCCGAGGCCGCGAAGGCCGTGCCGGTGCTGCAATCGGGCAACTTCTCGCTGGGCGTGACGCTGCTCGCGCACCTCGTGCAGGAGGCCGCAGCGCGGCTCGGGGATGATTGGGACATCGAGGTGCTCGAGATGCACCACCGCATGAAGGTCGATGCGCCCTCGGGCACCGCCAAGCTGCTGGGCGAGGCGGCGGCGAAGGGGCGCGGGATCGTGCTCGGCGACAACATGGAAAGCGGCCGCCACGGGATGACCGGCGCGCGGGCGGCGGGCGCGATCGGCTTTGCGACCCTGCGCGGCGGCACCGTGGCGGGCGAGCACTCGGTGATCTTCGCAGGGAACGAGGAGCGCCTCGTGCTGGCGCACTCGGCGGAGAACCGGATGATCTTTGCGCGCGGCGCGGTGCGCGCGGCCGCGTGGCTTACGGGGAAGCCTGCGGGCCGCTACACCATGAACGACGTGCTCGGCGTGTAATTCTTGACCAGCCAGGCGGGCGGCGTATCACCCGGCCAATACACAGACGGAAATAGGGGATCCGCACCACATGACCGCCACACTCACGCCCGCGCAGGAAGCCGCGCGGATGGTCGACAGCCTCGGGCCCGAGGCGCTCGCCAAGGCGCAGGCCTACACGACCGGGGGCCACTGGGTGCTGCTGGGCGGCGTGCTGGTCACGGTGCTGGTCGCGGTCATCATGGTGCGTCTCAGGCTGCTCGACCGGATCGCCGCGCGCTTCGCGGAGCCGCGCCGGTTCGGGCCGACGCTGGTTGTCAGCGCCGCCTTTCTGGTGATCTCGACCCTGATTGCGCTGCCCTGGACGCTCTATACCGATTGGCACCGCGAGCGCGCCTTCGGCCTCTCGAGCCAGCCGCTCGGCGATTTCCTCGGCCAGATGGCCTTGAGCGAGGCGATCAGCACGGCGCTGGGCGCGCTGTTCCTCGCCGGGGTCTATGCCCTGATCCGCAAGACCGGCAAGCGCTGGTGGCTGTGGAGCGGGGGCTTCGCCGGCGGCGTGACCCTGCTGGCGCTGCTCGCCGGGCCGCCGCTGATCGAGCCGCTGTTCAACGAATACAAGCCGGTGCCGCCGGGCGAGGTGCGCACCGCGCTCGAGGAAATCGCCGAGGATGTCGACATCCCCAAGGACCGCATCTTCCTCTATGACGGCTCGCGCCAGTCGGATCGCTTCACCGCCAATGTCTCGGGGATCGGCCCCTCGGCCCGGATCGCGATTTCGGATGTGGCGCTCAAGCAGGCAAGCCTTGCCGAGGTGCGCGCGGTGACCGGCCACGAGACGGGACACTACAAGCTCGGCCATGTGTGGCGCTATGTGGTGATCTTCCCGCTGCTGGCGATGCTGTTCTTCTTTCTGCTCGACCGTCTGTTCGCGCCCACGGCGCGGGCGCTGGGGAGCGATGCGAGCCTCGACGAGCCGCGCGGCCTGCCGGTCTTCGCGGTCGTCGGCGCAGTGCTGGGGCTGCTCGTCACCCCGCTCACCAATACCCTCACCCGGGTGGGCGAGGCCGAGGCGGATCACTATTCGCTGGTGACGGTGAACGAGCCCGATGCGCTCGCGACGGCCTTGGTCAAGACCGCCGAATACCGCTACCCGCGCCCCTCGGCGCTCGAAGAGGCGCTGTTCTACACCCACCCCTCGGTCGAAAAGCGCGCATTGCGGGCGATGGAGTGGAAGGCAGCCCATCCGAAGGCGGAGGCCCCTTCCGCCGCGGCACCATGAGCGCAATCGATGCCGCGCAGCACGCCTGGCGGGCCGAGGGCGGGGGGGAGGATGCGGCGCGGCGGTGCCTTGCCTTCCTCGACCGGATCGGGATCGCCACCGGGCGGCTCGACGAAGGCGAGGCGCAATTGCTCGACGGGCTGTCGATCATCGGCGGCCGACTGCTGATCGATCCCGCCGTGCCGGTCTGGCCGGGCGATCTGCTGCACGAGGCCGGTCACATCGCCGTGGCCGCCCCCGAGGATCGCGCAAGGCTCGGCCCGGTCAGCGCTGACGCCGCCGACGAGATGGCGACGATCGCCTGGTCCTATGCCGCCGCCTGCGCCTGCGGATTGCCGCTCGAACAGCTGTTCCACGAGGGCGGCTATCGCGGCGATGCGATCATGCTGCGCAAGGCCTTCGCCTCGGGCTCCCATATCGGCGCGCCGATGCTGGGCTTCTTCGGCCTGTGCGATCCCGACCGGCAGCCCGGCGATCACCCCTTTCCGGCCATGAAGCGCTGGCTGCGCTAAGGCCTCTGCTGCATGACCCCCGCACCATGAACAAAGACCGGATCTTCGAATTCTTCCGCCGCCTCGCCGAGGACAATCCCGCGCCCCAGACCGAGCTGGAATATGGCAATGCCTACCAGCTGCTGGTCGCCGTGACGCTGTCCGCGCAGGCGACCGATGTCGGCGTGAACAAGGCCACGCGGGCGCTGTTCCGCAGGGTCGATACCCCGCAAGCGATGCTCGACCTGGGCGAGGAGGGGCTCAAGGAGCACATCAAGACCATCGGGCTGTTCAACTCCAAGGCCAGGAACGTCATGGCGCTCTCCCGCATTCTGGTCGAGGAGCATGGCGGACAGGTGCCGGACAATCGCGAGGCGCTGACCCGGCTGCCCGGCGTGGGGCGCAAGACCGCGAACGTGGTGCTCAATTGCTGGTTCGGGCAGGAGACCTTCGCGGTCGACACCCACATCTTCCGCGTCAGCAACCGCACCGGCATGGCCAGCGGCAAGACGCCCGAGCAGGTCGAGGCCAAGCTGGAGAAGCGCGTGCCCCAGCCCTTCCGCCGGGATTCGCACCACTGGATGATCTTCCACGGCCGCTATGTCTGCAAGGCGCGGACGCCCGAGTGCTGGCGCTGCAAGGTCGTGGACCTGTGCTCGTTCCGCAAGAAGGTGCTGGAGAACCCGCGCGGGTAAGGCATCAAATCCCGTTGCAAAACCATACCATTAGGCGGCCTGCGCGAATCGGGTTAGTCTCATCTGACATACTAGGGGAGATGAGCCATGCGCTTCATACCGTCGTCCCGCCGCGCTCTGATGCTGAGCGCCTGTCTGTCGCTGCTGGCCGCTCCGGCGCTCGCGCAGGACCCCGCCGCCGACCCGCCCGAGGCCGAGGAGGAGGACGCGGCCAACTATGATATCATCGTCACCGCCGCCTTGCGCGTCACGCAGGGCGGCGCGAAGGATGTGCAGCACTTCCGGTCGATCGCGCTCGATGACCTTGCCGGCAAGTTGCCGCAGGTGACCAGCTTCACCTCCGAAGGCCTGCTGAGCGAGCACGACCTCGTCCTGCCGAGCAGCGCGCCCTGTGGCCAGCTGTTCTGCGTCGTAACCCACGCCAAGCCCTCCCGCTGGGATGCGGGCACGCAGTTCGTAGGCGTCGGCTTCGACAGCAATGTCGATGCCGCGGCCTACACCGCCGAGCCGCTCAGCCTCGTCGCGGTGGTCGACCGCTCGGGCTCGATGTCGGGCGAGCCCATCGCGCGGGTCAAGGAGGGCCTGCGCGCGGTGCTGAGCCAGATGCGCGAAGGGGACTGCTTCGGGATCGTGATCTACGGCTCGGAAACCGTGGTCCACCAGCCGGTGATGGATGTCGAGGGCAACCGCGCCGCGCTCGAACGCGCCATTGACGCAATCGACATCAACGGCTCGACCTACATGGAAGCCGGGCTCAGGCTCGGGTTCGAGACTGCCTTCGCCGAGCTGCCGAAGAGCCGCGGCAAGACCCGGCTGATGCTGTTCACCGACGAGAACCCCAATGTCGGCGACACCTCGGCCGAGGGCTTCATGGGGCAGGCGATCCACGGCTCGCGCAAGGGCGTCGACATGACCACCATCGGCGTGGGCGCGCATTTCGACGCCGAACTCGCGACCGAAATCTCCAGCGTGCGCGGCGGCAACCTGTTCTTCCTGCCGACCGAGGGGTCGGGCAAGGATCTGTTCGCGCGCGAGTTCCGCAACATGGTGAGCCCTGTCGCCTATGACCTCGTCCTCTCGATCGACCCGGCCGAGGGAATGAAGGTGGGCGCGATCTACGGCGTGCCGGGCGAGCTGATCGAGGACGCGGGCGCGGGGACGGTGACCGTCACCATCGCCAGCGCCTTCCTGTCGAGCAACGGCGGCGGCATCTTCGCCACGCTCGAGGGCACCCCGCCCGCCGGAGGAAGCCCGCTCGCGCAGGTCTCGGTGAGCTACACCGACGCGATTACCGACCGGCGCGAGAGCGATGCCGAGCCGGTGCTGGCGGCAAGCGATGGCGTGCCCGCCAACCTCGCCAAGGCCGAGGTGCTGGTCGACCAGTTCCGCAGCACCAAGCTGGCGCTGGAGGCCTATCACGACGAGAACGACCCCGCCGCCGCCGCCGCGATCCTCGCGCAGCTATCGGAGCGGATGGAGCAATCGGGGACGAGTGGGCTCAAGGAGGAGCTGAAGCTGGTCAGCACGCTGCAACAGCGCGCGGCCAAGCTGGCGGGTCTCGTCACCGACGGCCGGACCGAGCCCTACGAGGTGGTCGGCACCTGGCGCGTCGTGCGGCACAGCGGCGTCGAGGACGTCGCGCGCGGCGACATCATCGAAATCACCGATGACGGCGGATTCTACACCGAACGCCGCCGCGGGGACGACATCTCTCAGGAATTCGCGATCAACGAGCGCCAGCTGCACATCAAGGAGACCGACCTCGTCTTCGACTACACGATCCGCGGCAATCGCCTCACGCTGCGCACCCCCTTCGACGGGGTCAGGATCGTGATGGAGCGCGAAGAGACCTAGAGCGGTTTTCGCTCCAAGGCCCCTCATGGATTAAGGCGCGGTTCAAGCGCGGGGGCGATGATGGCGCTTCCTTCAGGTTGAGAGAAGCCATGACCGCCCGTTTGTTCGCGCTCGCCCCCCTGCCGCTGCTGATGCTGGGCGCCTGCGCCTCCGACCCCGCCGCCGAGGCCGCGCGCACCCAGGCCGCGCTCGACGCCGCGCCCGCCGCGACCGTGAAGGGCCCCGGTCAGAACTGCATCGACCGCTCGCAGGTGCGCAACACCGTGGTGCGCTCCGACCGGGTGATCGACTTCGAAATGGTGGGCGGCAAGGTCTACCGCAGCACGCTCCCGGCGCGCTGCCCCGGCCTCGAATGGGACCGCGCGATCACCTACGAGACCTCGATCAACCAGCTGTGCACGCAGCAGATCGTCTATGCGCTCCAGAACATCGGCGGCACGCTGCAACGCGGCGCGGGGTGCTCGCTGGGCGAGTTCGTGCCGGTGGAGTATGTGAAGGAGTGAGGCTGAGGCACGCCTTGCTCAGCGCCTCGCCTTGACGCCAAGTGCTTTGAGAGAGGCTGCCATGGCATCGCCGCTTGCGCGACCGGCGATTGCCGACGTCAGGGCTTCGCGGGTATCGTATTGCAAGTCGGGATGTGTGAGGAGCTTGCGCGGATCTCGCCACTCGGTGAACCAGGGTTCCGCGACTTCTGCCATGTAGAACCCGAGTTCCTCGACGCACCGTTCGTAGGTGCTTCCTGTCTCGGCATTGAACCGATGGTGGTAGCAAAAGCCAGTTGTCCGGCGCGCCTTGTCGCTGATGATGCCGATCGCACCTCCTGCGACCGGTGCATTGAGCACCCGGATACTGAGCATCACGCGAATATCGATGCGGGCGGTGTGGGAGGCGCCATAGGAGCTTCCGAGACGATAAAAGTAGATGCAGTCCGCAGTGTAATCGTGAATGCGAACCCAAGTCCGGCTCTTCGTGTTCAGGAACCCGCCCGGGCCGACAATTTGTGAGAAGTCGGCGCAGACGCGCTTCATTCCATCGGTGACGAGCTGCAAGAACCGCTTGGGCTCGGACATGCAGCCTCAGCCCTTCCCTTCCTCGAAATTGCTCGGATCGAGCTCCAGCCCCGCGCGGCCGTCGGCGGCGGTGTGGGCGGGAGCATGGGGGTGATCGACGTAGTCGGGCTCCTCGATCTCGAGCATGCCTTCCCACTTGGTGATCACCGCGGTCGCCACCGCGTTGCCCACCACGTTGGTGGCGGTGCGGCCCATGTCGAGGAATTGGTCGATCGCGAGGATGATCGCGACGCCCTCCACGGGAAGGCCGAACATCGCCAGCGTGCCGGTGATCACCACCAGCGACGCGCGCGGCACCGCGGCGATCCCCTTGGAGGAGATCATCAGCGTCAGCAGGATCATGATCTGCGTGCCGATCGAGAGATCGATGCCATAGGCCTGCGCGATGAAGATCGTCGCGAAGCTCATGTACATCATCGAGCCGTCGAGATTGAACGAATAGCCCAGCGGCAGCATGAAGCCCGAAATCCGGCGCGGCACGCCGAAACGGTCGAGCTGCTCGAACAGCTTGGGGAGCGCCGCTTCCGACGAGGCGGTCGAGAAGGCGATCATCAGCGGCTGGCGGATGTAGCGGATCAGCGCGAAGATGCGCCCGCCCAGGAAGACCGCGCCCGCGCCCAGCAGGATCACCCACAGCAGCACCAGCGAGAAGTAGAACTCAACCAGCAGCGTCAGGTACGTGCCGAGGATCGTCAGCCCGCTCGCCGCGACCACGTTGGCGAGCGCGCCGAACACCGCGACGGGGGCGTAGCGCATGACGTAGCCGGTGACCTGCAGCATCATCTCCGCGAGCGCATCGGCGCCCTTGACCAGCGCATGGCCGCGCTCGCCGATGGCCGAGAGCGCGACGCCGGCGAAGATCGAGAAGACGAGGATCTGCAGGATGTTGTTGGTCGCCAGCGCCTCGAGAGCGTTCTTGGGGAAGATCGAGAGGATGAAGTCGGTCGCCTTCAGCTCCTTGACCTCGCCCACCGCGGCGGTGGCGGCGGCGACATCGGGGATCGGCGCGCCGATGCCGGGCTGGAAGAAGTTCACCAGCACGAGGCCGAGGCCGATCGAGATCAGCGAAGCGGTGATGAACCACGTCAGCGCGCGCACGCCGATGCGGCCCAGCGCGGCGCTGTCGCCCATGTGGGCGATGCCGACGACGATGGTCGAGAGCACCAGCGGGGCAACCAGCATCTTGATGAGGTTCAGGAAGATGTCGCTCATCAGCTTGAACCACGGCGCGATCTGATCCTTGATCACCTCGGCAGGCAGGCTCTGGTTGAGCACCTGGCCGACGATCACGCCCAGCACCATGCCGGCCAGGATGTAGAGGGTGAGCTTGCGGTCCATCGCCTGTGTCTATCCTTCGAGGGTGTCCAGCGCCAGCGCAGCGCGGGCGATGCGGGCATAGATGCGCGCCAGCACGGCGAGGTCGGGGATCGCCACCGCCTCGTCGCGCTTGTGCATCGTCGCGTTGCAGAGGCCGAATTCGATCACCGGGCAGACCGCGCGCAGGAAGCGTGCGTCCGATGTGCCGCCGGTGGTGGAGAGTTCGGGGGTGAGGCCGGTTTCCGCCGCGACCGCATCGCTGACCAGCCTGGAGAAGGCACCCGGCTCGGTCAGGAAGGGCTCGCCCGAGATGACGGGCCGCGCGCGGCCGCCGTGCTTTTCGGCGATGGCGCAGACCCGTTCGGACAGGCTGTGGCCGGTGTGGAGGTCGTTGAAGCGGATCGAGATGCGCGCCTCTCCGCGCGCGGGGATGACGTTGTGCGCCTTGTTGAGGGCGGCGATCTCGGTGATCTCGAGGTTCGAGGGCTGGAACCACCTTGTGCCGGTGTCGAGCGTCAGCGCGTCGAGTTCGGCGAGGATCGCGACCAGCCGCGGCAGCGGGTTGTCGGCGAGGTGCGGGTAGGCGACGTGGCCCTGCGTGCCCTCGACCGTGATGAAGATGTTGACCGAGCCGCGCCGCCCGATCTTGACCATGTCGCCCAGGCGGTGGACCGAGGTCGGCTCGCCGACGAGGCAGAGGTCGGGCTGGATGCCCTCTGCGGCCATGTGGTCGATCAGCGCGCGGGTGCCGTGGAGCGCGGGGCCTTCCTCGTCGCCGGTGATGATGAAGCTGAGCGTGCCGGCGTCCTGCGGCACCTCGGCCACCGCGGCGACCATCGCGGCGATTGCGCCCTTCATGTCGACCGCCCCGCGTCCGTGGAGCAATTGCCCACGCACTTGCGGCTCGAACGGGTCGGAGGCCCAGCCCTCTCCCGGCGGGACCACATCGAGATGCCCGGCGAAGGCGAAGTGCCGCGATCCTTCGGGGCCGGGCCGGATTGCGAAGAGGTTCTCGACCGGCGCTTCCTCAGAGCCCTCGGGCCCATCGCCCCGGGTGAAGCGGCAGACCGTGAAGCCCAGCGGCACCAGCATCGCCTCGAGCTCGGTGAACACCGCGCCCGTTGCAGGGGTAACCGAAGGCGCGGCGATCAGGCGCTTGGCAAGGTCGAGCGGGTCGAGCATCAGGGCAGGCCTAGCAGGAGATGCCGCCGATGCCCAAGCTCGATCTTGCCGCGATCCCCCAGACCAATGCGACCGGCTACCCCGCGCCCTTCGATGCTGCGGTGGAGGGGCGCTGGTATCGCCGCCTCGCGCCTGCCAGCGGCCTCACCCGGATGGGCGCGAGCCATGTGACGCTCTTGCCGGGCGCCTTCTCCTCGCAGCGTCACTGGCACCGTGCGGAGGACGAGCTGGTGGTGATGCTGGCGGGCGCAGCGGTGCTGATCGACGACCACGGCGAGACCCCGGTCGGTCCGGGCGACGTGCTCGCCTTCCCGGCGGGGGAGGCCAATGGACACCACCTCCACAACCGCTCGGACGCGCCTTGCGTCTTCGTCGCCATCAGCGCCGGAGACCGCCAGGCGGACAGCGGCGCGTATCCCGATATCGACATGGTGTTCGACGCAGACGGCTATGCCCGCAAGGACGGCACCCGCTACGCCGCGCGCCGCACGCCCTAGCGCCGCCGCCTTCGCGGCTCGTCCGGCACCAGCGGGCCGGGCTGGAACGCCGCCTCGATCAGCCCCGCGATCCTGAGGCCCGCCTGCACCACCCGCCGCCGCGCAATCGGCACGCCGCGGACGATGTCTTCCTGGCTGAGCGCGGCCTTGGCTGGCAGGCTACCGTCGCACAGATTGTCGGTGTCGAAGGCGGTGGGATAGACGAAGCTGCGCGCGATCTCCCAGCTCTCGCGGCCCCAATCGTCGGGGGTGCCGCCCGCCAGCTCGGCGCGCTCTTCCGACGTGTAGCGCCGCACCACCGGATCGGCCGGATCGCTGATCGCGCGCTCGGCGAGCGGGCCATCCCATATCGAATGGAGGTTGAGCCCCGGCTTGATCCCGTAATCGGCCTCGCGTTCATTGCCGCCGCGATCCTCATTGTCGCCCGAATGGAGCGGCATGTGCACATCGCCCGCGAAATGCACGAGGAAGGCGAGCGCCTCGAGCCGGATCGGCGCAGGCAGGCGCTCGTCTGCGAGCACCCGCTGCGCGCGCGTGATCTGCGCGGTGACGCAATTGCCGCCGGGGCAATTGGCGCGCGGGTCGAAGGCCTTGCAGATCGGCGCAGTGCGATAGTGCCAGGCCGCGGTGTAGCCCCAGCGCCACCCTTCGGCCCGCACGCAATCGGCCCAGACCGCGGCGTCCTCGAGCGTCTTCAACGCGCAGTTCGGCGTGCCGAGATCCTTCTCGCGCGCCAGCAGCCTGGCGATCTTGGCGCGCGCTTCGGGCGAGACATTGGCGAGCGCGATCGCGGCGGTCTGGCGGTGGGCATATCCGCCCCACGCCAGCGCGGGCACCGGCGCGAGCGCGAGCAGAACCGCGAAGAGACCCAGCAGACGCCGCATCACGCCACCTGCTCGAATTGTTCGATCACCCATTCCTCCTCGTCGGCCGCGCCGATCCATTCGCGCATCCAGTCATGCCCCAGCAGCGCCTCCATATAGGCTTGCGCGAAGCCGGGGACACCGATGCCGTAGGTGACGAAGCGCGTCACCACCGGGGCATAGAAGATGTCGGCCGCGCCGAAGGTGCCGAACAGGTAGGGCCCGGCGCTGCCGTGGCGCGCGCGGGCTTCGGCCCACAGGGTGAGGATGCGCACGATGTCGTGCCGGGTCTGCTCGGAGACACCCGGAAGCTCGACCCGGCGGCGCACGTTCATCGGCAGCTCGCGGCGCAGCGAGAGGTAGCCCGAGTGCATCTCGGCGACCATCGCGCGCGCCATCGCGCGGGCGGCATCATCCTTGGGCCAGAACCGCTCGCGCCCGACCTTGTCGGCGCAGTATTCGAGGATCGCGAGACTGTCCCACACCACCGCATCGCCATCCCACAGGATCGGCACCTTGCCGCTGGAGGGCTGGACCTCGTCCATGCCCTGCTTGAGGCGATCCCACTCCTCGCCCATGATCGGCACGGTGAGCTCCTCGAAGTGCAGCCCCGACTGCTTCAATGCGAGCCAGCCGCGCAGGGACCAGCTCGAGTAGTTCTTGTTGCCGATGATAAGCTTCATCTCGGTCTGCTCCACCTGCAGGACTGATCGGGGCTTGCCCTAGATATTCAGGCTGGCGCTGTCGAGGCTGAACAGTCTATCGCAAATCGACTTTCACCGGAGTTTGCGCCCATGACCCTCCCCCCTTTCCACCTCGCCTTCCCGGTCGACGATCTGGCCGCCGCGCGCCGGTTCTACGGCGAGGTGATGGGCTGCGCGGAAGGGCGTTCCTCCGAGGAGTGGGTCGATTTCGACTTCCACGGCCACCAGATCGTCGCCCACCTCGCGCCGGGCCAGGCAGGGGACCGCGCGAGCAACCATGTCGACGGCCACGGCGTGCCCGTCCCCCATTTCGGGCTGGTGCTGACGATGGCCGACTGGGAGGCGCTCGCCGAGCGGCTGCGCGCCGGGGGCTGCGACTTCGTGATCGCGCCAACGATCCGCTTCAAGGGGCAGCCGGGCGAGCAGGCGACGATGTTCCTGCGCGATCCTTCGGGCAATGCGCTCGAGTTCAAGGCCTTCGCCGATCCCGCGAGCCTGTTCGCCACCTGACCCGCACCGCCGCCGACGTGCGCGCGCGCCGCGGCAAGGAACCGCCCCCCGGGCACAGGACCGACTGACGGCGGCTTACCGCAGCCGGCGCGCCGGATCGGCTGCGCCCGCTGCCAACCGCCGTACCCGCGCCCACGCGTCGGCGCTCCGCTCGGAGCGGCCGGGAGTCGCCGCACAAAGAATTAGCTAATCACGCTAACGGTTCGGATACCGGTTTGCGCCTAGGGACTTATCCGGATGGTGCGGGATCGTGATCCGAAATCGGCAAATGATGGCTAACGAAATCCTAACTATTGCTCCGTAGTTCCCCTGAGCATGACCAGACATGCTCGCCTTGACGGCCCCCTCGCCTCGATCATCGCCACCGCCCTTCTGGCCGGTGCCGCCACCCCCGTGCTCGCCGCGGGCGTGACCGCCGGCACGCTGATCGAAAACACCGCCACCGCCAGTTTCGAAGAGGCGGGCACACCGCGCAGCGTGGATTCGAACACGGTCACCGTGCGCGTCGACGAACTGCTCGATGTTACCGTGACCTCGCTCGACACCGGCCCGATCAGCGCGGCGCGCGGCGATGCGGTGCTGACCTTCGAAGTCACCAACCCGGGCAATGGCCCCGAAGCCTTCCTCCTCACCCCCGAAGCTGCGGTGGCCGGCAATGACTTCGACGTGACCATTCGCGACCTTGCCATCGATAGCAACGGCAACGGCGTCTATGACGAGGGGGTCGACCAGATCCTCACCGGGCCGCTGACCACTCCGGTGCTGGCGCCCGATGCGCGCGTCACCGTGTTCGTGCTCGTCACCGTGCCCGACACCGCCGCCGACGGCGACACTGTCCGTCGTCAGAACATTTGGCACAGGTCGCGGCGTAAATTAGCGGAGTGCGGG